>Ga0075017_100000341_pt1 | contig 25182 bp, 19 predicted proteins | sample AleBraG_ABR_2012_FD_71475 | JGI IMG/M metagenome (GOLD analysis project Ga0075017, IMG submission 71475) | Freshwater sediment microbial communities in response to fracking from Pennsylvania, USA - Alex Branch Run_MetaG_ABR_2012 | ecosystem: Environmental > Aquatic > Freshwater > Creek >... | reverse complement strand
AGATCCCGCAGGAACTGGGCGACCTGGCGGTGCTCCTGCACGCAGGTATGTCGCCGACACGCGCGCTGGTCTTCAACGCCGCCAGCAGCCTGACCTCGATCATCGGCGGTCTGGCCGGCTACCTGGCCCTCAAGGGCACGCTCGAAGTCCTGCCGTATGCGATCTCGGTCGCCGCCGCATCGCTGATCTATGTGGCCGTCGCCGACCTGATCCCGGGACTGCACCGCCGCGTGGATCCGGCCGGCAGTGCGATGCAGGTCGTGCTGATCGGCATGGGCGTGGCGGTCATCGTGGCGGCCGAGGCGCTGCTCGGCTAGCGGGCCAGGCCCGGGCGGGAGGCCTGAGCCGGTTCCGGCGGCCGGCGGGCCGTCGCGCGGGAGCGTCCCGGCGGCGATTGCTGCCTCGCGCCTGCTTGCCGGCTTGAAATGACCCCGGCGCGACCCCAGTACAACACGCATCGAACCGCACTCCGAAGGGACAGTGTAAGCCTATGCGCATGGATAAATTGACGAGCCGCTTCCAGTCCGCGCTGGCCGACGCGCAGTCGCTGTGCGCGGGGCGCGACCACCAGTTCATCGAACCGGCGCACGTGCTGGTGGCGATGCTTGAATCGCAGGGCGGCGGCATCGCACCGCTGCTGATGAAAGCCGGTGCCGACGTCAATCGTCTGCGCACGCTGCTGGGCGAGGCACTCGACCGGCTCCCGAAGGTCGAAGGCGCGCCCGGGGAAATCCACATATCGGGCGACCTGAACCGGCTGCTCAATGTCACGGACAAGCTGGCGCAGCAGCGCGGTGACCAGTTCATCTCCAGCGAACTGTTCGTGCTGGCGGCCTTCGAGGATCGCGGCACGCTCGCGAAGATCTTCAAGGACTGCCGCCTGAACAAGGCGCAGGTGGAAAAGGCGATCGAGGAATTGCGCGGCGGCGAGCAGGTGCGTGACGCGGGCGCCGAGGAGCAGCGCCAGGCGCTGGAGAAATACACGGTCGACCTGACCGCGCGGGCGTCGGCCGGCAAGCTCGATCCGGTGATCGGCCGCGACGACGAGATCCGGCGCACGATCCAGGTCCTGCAGCGGCGCACCAAGAACAATCCCGTGCTGATCGGCGAACCGGGCGTCGGCAAGACGGCCATTGTCGAGGGTCTTGCGCAGCGCATCATCAATGGCGAGGTGCCCGAGGGGCTGCGCAGCAAGCGCATCCTGGCCCTGGACATGGGCGCGCTGATCGCGGGCGCGAAGTTCCGCGGCGAATTCGAGGAGCGGCTCAAGTCCGTGCTCAATGACCTGGCGAAGCAGGAAGGCCAGGTCATCCTGTTCATCGACGAGCTGCACACGGTGGTGGGCGCGGGCAAGGCGGAAGGCGCCATGGACGCCGGCAACATGCTCAAGCCGGCGCTGGCGCGCGGTGAGCTGCATTGCGTCGGCGCGACCACGCTCGACGAGTACCGCAAGTACATCGAGAAGGACGCCGCGCTGGAACGCCGCTTCCAGAAAGTGCTGGTCAATGAGCCGTCGGTCGAGGACACGATCGCGATCCTGCGCGGCCTGCAGGAACGCTATGAGGTCCACCACGGCGTCGATATCACGGATCCCGCGATCGTCGCGGCGGCAACCCTGTCGCACCGCTACATCGCGGACCGGCAGCTGCCCGACAAGGCGATCGACCTGATCGATGAGGCGGGGGCGCGCATCCGCATGGAGATCGATTCCAAGCCGGAGGTGCTCGACCGCCTCGACCGGCGCATCATCCAGCTCAAGATCGAGCAGATGGCGCTGAAGAAGGAGCAGGACGAAGCGACCAAGAAGCGGCTGGCGGCGCTGGAGGAAACCCTGGCCGGTCTCGAAAAGGAGTCGGCCGACCTCGAGGAGGTCTGGAAGGCCGAGAAGGCCACGCTCCAGGGTGGCGCCGCGATCAAGGAGGAACTCGAGAAGCTCAAGCTCGAGATGGAAGCCGCGCGCCGCCGGAGCGACCTCGGCAAGGTCGCGGAGCTGCAGTACGGCCGCATCCCGGAGCTGGAGAAACGCCTCGCCGCGGCGCAGGCGGCGGAGAGCAAGGACACGCAGCTGGTCCGCAACAAGGTGACCGAGGAGGAGATCGCCGAGGTGGTGTCCAACTGGACCGGGATTCCGGTCGCCAAGATGCTCGAAGGCGAGAAGGAAAAACTGCTGCGCATGGAGCAGGCGCTCGGCAAGCGCGTCGTCGGCCAGGAAGAGGCCGTGCGCATCGTGTCCAACGCCATTCGCCGCTCGCGCGCCGGCCTGGCCGATCCGCGGCGGCCCAACGGTTCGTTCCTGTTCCTCGGGCCGACGGGCGTCGGCAAGACGGAGCTGTGCAAGGCGCTGGCTGAATTCCTGTTCGACACGGAAGACGCCATGGTGCGCATCGACATGTCCGAATTCATGGAAAAGCATTCGGTCGCGCGGCTCATCGGGGCGCCGCCGGGTTATGTCGGCTACGAGGAAGGCGGCTACCTGACGGAAGCCGTGCGCCGGCGACCCTATGCGGTCATCCTGCTCGACGAAGTCGAGAAGGCCCACCCGGACGTCTTCAACGTGCTGCTGCAGGTGCTCGACGACGGGCGGCTCACCGATGGCCAGGGCCGAACCGTCGATTTCCGCAATGCCGTGATCATCATGACGTCGAACCTCGGTTCGAACGTGATCCACGAACTCGCCGGCGAGGGCAACTACCAGCGCATGAAGAACGCGGTCATGGAAATCGTGCAGCAGAGCTTCAAGCCCGAGTTCATCAACCGCATCGACGACATCGTCGTCTTTCATCCGCTCGGCAACGCCCAGATCCGCGCCATCGTGGACATCCAGCTCGGGCTGCTGCGCCGCAGGCTGCTGGAGCGCGACATGGAACTGGTGCTCGACGACGCGGCGCGCGACCTGCTCGGCGAAGCCGGATTCGACCCCGTGTATGGCGCGCGACCGCTGAAGCGCGCCATCCAGCAGCAGATCGAGAATCCGCTGTCACAGCGGATCCTGGGCGGAACATTCCAGCCCGGCGACCGCATCCGGGTGGGTGTCGAGAAAGGAGAGCTGCATTTCGCCAAGGGGCGCTGAAGGGCGGCCTGCCAGGAACTGGGCAGGTCCAGGACCCGGCCGCGAGCGCAGGTCCTGAGCCGGCCGCTCGCCGTGGGCCAGCTTCGCCGCCACCAAAGGGCGCGCGACACCCTATAATCACGCCGCGAGCCTAGGAGTGGATGAGCCATGCCGTTCTATGAATACGAATGCCCGGGTTGCAAGTATTACGCGGAGGTCCTGCAGAAGATCTCGGATCCGCCGATCAGGAAGTGCCCGTCATGTGGCAAGGCGGGGTTCAAACGCCTGATTTCCGCTCCGGTATTCCGGCTCAAGGGCTCGGGCTGGTACGAGACGGACTTCAAGTCCGACCAGGATCGCAAACGGAATCTGGCCGGCGCCGACCGCGACGAACCGAAGGCAGCGGCGGACGACAAGCCGGCCGCGGGCGCCGACGCGAAGGGCGCGGGCGATGGCGCCACGGACGCGGGCGATGGGGCCAAGCCAGCGGTGCCCGCCAAGGCGGACGCGGCGGCGCCGGCGCCGAAACCGGATGCGGCGCCCAGGCCGGCCACGCCCTCTGCGGCCCGCAAGTCGGGGCGCTCGGCCAAGTCCGCGCCCCGGCGTGCGCCCAAGCGCGCGGTCAAGCCCGCCGCCCGCGGGGGCCGGGGCCGGTGAGCGGGGCGCAGACGGAGCGGCGAGCGCGACTGATGCGCGGCCTGCGCCGTTATCTGATCAACGGGCTGCTGATCTGGGTGCCGGTGCTGGTCACGGTGCTGGTGGTGCGCTTCATCCTGGAACTCATGGACCGTACGCTGCTGGTGCTGCCCCGCTCGCTGCGGCCGGATACGGTGCTGGGACTGCATATTCCCGGTTTCGGGGCGCTGCTCGGCTTGCTGATCGTGCTGCTGACGGGCCTCCTGGTCACCAATTTCATCGGCCGCGCGCTGGTAACGATCGGCGAGGATCTGCTCGAGCGCATTCCGTTTGTGCGGGCGCTCTACAGCGGCGTCAAGAGTTTCTCCGAGACGGTGCTGTCCAATTCCGGCAACTCCTTCAAGAAGGTGCTGCTGGTCGAATACCCCCGGCCCGGAGCCTGGAGCATAGGGTTCCAGACCACCGACCAGCTGCCCGAAATCAATGCCCGCCTGGGGCAAGCGCAAGTCTGCGTATTCATTCCGACGACACCGAATCCGACCTCGGGGTTCATCATCTTCGTGCCGCGCAAGGCATGCATCGAGCTGGACATGAGCATCGATGCCGCGATGAAGATGATCGTCACGCTCGGCGTGGTCGGGCCCGCAGCGCATGCGCCGTCTGCGGCCCCTGCGCCCTGAACCACCGCTGCGGACTCCCGAGGATCATGCGTACACATTACTGCGGACAAGTCAATGAAACCCTGACCGGCCAGCGCGTCGCCGTGGCCGGCTGGGTGCACCGCCGGCGCGACCACGGCGGCGTGATCTTCGTCGACCTGCGGGACCGCGAGGGCCTGGTGCAGGTCGTCTGCAATCCGGGTGAGGCCGCGGTGTTCGCGACAGCCGAAAAGCTGCGCAATGAATTCGTGGTGCGGATCACCGGCGTGGTGCGCGAGCGCCCGGCCGGTACCGTCAATGCGCACCTGGCCACCGGGCGCGTGGAGGTCGTCGCCGCCGAGGTCGAGATCCTCAACCGCGCCGATCCGCTGCCGTTCCAGCTCGACGAACAGGTCAGCGAGGAAGTCCGGCTGCGTTACCGATATATCGACCTGCGTCGCGAGGTCATGACCGCGCGCCTCAGGCAGCGCCATGCCATCACGCGCGCGATGCGCGCCTACCTCGACCAGCACGGCTTCGTCGACATCGAAACGCCGATGCTGACCAAGGCCACGCCGGAGGGCGCGCGCGACTATCTGGTGCCCAGCAGGACCCATGCCGGGAAGTTCTTCGCGCTGCCGCAGTCACCGCAGATCTTCAAGCAGCTGCTCATGGTCAGCGGCTTCGAACGCTATTACCAGATCGTGCGCTGCTTCCGCGATGAGGATCTGCGCGCCGACCGCCAGCCGGAATTCACGCAGCTGGATATCGAGACCAGCTTCCTCTCCCAGGATCAGATCATCGCGCTGATGGAAGGCCTGGTGCGCGAGCTGTTTCGCGCCGTGCTCGGGCAGGAGCTGCCGGATCCGTTTCCGCGCATGACCTACGCGGAGGCCATGCGGCGCTATGGCTCCGACAAGCCGGATCTGCGCGTGCCGCTCGAGCTGACCGACGTCGCCGACCTGGTCGCAGGCTGCGGATTCAAGGTGTTCTCGGGACCGGCGCAGGACCTGCAGAGCCGGGTCGCGGCGCTGCGCGTGCCCGGTGGCGGCATCCTGGCGCGCTCGCAGATCGACGAGTACACGGCATTCGTAGGCCGCTACGGCGCCCGCGGTCTGGCCTACATCAAGGTCAATGAACGCTCCCGCGGCAAGGAAGGCCTGCAGTCGCCGATCGTCAAGTTTCTGGACGACACCGCGCTGGCGGGCATTCTCGAGCGCACCGGCGCTGCCGATGGCGATCTCATCTTCTTCGGCGCCGATCGTGCCAAGGTCGTCAATGACGCCCTGGGCGCGCTGCGCCTGAAAGTCGGCCAGGACCTCAAGCGGGTGGCGGGCGGCTGGCGGCCACTCTGGGTGGTCGATTTCCCGATGTTCGAATACGACGACGAGGCAAAACGCTGGGTCGCCATGCACCATCCCTTCACGTCGCCGAAGGATCCGGACGGCGCGGCGCTGAAGGCCGATCCCGGCGCGGCGCTGGCGCAGGCCTACGACCTGGTGATGAACGGTTCGGAGATCGGCGGCGGATCGGTGCGCATCTTCCGCCACGAGCTGCAGTCCGCGGTCTTCGAACTGCTGGGCATCGGTGCCGAAGAGGCGCGCGCCAAGTTCGGCTTCCTGCTCGATGCACTGCGGTTCGGCGCTCCGCCGCACGGGGGCATTGCCTTCGGCCTCGACCGCCTCGCCATGCTGATGGCCGGAGCGGAGAGCATCCGCGACGTGATCGCTTTCCCGAAGACGCAGACGGCCGCCTGTCCGCTGACCGACGCGCCGACCGAGGTCAGCGAGCAGCAGCTGCGCGAGCTGCACATTCGCGTGCGCCAGCCACCGCCGGCTTAAAGCCGGTGCGCACGCCGCGCGTGGCATGCATCCTGCGGCGCGTGAACGGCGCCTAGCCGAACTTCGCGGATTCGAGGCTTCGCCGACGCTAAGTGATTGATGCACATAGGGCGCATCCCCGAAGGTCTGCACTACAGGAGGGTTGCGGAGGCGGTCTGTGCGGCGCTGATTTTCGGCGGTGGTTGGGCGGGCAGCGTGAGGCGCAAGCGCTCCATGAGGAGTTCGAGTTCCGGTTCGGGTTGCGTGTAGCGGGTGAGCTGCAGCTCGCGTCCGTCGGTGGTCGGGATGTGTACATCGACCATCTGCACGGCGGCGAACTTCTCGAGCGCGCTGCGCGCGGTAAGCCCGGGCGCGAGGGTTTTGAGTTGCCGACCGAGCGTCACGTACAGGCAGTACGCCAGGAACGCAACGAACACATGCGCCTCGATGCGTTCGGGTTCTTGGTGGAAGATCGGGCGGATCGCCAGATCGCTTTTCAAGGTGCGGAACGCCTCCTCGACCTGTACGAGCTGCAGGTAGTAGTTCCACAACTTCACCGGATCGGTCTCGGTCAGATTGGTGCGCAAGAGATAGCGGCCTTCGCGGCGCCGAGCCTGTTTGAGCTTCTGGCGATTGAGGCGGTAGGTAAAGCCGGCACCGTCTTTATCGACTTTCACATCGATGAGCCGCCAGGCGGCCGCGACCTTGCTCTGTGCGCTGCCGAGCTTCATCAGCAGCGCGTCGCGTGTGAGCGGCATATCCTTCAGTTGCGCGAGCCGGGCCCACAGCCATTTGAGCTTCCGGCGACGCATGGAACGTTCCTTGGCGATGCGATCCTGGCTCTGGGCGAACACATACAGTTCGCCGTCCTCCGGCAGGAGCTTGACCTTCACGCCCGCGCGGGCGTTGCGCCAGGGCTTGGTGACCAGGGATTGTTCGAGCCGGTTGAGCCGCCCCTTCGGCGTCCCGCACAGGTACTGCACGGGCGGGTCGCTGCGACGCATCTCGGCCAGGACCTCCTCGGTCGGCACGCCGCGATCCATGCACCAGATGCGCTGGGCTTTGCCGTACTGGCGTTCGATCTTCGCGAGGAACGAGCGCAGGGTCTTCGAGTCGTTGGTATTGCCGGGCAGCACCTCATACGCCAGCGGCAACCCCTCGGGCGTGACGATGAGCGCGATGACGATCTGCACGCAGTCGAAGCGGTGATCGCGGCTGTAGCCGTGGCGGCGCTTGTCGTGCTCGTCGAGCGGCGGATCGGACTCGAAGTAGGTGCTGGTCAGATCGTACAGCAGCACTTCGAAGGAGACGTTGAACAGGTCCCGCCAGCGGCCCGTCAGATGGGTAAACAGCGCTTCCTTGTGCGCCAGCAGCCGATCGTGGCAGCCGTACAGCACGTGCGGATCGGCGAGACTGTCATCGGATCCGAGTAAATCCGCCAAAGCGGTGCGGCCGTACCACTCGCGATGCAGCCGCCACTCGCTGCCCGGGGCGATCAGCCGATAGGCCGCGAGCACGAACAACACCAGATCCCAGCGCGTCCCTTTGCGCGAAGGCAGCAGGCGCTCGGCCCAGAAAATATCCAGATCCAGGGTCTGCCACAGCGTCAGCGCCAACCAGCAAGCACCCCATTGGCGCGGGCGATTTAGCTGCATCGATTTGAGCTTCAGCCGCACGATCGACTCGTCCGGCAACAGCCCCTCGCACCGATCCTCCGGGAACAGCGCATACGTGCGCGGCGCCGACTCCCCCTCCTCGAGCACCTCGATCGATCTGCGCCAGGCGAGTTCTTGCGAGGAGTTGATCTCGCCCAGGTACAGCACGTGCCGCTGTACCACCCGACCGCCGGCGACACGGCGGTTCTCCACCACGCTCCAGTAGCGGTGTTCCTTGCCGTCCTTCTTGCGGGTCTTGGCGCGAAGAAACATGCTGGTATCGCATTATCCGCACACCCACACCTTTGACCAGACAGTAGGTCGGCACTACAGGCGCTTTCGCACCTACGCCCGACTCTCAGTCAATGAAAATCAAAAGCTTGAGATGTAGCCGCCCCGGACGGGGCGGCTCATTCAGTCTCGAATCCGCGAAGTTCGGCTAGCGTGACGTCGGCGACGGCGGTCGTTTACGTGCACGGGCTGTGGCTCTCGGGCCACGAGGGCTTCCTGTTGCGCCGCCGGCTCGAGAAGGATCGGGGCTACGCGTGGCACGCGTTCCGGTATGCCTCCACGCTGCTCACCATGAGCGAAATCGCCGATGCCCTGAGCGCATGCATCGCGGCGCTCGATGCGCCCCGTGTACACCTGGTCGGCCACAGCCTGGGCGGTATCGCGATCCTGCGCTGCCTGGAACGCCACCCGCAGCAGCCGCCCGGGCGCGTGGTGTTCATGGGTACGCCGAGCCTGGCCAGCCGTGCGGCCAACGCCCTCGGCCGTTTCCGCTTCGGCCGCGCAATGATGGGACAGGCGGCCGGCGAGGAACTCCTGTACACCCATGATCGGCGCTGGACGCACCGCCGCGAGCTGGGCGTCATCGCCGGCAATCAGCCCCTGAGCCTCGGGCGGCTCATGGTCGATTTCAATGAACCCAATGACGGAACCGTGGCGGTCTCCGAGACCCGCCTGCCCGGGGCCACGGAACACCTGCTGCTGCCGGTGAGCCACTCGGGCATGCTGCTGTCGCCTCGGGTGGCCCACGAAGTCGGCCAGTTCCTGGAAACCGGCCATTTCGGTTGCCCCGGACGCTCTGCCGGATGAGGCGGATCAGGCCAGAGCAGGCCGGGCCAGAGCAGGCCGGGCTAGAGCAGGCCGGGATTGAGGCGCCAGGTGGCGATATTGAGCGCCAGGGCAAAACTGGCCCACAGCAGGTAGGGGACCAGCAGCCAGCCGGCGCGGCGCTCGATACGCGCGAATGCGCTCAGCGTGGCAGCGATCAACAGCCACATGACCGCGATGTCCAGCGTCGAGTAGGCGCCCGTGTGCGCGACGAAGAACAGCCAGGACCAGGCAGCGTTGGGGATCAGCTGCGCGATGAACAACGTCATCGCCCGGCGGCCGGTGGTGAAGCCGGCTCGACGCCACACGCGCCAGGCCGCAATCGCCATCAGTGTGTACAGCACGGCCCAGGCAGGCCCGAACAGCCAGGCCGGAGGCGCCCAGACGGGGCGGGTGAGCCGGCCGTAGAAGGCCGGCGCATCGGCGGATGCCCAGCCGCCGATCGCCGCCACGGCGTAGCACAGCGCCAGCCAGCCGATCAGCCCCAGGGTCCCAGAGCCGTTTCTGCGGCCGTGCACATCATCGATGGCGTTCACCGGGACCTCTGCCGTTTGAGTTCATAGATCAGCTCGAGCGCCTGGCGCGGGGTCAGGGCGTCGGGGTCGACCCGGGCGAGCCGCAGGTCGAGGTCGCTGGCCGGCGCGGGCGCGTTGCAGAGCGGCAGCTCGCCCTGGGCCTGGGCGGAGGCCCGAGTGGCGTGGGCCGCGACGCTGTCGCGCCGGTGCTCGAGCTCCGCCAGAAAGCCCCGCGCCTGGTCGATCACCGGTCGCGGGACGCCGGCCAGCGCGGCCACGGCAAGGCCGAAGCTGCGGCTCGCGGGCCCCGGCCGCACCGCATGCAGGAATACCAGCGCGTCGCCATGTTCGGTGGCATCGAGGTGCACGTTGGCGATGCCCTCCAGCTCGGTGCTCAGCGAGGTCAGCTCGAAGTAGTGGGTGGCGAACAGCGTGAAGCAGCGTACGGCGCTCGCCAGGTGCCGGGCGACGGCCCAGGCGAGCGACAGCCCGTCGAAGGTGCTGGTGCCGCGCCCGATCTCATCCATGAGCACGAGGCTGCGGGCGGTCGCGTTGTGCAGAATGTTGGCCGTTTCGGTCATTTCGACCATGAAGGTCGATCGGCCGCCGGCCAGATCGTCGCCCGCGCCAATGCGCGTGAAGATCCGGTCCAGCGGACCCAGCCGTGCGCGCACGGCCGGCACGAAGCTGCCGATGTGCGCCAGCACGGCAATCAGCGCCGTCTGGCGCATGAAAGTCGATTTGCCGCCCATGTTCGGCCCCGTGATCACCAGCATGCGCCGCTGCGGGTGCAGGTCCAGGTCATTGGGCACGAAGGGCGCGTCGCTGAATCGCTCGACCACCGGGTGACGGGCCCCCTCCAGTTCGATCCGCGGCTCCTCCACCAGCTCCGGCTCGCACCAGCCCAGCGTCACGGCGCGTTCGGCGAGCGCGCCGAGGGCGTCGACCTCGGCCAGCGCCATGGCCGTGGCCTGCAGTGCGCCCAGTTCCGTGATCAGCTGCGTGTGCAGTTCCTCGTAGAGCTGTTTCTCACGGGCCAGCGCGCGTTCGCGGGCGCCGAGCACGCGGTCCTCAAACCCCTTGAGCTCCGGTGTGATGAAGCGTTCCGCGGACTTGACGGTCTGGCGGCGCAGATAATCGGCCGGGACCCGTTCCGCCTGGGCCCGCGGGATCTCGATGTAGAAGCCCTGCACGCGGTTGAAGCCCAGCTTCAGACCGGTCAGGCCGGTGCGCGCCCGTTCGCGCTGCTCCAGCTCGAGCAGGAACTCGTCGGTATGCGTGGCGATGCGGCGCAGCTCATCGAGTTCCCCGTCATATCCGGGAGCGATCACGTCGCCGTCGCGCAGCAGCACGGACGGCGACTCGGCGACCGCTCTGGCCAGCAGGGCGTACTGCGCGGCGTGATCCGCGGTCTCGCCGTGCAATTGACGCAGCAGCGGGGCGTCGATGGCGGCGAGGCAGGCGCGCAGGGCGGGGAGCGCCGCCAGCGCGGCGCGCAACTGCACCAGATCGCGTGGCCGCGCGCTGCGCAGCGCGACACGCGCCAGCACCCGCTCGAGATCGCCGATGGTGCGCAGCTGCGACTGCAGCGGCTCGAAGGCACGCGCCGTACCCAGGGCGCTCAGGGCCTGATAGCGGCGGCGCAGTGTGCCGCGGTGATTGATCGGCCGGCCCAGCCAGCGGCGCAGGGCCCTGGCTCCCATGCCGGTCACCGTCGTATCGAGGGTCGCGAGCAGCGTGGCCTGGTCGTTGCCGGTCAGGCTGGTTTCCAGCTCCAGATTGCGGCGTGTGGCGGCATCGACCGCCAGCGCCTCACTGAGCTCCTCGACCTGCAGTGAGCGGATGTGTGGCAGCGCGGTGCGCTGCGTGTCGCGCACGTATTGCAGCAGCGCCCCGGCCGCGGCGATGGCCAGCGGCAGTTCGTCAGCGCCGAAGCCACGCAGATCCAGCGTGCCGAGCTGGTCGGTCAGCAGGCGCGAGGCGGCGGCCAGTTCGAAATGCCAGGGCGCACGCGGGCGCAGGACCGCGGCCCCCTGGACGGCCCGCGCCTCGGCGCCCGCCTGGGCCTCGATGGCCTGGTCTTCGCGCACCAGCAGTTCCGCCGGCCGCAAGCGTTCGAGTTCGGCCGCCAGCGCCGCGGGGCCGCGCGCTTCCAGCACCACAAAGCGTCCCGAACTCAGTTCGAGCCAGGCGAGTCCGAACCGCTCGCCGTCACGCAGCAGTGCGGCCAGCAGCGTCGCGCGGCTGCTGTCCAGCAGCGCGTCCTCCGTGACCGTGCCGGGCGTGATCACGCGCACCACCTGGCGCTCGACCGGGCCCTTGGATTTGGCCGGATCGCCGATCTGCTCGCAGATGGCCACGGACTCACCGCGGCGCAGGAGCCGTGCCAGGTAGCCCTCGACGCTGTGCACCGGCACCCCGGCCATGGGCAGGGCTTCGCCGGCCGATTGACCTCGTGTCGTCAGTGCGATATCGAGCAGCCGGGCCGCGCGGCGCGCGTCGTCGTAGAAGAGTTCATAGAAATCGCCCATGCGGTAGAACAGCAGGGTCTCGGGGTACTCGCCCTTGATGCGCAGGTATTGCTGCATGACCGGCGTGTGCGCGGCCGCGGGGGCGTCGGGACGCAGCAGGACACCGGACTCGGAGGCGCTGGGCATGGGGCGCAAATCATACACAGACACCGGCAGGATGAGGGCGGGGGGCGGATTCCCGTCCCGCCGGGGGTTCTTCGGAACGTGAATTTGTGGTAGCCTCTTTTGTCAAATTTGACAGGGCAGCCGGGCCGAGTCGCGGCGCGCGACCGCTGTCCAGGAAGGACTCTCCAGCCCATGCACAAGCCAATACTGCGGCCCAGCGGTCCCATCGCCGTTTGAAGACGCCGGCCATGACGTCAGCGCGTCGACCTGAGGAACCTGCACCGGACGAGGCCCTCCCGCCCGCAGAGCGGACGCCGCGTGCGGCACCGGGCAAACGGCGCAACTCGCCCTTCGAACGCCGCGCGACCCTGGTGGTGCAGTTCGCGCTGGAGCTGGCGGGGCGTACGCTGGAGCAGTGCCATGGCGACATCACGCTGCCGCTGTCAGCCGCGGAATTCCAGCGTGAGCTGCAGCGCCGCTACGGCGAAGCGCATCCGGACCTGACCTTCCGTTCCGTGGCCACGGTCGAGCGCGCTCGGCTGCAGCGCACGCGCCTGCCGCACCTGCCGCGGATCATCCTGAGGCAGGGCCCGCCCCCGCGCAGCCAGCGCTGAGCCGCCGCGACGGCTTGTCGGGATGGCTCGCCGGCCCTTAAAGTGGGGCCATGCACGCCCTACTCATTCCCTTCGGCAGCGCGGGTGATGTTTATCCCTTCCTGGGCCTCGGCGTAGAGCTGCGCCGCCGGGGGCATCAGGTCACGATGATCACGGCGGGTTATTTCGAAGGCCTGGCACGCAAGGCAGGCTTCGACTTCGTGCCCCTGGCATCGCGCGAAGTCTATCTGGAGCTCATCGGCAACCCGGATCTGTGGCACCCGCAGCGTTCGGTGCCCCTGCTGGCCAGGACGGTCATCCCCGCCATCGAAGTGGTCTACCGGCTCATCGCCGAGCGCTACAGGCCCGGCGAAACGGCGGTCATTGCCGGATCGCTGGCCCTGGGCGCCCGCGTCGCGCAGGACAAGCTGGGCGTTGCGCTGACGACCCTGCATCTGCAGCCGGTGGTGTTCCGCAGCCGCTTCCAACCCCCGATCCACCCGGGCCTGGGTTGGATCCGCCAGCTGCCCGTCCCCCTGCGGCCCGCGGTGTTCCGCCTGATGGATTTCATGGTGGACAACCTCTACGCCGGCCCGCTCAACGCCTTGCGGGCGGAACTCGGGCTGGCGCCGGTCAAGCGGGTGATCGACCGATGGTGGCATTCGCCCGATTCGACGCTGGCGCTGTTTCCGGCCTGGTATGCGGCTCCGCAGCCGGACTGGCCACCCCAGGTGCGGTGCCTGGACTTTCCGATGGACGACGGGGGCGGACTCGAATCCGTCTCGCCGGCCGTGCAGGCGTTCCTGGATGCGGGCGAACCGCCCATCGTGTTCACCAGCGGCTCGGCCATGGCGACCGGCGAAGATTTCTTCGCCGCTTCGGCCGCCGCGGCGGAGCGCATGGGCCGGCGCGCGGCGCTGCTCACGAAGTTCGCCGCGCAGCTGCCCCGACGCCTGCCCGCCCATGTGACCCACATTGCGTATGCGCCCTTCAGCACGCTGCTGCCGCGTGCCGCCGCCTTCGTGCACCATGGCGGGATCGGCACCGCGGCCCAGGCGTTGCGCGCCGGCGTGCCGCAGCTGGTCGCACCCTGCAGCTACGATCAGTTCGACAATGCGGCGCGGCTGGAGCGTCTGGGCGTCAGCGTTACGGTGCCGCGCCACCGCTATGATGCGGACCACGTGAGCGCCGCGCTGACGCGATTGCTGGCCGATACCGCGACGCGGGTGCGGTGTGCGGATTGCGCCGCCCGCTTCGGTCGGGGCGACGGCATCGGCGCCGCGGTGGACGCGATCGAAGCGGACTGGGGCCTGCGCGCCGCGCCGGCTGCCGGCCTGGTCGCGGCCTGAACACGGACCCGGGGATCCTGGCACTGGCCGAGGACGTCGGCCGTGCCCTGATGGCCGCCGGACTGCGCCTCGTCACCGCCGAATCCTGTACCGGCGGCGGTGTGGCCGCCGCCCTGACCGATGTACCGGGCAGCTCGAAGTGGTATGAGCGCGGCTACGTCACCTATTCGAATGCCGCGAAGCAGCAGGATCTGGGCGTCGACGCCCAGCTGCTGGACCGTCATGGCGCGGTGAGCGAAGCGGTGGTGGAGCAGATGGCCACGGGGGCCGTGCGTCGCAGCGGCACGGACATCGGCGTCGCGTTGAGCGGCATTGCCGGACCGGAAGGCGGCAGCGCCGAGAAGCCTGTGGGGCTGGTCTGGATTGCCGTGGCGCGCCGTGGCGGTGGCGCGCGCGCGTACCGCTACCGGTTTGCGGGCGATCGGGCGGCGGTGCGTACGGCGGCCGTCGCCGAGGCGCTGCGTCTTGTCATCGCGGCCATCCGGTCCCCCTGAGGGCGCGACTGCGACCGATGCTGCGCCAGTGACCCGGCGCCTGTTCTTTGCCGTCTGGCCGGAGCCCGCCCTGCGGCAGCAGCTGGAGGCGTTGTCCGCTGCGGCACCGCCCGGCTGGCGTCCGGTGCCCGCCGCGGACCTGCACCTCACGGTGCTGTTTCTCGGAACGGTGCCGGAAGACCGGCTTGCTCCGCTGTGCGCCGCTGTCGGCGGCGTTCCCAGGCCGGCCTTCGACCAGCCGCTGACGCGGCTGGAATCCTGGTCGAAAGGCACGCTCTGGTGCGTGGCCGGCGACACGGTCCCGGCCCTCGGCGCGCTGCATCGGGACTTGGCCGCCCTGGTCGCCGGCCTGGGGCTGGAGCCTGAGGATCGTGCCTATCGCCCGCACGTCACGCTGGCCCGGGCCCGGCGGCACGCCTCCGCCCCGCCGGCGACAGCGCCCGGGCCGCTGCAGCTGGCGGCGCGCGCGCTGGTACTCGCGCAGAGCAGCGATCGGGGGCCGGGTTCGCGCTACCGGCCGGTGAGCCGCTGGGCACTGGGCGGCGCGTCCGGAGTTTTCCCGCAAATGGGTAAGATTTAAACGGCGCGGCGCGTGCGCGGTGTGGGATAATTGCGGTCATCCACCAGAGGACATACACAGGCATGGACGAAAACCGCAAGAAGGCGCTCGCCGCCGCACTCGGCCAGATCGAGAAGCAGTTCGGCAAGGGCTCGGTCATGCGACTGGGCGATGCACCCGCCATCTGGGACATCGAAGCGGTGCCGACCGGTTCCCTGGGCCTGGACATCGCACTCGGCGTCGGCGGACTGCCGCGCGGCCGCGTGGTGGAGATCTATGGACCGGAATCCTCCGGCAAGACCACGCTCACGCTCGCCGTCGTGGCCGAAGTGCAGAGGCGCGGCGGCACGGCCGCGTTCGTCGACGCCGAGCATGCGCTGGATCCTGCCTACGCCGAGAAGCTCGGCGTGAACATCAAGGAGCTGCTCGTATCGCAGCCCGACACCGGCGAGCAGGCGCTCGAGATCACTGACATGCTGGTGCGCTCCGGCGGCGTCGACCTGGTGGTCATCGATTCGGTCGCGGCGCTCACGCCGCGCGCCGAGATCGAAGGCGAGATGGGTGAACTGCAGGTCGGACTGCACGCCCGCCTGATGAGCCAGGCGCTGCGCAAGCTGACCGGCAACATCAAGCGTTCCAACACCATCGTGATCTTCATCAATCAGATCCGCATGAAGATCGGCGTGATGTTCGGCTCGCCGGAAACGACCACCGGCGGCAACGCCCTGAAGTTCTACGCCTCCGTCCGCCTGGATATCCGCCGCATCGGCGCCATCAAGAATGGCGAGGAAGTCGTGGGCAACCAGACGCGCGTGAAGGTCGTGAAGAACAAGGTTGCACCGCCGTTCCGTGAAACCGAATTCGAGATCATGTACGGCCAGGGCATTTCGCATGAAGGCGAAATCATCGAACTGGGTTCGACTCACGGCATCATCGAAAAGTCCGGATCCTGGTACGCCTACAAGGGCGAGCGCATAGGCCAGGGCAAGGACAACGCGCGCCTGTTCCTGCAGGGCCACAAGGACATCGCCAACGAGATCGAGGAGCAGATCCGGGCCAAACTCCTGCCCTCGAAGCAGCGTGCCGAGCCTGAGGAAAAGAGCGCCTAGGGGCGCGGCGAGCCGGCGCACCGCTCAGGATCCGGACGATGCCGCCGCCGCCGAACTGGCGGCCGTGGCACTGCTGGCGCGCCGTGATCATGCCTGTGCCGAACTGGCCGCGAAACTGCGTGAGCGCGGCTTTGCCGTCAGCGTGGTGCAGCAGCTGGTCGAGACCTTGAGCGCGCGCCGCCTGCTCGACGACGAGCGCTATGCGCAGCACTACGTTCGCTACCACAGTGCGCGCGGGCAGGGCCCCCAGCGTGTGCGGCGCGATCTCCTACAGCACGGGGTCGATGCCGCGCTCGTCGACGCGGCGCTGGCCGGCATCGCCGACTGGGCCGCGCTCGCCGCCGCAGTGCGGCGACGCCGATTCGGGCCCGGAGTGCCGGCCGACTGGAAGGAAAAAAGCCGGCAGGCCAGATTTTTGCAATACCGTGGATTTACCAGCGATCATATCCGCTCCGCTCTAGGCACCGATTTCGATTCAGGATCATGACCCGTCAAAAACCGCCCTTAATGAGCGCGAGCGACGTGCGGCGCGCGTTTCTGGAATTCTTCCGCGACCGGGGCCACACCGTGGTGCCCTCGGCCTCGCTGGTGCCCGGCAACGACCCCACGCTGCTGTTCACCAACGCGGGCATGGTGCCGTTCAAGGACCTGTTCCTGGGCAAGGAGCAGCGCGACTACCGGCGCGCGGCGAGCAGCCAGCGCTGCGTGCGGGCTGGCGGCAAGCACAATGACCTGGAGAATGTCGGCTACACCGCGCGGCACCACACTTTCTTCGAGATGCTCGGCAATTTCTCCTTCGGCGACTACTTCAAGCGTGAAGCCATCCTGTTCGCCTGGGAGTTCGTCACGGCGCGCCTCGGGCTGGATCCGGAGCGACTGCACATTACCGTGTTCCGCGACGATGATGAGGCGGCCGAGCTGTGGGTGAAGGAGGCCGGCGTGCGTCCGGAGCGCGTCACGCGCATGGGCGAGGCCTCCAATTTCTGGGCGATGGGCGACACCGGGCCGTGCGGTCCGTGCAGCGAGATCTTCTACGATCATGGCCCGGAGGTGGCCGGCGGCCCACCCGGTTCCGTCAATGAGGATGGCGACCGCTATGTGGAGATCTGGAATCTGGTCTTCATGCAGTACGAGCGTGCCGCGGACGGTACGCTGACGCCGCTGCCCAAGCCTTCGGTCGATACCGGCGCGGGACTCGAGCGGCTGTCGGCGGTCATGCAGGGGGTGCATTCCAACTACGATATCGACCTGTTTCGCGACCTGGTGGCGGCGGCCGCCGCAGTGACCGGCGCTGCCGATCTGAAGTCGCCCTCGTTGCGCGTGATCGCCGATCACATCCGGGCCTGCAGCTTTCTGGTCAGCGACGGGGTCGTGCCCTCGAACGAAGGTCGCGGCTATGTGCTGCGCCGGATCGTGCGGCGTGCCGTGCGCCACGGCTACAAGCTGGGGCAGTCGCAGGCGTTCTTTCATCGCCTGGTGCCGGTGCTGGCCCGCGTCATGGGCGATGCCTACCCGGAACTGCCGCAGCGTGCCGGGCAGATTGCGCGCGTGCTGCGCGCCGAGGAAGAGCGCTTTGCCGAGACGCTGGCGTCCGGCATGGCGCAGTTTGAAAGCCGCATGGCCGAAACCGGCGGCGCCGTGGTACCCGGACCGCTGCTGTTCCTGCTGCACGACACTTACGGCTTTCCGCCCGACCTGACCGCCGACATCGCCCGTGAGCGCGGACTGCAGGTGGACCTGGACGGGTACGAGCGCGAAATGGGACTGCAGCGCGAACGGGCCCGCGCCGCCAGCAAATTCAATGTCGACCTGCGCGGCGGGGATGCCATGGATGTGCGCAGCGAATTCACGGGCTATGAAACCCTGGCCGGAGACAGCGTGGTCGCGGCGTTGCGTCGCGCCGGTACGCACGTCGATGCGCTGCAGCCGGGCGAGACCGGTGAGGTGGTGCTGGCGCGCACGCCCTTCTACGCCGAGTCCGGCGGCCAGGTGGGTGACACCGGCGAGCTGATCGCTCCCGGCGGGGCACGATTCACCGTCAGCGATACGCAGAAACTGGGACCGGCCATCGTGCATGTCGGCACGCTGTCCGGGGCGCCGCTGCGCGCCGGGGACCCGGTGCAGGCGCGTGTCGATGCGGAGCGGCGTGCCGCCATCCGGCGCAATCATTCGGCGACGCATCTGTTGCACGCCGCGCTGCGCCAGGTGCTGGGCCCACACGTGACGCAGAAGGGCTCGCTGGTCGCGCCCGACCGGTTGCGCTTCGACTTCGCCAATTTCCAGGCGGTCAGCGCCGATGAACTCGCGCAGATCGAACGGCTGGTCAACGCGCAGATCCGTGCCAACGCCGAGGCGCAGACGCGGCTCATGGAATACGATCAGGCCGTTGCGGCCGGCGCCATGGCACTGTTCGGCGAGAAATACGAGCGCCAGGTGCGCGTGCTGAACATCGGTGCATTTTCGACGGAATTGTGCGGAGGCACGCACGTCAGCCGCGCCGGTGACATCGGACTGTTCCGCATCACCGGTGAATCGGGCGTCGCCGCCGGCGTGCGCCGCATCGAGGCGGTGACCGGCGAGGGGGCGCTGGAAGCCGTGGCGCGCAGCGAAGCCGTGTTGCGCGAGGTCGCAGGGCTGCTGCGCGGCGGCCGCGACGAGCTTGCCGACAAAGTGCGGGAGACGCTGGAGCGCGTCCGGGCCCAGGAACGCGAAATCCGCGCGCTCAAGGACAAACTCGCTTCCGGGCAGGGCACGGACCTCGCGGCCGGAGCGATCGACGTCATGGGCACGAAGGTCATTGCGGCCCGCATGGACGGCGCTGACAGCAATACGCTGCGTACGGCGGTGGACCAGCTCAAGAGCCGGTTGGGCTCGGCGATCATCGTCCTGGCCGCGGTCGAGTCACCCACCAAGGTGATCCTCGTGGCGGGAGTCACCGCCGACCGGGTCGCGCGGATCAAGGCGGGCGAGATCGCGGGTGCCGTCGCGGCACAGGTCGGCGGCAAAGGCGGGGGCAGGCCGGATTTCGCGCAGGCCGGGGGCAACAACCCGGCGGCGCTCGACGCCGCGCTGGGCAGCGTCCTGACGCAGGTGCGCGCACGCCTCGAGTCCTGACCGACGCGCTTACCGCCGGCGATCCGGCGGAGGCCCGCTCAGTTCAGGTCCAGCAGGGAACTGCGGTTCTCGAGGGCATACTGCAGCAGGCTGTTGCTGCCCTTCAGTGACAGCTTGTTGCAGATGTTGGCCCGGTGGGCCTCGACGGTGCGCGGAGTGATGACCAGTTCCGCGGCAATTTCGCGTGTCGCTTTCTTTTCCGCGATGCGCCGGAGAATGCGCCGCTCCGCCATCGTGAGTCCCCGCAGGGCGGGCTGCTCACGAGCCAGCGCCGCGGCGCGGCCGAAGCGGGGCAGCAGGCAGCCGGACAGCGAAGGACAGACAAAGGCGTTGCCCGCCGCGACCGCGATCAGGCAGTTGATGATCTCGGCGACGGCGTTTTCCTTGAGGACATAGCCCTGGATGCCCAGGTTCAGGGCGTTATTGAACAGCTGCTCGTCGCGCGACATGGTCAAGACGACGATGCGCGTCGCGGAACGCTGCGCGGCCAGCGCCCGGGCCACTTCCAGCCCGCCCACGACGGGCAGAAAAATATCGAGCATGGCCACGTCCGGCTGCGTCCGGTTGATGAGGTCCAGGGCCGTCCGGCCGTCGTCCGCTGCGCCGACCAGATCGAAACGGGCGTCGGCCTGGATGACCTGCCGCAGGCCTTCGCGAACCAGCGGATGGTCATCGACGATGACGATGCGAATCCTGGCTGCAGCCCCCGCCATGTCGCTCCCCGAACGCCGCGCTGCCGCACGCTGATGTGCGGCACGCCGCAGCGTGCATTGCCTGTCGCGCCGCAAATTATGTACCAAATGCCGGCGCCGGTGGTCCGGCGGCACGGTCCACGGGGGTGGCATCGCTGCGCACAGGGACCGTGACCACCATGCGGGTGCCACCGCCCGCTGCGGGCTCGATCCGCAACCCCCCGCCGATGGCCCGGGCCCGCAACTGCATCATGCGCAGGCCCAGCCCCGGTGCCTGTGCCGGGGCAGGGTCGATGCCATGCCCGTTGTCGGTCACCGACAGTTCAAGCTCCTCGGCGCCGGTGCGCCACGCGATGCGCAGCTCCGAACAGCCGCTGTGCCGCAGCGCGTTGCCGGTCGCTTCCTTGGCAATCCGGTACAGCTGATCGGCGATGCCCACATCGATCATGGGCTCGTGCGCAGGAGGCTCGAAACGGACCTGTACGGCGGCGCGTTCGCCCAGATCGCGCGCCAGGCGGCTCAGTGCCGTGGCGAGCGAGCCGCGCGCCACATGCAGCGGCGACAGCTCCTCCGCCAGGCCGCGGGCCAGGGCGATGGTACGGTAGACGTGCGCGACGATATCCTCGAGTGCGCCCTGCTGTGCACGCGGATCCGTGTTGGGCCGGGCCGCCGCACAGTGCAGCAGCAGCGCGATGCCGCTCAGTTCCTGACCCAGGCCCTCGTGGACATCGCTGCACAGCCGCAGGCGCTCGCGGGCGGCGATATCGAGGATTTCCCGCTCCAGGCTGCGCTGTGCCGTGACGTCACGCAGTGTCAGGGCGATGCCGGCAATCAGCCGATTGGCGAGCTGGTTGGTGCCGGAAATGTGCAGCAAGCGCCGCGGTCCGCGCGCCGTGGTGATCGCGGCCTCCATGTGCGCCTGCCTGTCGGTACCGGACTTCAGCGCGTCCAGGAACGCAGCCAGGCGGGCCTCGTTCCCGGGCCCGAGCATGCGCGCGGCCGCGGTATTGCGCAGTGCCTCGGGCCGCAGGCCCAGCATCGGCAATGCGGCCGGGCTGACGAAGGTCAGCTCGAGCGCAGCGTTCAGGACGACGATCAGATCGTCGGATCGCCTCACCAGTTCGGTCAGGCGAGCATCCGATTCGCGCACCGCAAGCGCGTGATTGAGACGGCCGATTTCGGCGCGTACGCCGCGCTGGCGGGCGACCAGCAACGCGGCCACCAGCAGCACGAGCAGCACCGGGATCCAGGCGCCCCAGTTGCGGGCGGTGATGGCCGAGCCGGACAGCAGCGCCACTGCCACCAGCACCGACACGGCCGGCAGGAATCCGTGCGCGCTGGATTCCAGGGAACGCTCGAGGTCCTGTGCCGGGCTGACGTCCCGTTCGGCGAGCGCCGCGGTGGCGACCAGGGCGAAGCACAGCACGTCGCCGAAGTTATAGAACAGTCCGACATAGCTGCGGCCGCTGAATTCCCCGGCCAGCCACGCGATTTCCCATGCGGACTCGACGACGGCGGCGCACATCAGTAGCAGCGGCGCAAACTGCCCGGGAAGGCCGGCGACCTGTGTCGACATGATGGCGCCCATGGCCAGCATCGCCGTCAGGACCACGGCGTAGGAGGCCGTGGTGGCGAAAGTCAGCGCCGGCGTCGCGCTGGCCGACAGGAACGGTGCGAACAGAAAGGCCCACAGGGCCGTGAGCAAGGCGATGGCAATGGTGCAGGCATCGCGCCAGAACTGCGGGCGGCGCAGCGAGCCACCCGCGGAGCGGTAGAAGAAGCCGAGCGCGGCGCTGACGAGGAGGTAGTCGAGGAGATAGAGCGTGTCCCCGACGGTGAGGTGGGGGTTGCGCGGCTTCGTCCAGAAGGCATTCCAGACGATGTTGCCGAAGAAATTGACGACGACGGCAGCGGCGAGCAGCCACCAGGCACGGCGCCGTGGCCCGCTCAGTCCGCCCTGGCCCAGTCAGGCGGCGGAGCAGCAGAGCGGCGGCCTGGCAGGGCACGGCGGCCCAGTCGGACAGCCACCACGTGGTATGCGGGGTTTGTGAGTGGCCCAGCAGCCAGATTGCAATCAGGAACACATACACCCAGACGGCGACGACCGCGGCGCGCAGCAGGCCGGCCGTGGCGGATCTGCTCCGCAACGGTCTGGCGTGGCCGGAGGCCGGGGCATCCATGGCCGGCACACGCAGGGTGGATCCTGTTAAATGTTGCATAATTCAGTGCGGCCGCCCGTATCCGCTGCGCTGATCGTCGTTCATTCGGCGCCTGGAGGGTCGCCCCAGCACGGCGGACTCGCCTCAAATCTTGATCCCCAGACCAAGGGTGTACTCCTCCTAAAGCGCTGATTCCGTTCCTGTCCTGGCCCCCTGTCAGCCGCGAGGGGCGGCCACGGACGACGCCCACGCAACGCGGCGGTGCCGCCCGGGTCTCCACCCGGGAACCGAATACGTACGTAGGTACACTAATCGCACACACCTGTGAACCCAGGTGACCTGGGCGAGGGGCCCAGTTCACAGCGCGCAGGAATATGCGGATACTCCTGATGGCCATGGGACCAGCGGGACTGCGCGGATGCCACGCGAGGCCAGGTGCAACCGCGGGTCTGCAGGCGGAGGGACAGGACATGCTGATTCTCACTCGCCGACTCGGTGAGCGCATTCTGATCGGAGACGATGTCACGGTGACGGTGCTGCGCGTGAAGGGCAACCAGGTGCGGCTCGGTGTGGATGCGCCGCGCACCGTGTCCGTGCAACGCGAGGAGATATCCGGCCGTAGCCGTCCTGGAATTCCCAATGATCCGGCCAAGGAAGATCCCGAGTCGCAGGAAGGGCGGTCGGCCCCGTTCAAGGCGCTGACCTGCTGACGCGGAGATTCGACCGCGTGGCGCCCGAAGCCGGTCACTGCGGTCCCCGACCCGTGCCGCTCCTTTACCTGGAAGGAGCCCCCCAGTAAGATGACGCCCCGGCCTGTACGGCGGGGACTTCAATCACATAACCTTTTGATATCCTTGTGCTTTTAGACGCAGACGGAGAGATGGCCGAGTGGTCGAAGGCGCACCCCTGCTAAGGGTGTAAGGGTCAAAAGCCCTTCGAGGGTTCGAATCCCTCTCTCTCCGCCAATATTTTTATTAAATAACAAGTACTTAAGAGAGCTTCCGCTGAGATTCTGACGAATTCAGCGACCTGCGAAATCTCATACAGCCTCACCGCGCCTCAGGCCTGCTCAGGCTGACTCGCATACGGACTACTGGGCTTGACCCAGTCGATGTCGACCCAATCGACATGCTGACGGCAGGAATCGCGATTCCGTCGGCGAAGCGCCAAAATCCACATGCGTACGTGATGGTCACCTGCACCACTCCTCACCTTTTCGCATCACCGGATGCGCGCAATCCTCGGCCCTGTTTGACGGAATCGGCAGCGGGTCACCCTTTCGCCGTAAGCCCAGGCGCCGCAATAGTTCGGGCATCTCCGAATCGATGACTGCCATTGGGTTGCCGTCGCCATATCGTGTGCTGCCGCGATAGCGGAGCACGCGAACAAAGCGACCAGAAGTCGCCATTCGATGCAGCTCAATCCAATAAGTGTACGGTGCGTTATCGGTGGGATAGTTGACGATCACGTCTCCAAGCAGCGGTCCATTCTCGACAAACCGCGTCGCCTGATTGTTGTTGGAGCCGGTCACGTTTCCGAACGCATTGTGGAAGCGGTCCGCCCGTCGATCATAGCCATACAGTGCAGTGGCAATCCCACAGTTCCCGTCGCCGCTTCTGGCTCCGCATGTCTCCAATAGCAGCAGCGGCTGCACATTGGCGGGACCGGCGTAAACCACCCGGCTGTCGCGAAGATAAAATGGCGTGCCAAACCACCGCTGTTCGTTTGGGACATTGTCGTAGAGCTTTTCCGTACAATCGGGTGCGAGGTCTTTCACGAAGCAAATCGCGATGGGTCCATGCTCTTCAAAATCGGAGATCTCCGGCGGAGGAGCGTTATCTTGCGCTATCACCAATGTCCACGATGAAGCTGTCGCGAATGGCTTTGTCAGGTCGGTGTGGCCGATGATGGTCGGAACTCTGAACTCATGACGCTTCAGATGCGCGATGACTGCGTCGTCAATGCCCGGAGCTTGAGCGGTGCTCGCGGCATCAGCGAAATTCGCTAGCGCAACTGTCCAGAAGAGGATCGACGCGATGTGGGCCAGCAGCGCTTTACATCGCGGTCGGGTCGCGTCTGCCGGGGCGTGGGAAGATCCATTCATCAATCCTCCTCTGCGGTACGGCTGCCGTCATCGATGGCATTCGGGGCGTGAGTCAGCCAGTAACGTGTACCCTTGAGTTGCCCTGTGCGCCGAAGGGCGCCCAGTTCAACCAGGTGCATGAGATCCCGCCCGGCCGTGGCCGGTGGGGCGCCGGTGAGTGCCATGTACTTGCTGGCCGAGAGGCCGCCGACAAAACCGTCAACTCCGGCGCGCATGAGCCGCGAGAGCGCCTTTTCCTGTCGCGGGTTGAGTCGCCCTCGCAGGCGATCCCACAGCCGCGTATTGGCCAGCAGGAATTCCAGGCCCTCGAGCGTATGGGCTTGTGCCGCCAGGACGAGATCCGCGAACCAGTCGAGCCAGGGTTCGACATCCAACGTCTTGTTCGCGGCCTCGAGCTGCGCGTAGTACTCCTTGCGGCGGCGATGGATCAGTAGCGAAAGCGCGGTGAGGCTCGGTTGCCCGGCGCCTTGTGCCAGCGCCTTCTCGGCGATGGCTCTGCCTATCCGGCCATTGCCGTCTTCAAACGGATGGATGGTTTCGAAATACAGATGCGCAAGTCCGGCGCGCGCCAACGACGGCATCGGCGTTTTGCCGGCTGAGTTTGTGTCATTGAACCAACGACAGAATCGAGCCATCTCTGCAGCAACAGCAGAGGAGGGCGGCGCTTCGAAGTGGACCTTGGGCCGGTCTAACCGGCCAGACACCACCTGCATGGGCTCTTCGTGCCTGCGGTATCCGCCGATGGTGCGCAACTCGGTACGTCCCTGCATCAGCCACTGGTGCCATTGGAACAGCGTCGCGTCTTCGAGCGTTTCGTTCCACCGCCGGTAGAGATCGGCGAGCATCTCGGAAATTCCCTGCTCGGCGGGTGCGCCACGCCGCCCATCATCCTGCAGGCCGAATTGCCGGCGGAGCGACGACTGGACGCTGTCGCGATCCAGGAT
>Ga0075017_100000340_pt1 | contig 25198 bp, 19 predicted proteins | sample AleBraG_ABR_2012_FD_71475 | JGI IMG/M metagenome (GOLD analysis project Ga0075017, IMG submission 71475) | Freshwater sediment microbial communities in response to fracking from Pennsylvania, USA - Alex Branch Run_MetaG_ABR_2012 | ecosystem: Environmental > Aquatic > Freshwater > Creek >... | reverse complement strand
GCCTCGACCGGAAACGTCTTGCTCACGCCCATCAGCGTGATCGCGTCCGGATGCCGCCGCGCGCGCCGCGCTGCCGCCGCCAGCCGCTCCTGCACCCGGGCAATGTTTTCCGCGATCGCCATGCGCCAAAACGAAAACCACGAAGGACACAAAGTATCACGAAGCATTTCCTTCGTGTCCCTCCGTGCCCTTCGTGGTTAAGCCTTTGCCTGCTGCTCCGCCGAACCGCTCAGCGCGTTTACATGATTGCCGTCGGCGGCGCCGGGTCTTCCGGACGTCCCGCATTTGCGAGTGGCGTACGCACCATGCCTATGATCAGCACGGCCAGAGCTACCAGGGCCACCGCCAGCGGAGAAGTCCACTTGAACACTGTCACATCATGTCCCGACCCCACCAGGCCAGCAATCACCAGCCCGCACAGCGCTTCACCCGCGATCAGGCCGGAGGCAGTCAGCACTCCTGCGTTGTCCACCCGCGCCTTCTGCGCATCGTTGTAGCCGCGCCGGTCACGCAGTTTGTCAGTAAGCCACCTGATGACCCCGCCGAGAAAAATTGCAAACGTCGTTCCCAGTGGCAGGTACATACCAACGGCAAACAGCATTACGCTCTTCACTTCGATCAAGATCATGGCCAGCCCGAGCAGGATTCCCACCACGACCAACGGCCACGCCATGTCGCCGCCAACAATGCCCTTGGATAGCATCGCCATCAACCCGGCTTGCGGCGCGGGCAAGGCCGCACTCCCGAAGTGGTACGCCTTGTCCAGCACAAAGAGCGGAACAAACAACACGAGCGACGCAACCACGATTCCAAGTAGGTCCCCGATTTGCATTTTCGCGGGTGTACCGCCAAGGATGTGTCCCACCTTCAGGTCCTGCAGCATCTCGCCCGCAACCGCTGACGACACGCAAACGACCGCGGCCACACCCAACACGGCGGCCACACCGCCGCTGCCCGACACGCCCAGGGCCACCATCAGCAGCGCCGCAATCACCAGCGTGCACAGCGTCAATCCCGAAACCGGGTTGTTCGATGAACCGATCATTCCAACCAGGTTGCCGGACACCGCGGCGAAGAAGAATCCCACCACCACCATGACACCCGCGGCAACGAGTGACCCGGTGAGCACTTGTGAGCCGCTCAGGTTGCCGGCGCCGCCAATGAAGTAGTGGTAGAGGATGATCATGGCAACGAACACGACGCCGATACCGGCGAAGATCGCCTTGGCCGGCAGGTCTCTTTCGGTGCGGTTGGTTGCAGCGTGCACCGAGGCTGATTTTCTTAGATCAGAGACCGCGCGCCCCATGCCCGTCGCCAGCTGCTTCCGCATCTTGAACAGCGTGTACGAAGCTCCCACCAGCATGCCGCCCACGGCAATCGGCCGCACGATCGAGTAGTAGATCGCCCCCGAGAGGAGCGTCCAAGAGATCGTCTGCCCCGGCGGTAGCGACGCCTGAATATAAGGACCGATCGTGAAGGTGAGAAGCGGAACCAACAGGCCCCACGCCAGCACGCCTCCGGCAAAGTTCAGCGCCCCGAGCCGCGGCCCGATAATGTAACCCACACCGAGGTACGCAGGACTGATGTCCGGCAGCGTGAACAACGAAGTCCCACCGGTAATGGTCGTAGCTACGCTGGGATTGGTGCTGGTACGCAGCAAGAGCTTCTTGCCGAGTTCGCTGATCTTCACCGGGTAAGTGTTGTTGGGCGAGAACAGGTTCACCGCACCCAGCAGGTACATGAGTCCGCCGAAGCCCATGTTGGCAAACAGAATCTTCGCTGCCTTAGCGCCCTGCTGCCCCGCCTTGTGGATTTCCGACGCTGCCACCGACTCAGGGTAGGGCAGGTCCGGGTCCTCCACCATCACGCGCCGCAACAGGGTCACGAACAGGATGCCCAACGTGCCGCCAATCATCATCAGCGCAACCGACTTCCAATACTGCTCGTAGCCCAAACCGGGCCAGAGGCCAGCCATCACGAAAGCCGGAATCGTGAACACCGCTCCCGCTGCCACCGACTCGCCGATCGAGCCCACGGTCCGGGCAATGTTCTCTTCCAGCAGCGACCCTTTCATCAGCCGCAGCAGCGCCATGCCGATCACGGCGGCCGGGTAGGTCGCGGCAATCGTCATGCCCGCTTTCAGCCCGAGATACGCGTTGGCCGCCCCCAGGATCCCCGTCATCACCAGCCCAATCAGCACCGCCCTGAACGTGAACTCCTTCATCTCCATCGTCTCGGGCACATACGGACGATACGTTTTCGGGCCGCCAGCCGTTTGCGTGCTCATGTGCTAAGTCCTCGTGAGTGAATGATTTCTAGGCCAAACGGCGCACGTTATCACGCCCCGCGGCCTATTTACAAGGGCAGCGCGCCACACTGCCCGCTGCCACCTCCCAACCAGCGCTCCCTTTTCTTCGGTTTCAGATGTAAGATGCAGATAGCAAACGAGGGCCAACCCTCGCGGCACGACCCCCGGAGTGCCCATGCGGTCCAAGTTCCACTGCCCGACCTGCGGAAGTGAAGTTGCCTACCGCTCCCGGCAGCGCACCATTACCGAACGCTTCCTGCTGCCGCTGCTCTTGCTGCGCCCCGTGCGCTGCGGTGGCTGCTATCGGCGCAAGTATGTGTTCTTCCTCACCGAAGTCCACGAAAGAAGCACCGTTCCCGAACACCACCAGCGCCGCGCCGCGTAAGTCCGCCTTCTCTCCCAACCCAGTCGCAATTTCTGCTGAGCGCTGCTCTTCAAATTACAAATTGCTCAATTGCCCACTGCCACGCGTTGCGCGCAGTTCGGACCACGACTATACTGAGGCCATAGCCTCCAGTCGCCGCCGTCTCTGGCGGACTGGTGTGCAGGAGGGTCGTCTTCAGCAGTAGTGGCGACGTAAAACGGACTCCGCAGGCCGTTCCCGCAGGTCTCCGCCCTAGGTATGCCTCCTGGCTGCACGCTGCCGCCGATAGTCTCTTCGCTGTCGTCTTTCCAGCTAATTGCCGCTTCTGCCAGGAGCCACTGGTTCACGCGTCGCGTCTGCCTGTTTGCGGCGACTGCCTCGCCTCCATCCGTGAGATCGACGGCCCGCTCTGCACAGTCTGCGGCGAACGTGTTCCGGAAACGGCAGTCGCCTTCGACCCACGCTGTGGCCTCTGCCGCCGGATCGAGTCGCCCTTCGTTCGTGCCGTCGCGTACGGCGCCTACGACGGCAACCTGCGGGAGTTGTTGCACCTGCTTAAGTACGACCGTGTGCGCACCGCCGCCCCGGTGCTGGCCGGAATGCTGGCGGCAGCAATTCGTCGGCTGGGTCCGGAAGTGACGAACCGCGCGTTGCTAGTGATTCCCGTACCGCTGTTTGCCGGCAAACGCCGCGAGCGTGGTTTCAACCAGGCGCAGACACTGGCCGAGATCGCGGTGCGTTCCTTCGGTCCGACTTCGAAGCTGGAGTTGCGGCCCAGGCTTTTGTGTCGCGTCCGGGCCACGCAGTCGCAGATCGGCCTCACACGCCATCAGCGCCGTGAAAACTTGCGCGGCGCATTCGCCGTGACCGCGCCCGAAGAAATTCGCGGCCGCGAAGTCCTTCTGGTGGACGACGTCATGACGACGGGCACCACCGCCGCCGAGTGCGCACGCGCGCTGCGGCGTGCTGGAGCTTCAGCTGTTTGGGTCGCCACCGTTGCGCGCACGTTGAAGATAGAGCCAAGGCTCGAAGCATTGACGGAACTTCCAGATTCGGAGATTTCAGATACCCGAGAGTTCACCCCAACCGCCGAAGGCGGCGGCTGAGATTAGCCCAGCGCGCAAGCGCTGGGCAGGCAGACAATAAACGTCAAGCCCCGTAAGGGGCGACACAAGGCAATGTCGGTTCGCACCAACAACTCGATCAGTTCGCAGGGCACCGGACACGTCCGCCCCGAAGCCGTCATCTTGCCTGAGCCGCGGCCACCGCTGCACGCGCCGGTGCTAGTGCTGAACGCTTCCTACGAACCGATCAACGTTTGCGCCGCTCGCCGCGCCATCGTGCTCGTGCTGAAGGGCGTAGCCCGCACGGAAGAAGAGAACGGACACTACCTGCACGCCGCCCGCATGGCGCTGCGCGTGCCCTCGGTCATCCGCCTGCTCGAATACCGCCGTATTCCGCACCAGACGCGCGCTCTCTCGCGCAAGAACATCCTGCTGCGCGACCGCAACACTTGCCAATACTGCGGCCAGACGCTGCCCTCAAGCGAACTGACGCTTGACCACGTTATCCCGCGCTCGCTCGGCGGCGCCTCCACCTGGGAGAATCTCGTCGCCTGCTGCCATCCCTGCAACCGCCGCAAAGGCAACCAGTTGCCGCACGAGGCCAGCATGCACCCCATTCGCGAGCCGCGCCCCTTCAGCCTGCACACCAGCCGCCACATCATGCGCATGATGGGACACAGCGATGACAAGTGGCGCAAGTACTTGTTCTATTAATGGAATCTAGGGAAGGAAAGATTGGCAATTGAGTAATTTGTAATTGGAAGTTTACGAGTACGCCAATCACAAATTGCCAATTACAAGTTCCCTACTGCGGTTTCTGGTCCGGCTTTTTGTCGTCCGGTTTCTTCTCCACTTCCTTGCCCTCGTACGTGATCTTCACCTTCGAGCCGAAGCGCTTGTAATTCGTGTACTTCACGATCTCGCGGATGTGCACCTCGTTCAGCGAGAACTTCAGCGTATCGTCGGCCTTGGTGTAGGTGGGGAACCAGTACTTCCCGTCAATCTGCTCGCGGTAGGTGGTGAACTTGGGAAACAGGTTCTCTTGGCCCTTACCCTTCTTGTTGAGGTGGGTTTCCGGCACGGTTTTTCCGTAGGTCTTCACGATCTGCAAGTCGGTGTCATCTACCCAGATGCGCCCCTGGAAGTAGCGCTTGTTCTTCTCGATCTGTTTGGGCGCGATATCAAACACATAGCAGTGCAGTTCATCCACCGCCTGTTGGCCCACGTACAGGATGTCGTACTCATTAATTTCGTCGGAGGTGAGCACGAAGGGCAGCCGATTCTCAATGTCGTCAAAGTCTTCTTGCGTCATGCCGATGCGCGTCAACGAGGGCTGGGGCGAGAACACCACGTTCTTGATCTTGTGTCCCCTGTCGTCGAAGGTGACGTCGAAAATTTGCTGGTACTCGCCGTCCACCGTGTCGCCGTCGAGTGTCTGCACCAGCACCGACTGGCGATACGTGTACTGATCGCGCGCTTCCTTGAAGTCTTTTTCCTTGGCGGCAAACTTGCGAATGATCTCCTCCGGCGTGAGTTTGGGCGGCGACGGATCCAGACCCCCATCGCCTTTCTTGTCTTCCTGCGCGGCCGCCAACCCAAGGGCGGCGCAGACGAGGAGGGACACCAACCGGAACCGCGACACAGAATGGCGTTTCATGCCAACAGTCTAGCGAATTCTCCAACACTCGTCAGCCCGGCGGGAAGTTCTTACCCGGCGCACGGTGAAAGGCGTCGGCCAACACGCCGCAACTCTTTATCCGCGACTAAGTTACGGGCGCAATTCAGAAGGCACGCCAGTTGCTCTCTCATGCTGCTGACCCGCTGGTCCGCACCCATAAATTTACTTACTGAAAATTCCCAGGTACTGTTTCTCCGAAAACTAGGGTGAGGAGGGATTGTGCGCCTGAGTCTCCGTCTCATCGTGTCGCTCGTACTCGGTCTTGCCGTGGTGTCGCTGCTCTTCGGTTACTACCAGGTCCGTAGCGACCGGCGACACCTTCGCAGAGATGCTGAACATCACGCCGAATTCTTGGGTGAAAACCTCGCGCAGACTCTCGAGCCGCTGCTCGAAAACGGCAGCCGCGCCGAAGTTCAGCGCGCAGTCGACCGTTTCGCCGCCCGGGAACATCTTCTCGGTGTCGTCGTCCACGATCGTCAGGGCGCAGCCCTCGCAGTGAATCCCGTGTTCGCGGCGCGAATCAAGGAACATCCGCCAAACTTCGGCCTGAATAGCAAAGAGGATGCAGCGCACGGCGAGTTCACGCGACTCGGCGAGATCCCCGTTCACGTTTATCAAATCCCCGTGCGCGATGAGCGCAAGTTTCTCGGCAGCCTGGCCATCGTTCAGGACACGAGCTACATCGCAGCGCAAACACAGCGCGTGTGGCCCGATACGTTTTGGCGCGTGCTCGTGCAGGGATTCTTCATCGCACTTACTACGCTGCTCATCGTCCGCTGGAGCGTGATCAACCCCATCGCACGCACCGCGCAGTGGATGCGCGCGTTACGCATGGGCCGCGATCCCGGGCATCCCGCCGTGCCCGACCTCGACGTGCTGAAGCCGCTGGCTCGCGAAGTGACCACGTTTGCCGAGAGCCTGACCGCTGCGCGCGCCTCTGCGGAAACGGAGGCGCGCCTGCGCGACGCGGGCGAATCCATCTGGACCGGCGAACGCTTAGCCGTGCATGTGCAGGGAAAACTTGGCCCCAGCAGGCTGTTCGTCGTTTCTAACCGCGAGCCTTACATCCACATGCGCCGCGGCCGGGAAGTCGAGGTCATGATTCCGGCCAGCGGCGTGGTCACGGCCCTCGAGCCGATTCTCCGCGCCTGCGACGGAACCTGGATTGCGCACGGCAGCGGCGATGCTGACCGCCAGACGGTGGATCTTCATGACCGCCTGCGTGTGCCCCCCGAGGATCCGAAGTACACTCTGCGCCGCGTCTGGCTCAGTAAAGATGAAGAAGACGGCTACTACTACGGCTTTGCCAACGAGGGTATCTGGCCCTTGTGCCACATCGCGCACACGCGTCCCATTTTTCGTGCGCGCGATTGGAAGACCTATCTCGAGGTTAATCAGAAATTCGGCGAGGCAATCCTAGCGGAGATGGCCGACACGGAGCGGCCGGTCGTTCTGGTGCAGGACTACCACTTCGCACTCCTGCCCCAGATCATCAAGCAGCAGCGCCCCGATGCGCGCATCGCCATTTTCTGGCATATCCCCTGGCCGAATGCCGAGGCGTTCGGAATCTGTCCCTGGCAACGCGAAATATTGCGTGGCCTTCTCGGCGCCGACCTGATCGGGTTCCACATCCAGTCGCACTGCAACAACTTCCTGCAAACCGTCGACCGCGCGCTCGAGTCCCGCATTGAGTGGGAGCACTTCGAGGTCAACCGTGAAGAACATCTGACCGTGGTCCGTCCCTTTCCCATCAGCGTGGAATTTTCCGAACCCGCGAAGGAAGCGGCCGCCGCCGAATCCGTCTATGCGGAGCGCGGCGCGGTGCTGCGCGAATTGGGTTCAGAGTCTTTGTACGTTGGCGTGGGCGTGGACCGCGTGGACTACACCAAGGGCATTCTGGAACGTCTGCTGGCGCTCGAGCGGCTCTTCGACAAGTATCCGGCCTACCGCGAACGTTTTACTTTCATTCAAATCGGCGCGCCCAGCCGCACCCATATCAAGCGCTACCACGATCTGCTGGCCGAAGTCGGAGCTGAAGTATCGCGTATCAACTGGCGCTTCCAGACTGGCAAGTGGAAGCCGATCGTCTACCTGCAGCGCCAGCACAGTCACCAGGAAATCAGCCGATACTATCGCATCGCCGACCTTTGTCTCGTTACCTCGCTGCACGACGGCATGAACCTGGTGGCCAAGGAATATGTGGCGGCGCGGCAGGACGAGCAGGGCGTCCTGATCCTGAGTTGTTTTGCCGGCGCGTGCCGAGAGCTGCGCGACGCGGTGGTGGTGAATCCGTACGACATTGAGCAAGTCACCGACGCCCTGCACTCTGCCCTCGAGATGTCGCAGGACGACCAGCGCAAACGCATGCGCGAGATGCGCCGCCTAGTCAAAGAGAACAACGTCTACCGCTGGGCGGGAAATCTGATTGCAGAACTGTGCGAGGTCCGAGTGGAGAGTGCTGAGATGGATGGCTCCCGGAGCCGGGTGCAGGCCGTGCACGCGTAGCCGGCCTGCATTCCACATTCAGAAATGCATGCGCCAGCCGGGCAGCGCGGGCACGATCTCGAGGCCTGCTGTGCCCTAGTTTCGCGGCTGCCCGTCCTGCGATTTCTTCACTTCCTGCCCTTCGTAGGTGATCTTCACATTCGAGCCGAAGCGTTTGTAGTTCGTATACTTCACAACTTCGCGAATGCGCACGTCCTGATTGGAGAAGTGCAACGTGTCATCCGCTCGCGTGTAGGTGGGGAACCAGTATTTGCCGTCAATCTGCTCGCGATAGGTGGTGAACTTGGGAAATAGGTTCTCGCCGTTTTTCTTGCGAATGTCGGGCACCGTTTTGCCGTAGGTCTTCACGATCTGGAAATCGTGATCGTCCACGCAGATGCGTCCCTGGAAGTAGCGCTTGTTCTTCTCGATGCGCTTGGGCGCGATCTCGAACACGTAGGTGTGCAGTTCGTCCTGCTGCCTGGCCGGCGTAAACGATGTCGTAGTCGGGAATCTCATCGCTGGTGAGAACGAACGGTAGCCGGTTCTCGATGTCATCCAGATCTTCCGAAGTCATGCCGATGCGCACCAGCGTGTTCTGCGGTGCATAGACTACGTTCTTCACCTTGCGCCCGCGATCGTCGAAAGTGACGTCGAATGTCTGCTCGTACTGCCCGTCGACCGTGTCGCCGTCGAGCGTCTGCACCTTTACCGATTGACGGTAGGTGTAGTTCTCGCGCGCCTCGCGAAATTCTCTTTCCTTGGCAGCAAACTTGCGAATGATTTCTTCGGAGGTGATGCCCTTGGGCGCAGAGGTGTCGAGACGCCCTTCACCCTCTTCTTCTTGCGCCAGGGCAGGCAGTAGCGACACCGACAGAGCCAGAAACAGGAAACAACCGCGAACAAGACTTTTCATGATGGCAGGAGTCTTTCTCTTTTCCAGACTAACAAAGTAGCGAGACCTTCTGCCGTCCCCCGAGCCTGACTTCCCGGACAGGCTGCGCGCCGGGGGACGGAGAAGTTGCGGTTTCTGCTTGCATAGATGCTGCGCGCGATGCCGCCGTTGCCGGTGTTTCGTCAATCTTTGTAAAAGTGCGCGCCACACGAAGCCAGTACAGCAGAAAAGGCGGGTACCACAAGAAAAAGGGGTGCCGCACCCTTCCGCTTCAGCGGAGGGTGCGATTCTGATCGCCGCGCACTATTCGCCCGCGCGCCCCAACCTGTTCATATCTGTCATGCTGAACGAAGTGAAGCATCCCTACCCCCACGAGTGCTGCCGGGTATAGGGATTCCTCGCTGCGCTCGGAATGACAAGAGTGGCGTCCGCCCTTGCGCCCGCACCGCCCGCCTCCCTACACTGTCCTGTTCCACAGGAGGCCGCATGCGCCGTCTTGTTCTTGCTCTTTTCGTACTTGCTCTCATCCTTCCCGTTCTGGCCCAGACCAAGCACCCATTCACCTTCGAAGACATGATGGCGCTCAAGCGCGTTGGCGAGCCGATCCCGTCGCCCGACGGCAAGTGGGTCGTATTCTCGGTGGTGGACGTCAGCCTCGAAGCCAACACCAAGACGCCGCACATCTGGATCGTCCCCCTTTCCACAGAGGGGGTGCCCCACCCTTCCCCGGAGGGGAGGGTGGGTAACGAGCGCATCCTCATCGCCGACCAGGACGCGCAGCGCCCGCGCTTTGCGCCCGACGGCAAGCGCTTCGCCTTCATCTCGACGAAGGACGGCGGCTCGCAGGTCTGGATGGCTGACTTCGATTCCGCCGCGGGCCGCGTTACCGCCACGCACAAGCTGACCTCCATCGCGACCGAAGCCGACGGCGAGATCTGGTCACCCGACGGCAAGAACATTGCGTTCGTTTCGAGCGTGTATCCCGAGTGCGACGGCGCGCCCGCCGCCGAGATTGCCTGCAACGCGAAAAAGCTCGACGAGGTGGCGAAATCGAAAGTGAAGGCGCAGATCTTCACCCGCCTGCTGTACCGCCACTGGAACGCCTACACGGAAGGCAAGCGCAGCCACATCTTCGTGGTCCCAGTGCCAGCGGTAACAGAACCCACCCTTCCCAAAACCGGGGAAGGGTGGGGCACCCCGCCGCGCGACCTCACGCCCGGCGACTACGAGTCACCCGTGTTCTCGCTCGGCGGACAGGACAACTACGCCTTCTCGCCCGACGGCCAGGAACTCTGCTACACCTCGAACCATGACAAGGTGGAAGCGACTTCGACCAACAACGATCTGTGGATCGTTCCTGTGAATGGAGGGACGGGCGTCCCGCCCGTCCAAGCCAAGAACATCACCGCCGACAATCCCGCGAGCGACTCGACGCCGCTCTACTCGCCGGATGGCAAGTACATCGCCTACCGCGCGCAGCAGAGGCCGGGGTATGAGAGCGACCGGTTCCGGCTGATGCTGTATGAGCGGAAGACGGGCAAGAAGACAAACCTGACGGAGGGCTTCGATGGTTGGGTAGGAACGTTTGTCTGGTCCCCAGAGTCGGCTTTTGTTTTCTTCGTTGCCGAATCACAAGGGGAAGCTCCAATCTTCAAAATCAACATCAACCATCCTTGGGAGCCTCTGCGAGAAGAAGTTGGAAAGAAGGAAGCAATTCTCGAAGTCATTACCCGCAGGCCCTTTTTCTACGGCCCCAACGGGCCTCTGGGGGATCGTAGTAAAGGGTTCAAGGATGATCTCGCAGTTGCGTCCGACGGTATTCTTCTTTTCACCAATATATCTCTAGAATCTCCAAGCGAGATTCTCCTCAGTCATGTTCATGTGTGTAAAGAAGACAATACCGACGCTCAGGGGAAGCCGACGGATCGGCCGTGCTATTCATCTGTAACATTGCCCGAGGAACTCACCCATGTAAATGAATCTGTGCTTTGGGATATCGCCATGTCCCCACAAGAAACCTTCTGGTTCGAGGGCGCGCACGGCGACAAAGTCCAGGGCTTCCTCGTCAAGCCACCCAACTTCGATCCCGCGAAGAAATATCCCGTAAAGTTCCTCATCCACGGCGGCCCGCAAGGCGCCTGGGGCGATGACTGGAGCTACCGCTGGAATCCGGAACTGTTTGCCGCCAACGGATACGTGGTCATCATGATCAACTTCCACGGCTCGACCGGCTACGGACAGAAGTTCATTGACGCGATCAACGGCGACTGGGGCGGCGCGCCCTTCGAAGACCTGATGAAAGGCCTCGACTACGCCGAAGAGCACTACCCGTTCATCGACAAGAACCGCGAGTGCGCCATGGGCGCGAGCTACGGCGGCTACATGGCCAACTGGATTCTCGGCCACACCAACCGCTTCAAGTGCATCGTTTCGCACGACGGCATGTTCAACACCGACTCGGCGTGGGGCACGACGGAAGAACTCTGGTTCAACGAGTGGGAATTCAAAGGCACGCCCTGGACGAACCGCGACATGTACCGCAAATGGTCGCCACACCTCGCCGCCCCAAACTTCAAGACACCAACGCTCGTGATTCACGGCCAGCGCGACTACCGGCTGGATGTGTCCGAGGGCTTGCAGCTCTTCACCACACTGCAGCGCCTGGGCGTCCCGTCGAAAATGCTCTATTTCCCGGACGAAGGCCACTGGGTGCAGAAGCCGCAGAACTCGCAGCTGTGGTGGAAGACGGTGAACGATTGGGTGGATCAGTGGACGAAGTAGAGCAGCTGTCAGCTGTCAGCCGTCAGCTATCAGTAAGAGACTGACTGGCCTGTGTGGGGGCGGGCGACTCGCCCGCCCCAGCAGAAGTCGAAACTCCGCTGCGCGTCACCGTTCCATCTCCATCGGCTCCATCCTTAGCACATCTTCCACCTGATCCTCTTTAATCAGCCCCATCGACTCCGCCCGCTTCACCACCGGCTGCACCACCCGCAGAACATCGGTCAATGCCTGTGTCGCCGCTTCTTTCTCGGAGCTATCCCCGCCGCCACGCGCCAGCAGCAACTCGATCGGCCTCTTGCGGTGCGGGAACACGACGATCTTCACTTCATCGCTCTCCGACACGCCAATCGCTTTCTTGGTCAGCCTCAGCGCCGTGCCGAATCCGCCTAGCTCATCCACCAGCCCAAGTTCCTTCGCGTCCGCGCCCGACCAGATGCGGCCCTTGGCGATCTCCAGAACTTTTTCTTTTGGCAGCTTGCGCCCATCGGCTACCTTGCTGGTGAAGTCTTCGTATACGCGATCGAGCCACGACTCGAACCGTGCCCACTCCGTTGGGCTGTAGTCGTGCGTGCCGGTGAACATGGTGGAGTTGGTCGAGGTGTGCACGTCATCCCACGAGAGGCCGACCTTATCCCACAGACCGGAAGTCACCATCTTGCCGCCGAGCACGCCGATGGAAGCGGTAATGGTGCCGGGCTGGGCGACGATCTTGTCCGCCGCCATGGCCACGAAGTAACCGCCCGAACCCGCCAGGTCGCCCATCGAGACAATCACAGGCTTTCCTGCCCTGCGCGCACGCACCACTTCGCGCCAGATTGTGTCGGAAGCGACATACGATCCGCCCGGGCTGTCCACGCGGAATAGAATTGCCTTCACGTCCTTGTCGTCAATCGCCGCGCGAAATGCGCCCGCTACCGTCTCCGAGCCCATGGTCACGCTGCCGTTCACCGGACTGAAGTCGCTCTTGCCGCGCGTCACGCCGCCCACGCCGTAGATCAACGCAACAGTTTTGCCGCTGTCGTGCGGACGCCCCGCGCGCTCGAAATACTTGCTGAGGTAGAGCAACTCCGCGCCCGCAGCCTTCTTCTTCGCCTGCTCGTAAACTTCGTCGCGGTAGGCGAGACCATCCACCAGCTTCGCGTCCACCGCCTCTTTGCCGAGGAAGGGCCCACGGTTCACCAAATCAGCAAACTGGTTGGGATCGAGATGCCGCGCTTCACACACGCCGTCTTTCAGCTGCGCAAACCACGAGCCGAGCACTTTCTGCATGGCTTCTTTGTGCGGCGCCGTGTACTTGGTCTCGGTGTAGAAGTTGAGCGCGTTCTTGTACTGGTAACGATGATCGCCGTGGAACTTCACGCCCAGCTTGCCCAGGGTCCCCTTGATGAACGGCGACTCGAGCATCAGCCCGTTCAGGCCAACATCGCCCGAAGGCTGCAGGTAGATCTGGTCGAAGGCGGTAGCCAGGTAGTAGCTGGCATTGCCCGGGCCGAACTCGCCGAAAGTCTCGGCGTAAGCGACGGCGAATTTCTTCTTGGCCCGGAAACGCATCACGGCTTCTCGCAGTTCCTGCGTCTGCGCCATGCCCATGGGAACGGCGCCGATGCGCACGATCAAGCCCTGCACGCGGTCGTCATTCGCGCCGCGATCGAGCGCATCCACCACATCGCGCACACGGGGACGGTCGGAGAGCATCACCGTCGCTACCGGTTCGTCCGGAGCATCTTCGATCATCTGCTGCTCGAAGTTGGCCTCGAGAATAGTCTTCGAGGGCACGTGCCCTTTGCGGAGCACTAGCACCAGCGCAACCACGGCCACGTACAGCAGGACAATTCCGCCCACCCATGCGAGGAACCGAACCAGGGATTTCTTCATGACGATTTCTCCTAAAAGACTCTAGACAAGAATAATCTCTTCCGTAGAACTTGTTGTGTACAGGAATCGGGGAGGGCACTTTCAGCCGTACCGATTCGCACCTTAATGGAACCGGACCCTACGCCCCAGAGGGAAATGCAGCTGTGCATGAACCGTCGATCAAGCGCTCGTTGTTGAACACCGCTCATCAGGCCGGCTTTGAACTGGCAGGTGTGGCACCGGTCGGAGACTTCTCCGATCACCGCCAGTTCGAGCAATGGATCGCTGCTGGCCGTGCCGGCGAAATGAAATATCTGGAATCGCGCGACGAAGCCGGGGCACTGAAACGCGGATCGCTTCGCCGCGTGGCACCGTGGGCGCGCAGCGTTATCGTTTGCGCCATCAACTACAACACGGCACATCCCTACTCAACTCAAGTCTCAGATCCGACCAAGGGCTGGATCTCCCGTTACGCCTGGAGCCGCGAAGACTATCACGATGCGGTGATGCGCCGGTTGCGTGTTGTTGAGTCGCATCTCGAGGAAAGCTGCCGAGCTTCGCTCGGCTGGACGGGCGAGGGCGCCCGTCCCCACACAAACAGCCTCCACACGGACCATCCCCACTCCAGCAACAGCGACCTTCTCACGCGCTGCTACGTTGACACCGGCCCAATTGTGGAACGCATCTACGCCCGCTATGCCGGCATCGGCTGGATCGGCAAGAACACCTGTGTCATCAACCAGAAGCTCGGCTCGTGGCTGTTTCTTGGCGTCATCCTCACCTCGCTCGAACTCGAACCGGACCTGCCTGCGCCCGACCGCTGCGGCACCTGCACGCGCTGCATTGACGCCTGCCCCACGCATGCCATCGTCGCACCACAAGAACTCGACGCCAATCTGTGCATTTCCTACCTCACCATCGAAAAACGCGGCAATATCCCCGAGGCTCTACGCCCGGCGATGGGCCACTACGTCTTCGGCTGTGACATTTGCCAGGACGTCTGCCCCTGGAACCGCAAAGCCCCGGTCACGGCCGCCGCCGAATTCCAACCCCGCGAAGGATTGATGAATCCCGCGCTTGACTGGCTCGCCGAAATGGACGCCGAAGAATTCCGTCGAGTCTTCCGCGAATCGCCGATCCGCCGCGCAAAGCTCGCCGGTCTGCAGCGCAATGCCACCATCGCCATGGGCAACAGCGGAGAGAGGAAGTTTGCTCCGGTGCTCGAACGTTTGTCGCGCAACGATGACCCTGTGATTGCCGAAGCAGCACGCTGGGCGCTCAAGGACCTTGGGTAAGGTTTCGTCCCGCTCCCGTCATGGAATGGGGGTAGGCTTCCGCCGTGTTAGCATCAACCCAGTTCCACCTCGCCCATGGCGCACTCTCGCCGGCTTCTCGTTCTCACGACCGTCCTCCTCGCCAGCCTCATCCCGCTGCTCGCCCACGCCGGCGACCAGCCCTCGCCCTGGCGCGAAATCAATTCTCCGCACTTCGCCATCGTCACCGACACCGGAGAAAAACGCGGCCGCGAGATTGTCCTACGCCTGGAACAAATGCGCGCCGTCTTTGCCAGCCTCCTGCTGCGCCAGAAACTGGCTCAGCCCGTCCCGTTGCAGGTGATCGCGCTCAGGGATGACGATGCCTTCGTTCGCCTCGCGCCGCAGGTTGCCGGCAAGCCCGTGAGTCTCGCCGGATTCGTTCTGCGCAACGAGGACCGCGATTTCGTTGTCCTCAATCTCGCAGCGGCCGAGCCTTGGCGCGCCGTGGCCCACGATTTGGCCGAAATCTGGCTCGACGGTAACTATCCCACGACCGACCCGTGGTTCGACGAAGGCATTGCCGAATACCTTTCCAGCATTCACGTAGACGACAAGCAGGTCGAAATCGGCGGCGACCCGGAGGCTCCCGGCGGCCGTTCCCTCACTTCCATCCTGCAAGGACGCTGGATTCCGTTCACCGATTTCCTTCGCATGCAGCGTGTCGGCGCCGAGACGACTCACCTCACACTCTTCCACGCGCAAAGCTGGGCCACGGTTCACTACCTGCTGGCGCAAAAGAAGATGCCCGAGGTCGGCGCGTACTTCGATCTGGTGCAGAACCAGCACCAGCCCGTCGATCAGGCGCTGCAACAGGCCCTGAAGCTGACCGCCGCGCAACTGGAGCAGGCCGTCACCGCGCATTTCAAGTCTCTTCCGCCGCCCCAGAGCTACGCACTTCCCGTGGATCCCGACTCAACGGCGCTGGTCGTCCACACTGTCCCGGAACTCGAAGCACGCTCTCTCATCGCCGAGGCTGAAGTACGCGTGCGCTCCGACCAGGCTGTGGCCGACGCCCAAGCCCAGCTCAAGCTCTTTCCCGAGGCAGGCGCTCCCTATCGTGTGCTTGCACTTGCCGCGTTACAGAAAAAAGATCTGCAGACTGCGCTCGAAGACTTCAACGAGGCTATTGCAGCCAATCCGAAGGACATGTGGTCGCGCTATTACGCCGCCGCCGCCCGGGTTCGCGACGCTCAGGCGTCCGGCGAGGGCATTCACGGCCTGGCCAATACCATGCAGGAACTGCGTTCGGTTCTCGAGTGGTATCCGGAATTCGCCAGCGCCTATTACTTGCTTGGCTTGACCCGCCTCGAGGGTGGAGGCACTGCCTCCGCGGTTGACGCTGCAACCGCCGCTATCCGCCTGGGCCCGCGCAACCAGCGTTATCAACTGGCCCTGGCGCGCATCTACACCGAAGGCAAGAGGTTCGATGCTGCGCAGGAATTGCTGGATCGACTGGAAACCAGCTCTGATCCGCAGATTGCCGCCGACGCCACCCAGGCCTCGAGCGACCTCGGCCTAATCCGCAAGTACGGCATCGCGCCCAAGCGCACCGCCGCAGCGGCCAAAGCACCTCCTCCCATGAAACTCGAGGAAGAGCAGCGCCCGCCCGAAGAGCTTCCGCCCGACACGCGCAAGACCCAGTTCGCCAAGGGTCGCATTCTCAGCGTGGATTGCTCACGTTCCCCTGCCGCGACCGTAACTCTTGCGGCCGGCAATCGCACGCTCAAACTCCACGTGGTCGATACAAAGACGTTACTGCTGATCGGCAGCGACAGTTTTTCCTGCGCCTGGAAAGGCCAGCACGCCACGGCAAACTTCAAAGCCGGTGCGAACAACGAAGGCGACCTTGTTTCGCTGGAAGTGGAATGACGAGGAGGGTGGCGACGGCGCCGTGCCCCAAAAACAGCAAACCCTCCCGGGGTCGGGAGGGTCTGTGCAAAGGGTTAACCCGGGTTCGGCCCGCGCTATACCCGGGTGACGTTCGCAGCCTGGAAACCTTTCGGCCCCTTCATCAGCTCATACTCCACAGTCTCCCCCTCGTTCAGGGTGCGATAGCCATTCTCCTGAATGGCAGAGAAATGGACGAAGACGTCTTCACCGCTGGAGCGCTGGATGAAACCGTAGCCCTTCGCTCCGTTGAACCACTTCACAGTTCCCTTCTCTCGGTCGTTCACTGCGGTACTTCCTCCTCGAATCGGTAGAATGCACCCCGGCAGGTCGGCGAAACTTGGCGCACTACTCTTCGGGATCTGGGCCCAGGGTGGCGGGCGGCACGGCGTGTTCCTCCATAACCGGGTACGGCAAGGACAGACACTCCATACTGACCAACTGTTCACTTCTCGCAATGTCCCGCGAGACAGTGCGAGATAATACGAAGGAATGTTGTGGGTTGCAACAAAAAGTTACAGCTTGACCAGAGGTCATAGCCGAGCAAGAAACATCGCCTCCCGACTGACCCACCAGAAGTACCCCTCACCGTTTGACCGGGTGAGCCGTCCAAGCCCACGATTTCGGGGCACTTTGTCGGCAACTGGCATCACTACCTCGCGTGACCCAGCACACTGCCCCGTCGCGACGTCCTTCCGTAAGCTTGCTTCGTCTCCTCGTCCAGCCGGACTCCGGACTCCCGGGCAGAAAGGTGTCTGCATGCCCCGGAGGATCCGCGCTCATTTCGTCTGTCTTGCTCCCTGCCTCTTAATCCTTATCCTTGCGCCGAGCACTATGGCGCAAGCAGTCTTCCGCAACGCAGCCCCCGATCTGCGTGCCGTCGTCCACCGCTCGGGCACCATCTTCGTTGGCAAGGTTGTGTCCATCGAACCTCCAACTGGCCCATGCTGCCTGACCTCGGTCCGCGTCACGTTCAAGGTGGAACAGGCGATGCGTGGCGACGTGCATGTTGGCGAGCATTTCTCAATCAGAGAATGGCCTGGGCTGTGGACTGCCGGCCCTCGCTACCGCGTTGGTGAGCGTCTCGTGCTGTTTCTATATCCGCCAAGCAAGCTGGGACTCACCAGTCCAGTCGACGGCAAGTGGGGCCGCGTGCCCGTGACCCGCGACGGTGTCATCCGGCTCTGGCCGACATGGAAGCAGATCGTTCCTGCGGCGTTACACGCTGACGTTCCGAGGTTTGCCCGAGCGGTCCGCCGCCTGGCTGAGGAGCGTTAACATGCCCAGCTCAGCCTTGAAGATCGGTGCGTTCGTCGTCCTGCTTGGCTGGCTTGTCAACTCTCCGGCCTTCGCGGGCGGACCTGCGAAGGTCGCCGGCATTACGGGTTTCGACGCTGCTGTAAAGGGCCAGCCTCTTACCTGGGCCGGCGGCACCGTTTCCTATTACACCGACCAAGGCGGGCTCGGGCCGGTTCTCCAATCCGCGGATGCCGATGCGCTCGTTGCCGATGCCTTCTCACGCTGGACCTCCATCCAGACCGTCGCTCTCGCCGCTACCCGTGCCGGGCAACTCGCCGAGGACGTGAGCGGTGCGAATGTCACGGCGTCGGCGAGTGGTGTCAGTCTTCCCCCGGATATTCAACCGACCGCAACCACCAAGCCCGTAGCCATCGTCTATGACTCTGACGGCCAAGTCACTGACGCCCTGCTGGGCGTCGGCAGTTCTACCGACTGCCTGGACAACACCGCCTATGGCGGCGGCGACGCTTTCTCCTCGGACGCTCACTTCACGCATGCTCTCGTCATCCTGAATGGAACGTGCGTGCCCACCTCCGACCGGGTTGCCGACCTCAGGTATCACCTGGTGCGCATTCTTGGCCGCGTCCTCGGTCTCGGCTGGTCGCAGGTCAACGTCAACGTGTGGTCCGGAACCCCCGTACCTGCGGCCGACGACAAGGCTGGCTTTCCCCTGATGCACGCTACCGATCTCAGCGCCTGCGTGCCCATCTCGCTCTGCCTGCCCAATGCCGACCAGCCGCGCATGGATGACCGCGCTGCCCTCGCGCGCCTCTATCCGGTGACCATGCAGAACGGCACGCAGTTTCCCGGCCGGCAAGTTTCCGCGACTGTGACCGCGCGCATCCACGGCTCTGTCCGTTTTTCATCCATCCTTGGTGCTCCCGGACAACGAATGCAGGGTGTGAATGTCATCGCCCGCTGGATTGATCCCACGACCGGACAACTTTCGCACACCTATTCCGCTTCCTCGGTCTCAGGCTCCCTGTTCCGTGGCAACGCCGGCAATCCCATTACAGGCGTGACGGACCCCACCGGCAACGCCTATGATGCCAACGGCTCCGACGATCCCGCCGTCGAGGGCTTCTTCGACCTCGCCGGGCTGGAATTCCCGGATGGCCGATCCACCGCGCTCTACCAGCTGGCCGTCGAAGCCATCGACCCGCTTTTCTCTTCCGCAGTGGAACCCTATGGCCCGTGGCAGGTCACGCCTTCCGGATCCTTCACCCCGGTCTTGATCACGCTGAACAAAGGCAGTGATGTCGCCCAAGACATTGAGATGACCGGCACTCCGGTCGAAACCACCGACCGTTTCGAGCCTGAAACCTGGGACGCTCCCGCTCCGCTGCCCGTCTCCGGCGATTGGATCGCGTCTTTCAGTGGCTACGGTGACACCGATTACTACCAATTCACCGGCCAAACGAATCGCACCCTCTCCGTTGAAGTCACGGCCCTTGATGAAGCGGGCCAGCCCACCCTGAACAAGGCGCTTCCTGTGATCGGAATGTGGTCGCTCAGTTCGCCGGCTGGCACAGTTCCCGGCGCTTTCACATCGAGCCCTTTCAACACCAGCACGCCCGCCACTACCCGCCTCGATGCGCAATTGCTGACGACGACCGGCTTCCGCATCGGTGCCGCCGACCTGCGCGGCGACGGCCGTCCTGACTACCGGTATCAGATGCGCGTCTTCTATGCCGATAAGATTTCTCCCCCAAGGTTGCCCATGAACGGCGGAGTTGCCACCATCATCGGCTCGGGATTTCGCGAGAACACGCTGGCCAGCAGCAATGCGCAGATTCTCTCGTACGCGCCGAACCGTCTGCTGGTGCGATTTCCACCCATGACCAGCGACGATGTTGAATCGCTCACCCTCACCGATCCGGCCACGAGCGCTTCCTCCGTCATGACGAATGCGCTGACTTGCGGCGCTGCGCCGGACGATCGCATCGCGCTGGCGTCAGCCGCGCTTCCGGCCGTGCCGGTCGGTGGTGAAACGGAATCGCCCGTTCGCTTCCAGATTCTCGCGGCCGACAACGTAACTCCAGTGGCCGGCGCCACCGTGCAATTGCAGGGCAGTCCCGGCGCCACGCTGGATGCCTGCACTGGCGCACCTTCATGCACCGTATTGAGTGACGGAAGTGGCCGTGTCTCAACCCGAGTTCACATCCAGGCAGCGGGCACCATCACGGTGACCGCGGCACTCGCGCCCGCGTCCTACTCTCCACCTTCCACGGCACAAACCACCATCGTTGGATCCAGTTCCGCCAGCGACATCGCACTCGTCCAGGCGCGCCAATCCATTGCCCAGGGAGCTAGTCTCGACCTGCCACTTACCGCGCGTGTGCTCTCGAATGGCTCGCCTGTCGCTGGTACGACCGTGAACTTCTCCATCACCACCGGCAGCGCCACCCTGAGCGCCGCTTCGGCCACCACTGCCAGTGATGGATACGCCACCACCACGCTCCACCTTCATCCCATGTCGAACGACGTGCAGGTGAGCGCTTGCGTTGCACCCGGCAACAATCCCTGCCGCTCGTTCACCTTCACCGCAGTGCGCGCCACCTTGCTGCAGGTTGAGCCGGTGAGCGGAACCGCACAGGCCGTGCTGGGCAGCGAAGTCTTCCAGCCCTTTGTCGCGCGGGTCACCGATGGCGGATCTCCTGCGAAGCCCGTACGCGGTGCATCCGTGACCTTCTCCGCTCTCGATCTCCGCGTTGATCCAACGACGTTCACCCAATCCGGCGACGATACGATCACCGGAAACTTCCCAGCGCCCGTGCTATTAGGCTCCGCGCAGGCCACTGCAGTGTCCGACGGTGACGGCCTCGCCAGCTGGACACCGCCGCGCCTGAGTGCGGGCGACTATTCGGTGAAAGGTTTGGCCACCGCGGGTGGCGGCTCCTCCGTGGGCTTTGCCATCGAAGTAGTAGGACGCGCCATCCAGAACACACAATCGCAGCCTACCGGCGGAACGGGACTGTCATACACATACGGGGGAAGTCAGGCAGGAACGGAGCAACCACGCGTTATTGCTGTGGGTGCACCTACTACCTGGGTCATGAATCCTCCGGTCGAGGAGGAGTGCGTTCGCGAACCCGCGCAGCCGAAACCGAAGGCGCACACGGAGGTGCAAGAGAAAAAGGCTAAGGAAAAGAGCGTGGCCGACGAAACCACCGGAAAAATCGAAGCTGAGCCCGCGACTACTACGCCCGAGACACACGAAAGTACGAAAGCGGCCGAGGGGAAGAGTGCAGGGAAGACTGTGGTGAGTGCCGAACTACCGGCACCACACAACGACGGGGTCTGCCCTGCCCGTCCTTAGCCGCTGGCTATCGGATTTGCCCTTTACGGGTGTTTTAGGCGCTGCTCTCGCGTTCGACACGCTTGCGATAGACCTCGCCCTGGTCTCGCGCCTGGCGGGGCAGGTAAATCGATTTATCTTGAGGATTATGCGGCGATCGCAGGAGACATTCCGCACTCCGCAACCTTCGCTCCGGCTTGATTTCTCTATATCAACTGGCTAACACACTCGCGCCATTGGAGTTATCTTCGATCAGGCCAAAACCGGGCGTCTCAGCCTCCCTCCCCAGCCCCAACTCGACTCCCCTACAGCTTCTTCACTTCCTCGTTGTAGTACTTGCGGTAGAGGATGTCCCACTCCTGGCTGCCTTCGAGGATGGTGCGCTTCTGGCTCTCTATCTTCAGCCGCGCCGCCTGGTCGATGCGTCCTTCGTGAAGGATCAGTTCTTCAATGATCTTGCGCAGCTCCTGGCGGATGGTGTTCGGGTCTTCGATGAATTCGACCTGGTCGAGTTGCTTGAGAACCTCCAGGACCGCCTTGGCGATGACGTTGCCCTTGTCGCGGCTGATTCTCATAGCACCGCCTTGTACTTCTTGACCAGTTCGGTCTTCACCTTGCGAAACATTTCCTGGTAGTTGGCGCCGGTGCGCTGCATGTCGTCGGAGTAAGTCTCGAGAATGATGCGGACCTCATCATTGATGCGGTCCTCAAGCATCATCTCGTCCATGACGGCGGCGGTGACCCGCTCGGTGACGCCGGCGGTGTCTTTGGTTTCGATGAGCTGGCCGGAAATGAGCTTCTTGACGATCTCCCGGCCCATGTAGGCGACAAAGTCTTTGGAGACCAGCATGGTTTCTAGGACTGACTCAAATGCAAACAAAAAGTTTAACACAGTGCAGGGCGGGGTCTGCAGTGTGGCGGGGGCACTCCTGCCCGCGAAAAGCCGCGTGCCATTGGAGGTGCGCGCCGTTCAACTTGCCGAAGCTCCCAGTTTGTAGCGAAGAACGCCACATGGGTCGGGGCAGGCACCCACAGGCCCTGCCACCATGCCCGGGCCCTAGGCCCGTGCTCTGGGACCCGAAAAGTCATACAATTGAAATTTCATTCCCTATATGGCAGACGATCTTTCCACCCTTAAAGACGACATGATCGCCTTCATCACCGGTCATGGTATGCAGCGCTTCCACGGCTATGTCTCGACCGAGGAGGTGCAATGCATCCTCTGGAACAACGAAGGCAATCCCGACGGCTGGAAGGACTTCGTGGAACTAGGCAAGGCCACCGGCACTCCGTTCGTGACCATGCACAGCTGGACGCTGGAACGGCATGAGTTGGACGAACTCTCCGAGCGCCTGGGGAACGCCCACTACACCAACGACGAAGACCTGGAAGAGGCACGCTGGCTCAAAGCGCACGTCGGGCAGACCGGGTTCGTGCAGCTCGGCTGGAGTTACCAGGGAACCATGTTCCTCTACGAAGCCTCGACCGACTGGTACGAACACTACCAGCACCTGGTGGAAGTCGCGGACGACTTCGGCAGCATTACGCTCGATGAACCGGACCAGGACGAGGAGCGGTAGGCGCCCCGCTCGCAAACATACCCACCACTGAGACACGGAGGCACGGAGAGGTGCCCCGGCGCACTTGCTCCCCACTCTACTTGCCGCCGATTGTCAACGGAATCGCGTGATTACATCGGTTATCAACATCACGCAGCGCCTTAAGGGATAGTCGCGCATCCAATGAGACAATCGAGTTCTGATGGTCAGACTGAACACAGCCTCTCGCCGCGGTCTGTTTCTGCTGATGTGCGGGTTTGTGGCCCTCATTGCGTCCGCGACCGCTCAGCAGTCACCCCCAACGCCTGCAGCGCCAGATTCGAAGACTGCTGCAGCGAAAGACTCCAAGAGCGATCAAGGTCCAGACCAAGCCAACGCCAGAGTCGGCAAGAGCAAGATCGAGCAGGAAACCGGCACCATCAACGACCGTATTTTTGAGGTGATGCCCAATTACGGCACGGTCGAAGAGAACCCGCAGAAACTTCGGGCGATGACGACGGGACAGAAATTCCGGCTGGCAACGGCCTCGGTGTTCGACTGGGGCGCATATCCGTTCAACGGCATTCTGGCGGGCATCGGGCAGGCGCAGAATGATCCGGAGGCCTGGGGACAGGGCTGGGGCGCCTACGGGAAGCGTTATGGCGCTGCTTTTGCCGACAACAGCATTGGCTCGTACATGACCGTCGCCATCTATCCCAGTTTGCTGCACGAAGATCCGCGTTATTACGAGATGGGAACGGGCCGGTTCTCTCACCGCTTTGTTTATGGGATCACCCGGCTGTTTGTGACGCGCACCGACGCCGGCGGCACGCGGTTCAACTACTCCGAGTTGATTGGGAATGCGTCGGCGGCGGCCATGTCGAACATCTATCACCCTGCCGAGGAGCGCACGGCCGGGCGCAATGCTACGACGTTGGGCTTTCTGATTCTTTATGACGGCGTGTCGAACGAGCTCAGGGAATTCTGGCCGGACATCCGGCGGAAGGTGTTTCGGAAGAAGAACCCGTAGGGTTTCCACGCTCAGCTGTCCTGCTTTCGCGATCAATAACCACCACGGAGGCACGGAGGGACTTGCTTTGTCATGCTGAGCGCAGCGAAGCAGCCCTATCGCGAAGAGATTGGTGGGTGTAGGGATTCTTCGCTTCGCTCAGAATGACAAGATGCTAAGTAGGTACACGGCCCTACCACACCGACTTCGGCTTCCGAGGGCGCGGAAAAGGGCAGGGCTGCTTGAAATCTGACTCGTACTTGTCTACTTGTGCATGTTTTGCGTCCGCGATCAAGTCTAGTGCAGAAGTGAAATCGTCTTCATCGGCCAGTCTCATGATAGACGTCGTGTCCCGCGACAGACGCAGGAAGTCGTTAAGAATCGCGCCTGTGACTTCGAAAACCTTTTCGAGGTCCGCTAGGGTAAGCTTGGCGTTTACGCCAAGCCCTACCGGATTCGTCACGGTCCTTGGATCGAGGTGTGCCAGCGCCTGATTTCGGCGGTCCTGAACAGACTTGAGAATCGGGACAAGACAGGCAATCCGCCTCTCTGCTTCCTTCACGGCTGCAGTGACCTCCTGCGGAGTTCCGTACTTGAACATTGCAGCTTGGGACCGAGCGGTATCGAGCAGCGACTTCACAGCAACTACACCCCTGGTCTTATCGTAGAGCTTTGCGGCGAACATCTGCGACATTTGCAGGCAAGCTTCAAGGGTGAGCCCGAAGAACGTGCGCGATGTGTTGAGCGCGATCGGGTCAGCTCCGGCCAATCCCTTGCCAATTCCAAGGTATGTTTTTCCAAACAGAACTTCGTTAGTGAGACTCGTCAGAATTTGATCAATTGTCGGTCGTCCTTTCGTCATACAAAGCTCCGTCGTTACAGTGTAACGGGGCGGAACCCGGGGCGGAACCCGCCGCTGAAACGTTGCCGTTGAGCGTGGACCGTGTTGCGCTTCCTCCGCTTCCACACCCTCCCCGGTGCTACGATCACCCTCAGTGCGTTGGCGACTTGATTCCGTAGATCAGGACGCGGCCGCGACTCTGGCTCGCGGCCTCAATATTCCCGGCGCACCACTCATCGCGCAGCTTCTGGTGGCGAGCGGCATCACCGGCCCAGAGGCCGCGGAACGTTTTCTCCATCCTTCGCTCGAACACCTGCATTCCCCCTACCTCATGCTCGGCATGCAGGCGGCGGTGGACCGGATTGCCGCGGCGATTGCCAACAAGGAAGACATCCTCGTCTACGGCGACTACGACGTGGATGGCACCACTGCCATCGTCATTCTGAAGACTGCGATTGAGCTCTGCGGCGGGACGGTGGACTTTCACGTGCCGCACCGCATCCGCGAAGGCTACGGCATGCGCGATGAGGTGATTGAGCGGGCGGCGGCGGCAGGGGTGCGGCTCATCATCAGCGTGGATAC
>Ga0075017_100000339_pt1 | contig 25220 bp, 22 predicted proteins | sample AleBraG_ABR_2012_FD_71475 | JGI IMG/M metagenome (GOLD analysis project Ga0075017, IMG submission 71475) | Freshwater sediment microbial communities in response to fracking from Pennsylvania, USA - Alex Branch Run_MetaG_ABR_2012 | ecosystem: Environmental > Aquatic > Freshwater > Creek >... | reverse complement strand
CAACGCTCAGAACCTCAACGTTCGCTCCGAAAGTCCACTTTGATTGCGTTTGCATGCCAAGGCATACCGGCCGCGAGCCGAACGTTCAACGAGAGCTCCACACAAGTTGAGGCAGACCCCTATAACTGATTTTTCTCATCTCCTTGGCTACCGAGGCAACGCAGGGAATGCAAGCAAGCTCGGCGGGATATGACAATGCCTCACCCGGTGTTTTTGACGAGGAATGTGATGCCGTCCCCTTGAATGAAACTTGAACGGCACGACAACCCCCCGCGATAGCCACGGCGAAGATTTGCCTACAAATTTGTTAATACGTCGCCCGCGGGTATCCGTGCACCAAGGTAGGTCGCCGCACCTTCTCTGCCTACACTGTCTTCAGCATGCCGCCATCAACAAAATAAGTCGATCCGACGGAATAGCTTGATCGCGCGGAGCACATGAACACGAAGAAATCCGCGATTTCCTCCGGCGAGGCGAAGCGACCTATCGGGGCATTCTCCTTGGCCAGGGCATCGATATAGCCCTGCCAATCACCGCCTGTGTCGGCGGTGAGCTGCTTGGCCGTTTTGATCCAATCCGGGGTCAGCACAAATCCGGGATTGATGGCGTTAACGCGAATATTGTCTTTGATGAACTCGTTCGCCATTGTTTTGGAAAGCATCACGAGCGCGGCCTTTGTGACGTTGTAGATCGGCTCGTACCATAGGGGTTGCGAAGCGCATATCGAAGCGTTGTTGAGGATAACCCCGCCACCGCGCCGTCGCATCGAGGGGACAAGACCACGCGCCAGACGCACGGCCGCCATCACATGCAGCTCCCAATACGATTGCCACTTTGCGTCGTCGGCCTCCATGATCGTTTCGTTGCTGCCTGATCCGGCGTTGTTGACAAGAATATCCGCGCCGCCAAACTCTTTTTCGACGACGCGCACCAGCTCGGCGACCCCTTCTTTAGTGGCGACATCGCATGGGATGGCGACAATTCTTCCCTTGGATGCGCCGGCAATCTCCATCCGCGCCGATTCGAGCCGTTGGGCATTGCGCGCGGCGATCGCGACGTGCGCGCCTTCGGCGCCGAAACCCTTTGCCACCGCAAGGCCGATGCCGATACTGCCTCCGGTAATCACGGCGACTTTGTCGCGAAGCCCTAAGTCCATGTTTCCACTCCGAGGATCATTTGACGATCGGAATCTTTGAACGATCGATGGTTATGGCGACCGCGGCAATCAGCACGGCGCCGAATACGATGTTTTGCGCGAATATGTTGACGCCAAGAAATGTCATGCCGATGCGGACGACAGAAATGATCAGAGAGCCCACCAACGTACGCCAGATGCTTCCGACGCCTCCGGTTATCGCGGTTCCCCCAACGACAACCGCGGCGATCGAGGGCAGAAGAAGTTCAGCAGCGAGCGTCGGCGAGCCGCTGGCCAGGCGGCCAGCAAGGATTATTCCGGCGAGCGCGGCAAAACCCGATGAAAGAACGAAAGCAATGACCTTTTGCCTGCCGACCTTGACGCCCGATGCATAGGCTGCGGGCTCGCCAGCGCCAATCGCGGCGCTGAAGCGGCCGAACCGTGTGTGAGCCTGCAAGACATGCGCGATCACCAGCACGATGAGGCCGACCACGATGACGTTAGGTATGCCGAGCGCCTTGCCAGTGATCCAGTTCTGATATTCGCGACCGGCGTCATCCAGAGTGATCGAACGTTCTTTGGAAATCACTAGCGCTGAGCTGAAGAGAACGCCGCCCATCGCGAGCGTTGCGATGAAGGACGGTATTTTCAGCCGAACGTGAATGATGCCCGAAAGCAGGCCAGCGAGCGCGCCTGCGGCAACGGCAAGGATGAATGACCCGTAGCCAAGGCGGGCGACGCTTAGCGCTACGATGACGCTTGCCAGCGACGCCATCGACTGGATCGACAGATCGATGCCGCCGAGCATGATGACAAAGGTGACGCCTGTCGCAAGAATGAACAGCACCGCAGTATCACTGGCGAGTTCGATAAGCGAAGCGGCTTCAAGAAAGGTCGGTTCGACTGCGCCCACCAGAATGGTGAGGATGGCCAATGTTGCGAGCGGCAACCATTGCCGAAGCCGGTCCGATGATATCATCTCAGGGAGATGTTTCATTGCCGACCCTACACCATGTGCCCGATGAGATCGATTTGGCGCGGTTTGGAGCCGGGGTTGGCGGCAGCCTGATGCGTGATTACGCCGTCGCGCATGACAAGCACCGTGTGGCTGAGGCCGATCGTTTCTTCCAGCGTATCCGAGGTCATCACGATTGCCATGCCCTCACCCGTAATGGCGCGCACCAGTTCGTAGACTTCCTCTTTGGCCCCGACGTCCAGACCCCGCGTGGGGTGGTCAAGGATCAGAATTTTCGCCTTGGCGTTGAGCCATTTCGCCAACACGACTTTCTGCTGATTGCCGCCCGACAGGTTGAGGCAAAGACTGTTGATGCCTGGCGTGCGTATATTCAGTCGCTCGACCCAGTCCTTGGCTATGCGCCGCTCTTCCCGGACATCAACAAGGCCTTGGTGGGTAAGGCTGGAAAGATCGGCGAGCGTGATGTTGGCCGCAACTGGCAGGAATAGCACAAGACCCTCAACGCGCCGCTCGCGCGGGACATAGCCGATGCCGAAATCGACTGCTTCAGCAGGCGTCGTCAACCGCACCTCGCGGCCGCCGACTTTGAGTCGGCCTGAATCATGCGGCGCAAAACCAGCAAGTGTGCGCGTCAGCTCCTCGCGGCCGGAGCCAATGACGCCGGCTATTCCCAGGATTTCTCCGGCGCGAAGTTTGAAGCTGACGTCTTTGTATGCCTTGCCGAGGCAGAGCGCCTCTCCTTCGAGCAGCACTTCCTCGCGATACGGCTTTTGCAGGGGCTCGCGATAATACTCGGCCTGCAAAGTCCGGCCGACCATGAGGTGATGGAGCATTGTGATATTAGCGTCGGCGGCCATGAGATCGGCGACAACTGCGCCATCTTTCATGACGTAAATCCGGTCCGCAAGTTGCAGGACTTCATCAAGCCGATGCGAAACGAAGACAAATGATGCGCGCGATTTCAGCGCCCGCACGCGCGCAAACAGGATTTCAATCTCAGCGCGCTCAAGCACCGATGTCGGCTCGTCGAGCAGGATCACGAGATGGCCCGCGGCGTGCTCTTCGAGCGTCAGCGCCTTTGCCATCTCCACCATCTGGCGCGCGGCAAAACTGAGATCGTCCGCGCGCATACGCGGATCGACATCGACTTTGACCTTTTCAAGCTGACGTTCGGCGGCGGCATAGAGCGCACGCCAGTTGACGATGCCGTATCGGGTGAATTGCGCCTCGTTGCCCAGATAGATATTTTCGCCAACCGTCAGATTGGTGAGGAGGGACTGCTCCTGGAACACCATCCCGATGCCTTTTCGATTGGCGTCGGCGGAATCCTCTAGGCGCGTCGGCTTCCCCGCGATGATAATTTCACCTGAGTCGGGCTGGTAGACACCGCTCAGGATTTTCATCAATGTCGATTTGCCCGCGCCATTCTCGCCGATCAATCCAACAACTTCGCCCGGACGAATGGTTATCGACACGTCTTTCAGCGCGTGAACGCCAGGAAAGCGCTTGTCTATCTTGACCATCGAAAGAGCGGCGTCGGGCGCGCTAGTGTTCATTTCACGATCTTCATCAATTTACGATCGATGGAAAGCGCGACTGCGCCGATTATCATCAACCCTTGAAAGCCAATCTGAAAACTCGGCGGCACGCCCATGAGAACCATGCCGTTGGAGAGGACGACGACGATGAGCACACCGACAAATGTCTGCAGAACGCCGCCTTGTCCGCCGGAAAGCGACGTTCCCCCCACAACAACCGCGGTAACCGTGGTGAACAATCTGCCATTGCCAATCTGCGCGTTGCCAAGGCCAAGCTGGGCGGCTGCGAGGATGCCGCCAATCGCATAGAAGACGCCCGCCAGGGTGAATGTCGCGATGCGCACTCTCGCGACCGAAATGCCCGAGAGGGCCGCGAGTTCCTCGCCCCCGCCCAAGGCGTAGATGTAGCGGCCGAGACGGGTGTAGTTTTGAATGACGAGCGCCACCGCGAGGCAAGCGAGCGCCAGCCAGACGCCCCATGGCAGACCAAGAATGCGCTTGATGGCGAGGCCGCGAATCCACGGATCGTTGATGCGTGTCGCCATGCCGCCGAGCAGCGCATTGGCTATCCCGACGCCGATAAACCAGGAGCCAAGGGTGGCCATGAACGAGGGCACCCTCAGGCGAACATGGATGACGCCATTTACAAATCCAACGAGAGCGCCGACGATCAGCACGAGCACCACTGCAATGATGCCAAGATCATTGTCATTCATCCCGTTGAGAACCAGCATCGACAGAATCACGGCGCCAAGCGTGAGCACGCCTTCGACGGAAAGATCGATCGATCCCATCAGGATGATAAAGGTTGCGCCCAGACCGAGGACGAGCGGGATCGCCGCCTCCTGGCTCATCCGGACGAAATTTCCGATGCTCAGGAAATTCGGATTGATGACCGCGATGATCATGCACAGCAGGGCGAGAACGATGACCGGCGCCCACGTCGCCATCCGCCAGCGCCGCCTCGGCCGGACCTGCACGGCCACAGTCGGCGCCATATTCAGAGAGGTGCTCAGGAGCCTGACCTTTCAGCGGACAAAACAATCTTGGCACGCCGGTCTCGCCTCGGCGATTTCGGCGCGCTCAAGATTGCTCGCAATGCGCGCTGGCGCTCGATTGCGCCCGCGCGCCCCGATTGTGGCCTAATTGTACTGTATCTGCCCGCTTACGCGGCCCCAGATATCTTCCCAATCGAGCTTGGGCTCGGCCTTGATATTGCTGTCGTAAAACGACTTGGCGTTTTCCGACGTGATAATGACGCCCTTGCCGTAGAACTCCCGATGTTCCTTCGGCTCTTTGGCGGGATCGAACTTGCCGATCTTGGCGTGGTACCCGATCGAAAGGCCCATGCCGCCCTGCCAGTACGGATCCCACGCGACCGTGCCCGCCATCTCGCCCTTGAGAATGGCTTCGACCGCGAGCTGGATTCCATCGATTCCGGTGACGGGAATCTTGCCAGCTTTGCCATCGCTGCGCAGCGCTTCGACCGCAGCGAGCGCCATGTCGTCATTGGCCGCCCAGATGCCGCCTATCTTGTCGCCGAACTGCGTGAGCCACGCATTGGTCTTTTGCAGAGCTTCGGTGGCTGACCAATTGGCGACCTGCATGTCAAGCAACGTGACGCCGGGGTTGGCTTTCAGCGCCTCCTGCAAGCCGGCTTTGCGCTCGATCGCCGGGACGTTTGATTCAATACCACCCAGCGCCACAATGCCGCCCTTGCCGCCCATCGCCTTGATCAGCGTCTCCGCCATGGCTTTGCCGTAGGGCACGCCGCTGAACGAAATATGCGCGGCGTAGTTGGGGTTGAAATCCCACGGATGCAGATCGTTAGGCTTGTTCCATTGAGTGACGACAAACGCGCCGGCATCCTTGGCCGCCTGGACGATCGGACGAGCATCCGGGCTGTCGTTGGGATCAACGTTGATGACACAATTGCCGCCGGTTTTGGCGAGGATCGCCTTGATGTCGGCGATGCCTTTTTCGCTGTTGCCTTCGGTGACGAGCGTTACATATTCGGCGCCGACGGACTTGGCGAAAGCCGCGCCGCCCTTGTTCCAGGTCGCATGATAAGGGTTAGACAGCGAACGGATCGAGTTCACGATGGTGGGGGCGCCAGCGGCATAGGCCGAGCGCCGGATTATCGCGGGAAACACGCCCGCGATGCCGACAGCGGTTGCGCCCTTGAGAAAGCTGCGACGCGGCATCGACAGGGTCGCGCGCGCAGCGATGATTTTCTTGACCATCAATCATTCCTCCCAATTTGAAACAGCGTGGCCGATGCTGCTTATGTTGGTCGTTGAATCCAGCGTTTCGCGAGATCCCCTTCAGGACAATTGCGGGTCCGTGAGGCGACTATTGGAGATACTGACATAATGGGCCGATCCGTCATTTTGAACTAACGGCGCGGGGAAAGCTGAAGACATTGGCGAAGCGCGTTGACCGTGCATAGAAATGCATAGTTCAACAATTGCTGTCAATGCGAGGGTGATCGCGGTAAGCTTGCGGCAATGCGGCCCTGTCGCAGCGGATGCGAGGGCTCATCTTGTTGCACGGAGCTTTGGAGACTATCTTGTTGCACGGATACCTTCGTGGCTACGTATTAACGAATAAGTAGGCAGATCTTCGTCGTAGCTGTCGCGGGGATCTGTCATGCCGTTCAAGTTTCATTCCAGGGGACGGCGTCACATTCCCCGTCAGAAACACCGCGGACCAATTGGCGCGACTATGACGCCGCGCTTCGCAATCGTGGAAGCCTGACGATCTGGTGGGACCGTTAAATTAACTGGGGTGGAAGCGGTTTTAACTGATTTTCCGGGAAGAATGGCTCTCATCTTGGAGAGCGCCAATGCAGTGGAGGATCGTTTTGGAGGGCACCGACGAGTTCGGGTCGGCCCATCGTTCGGAATTGACGATCGATAAGGATTTTGAGCGCCTGTCGGCCGGAGAGATCGGCTTTTCGGTAGAGGACGGCAAGACGATCATGGCTCATCTCCAGCAGACGGTCGTCAAGCAACAATGCGAGGCCTATGTTCTCACGAGCCGCTTTTGTATGGATTGCGAGAGTTTTCGAAGGATCAAGGATTACGGCAAGCGCAAGATCCGGACGGTGTTCGGCTGCGTCGAGGTCCGAAGCCCGCGGATCATGAACTGCCAGCGTTGCCTGCCCCATTTTTTTGACGCTTGGAGCGTCCTGCGCAATATCTGCCCGGATCAGGCGACGCCGGAATTGATGGAGCGCTCCGCGCGTCTGGGAAGCCTTCTCCCGTATCGCAAGGCGGCGGAGGTGATGGCCGAATTCCTGCCGATCAAGGCGACCGAGTCCTTCGTGACGTTGCGCCATCGCACGCTGAAGCTGGGCGAGCGCCTCGACGAAAAAGCCCGTCAACGCGCCTGGTTCGAGCCGCCTGCAACCGCAGAGCGTCGGCAGATGGAGTTGGATCTGCCGAATGATCCGAAACGCGAATTCGTCGTCAGCATCGATACCGCGCATGTTCGCGCAAGCCGGGCGGAGGCCGGCAGGTCGTTCGAAATCGCCGTCGCACGATGCAGTCGCGGCGGGCGCGGCTCGCGCCCAGGCCGCTATTTCACGACCGCCGATACGTCGAGGCGCGAGCTTCAATCCCGCACAATGCAAGCCCTGCAGAGCGAGGGCTATATGCCGGCCGCGGCGAAGTGACGGTCCTTTCCGACGGCGCCGAGATCATGAAAAGGCTGCCGAGGGCGCTGCCGCAGCCGACGGGGCATATCATCGACTGGTTTCACATCGCCATGAAGATCCAGCCGCTGCAGCAGATCGCCGATCACGTCGTGCGATCGCGTGGCGGCGCGGACGGCGAAATGGCCCACGTCGATGCCGACGTCCGATCGCTGAAGTGGAAGCTCTGGCACGGACAGACCGATCTGGCCGTGGATCAGCTTGAGCGGATGACGAACGATTTCGCCAAGCTGCGAGAGAAGGGCGATCTTGCGGCGACGCGCCTGTTGCATCTGGTGCACCCTATATTGATCTACGTCCGATCGAACAAAAGCGCGATCATCAACTATGGCGCGCGATTTCGATCGGGCCGGCGCATCGCCTCGGCTCTGGCCGAGTCCGCCGGTAATTCTCTGGTCACTCGACGGATGGTCAAGAAGCAGCAGATGCAGTGGTCAAAGCGGGGCGCCCATCTTCTGCTTCAGGTTCGCGCGGCCGTTCTCAACGGCGATCTTCGAGAGCGCCTCGCTTACAAACCGCCGAAACAAGCCCATCGATCGAGGATCGCCTGGATGTTCGAACCGACACCGCCCCTGCTCAAGGCGGCGTGACACCCCGGTTAATTTAACGTTCCCTCAGGATCTGGAGGCTGTCCGGAACGCCGTGTTGGAACCTTGGAGCAACGGGGAGACCGAAGGGCAGATAAACAAATTGAAGACCCTCAAGCGATCGATGTACGGCCGCGCCGGCCTGGAATTGCTCCGCGCTCGGATAATGCCATTGCAGGAAAACAGCTTGCACCAAGAGTGAATCAGACCCAACCAAGACGGCACCTGACAATCAGGCCTCCAGAGCGGCGGCGACGCTGTCGACGATGCCGATATAGCCCTGCGCGTCCCAAGCCGAGCGGCCGATGAAGAGGCCATCGATGTTTTGTCGTGTGGCCAGCGCGCAGCAGTTTTGCGGGTTGACGCTGCCGCCATAGACGACCTCGATCGGCTCGGCAAAACGCCCAAGCGACTCGTGTTTGATGAGTTCGTGCTGCTTGTCGGCGAAATCCGGATCGGCGGGAACGCCGCCTTCGCCGATCGACCAGACGGGTTCGTAGGCGATCACGATATTCGCGCGGTCCGCCGCGCCAAGTCCGGAAAGCGCTGCGCGCACCTGGCGCGCGAGCGCGCGCGCCGTCTGCCCCGCCTCATATTCCGCGCGCGTGTCGCCGACGCAGACCAGCGCCAGCAGCCCATGCTTGACCGCCGCCCTCGTCTTGAGCGCGACACTTTCGTCGGTTTCGCCAAAATAGGTGCGCCGCTCACTGTGGCCGATTTCAACCAGCGTCGCGCCGCAATCGATTATCATCGGCGCGGAAATCTCGCCGGTCCAGGCGCCCGCCTTAGCCCAATGCATGTTTTGCGCGCCAATACGCACACGGCTGCCACTCAAGATTTGTGCGACGTCAGCGATCGCCGTGAACGGCGGAACAACGAATGGGCGCGCCCGCAACGTCGCAGCGACGGCGGACGCGGCAAGCACATGGGCAAAGGCCTTGGCCTCGGCCCGAGTCTTGTTCATCTTCCAGCTTGTGCCGATCCATGGCGCTTTGACAGGCATAGGGCTTTCCTCAGAGGCGACGCGCTTACCGTCACATCCCAACATCGGCGTAGGGCTTCCAAAATTCGACCGACTCGCGGATCATGGCGATGACGTTGCGGTCTGCCGGTTCGCGCTCGCGGAACGCGAATTCCATGCAAAGCTCGTTATCGCCGCCGCCCGCGGCCCGAATTGCCGCGATAAGCTTTTCGGGCACGATCCGGCCGTGGCGATTGTGCTCAGCGGTAAACGGCCAGTGACCGCCTTTGTTGGCCGAACTCTGCTTGATATGAATGATTGGCGAGTGGGCGGCGAATGCGGCGGCCCAAGCATAGGGGTCGGTATCTCGAGGATCGGGCGAAGAGACATCGCCATGGTCGATGTCGATCATGGCCTTGAGCGGAACCGCGAGATTCGCGGCGTCGAGCCAGTCCTGCAAAGCGCGCGTGGCCTCGATCGTGTGTCCGAGTTCGCGCCCCACCGACATCGGTTCCCAAAACAGATACTCGAGACCGCGAGCGCGCGCATGCTCGGCGAGTCTCCGCCAGCACGCCAGCGCTTCGTCGATGATGGTCTTGCGGCGGGCCGCGTCGTCATAGTCGCGGTAGGTCAGTATCGCGTATTGCGTGCCAACGGCGGGGCAGCCGAGGCCGGCGGCGATGTCGACGAGACCCTTGAACCAGTTGAGATAGTATTCGCGCACCTCAGCGTCCGGATGCCCGAAATGATTGAGCCGGCCATAGGGGCCGGTCATCAGCGAGGTGATCTTGACGCCCGCGCTGGCGCAATGAGCCGCCATTTCCCGCGTTAGCCGGCGGACGGTCGCGGCTGGCCATGCCGGATTGATGAATTCATGGGTGAGTTGCACGTGGCCGATGCCAATCTCCCCCGCGACCGCGCCGATCAACGCGTCGGGCTCGGCAAAACGGTTGACCAGCGGATTGAGGTTTAGCGACAGCGTGATCGACATGGCCCGGCGTCCCAGTGGATTCAGCTCTTGCCGTATTTTTCGTCGAGCTTGCCGATGGCGTTCACATTGCTGGCGGAAGGACCGACCGGATCGAACGAGGAGGCGAGATAGGCGTCGACAATCGCCTTGGCGAGTTCGGGGCCCACGACCCGCGCGCCCATGGCGATGATCTGGGCGTTGTTGGATTTTGCGGCGCGCTCGGCGGAATAAGTATCGTGCGTCAGCGCCGCGCGAATGCCCGGGACCTTGTTGGCGGAAATGCTGACGCCGATGCCCGTGCCGCAAAACAGGATCGCCCGTTCATTCTCACCGGCCTTGATGGACGAGGCGACACGATCCGCGACATCGGCATAGAAGCCGGGTTCGCTGAGATCGCTGACTTTCAATCCCGGCTTGGTCTGCAGATGCTTCGCGATCACATCGAGCAGCGGCTTGCCGGCGCTGTCCGCTCCCAGGGCAATTTTCATGGCGTCACTCCCTGCCGTGTTTCCGGCGAGCCCCGCACGCTTGCCAGATGATGGGGCCAAACTTGTTGTCGAACGCATTGGCGCAAACGCGCTTGACAGAATGGCACCGAAATGAAACAAAATTCAATAGAAGAAAAAATTATCGGCGGAAACGTATGCTCACCCGGGCGCCCAAAACCCAGAATGGCGAGGAATATGACCTCTGCGTTCGTGCGGCGTGGCTCCATTATGGAGGCGGGCTGACGCAGGGCGAGGTCGCCAAGCGGCTCGGAATTCCCAGCCTGAAGGCGCATCGGTTGATCGCCAAGGCGAACAAGGATGGTCTCGTCCGGTTTTCGATCGAAGGCGACATCGCGCAGTGTGTCCGCCTCGAGGACGCGATGCGCGCCCGCTACGGCGTGCAGTTCTGCGAAGTCTGCCCCGACCTGGACGAGGACCCCTTGCCGCTGCAGACGCTCAGTCTGGCAGGCAGCCGGTTTCTTCGCCTCGCGCTTGAGAGCGGCGACGACAAGGTGATTGGATTTGGCCACGGACGCACGCTCGCCGCCTGCGTCTCGATGCTGCCCCAGATGAAAGTCGAAAAAATAAAGTTGGTATCGCTGCTGGGCGGCCTGACGCGCCGCTATGCGACAACGCCTTTTGACGTGATCCACCGTCTGGCGGAACGCACGGGCGCCGAGGCCTATGTTCTGCCTCTGCCGTTCTACGCCAATTCGGTCGAGGATCGCGCCGTGTTCCTGTCACAGCGCGGTGTGTCGGACATCATGGAGCTTGGCGTTGCGTCGACGCTTAGGGTTGTCGGCATTGGCACGATGGAGGCGGACGCCTCGATCTTGTCGACGGGCATGATCGAACGCGCGGAATTCGAAGACGCCAAGCGCGCGGGCGGCGCAGGCGAAATTCTCGGACACATCTACAGCTTGACGGGCAAACTCATCGAAAACGATATCTCCGCCCGAACGCTATCGATGGCGGCCGCCGACATTGGCAGGCAAAAGACGGTCGCCGTCGCCGGCGGGCGGTCAAAAATCAATGCCATCAAGGCTGTTTTGGCGAGCGGCTTGCTTCAGGGCATTATCGTTGACGAACGCACAGCGCGCGTGCTCACCGCTTGACATCCGGACAACCAAGAATCTGGAGACAAGAACACGATCATCGAGTTGAAACACCAAGGAGAGACAATCATGTCGCAAAAAGCAAAAGACTTCTTTGAGCGGTTCAAGGCGGGTAAGATCAGCCGCCGTGAGTTGATGGAGGGCGCGGGCAAACTCGGCATCTCCGCCGCGACGGCGAATTTCATGCTCAACGCCGCGAGCACTCAGGCCCTGGCCGCCGACTTCGACTGGATGAAATTCAAGGGATCGAAGGTCCATCTCCTGCTGAACAAGCATCCCTATGCCGATGCGATGATCAAGGATCTCGACAACTTTAAGGCCATGACGGGGATGGACGTCACCTACGACATCTTCCCGGAGGACGTCTATTTCGACAAGGTCACCGCCGCGCTGTCGTCGAAGTCGCCGCAATATGACGCGTTCATGACCGGCGCCTACATGACCTGGACCTATGGGCCGGCGGGCTGGGTGGATGACCTGAACGCCTATATCAAGGACCCCGCCAAGACCAACCCGAACTATGCTTGGGACGACGTCTTGCCAGGCCTTCGCGCTTCCACCGCATGGAACGGCAAGCCGGGCGGCGCGCTTGGTTCGCCGGACGCCAAGCAATGGTGCATTCCGTGGGGCTATGAGCTCAACTCGATCACCTACAATCGCAAGATGTACGAGAAGGCCGGCGTCCAGCCCGCCAACAACCTGCCGGAACTCGTCGAGACCGCCGCCAAATTGCAGAAGAACCTCGGCGGACCCTACGGCATCGGCGTTCGCGGCTCGCGCTCTTGGGCGACGATCCATCCCGGCTTCCTGTCCGGCTACGCCAATTACGGCGAGAAGGATTTGACTGTCGGCGCCGACGGCAAACTCAAGGCGGCGATGAACACCGCCGGCTCGAAAGCGTTCCACAAACTGTGGGTGCAGATGATCCAGGACTCCGGCCCGAAGAACTGGTCGACCTACACGTGGTATCAGGTCGGCACGGATTTGGGCGCCGGCGCTTCGGCGACTATCTTCGACGCCGATATTTTGGGCTACTTCATGAACGGCGGCGACAACAAGGAAGCGGGCAATCTCGGCTTCCATGCTTTTGCGGCCAATCCCGCCGCCAAGGCCCCGACGCCAAACGTCTGGATCTGGTCGCTCGCCATGAATTCCTTCGGCAAGCAGAAAGACGCCGCCTGGTATTTCATGCAATGGGCCTCGTCCACCGAGCACGATATGTTCGGCGCCCGCAAGATGGATTTCGTCAACCCGGTCCGCGCCTCGGTCTGGAAAGACCCGGAATTCCGCGGCCGCATCGACAAGTCCTACAATGGCTATCTCGCGCAGCATGACGCTTCGGCGCCGGGCGCGAAAATCTACTTCACGGCGCAGCCGCTGTTCTTCGACGTCACGACCCAATGGACCGAGACGTTGCAGAAGATGGTCGCCAAGGAGGTGCCTGTCGACGAGGGTCTGGACAAGCTCGCCGCCTCAATCGACAAGCAGCTGAAGGACGCCGGTCTGGGTTGATCGGTTCTGCCTGATCGTTGCCTGACGGCGCGTCGTACCTCACGCGCGCCGTCAATCACTTTTTTTGCCGCGTAAAGCATGCGGCGCAGCCATGACGGCGTCGGGCGAGCAATCCATCGGAGCGCCACTGGACCGCTGCAGCTCAGCGGATCAAGAGAAGAAGAGTTCGCAATGACTGCCATTGCCGCTGAGCCGGTCCTGCGCCGACGCAAAACAAGGCTCTTGCCGTATATTTTGAGCCTTCCCGCGCTGATCGTTTGCGTCGGCATTCTGATTCCCTTCGTCACCGCAGTTTACTACTCGATGTTGCGCTTCCGCCTGAACATGCCGGCGATGAAAGGCTTCATCTGGTTCGACAATTACATGAGTTTTTTGAGCGACGCCGAGTTCTGGAACACCGTCCGGGTCTCGCTGCTCTACACCGGCTTGACGGTGGGCTTTGAACTCGTGTTCGGCCTGATTATCGCGATGCTGCTGCAAAAGCGGACGCGCTTCAACAACATGGCGTCCATCTTGCTGCTCCTGCCGCTGATGACCGCCCCAGCGCTCGCCGCGCTGATGTGGAAGCTGATGACCAACCCGAATTTCGGCGTCCTGTCCTATCTCGTTCAACTGCTTGGGGTGACGGATTTCAAATGGGCCTCAGCGCCTGGCTCCGCGCTTTTCACCGTCGTGCTCGTCGACATCTGGGTCTACACTCCGTTCATCATGATCCTGCTGCTGGCTGGCCTGCGATCGTTGCCGCGCCAGCCGTTCGAGGCTGCCGCGCTGGATGGCGTGCCGCGGCGCTTCGTGTTCTTCCGGATCACGCTGCCGATGCTGATGCCGTACATGATGACGGCGACGCTGTTCCGGCTGCTCGACGCGATCCAGCAATTCGACATCATTTATTCGATGACGCAGGGCGGACCAGGCAACACGCTGCTCGTGTTCCAGGTGCGCTCGTATCTGGAATTCTATCAGTACACAAACGTGGCCAAGTCCGCGACCTTGCTGGTCATCCTGTGGGCCATCACTTACGCGCTCTCGAACGTGTTTATCAAACAACATTTGAAGCTGCGCGAACGTGCGCGCGGCCTGGCGTGAGGGGGCCTGACCATGGAACATACCTCGACGCTTGAACGGTTGATCCGGGGCGTCCTGATCGCGCTGGTTCTGCTGTTCTTTCTGTTTCCGATCTTCTGGATATTCCTCATGTCGTTCCAGACCAACGAGGACATCCTGCGCATCCCGCCGAGCGTGCTTTTCACGCCGACAATCTCCAACTATCAGGCGCTCATCACCGGCAAGCTCGTCACTGTGGCGGGCACGCTCGATATCGCGTTCATGAAGAATCTCTGGAATAGCGTGCTGCTGTCGACCGTATCAGTGGGTCTTGCGCTCATCCTCGGCGTTCCCGCCGCCTACGCCTTTGCCCGCTTCAAATTCCCGTTGAGCGAGGACATCGCGTTCACGCTGCTCTCGTTCAGGTTTGCCCCGCCCCTCCTCGTTCTGCTGCCGCTGTCGCTGTATTACGAGCAGATCGGCCTGACCGACACCTATGTCGGTCTGATCTGGGTTTATCAGCTGATTGCGTTGCCGCTGATCCTGTGGATCGTGCGCGGCTATTTCGAGGACATCTCGCCCGACATTGAGTCCGCCTATCGTATCGCCGGTCATTCCTGGTGGCGCACGTTCACGCGCATCGCTGTGCCGCTCGCCGGACCCGGCATCGCCGCCTCAGGCTTGCTCGCCTTCATCTTTTGCTGGAACAATTTCGTCTTCGCGCTCATCCTTGCTTCCGCCGACAAGCAGCCCGTCACCGTCGGCTCGCTCGCCTTCGTCACCGCGTCTGGCATTCAATATGGCCAGATCGCCGCCGCGATCGTATTGTCGATCACGCCGACACTGGCGATCGCTCTTTGGGCGCAGCGCTATCTCGTCGAAGGCCTTTCGCTTGGCGCGGTGAAGGGCTGATCATGGCGCAAATTGAAGTTCAAAACCTTCATAAGAGCTTTAAGACCGGCAAGGTCCTGAACGGCGTGTCTCTTGACGCCGAGACCGGCCAGATCGTCGTCATTTTCGGCCCTTCGGGCACAGGCAAGACGGTTCTCCTGCGCCTTATCGCGGGCGTGGAGGAGCCCGACGCGGGGACGATCATGTTGCAGGGACGCGACATGACCGAGGCGGCGCCGGAGGCGCGCGGCGTCGGCATGGCGTTTCAGAATTTTGCCCTGTTTCCGCACATGTCCGCCTATGACAATATCGCCAGCGCCCTGACCGCCGGTCCGATGACGGCGATGCAAATCAAGGCCAAGGTCGACAAAGTTGCGGCGCTGCTGAAGATCACCCATGTCATGCAGCACGCGCCACGTGAACTCTCCAACGGCCAGAAGCAGCGCACAGCGCTGGCGCGCGCGCTGGTCTCTGATCCGCGCATCCTTCTGCTGGACGATCCCTTACGCAATGTCGATGCCAAGCTGCGCTATGAGATGCGCCTCGAATTGCCCTCGCTGCTGAAGGCGTCGGGCTCGACAGTGCTCTACGTTACGCAGGACTATAAGGAAGCGATGGCGCTGGGCGATAAAATCGCGGTTCTGCTGGATGGCGCCTTCGTCCAGATCGCGACTCCGGCTGAAGTCTATCGCAAGCCGGCATCGCTCGGCGTCGCCCAATTGTTCGGCGACCCCGCGCTGAACATGGTTCCGGCCGCACCGGTTCTGCGCAACGGAGCGCCGGTCTTCGAACTTGGGGGCGCCACTTTGGCCATGCCGGTCAGCTATGCCGGCGCAGCCGGAAGAGATTGCGTGATTGGCATTCGCCCGGAGGCGCTTGTCGTTGAAGAGCAGCCGGGGCCGGGGAGTTTTCCGGTCGAGGTCGTCGCCGTGACGCCGTTGAATGAAAAAAGCGTCCTGCTGCTGCGCACGATGGACGGACGCGAACTGCTGGCTTCGGAGCCCGGCGATGAGGTCGCATCCCGCCGGCACGGGCCGGCCTGCGCGCGTTTTGATGCCGACTCGATTCTTGTGTTTGACGCGGCGAGCGGTCTTCGCATCGCTTCGCAACTGAATTGAGGGCGCGCCATGTCTGACATCGCGCTCTCGCTCGAAGGCCTCGACAAAATCTATCTGCGTCGCAGCAAACGGCCGGTCTATGCCGTCAACAAACTCAACATGGGAATTGAGAAGGGCGAGATCGTCGCTTTGCTGGGCTCGTCCGGCTGCGGCAAGACCTCGACGCTGCGCATGATCGCGGGCTTCGAAGACGTTACGAACGGCACGATCACGCTGGCGGGGCGGCGGATTGACCAACTCCCGCCGGCAAAACGCAATGTCGCGATGGCGTTCGAGGGCTACTCGCTCTATCCGCCATTGACAGTCCGCGACAACATCGGCTTCGCGCTGAAGAGTTCGGCCATGCAACCCGCCCAGATCGACCGCGCGGTGAAGGAAATCGCGGGGCTGGTCGAGATTGACTCGATCCTTGACCGCTATCCTTCCTCCATTTCAGGCGGGCAGCAGCAACGCGCCAGCCTGGCCCGCGCCCTTGTGCGGCGCGCCGACCTTTATCTGCTCGACGAGCCGATGGGGCAGCTTGAACCGCAATTGCGCGCGGTGCTGCGCGGGCGCCTGAAAAACCTGCTGGCCGAGCGCGCCATGACGTCAATCTTCGTCACACACGACCAGACCGAGGCGAATGCGCTAGCCGACCGCATCGCCGTCATGGAGGGGGGCGTGCTGCAGCAGTTCGCCACTCAGAGGGACCTGAAGGACCGGCCCGCCAATCTCTACGTCGCGACATTCATCGGCGAGCCGCCTATGAACGTGTTTGACGCGGGCCTGACCAATGCGGACCGTGTGCGCTTCGACGTCGCCAACGGACCGATGCTCGACTATGCCGCGTCGGAACTTCCGCAGGCTGTTCGCGCCGCCATTGGCGGGCGCGCGAAGGCTGTGGTCGGCGTACGCCCGCACTTCGTCAAGCTGGGCGCGGGCCCCCACGCGGCGCAGGTTGTCTCCAATCAATGGCTGGGCGACCAAAGCCATCTGGCCCTGAACGTCGCGGGCAAATTGCTCGTGGCGGTCTCCCACGCGCCAGTGCCGGTCAAGGCTGGTGAGACGATCTGCTATGCGATTAACGCCTCTAATCTGCACGTCTTCGACGCCGAGACCGGTGAGGCTGTGTGTCATGGCGCGGAACCTGCGTGATGCGCCAGCGGGATGCAGCACAGGCAATCATGGCAGTCGCAATAGGGTTGTGCGGTGAATATTGCCGCGGAGGTCGGCCATGATGGTCGCCGACCTTCTCATTGGCATCGACGCTGGCACTTCTGTCATCAAGGCGGTCGCCTTCACTTTTGACGGCATGCAAGTCGCAATGACCTCACGCCCCAACAGCTATGCCACTCCAGGGCCCGGTCACGTCGAACAGGATATGGCCCGCACCTGGGCCGACTGCGCCGCGACGCTGCGCGAGTTGCGGGAGCGCATCCCCGATCTTGCCGGACGCGCCGCGGCCATCGCTGTCACAGGACAAGGCGACGGCACGTGGATGATCGACGCAGAGGGGGAGCCGGTCGGCGGCGGCCTGCTCTGGCTCGACTCGCGCGCCGCCAGTCTCTGCGCCGACTATATGAAAACGCCTGCCTATGACGCGCACTACGCCAAGACCGGCTCAGGGCTGAACGCCTGCATGGCGTCCGGGCAGATCGCCTGGATGAAGCGCCACCAGCCCGACCGCCTCGCGCGCGCGACAACAGCCTTTCACTGCAAGGACTGGCTCTACTACAAGCTGACGGGTGAACGCGCCACGGACCCGTCCGAAGCCAACTTCACCTTCGGCAATTTTCGCACGCGGCGCTATGAGCCGGCAATTGCCGAAGCGATGGGCATAGCCGACTGCCAGCGCTTGTTGCCGCCGATCGTCGACGGCGCGCAGGCGTCGCACAAACTGAGCGCCGTCGCGGCGGCCGCCATAGGTCTGCCCCAAGGCCTGCCTGTCGTGCTGGCCTATGTCGACGTCATTTGCACCGCGATCGGCGGCGGCATTTACGATCCGGCGGGGGAAGTCGGCGCCTCGATCTTCGGGTCGACGGGCATGCACATGCGCTATGCCGCGACGCCTGACGCTGTGAAGCTGAATGAAACGCGCTCGGGCTATACGATGTGTTTCCCGGTGGCCGGGGCCTCGGCGGTGATGCAATCCAACATGGCGGCGACTCTGAATATCGACTGGTTCCTCGATATAGCGCGCGAGGCGGCCGCGTTCGCTGGCGCCAAGGTTACGCGCGCGGCGCTGCTGGCGGGCATGGACGATCGCGTGCTCGGCGCGGTGCCGGGCGCGGCGGTTTATCACCCGTATATCCTGGAAGCGGGAGAACGCGGCCCATTCCTGAACCCTGACGCCCGCGCCCAGTTTTCCGGCCTTTCCAGCAAGACCACGTATGCGGACATGATGCGTGCGGTGTATGAAGGGCTCGCTTTCGCGTCCCGCGACTGCTATCTCGCGAGCGGCCCGATTCCGCGCGAAGTTCGGCTTGGCGGCGGCGCCGCGCGCTCGAACGCCATCCGCTCCATTCTCGCTTCAGCCCTTGGCGCGCCAGTGCGCAGCGTCAACCGCGAAGAGACCGGCGCCGCGGGCGCGTGCATGATCGCCGCGCTTTGTCTTGGCCACTACCCCGGCATGGCGGCCTGCGTCGACGCCTGGGTGACGCCCCTCCTTGGCGAGGCCACCGCGCCCGACCCCAGCCTCGCCAAGACTTACGCGCACCTGTTTCCGGTCTATCTCGAGATTCGCAAGGCGATGCCGCCGGTCTGGGAAAGCCTTGCGCAGGTCAGACAGGGAAGCCGATGAAACCCGCCATTTCAATCATCGGCGACCGCTTCATGCTGGCGTCCATGTTTGAGACCGCGATCCGCCGCAGATGCGGCAGCGCATTGGACATCCGGCAGTATGAGATGCCCTGGCCGGATGAGCCGATGCAGCACGGCTATGCGGAGCCGGGCATGGACGGCCTCAAGGAATACCAGGGCACGGCCGACGAAGTTGTCGAGCAGGTTGGCGACGCGTCAATCGTCGTCACCCATCTGGCGCCATTTTCGGCCGGAATCCTGGATCGCCTGCCCCGGTTGAAAATGATCGCGGTCTCGCGCGGGGGGCCGGTCAACATCGATATGGCGGCGGCGCGTGAGCGCCGGGTCCTCGTTGTCAATACGCCCGGCCGCAACGCCAGCGCCGTCGCGGAATTCACAATCGGCGCGATCCTCGCGGAAACACGTATGATTACGCGCGGCCATGAATCGCTGCGGCGGGGCGAATGGCGCGGCGACCTTTACCGCGCCGACCTCGCTGGCGAAGAACTCAGTGAGATGATCGTCGGCGTGGTCGGCTATGGCCATGTCGGCACGAAGGTCGTCCGCATCCTCAAAGCGTTTGGCTGCAAGGTGCTGGTGCATGATCCTTATGTCCAATTGTCTGTCGACGATCTCAACGATGGCGTCGAACAGGCGTCGATGGAGCGCATCCTCGCGCAAAGCGACGTTGTGACGCTGCACGCGCGCGTCACCCAGGAGACGCGTGGCTTTTTTGGCGCCGGTGAATTCGCCGCGATGAAGGCGGGCGCTTATTTCGTCAATACGGCGCGCGGGCCGCTGGTCGATTATGACGCGCTCACGCAAGCGCTGAAAAGCCGGCATCTGCGCGGCGCGGCAATCGAAACATTCGCCATCGAGCCGGTGCCCGCCGATTGGGAATTGCTTCAGCTCGACAACGTCACGCTGACGCCGCATATCGCGGGCGCCTCGGTGAAGACAGTCAAATTTGCGGCCGAAGCAGCCGCCGAGGAGGTGCGCCGCTACCTGTCCGGAGAACCGCCGTTAAACCCATGCTGAAGTGCGTCGGGCCGCCGCGGCCATGCGCCAGTGATTGAACGCGAGGTCATGCAGAGTCTCGGAACATTCGATCTCATTGTTGTCGGCGGCGGCGTCAATGGCGCAGGCATCGCGCGCGACGCCGTGGGACGCGGCCTGGGCGTGCTGCTGGTCGAGAAAGACGACCTGGCGCAAGGGACGTCGTCGCGCTCCGGCAAGCTGGTGCATGGCGGCCTGCGCTATCTCGAATATTATGAATTCCGTCTGGTGCGCGAGGCCCTGATCGAACGCGAAGTCTTGCTGAACGCCGCGCCGCATATCATTTGGCCCATGCGCTTTGTGCTGCCGCATAGCACGGAGCAGAGGCCGGCCTGGATGATCCGCCTCGGGCTGTTCCTCTACGACCATCTGGGCGGGCGCGTGAAGCTGCCCCCCACGCGCGCTCTCGATCTCACAAGCGCGCCCGAAGGCCGGCCCATCCGCAAAGCCTTTCGCAAAGCGTTCGAATTTTCTGACTGCTGGGTCGACGACGCCCGTTTGGTGGTGCTCAACGCGTTGGACCTCAGGAAACGCGGCGGGACCGTGCGGGTACGCACGCCGCTCGTCGGCGCGCGCCGCGAAGGGGCAAGTTGGACGGTCGAGCTTCAAGACACCGTATCGGGCGAGCGTCTGAGCGCCAGCGGCAAGGCCTTGGTCAATGCGGCCGGCCCGTGGGTCGAGAACGTGCTGCGCAGCGCAGGGAGCAACGCAGCCAACCGCGTGCGCTTGGTCAAGGGCAGCCACATCGTCACACACAAATTCTGGGAGGGCGAGCAGGCCTATTTTTTGCAGAATACCGACAAGCGCGTGATCTTCGTCAACCCCTACGAGGGCGATCTCTGCCTCATCGGCACCACGGACATTCCGTTCGATGGCAAGGCGGAAGACGTCATGATCGCGCCTGACGAGGTCACGTATTTGCTTGATGTCGTCAATCGCTATTTCGAGACGCAACTGACGCCCGGCAATGTGATCGAAGCCTTCTCCGGCGTTCGCCCACTCTATGACGACAACGCCGCGAACCCCAGCGCGGTGACGCGCGACTATATATTCGACATCGACGCCGCTGGCGGCGCCGCGCCGATGCTTTCGGTGTTCGGCGGCAAGATCACCACCTACCGCAAGCTCGCCGAGCACGCGCTCGAAAAGCTCAAGCCGTTCTTTCCCGCTATGGGCGCACCCTGGACGCGGGACGCGACGCTGCCGGGCGGCGACATGCCCGGCGCGGATTTTGGCTTATGGTTTGCCGATCTGACGCGCCGCATCCCGTGGCTGCCGGCGGCGGTCGCGCTCGGTTATGCGCGCCGCTACGGCACGCGAATCGACGATCTCCTCAATGGCGCGACGGCGCTGAGCGATCTTGGACGCCACTTCGGCGGCACGTTGTATGAGCGCGAGGCGCGCTTCCTGATCGCGCGGGAATGGGCGGCGACGGCGGACGACATTCTGACCCGCCGGACCAAGCACGCGCTGCATCTGAGCGCCCCTGAGCGGGCCGCTTTCGCGTCGTGGCTAGCCGGCCTCTCGCAGGCCGCGCAATGACGCGCATCGCCGCCGACCCGGAATTGACGGCGCTTGCCGCGTTGTCCGCCCGGCTCGGGCGCGATCCCCGGCGCACCCAGGCCGCCGGCGGCAACACGTCGATCAAGCGCGATGGCGCGCTATGGATCAAGGCTTCAGGACTTTGGCTCGCTCAGGCGCAGGACGAGGACATCATGGTCCCGGTCGACTTGCCGTCGCTGCGCGACGCGCTCGCCTCGGGCGACCCAGGCGTCGAGACGATCACAAGCTTTGTCGTAGAAGCGCAAAATCCGCGCAATTTACGCCCCTCTATCGAGACGAGCGTTCATGCCGTCATCCCGCAGACGGTCGTCGCGCATATTCATTGCGTTGAAACCATCGCCCTCGCCGTCCGGCGCGATTGTCAGGCATTGGTCGCGGCGCGTCTAAGCTCGCTGAAGGACGTTGTCTGTGTCCATGTTCCCTACCGTCGTCCAGGCCTGCCGCTCGCCAAGGCCATTGCCGCCGCGCTCGTGCCTGGCGCCAATGTTTTCATTCTCGGCAATCACGGCCTTGTCGTCGCTGGCGCCAGCGTCGCCGAAATCGAGCAACGGCTGGCGCTGGTTTGCGACGCCCTGGCGTCGCCTGCCCGACCCGCGCCGCCGGCGGATTTTGACCGCTTGGCCCGAGCGGTTCAGGGGAGCGAATACCGGCTGCCGCAAAGCACCGCCACGCACGCACTAGCCCTTGATGACGTCAGCCGCTCGCACGGGCGCGGCGGCGCGCTCTACCCCGACCACGTCATTTTTTTGGGACCTGGCGTTGTCGAAGCTGAAAGCGTCGCGGCGGGAGCTGCGATGCGACCGGCGGGCGGGCGCGATGGCCCGCCGCTGATGCTGCTCATTCCCGGCATGGGCGTTGTGTTGCATCGGTCGACGACGATCGCGGCTGACGCCATGGCCCAATGCCTGGCCGATGTCGCCGCGCGCATCCCCGCCGGGGCCGCCTTGTTGCGCCTGACGCCGCAGGAGGAATTCGAGCTGACCAACTGGGAAGCGGAAAAATATCGCCAGGCGCTGGGCGCCAAGAGCGCCGCGCTATGAGCGCGCTTGGCATCGACGTCGGCACGTCAGGCGTTCGCGCGGCGATCGTGACGCAAAGCGGCGATGTCGTCGGCATGGCCGCGACAAGTTTTGCCGCGCTGGGTGACGATCCATTCGCCCCGGCGACGTGGTGGCGCGCCGTTGCCGCCACTCTGAAGGAGATTCGGGCCAACGGCGATGTCTCGGGCGTCCGCGCGATGGCGATCGACGGAACCTCCGGCACCATGTTGGCGATCGATGCCGCAGGCGCTCCCGTCGGCCCGGCGCTGATGTACGACGCGCCCTGCGAAGACGACGCGATCATCGCGCGCATCGCCGCTGAGGCGCCGCTGGGTTCGGCCGCGCTGGGCCGCTCCTCCGCGCTCGCCCGCGTGTTGACGCTGCAAGGACGGGCGTCGGTGCGCAGAGTCCTGCACCAGGCGGATTGGCTCGCCGGGCGCCTCAGCGGGCGCTTCGACCGCACGGACGAAAACAACGCGTTGAAGACCGGCTACGATCCCATCGTGCGCCGATGGCCGGAATGGATCGCGAAGGCGGGCGCCGATCTGACGAAATTGCCCGTCGTTTTGGAGCCGGGCGCGCCCATCGGACGCGTCAACACGGCGGCCCTTGAGCTGGGCCTGCCTGCGACCGCGATTGTTCACGCGGGGACGACCGACGGCTGCGCGTCGTTTCTGGCGACCGGCGCCAGCGACATCGGCGACGCGGTGACGGCGCTCGGCTCAACGCTGGTGATCAAGCTCCTGTCAGACAAGCCTGTGTTCGCGCCGGAGTTCGGCATCTATAGCCACCGGCTGGGCGCGCGATGGCTGGTCGGCGGCGCGTCGAACACCGGCGGCAAGGTGATCGCGCATCTGTTCCCGTCCGCCGATCTGGCGGCGCTGTCGGCCGGCGTGCGGCCGGAAGAGCCGACCGGGCTGCATTACTATCCGCTGAGCCGGCCCGGGGAGCGCTTCCCGATCAATGATCCGCATCTGCAGCCCCGGCTGTCGCCGCGGCCGGTCGACGAGCGCCTGTTCTTTCAGGGCGTGCTCGAAGGCATTGCCGAAATTGAAGCGCTGGCCTACCGCCGTCTTGTCCAACTTGGCGCGCCCGCGCCAAGTTCAGTGCGCAGCACTGGCGGCGGCGCCAGCAACGAGGCTTGGTCGCGCATACGACAGCAATTGCTGGGAGCGCCTTTCGCGAGCACGTTGTCGCAGGAAGCCTGCGTCGGGACGGCGCGCCTCGCGCTGGGACAGGCAAAGGGCGGATAACATGGCCAGAGGATCGCTTTTTGCCGCCTATTCCGCAAATTTCGGCGCTGTCTTCCTTGACCAGTATGGCGTCCTGCATGACGGCGCCCGTCCCTACCCGGGCGCGATCGAAGCCTTACAGACCCTGCGGACGCGCAAAGCCCGCGTGGTCATTCTTTCCAATTCCGGACGTTCAGGCGACCACAATGCCCAGCGTATGGCGCGGCTTGGCATTGCGCGAAGTCTCTATGATCATTTTGTGACCTCGGGCGATGTCGCGCGAGCGGCCCTACTGCGCGAGGACTCACCTCTTCGCCTCAGCTCGAAAACGCGCTGCATGACTTTGGCGTCGGCGGATTCGCACGCTCTGTCGAAATCTCTCGGCCTTGCGGCCACGCAGGACGCCGCCGAGGCGGATCTTCTCGTCATCGGCGGCAGTCAGGCCGGCCGCATTTCGCTCGACGACTATGAGCGTTTGATTGCACCCGCAGCCGCACGCGGCGTCCCCTGCGTCTGCACAAACCCAGACAAGATGATGCTGACGCCCGGCGGCATTCACCCCGGTGCGGGCGCCATCGCAGAGCGCTATGAGCGCCTCGGCGGTCGGGTGCACTGGATTGGCAAGCCCTACGCCGGCATATACGAGGCCGCCGCCCTGCTGGCCGGTTCGCCGGCGCCGCATGAAGTTCTCTGCGTGGGGGACAGCGTCGAACACGACATCGTCGGCGCACATCGCTTTGGCGCAGCCGCGGCGCTGGTGCGAACCGGCATTCTTGCCGGCCTGTCCGAGAGCGAACTTGCCGCCGAATGCGCAAGGCACGCCGCCGTGCCGGATATTGTCTTGCGCGATCTGGCGGTGTGACCTTTCGGCATCGTCAACTTGCCGAACGACGATCGCGCAACAACGGTGAGCGCTTCGGTTGTGCTATGCAGCGGCTTTCAGTCCCGTGATTTCTCGCCAAGCGATCATGGCTTCGGAACGAAGCGCTCGATAGTCAGTTGACGAAATTTCGTGGCGGGGAAAATTGTGGAAGTTTGTGATCGGATCGTGGATGGAGACGAACCGCTGAAGGTGTCGGGCGGATTTGAACCGCTTCATGATCCTCTCTCGTCGCCTTGTCGGCAGATGCGAATTCTACGCCCAGTTGTTGAGGCCCTTGTGCTGTCGGTGCTCGAAATTCACGCCCATTCCCGCCCGAGCCGCGCCGTAGGACCATCACCCGTGGGGCGCGGCCCTGCTTTCGGATGAGTTTGCGCAAGAGCTTTTCGGCGGCGTGGCGGTCCCGGTTGTCACTGGGCGCCTTGGCGTGAGACTGCTGGAATTTTGACGAACGCGGGCATTTTGGCTTGAGACCGTACCGCGCTGAAGTCTCGAGTTAGCTGGGTCTGCCTCAACTTGTGTGGAGCTCTCGTTGAACGTTCGGCTCGCGGCCGGTATGCCTTGGCATGCAAACGCAATCAAAGTGGACTTTCGGAGCGAACGTTGAGGTTCTGAGCGTTG
>Ga0075017_100000338_pt1 | contig 25220 bp, 20 predicted proteins | sample AleBraG_ABR_2012_FD_71475 | JGI IMG/M metagenome (GOLD analysis project Ga0075017, IMG submission 71475) | Freshwater sediment microbial communities in response to fracking from Pennsylvania, USA - Alex Branch Run_MetaG_ABR_2012 | ecosystem: Environmental > Aquatic > Freshwater > Creek >... | reverse complement strand
CATGGCGGGCGCTGGCAGGCCATTCAGGACGGCGAAGTTCACATCGACGTCGCCATCATCGCCGCGCCCACCGCCGACGCGTTCGGCAATGCCGATGGTTCGCACGGCAAGTCCGCTTGTGGCTCGCTGGGCTTCGCCCTTGCCGACTCCATCTACGCCGATAACGTCATCGTCGTCACCGACAATCTTGTCCCATTCCCCTGCATTCCCTGGCAGATTCAGGGCAACAACGTCGACTACGTCGTTGAAGTCGACTCCATCGGCGATCCTGCGAAGATCGTCTCCGGCACTACGCAGATCACCCGCTCTCCCGATCGCCTGCGCATCGCCGAGTTCGTGGCTCGTTTTCTTCGCGACGCGGGCATCATGAAAAACGGTTTCTCTTTTCAGGCGGGCGCTGGCGGCATTGCTCTGGCTTTTGTCGACTATCTTCGCCGTTTGATGAAAGAAGATGGGGTGAAGGCCCGCTTCGTGCGGGGAGGTTCCACCAAGTATCTTGTCGAACTTCTTCAGGACGGTCTCACCGATTACATTCTTGACGGCCAAACCTTCGATCTGGACGGCGTGAAGTCGATCGCCAACGATCCCCGCCATGTCGCCACGTCGCCATTCACTTCCTACAGCTACCACGGCAAGGGCAACTTCGCCTCCATGCTCGATGCGGTTGTGCTCGGCGCCACCGAGGTCGACGTCAACTTTAACGGCAACGTCGTCACTCACTCCGACGGCCGTCTTCTTCACGGCATTGGCGGATGGCAGAACTGCCTGGCCTCGGGCTGCACGATTCTCGCGCTGCCGTCCTTCCGCGACCGCATTCCCGTGATCGTCGACGAGGTCACGACGCTCACTGGCCCGGGCGAACTGATCGACGTGGTCGTAACCGAGCGCGGCATCGCCATCAATCCGCTGCGGCAGGATCTGCTCGACGCGGTCAAGGGGTCATCTCTGCCGATTCGTCCGATTCAGGACATCAAAGCGGAAGTCGAACGCATCTGTGGCGGCAAGCCAGCCAAGCCCAAACTCGGCGACAATCCTGTCGCAATCGTGAAGTGGGTGGACGGCACCGTGCTGGATACGGTATGGCAGGTGACGGCAGAGTGCACTGACTAACAAGCCGCAGAGTGTTGCTGGTGCAGTCACAATGTCACGCCAACGATTCGAATCGGTCGGGCTGGGTCTTCATTTCCGATCCGGAGTCCTGGAAAATCCCTCCTGCCTACTTCGGGGTTCCCGTTTTGGACCGCTCCGTCTATGTCCCAGGGGGTGGCGGATGAGTAAGCTTCCCCAAAATGTATTATTTCGGTAATCTTGCGTGTTCTGTACTTCCCCGTAACCTTAAGATTAGCAACACCGCCCGAGGAGGAACTGGCATCTATGGTTTGTATGGTGGAACCGCAAGTTCGCGAACGCGTGTTACGGGCAATCAAAGAGCATTCGCCGCTTCCAACCGAATTGGTTGAGCTTCTCAACAAGGAAATGTCCTATCGTGAAGTGCAGGATGCCCTTTCTGAGCTCATCGAATCCGGAGAGGTCACCCTCGATTCAAACCTCCATCTCCACGTGAAGGTCCGCGCAGCTTAGCTACTCTCGGTGGTAATGTGGACTCGCTAACACCTGACCGGGCGAAGCGCCTGACGGACGAGATCGTACCTGACGGTGACGATAGATCAGATTTTCGCAGGGATCGCGACATCATCCTCTACACCTCTGCATTCAAGCGTCTATCCGGTATCACGCAGGTTGTCTCAGCCGAGACTGGCCACGCTTTTCACAATCGTCTTACGCACACCCTACAGGTTGCCCAGGTTGGCCGCGCCCTAGCAGAGAAACTGCACAAGCATACGCCGGAACAGGCAAAAGCATTGGGGCTAGATCCCGATGTGGTGGAAGCAGCCTGCTTGGCGCACGATTTGGGACACCCGCCCTTCGGTCACGTCGCCGAGGAGACTCTCAGTCGGTGCATGGGAGCAGATGCCGAGGGCTTTGAAGGTAACGCTCAGAGCTTGCGAATCGTTTCACAGCTCGCTTTTCGAAGCCAGGCATATATGGGGCTCAACCTGACGAGGGCCACACTACGTGCCATTCTCAAGTATCCCTGGACGTACGGTAAGCGGCCACAGGAATATCCAAACAAGTGGGGAGCCTATCAATCAGAAATTGAGTCTTTTGAACACGCGACGGGAGATGCAAAGGGCGGTCCCGTCTCACGGTCTCCTGAAAGCTGGCTGATGGATTGGGCGGACGATCTAACCTATTCGGTACATGACGTAGAAGACTTTTATCGAGCGGGATTGATCCCTCTGCACCTGCTGCGCCCCAAAGTGGATGGGAAAGGTGCCGACGATCCAGAACGCGAGCGATTTCTGAGGTATGTATGGTCTCGCAAAGACCGAATCAGCGACCTCAAGCAAATAAGTGAACAGGAGCTTGACAACATTTTGAGGCAGCTCATGGCCGCATACTTTCGCATTGAGAGTGCATACGATGGCACTAGACTCCAGCGTGCCCGCTTGCGGACCTTCACTAGTAACCTCGTCAATAGATATATCAATGGGGTTTCGCTGGAGGACAAAGATGGGCTGCCTGCACTCAAAATTGACGAACAGAAGAGTAAAGAACTTGCGATTTTGAAACAGTTGACTTGGTGCTACGTAATTGAGCGTCCCGGTCTTGCTGTTCAACAACACGCACAGAAGCGCTTGATTGAATTTCTTTTCGATGTATTCCAAAACGAGGTCAAACGCTCAGCGAGCCATCTGCTGCCTCCCTACTATCAGGAACGTTTGAAGGACGCCGTTGCCAGCGAGGGCGTCAACAGTAATGGGTCGAAACGCATTGTGTGTGACCTTATTGCAGGCATGAGTGAGTACCAAGCCATTACGCTTTACCAGCGTCTCAACGGGATCACCCTTGGCTCTGGCCTAGAGAACATACTTATGTGACTTACTTTAACGCCACCAGAGAATGGTTTCCGGTAACCCCAATAAATTTGAGACAGTCAGGACCAGAGACATTCCCCGCCAACACCTCACCCCTAGAAGCTCAACTTCAGCGCTACCTGGATCTGCCTCGGCGCCCTCGCCGCAGTCAGGATTCCGAACTGAGCCGTCCCAAACACGCTGCTGTTGTTCGACTCCTGCGGGCCCGACTTTGCCAGCAGGAAATTGGTGTGGTTCGCGATGTTGAAGAATTCCGCGCGGAACTCAAGATTGGTTCTCTCTTTGATCGGGAAGTGCTTGAACACCGACATATCCCAGATCTGATACCCCGGCCCCGCCAACGTGTTCCGGCCAACGTTCCCGTAAGATCCCAGCGCCGGATCAGCGAACGCACAGGTGTTAAAGAAAGTACCCGGCTGGCAGTGGGACCCGTTGGGGTCGCCGATCTGGTTCGGCCGTTGAGAGACTCCGCCTGCGCCGCCATCGGAATTGGAAAAATTACCGTTTCCGTCGAGCACGGTGAAGTAATTGCCTGAAGAAATGCTGGTGATGCCGGCAACCTGCCATCCGCCCACCACCTGGTTCAGCGCGCCGTTCGAGCCTCCCAGGAATTGCTTTCCATGACCAAAGGGCAGCTCCCAGATATAGCTCGCCACAAACCGGTTGCGTACGCCGAAGTCTGAATTGCCGTACTCGTTCTGCGGGAAACGAAAATCGCGGAAGTCGCTGTTGTTCTGCGTTGGTCCCAGGTTCGCGTTCGAGGCGTTGTCGACGGAATGCGCCCAGGTGTAGGACGCCTGGAACTGCATCCCATGCGTGAATCGCTTTTCAAAGTGTGCCTGCAACGAGTTGTAACTCGAGGCGCCGGACGACCGGAACCAGTCGATTCCGCTGTCAATGAGCGGCACTGGCCGCCGTGGAGCCAGCGGCGCGGTTGGATCAGCAGTGGGCGCAGCCTGGTTTCCGTTGAAGAACGTAAACAGCTTGTTTCCTTTCGATCCAGCGTACGTGATGTCGAACACGCTATCTCCCGGCAACTCGTGCTGAATCGACAGATGCCACTGCTGCATGTATGGCGTCACGAGTTCCGGATCGATGGAAAACAGAATCGGTGTATTGGGATCGGTCAACGCCGTTGCCGGGAAGCCATTTTGCAGGAAACTCAGGCCCGGAATCGTGCAGTCGATCTGTGAAGGATTCGCCGAAGCCGCGGCGCAAGGCTGATTGAACGACTGCGTCACGAAGAAAGGCGGATTGAATCCCGGGCTGGGGTTGGAGTACGGCCCGTTCTCCTGCCCTCCATAGAAAAAGCCGTATCCGGCGCGCAGCACGGTTCGAGGTTGAAATTGCCACGCCAATCCCACACGCGGCGCAAAGTTATTGGTGTCCGGGTTGATCAGTCCTCGCGGTGCGGTAGCGCTTAATGCAATTTCCGAAGCCAGGGTTGGCGTGAGCTGCAACGTCTGCCCTTTGGGGACGATCACCGTGGGATGATTCGGGTCGCGCAGATCGAACGATCCCTGCTGGTTGTTCCGCTCCTTCACCGTGGTGAACAATTCATAGCGAAGCCCAAGATTCAGGGTGAGTGTCGGAGTGATCTTCCAGTCGTCTTGCGCGTAAAACGAGTAAATGGGCCGGAAATAGTCGACGTTATGAAGATTGTTAATGCTGCCGCCGTCGGTGAGCCCGGCCATGAAAGACGCGAAGCCAGAGCCGCCTGTGAATGGGGCGGCGGGATTATCGGTGAATCCGTTGCTGAAGCTCAGCGTGCCACGCGGGGCCGCAGGCTGGAATATGGTGAACTCTTCGCGCCGGATTTCGGTGCCAAACTTCCACGTGTGCCGACCCTTGACCCAGGTCAGGTTTTCGTCGAGCACATAGGTGTTCTGCAATTCACGGGACGGCAGGAACGTCGGGCTGCCCAGGGTTGGGGCATCGCTGAAAGTGAGTTGAGGCAGACCACCTGTAATCGAAGAGAAGGGTACTCCAGGAAATCCCAACTGTGCCGAGACATTCTGGTCGGCAAACAGCTCAAACCGGTGCGAGTTGATTCGGTTGTATCCCAGACGGAACTCATTGATTAGCTGCGGCCGGAAAAGGTGCGTCCAGCTGGTGGCGAAGCTGCGGTATGAATTGTCCTCGTCGCCGCTGAAGAATCCTCCGCCATCCGCGTAGCCTGGGAAAGTCCCGGGAATAACACTGGGTTGTTCTTCATAGCTGAAACGAAAGAATCCGTAATCATTCTCGGTGTATTTCTGATCGACGCGCACGTCGAAGTTGTCCCTGTTTTCCGTACGCACCGGGTTAGCAAGGTAGTTGATCCCGGCGGTATTAAACACGTTGGGGTTCGGGAACAAAGCCGCCAGGCGCAACGCCAACGGGTCGAGAGACCCGCCGCCGGCTGCGGTCGCTTTCGCCGGAATGATGTTTGAGGGCAGTCCTGAAGCGGTATAGCCAAAAGGAATTCCACATAGACCTGACTGATACGTCGTGTTCACCTGGGTGCGCCGCGCGTCGAAAAGTTCGCCAGCGTACGTCGGCTGCCCGTTGCAGTCCAGTGCGGGAATCGTCGTGACGCCGTCCGCCGCAAGGGTCGTCAACGGCGAACTGGTATCGAGTAATTCCGTAAAGTCGCCGAGTCGCTCTGCCGGGCTCGGCAACAACACCGACTGCGTATCCGCCTGCCGTACGCGCAGCCCCTCGTAGTCGACAAAGAAGAACGTTTTGTTCCGGCCGTTGTAGATGTGCGGAATCGCAATCGGCCCGCCCAGCGTGAAGCCGAACTGGCTCTGCTTGTAGGGTGGCGTCGGCTTGCCTGGATCGTCGAAGAAATTTCGCGCATCGAGCTTGTCATTGCGGAGGAATTCCCATAGGTCTCCGTGGAGCGAATTGGTGCCCGACTTGATGACCGCGTTTACGATCGCGCCATTGCCGCGGCCAAACTCTGCGCTATAAGCATTTGTCTGGACCTTGAATTCCTGCAACGCCTCTACCGGCGGCTGGATCACGTAGTTCGTTTCATTGAGCAAGTCCGGTAAGTTCGAATTGTTGTCCACACCGTCGAGCAGAAAATTGTTTTGCAGCGATCGCGCGCCGTTGGCGCTGAAGCCGAAGCTGTTCTCGTCACGTGCTCCCGGTTCGCTCGGCGCGGTGCCTGCGGTGAGCAATGCGAGCTGTGCGAAATTGCGCCCGTTCAACGGGAGGTTGGCGGCGCGGCGGGAGTCTACTACCTGGCCTAGTTCGGAAGTCTCGGTTTCGAGCAGCGGCGCTGCCCCCGTGACCTCGACCGTCTGGGTAGCCTGTCCAACCTGTAGTGTGATGTTTACGGCCACCCGCTCCTGCACCTGCAGGTCGATCGGCTCCGAAATAGCTTTCTTAAACCCTGACCGCTCAACGGTTACTGTGTAGCGGCCGACGCGCAAAGCGCTGGCCACGAATTCACCCGACTCGTTGGTGGTTGCAGTGAAGCTGATGCCGCGTTCTGCATCGGCCACCGTGACTCGCGCTCCTGCCACCAGCGCGCCGCTCGGGTCCTTGACCGTTCCAACGATGCTCCCGGCGTCTTTCTGTGCCCACGAAATACTGGGAAACGCACTGAATCCGAGGCCAACCGAGGCTAATATGAAAAAGAGAATGCGGGAAGTGCGCATGCTTTTCATTTCGAGACTCCTTGGGTCGATTTGCCGGGCTGGTCTTTAATCTAAGGTGCGGCCGCCGGAAAATCCACCCGCGCAGGGGACGGAAACGCGCTTTTCGGTGTATATTACGATCGCTTACTTTTACTTTCGTTCTGGAGCGTTGTCAAGGGAAACTTTGCGGCTTCTGCGTGATGTTTTACGCATGAGGCGGATCAGAATCTCAAATGGAAAGTAATCGAAACCCCGCGCGTAAAGGCCGAACCGAGAGACAAACCGCGGGGGAGAACTGCCAAGGCGGCATGGTGAAAATCGCGAGATTTTGGCGAGGCCACGCAGGATGACGAACAAAACTTTTTCCTTTGCACTACTTCTATTCGCGCTGATGACTCGATGTGTCGGTCAGAATCCTTCCTCGGCAGCCCCACCGATCGGTTACCAATCAGCTTCCGGTGCCGAGCAGAAGAAGACTCTGCTCCTCAAAGATTTCAAGCCCGTTTCCATGCTGCACGCACCGGTGCACAATGTCGAAAAGGCGAAATTTTTCGTCATCGACGTTCACAACCACGTCAACGACGCGCAGAGAATTGACGAGCACATGCCTCCGTCCCGCGTCATCGAGGTCATGAACAACACCAATGTGAAGACCATCGTAATCCTGACCGGCATGTGGGGCGACAAGCTTCAGAGCGTCATCGACGAGATGGTCAAGCCCTACCCTGGCCGGTTCATCGTGTTCACGCAAATGGACTGGAGCAAGATCGACGATCCAAACTTCAGCCAGGAGATGGTTCACCAGCTGGATGACGCCGTTGCCCGAGGCGCTCGCGGTCTGAAAATTCTCAAGGACCTCGGCCTCGGCGTTCGGGACAAGACGGGAAAACTCATCGCGGTGGACGACCCCCGTCTCGATCCGGTATGGGAAGAGTGCGGCAAGCTGGGAATACCCGTCTCCATTCACGTCACGGATCCAGAAGCATTCTTCCACCCGATTGACAACACCAATGAACGCTATGAAGAACTGATCGAGCATCCGGATTGGAGCTTCTACGGACCCCGGTTTCCCAGCAAGGAGTCGATTCTGGATGCACGTAACCGAGTGTTCGCGAAGCATCCCAAAACTACTTTTGTCGCCTTGCATGTCGCCAACTGGCCGGAGAATCTGGATTACGTCTCCGATGTGCTCGACAGGTACCCAAATGTGATGACGGAATTCGGAGCCCGGGAAGCCGAGTTAGGGCGACAACCGCGCCGCGCCCGCGAGTTTTTCCTGAAGTATCAGGATCGCATCATGTTCGGCACGGACAATGAGGTCACCGAAGACCTGTATCGCAATCATTTCCGGTGGCTCGAAACTGGGGATGAGTATTTTGACTACTGGGGATATCCGTCCCAAGGACGCTGGAAGATTTATGGTATGGAATTGCCGGACACCGTGCTCGAGAAGGTGTATCACTTGAACGCGGAGCGTTTGTTTTCCCAGTTTCGACAAGCTTCATTGTCGAGATGAACTATGACTTCAATTTTCTATCTGTCTGCCTTTGCTCCTGGAGTTTCCAGATGACCCTGAAGAATACTCTGTCACTCTGCATGTTTGCGGTATTGGTCCTGGCCGTCGCGTGTTCAAAACCCGCCCCTCAGCCTAAGGCTCCGCCTTCGCAGCCCTCGTCCATTAAAGTTGATGTCAACCCGGGCGGCCCGATCGTCCTTACGACTGCGACAGCGGAATTTGCGGTCTTGCCCTCGGGCTATGTCGAAGCTCATTTGCTCAGGAGCGGTCAACGCCTCAGCCTGGATGAGCCACGCGTGGGTACTCCGTTTGAGGGAGATTACGTCGTCTCTGCCGGCAAGGAAGTCCACTTCGTTTTCGATTTCGGCCGGGTTCAAGTTCTTGAAGCGATCGGCAAGCTTGGCCGTGGCAAGCGAGTGGAGATTCCGGCGCGCGCGCTGGGACCGTCAGGCAACGACCTTCAGAAGACACTCGCCGTCGAAGCTTATGACGACTTTCCCAACATCCTGCTCACCAGCGTTGACTACAAGAATGCGGGCGCATCTGAGGTCGCCCTCGACAGTGCGGTCTCGCAGCAACATCGCCTCAATGCTTCTTTGGCCAAAGTCGAATCGAAGAAGTCATCCCAACCTCAACCGTACGATATGTGGGCGTATCAAGGGTCATCTTACGACTGGGGCAAGGATGACGTTTTCAAGCTGACTCGCACTTCTTCCCAGCCCAACGTCATGGGTGAGACGGTTAAAGGTGGTTATGGCGGCGGCATACCGGTTGTCGCCTTCTGGACTGCGAACGTTGGCGAGGCCATCGGGCATGTCGAGACGCTGCCGCTCTCGCTATCCATGCCCGTCAAGGTTGACGCCGATGGCCGGGTGAATGCTTCGATCGTCATTCCTGCGAACGCGACTCTCAAACCCGGTGAAACCTACTCAACGCCACGTGACTTCCTCGCGGTGTATGCTGGCGATTTCTACGAACCGCTCCATATCTGGTCAAGCGTGTTACAGAAAGAAGGTTGGAATCTGCCGAAGCCCTCAGGCGAAGCCTACAACGTCAGCTGGTGCGGTTGGGGATACGAATTCAACGTCACGCCCGCTCAGATGCTGGGCACAGTTCCCAAGCTCAAGGAACTCGGTATCAAATGGGCCACGCTCGACGATCGCTGGTTCGACACCTATGGAGACTGGAATCCTCGTCCCGACACGTTTCCTGAGGACTCCATCAAGAAAATGGTTGCAGACTTCCACAAGCAGGGCATTCTGGTGCAGCTCTGGTGGCTTCCGCTGGGTGTGGAAGACGGACAGGGCAAGTGGGAGTCGCACAAATACATCACATCAAAAGTCGCGGAAGAGCACCCTGAGTGGCTGATTCTCGACAAAGACGGCAAGCACGGACGCATGACTCGCGATCTCGCAGCACTTTGTCCTGCCGTTCCCGAAGTGCAAGCCTACTACAAACAACTCACCGAAAAATTCATCCACGACTGGGATTTCGACGGGAGCAAACTCGACAACATCTACAGCGTGCCCGCGTGTTACAACCCGGCCCATCATCACAAGTCGCCGCAGGACTCCGTGAATGCTATGGCCGACGTGTATCGCACCATCTTTCAGACCACCCGCAATATCAAGCCTCAAAGCGTCACCCAAAGCTGCCCCTGTGGTACTCCGCCGTCACTCGCTTGGTTGCCTTACATGGACCAGGCTGTCACAGCCGATCCCGTCGGTGCAGTGCAGGTCCGCCGTCGCGTGAAGATGTACAAAGCGCTGCTCGGGCCTGAGTCAGCCGTCTACGGCGACCATGTCGAACTTTCCGCCATGACCAAGGATGCCAAAGGGAATTGGCTTGAGCACGGAGACGACTTCGCTTCGACGATCGGCACGGGTGCGGTTGTCGGAACCAAGTTCGTGTGGCCCGATCCCGGCCCCAAGTTCAAGAATGTCAACCTCACCCGGGAGAAGGAAGACCGCTGGAAGAGGTGGATCGGCATCTACAACCAGAGGATGCTTTCAAAGGGTACATTCTTGGACCTCTACACTTATGGGTACGACGTTCCCGAAGGGTATGCCATCGAGAAAGACAACAGCATGTACTATGCGTTCTTCTCGCCGAAGGAGAATGTTGACTGGAAGGGTGAAGTCGAGTTGCGTGGCTTGAAGCCAGGTTCTTACCGGGTAACTGACTATTCGGAGAATAGGGACCTGGGAACGGTGAAAGTGGCAGTCGGGCATGTTTCGTCCTTGAAGGTGGACTTCAAAGACCACCTGCTGCTTGAAGTGAGCGCCAAGCCCTAGGAAGGCCTAGCCTCAGGCAAGGGCGTTAAGGAATCGAAGGTAAAGAGCCGGGCTTTTGTGTCGGCCCGGCTCCAATTTCCACGTCTCAGCTTTACGTCTCGCCTTTACGGAGATGTCTGCACTCCCGCAGCACCCTCTAACTGTGCCCCTGGATCGGCGAGCAACAAGTAACCATTGCTGCTCGAGAACATATACAGAACAATGTTGGTCGAAAGGGCACTCACCGACCCGGCGACCCGCCCATTCGAACCGACGGAATATGTACCCGTCAGGAATCCCGGGGCATTGGTTATGCCGGTCCTGTTCACAAAGTAATTCAGCTGCAGGTTGCCGCTACCGTCTCCATTGAGAGTGCCAACCCGATCGACCAGCGGTGGGCTGACGGAGTCGAACCCATCCATGAAGAAGGCATACTGACCGTTCACAGTGCTGTTGGAGAAAGATGTTGTGGTCTGCTGATCTGCTGTCCCATCCTCTACCTTGCTTGGGTCATCAACCAGGAAGAAAGCGCGCGCCGGGCTGACCATCCAGAAGATCCGTTGCACCGTCGCACCGCTCTGCTGGTTGAACGCAACCGCGGCCCGTCCACTCGAACTCATGGTATAGGTGCCGGTAAGGGTCGCATCCACCGTGGGGTTTCCGTCCTGCACCGCATCGAACGATCCAGCGGTAATGGTCCCACTGCCGCTGCTGGTAAAGGCTCCCACGGTGTCTACCCCGCCAGTGTTAGCCGTCGTGTCTCCGGCGCTTCCGAAAGCAAAACCTCCGGACAAGCTTGCAGGCGTAAACGGTCCCCCGCTCTGTTTCTCAGCCCGGCCTGAACCAAGAGGCCCGGCATCGCTCTCCAGCAGATTGAATATGCTCGCTCTCACCACGTAGTAGATATAGCTCGAGGTCGATCCGGTGCTGTCACTCAGGCTCATAGTTCCTCGCCCGCTCGTATTCGGCGCACTGATGGACCCAGTAAGTGTCGGAGACAAGAGCGCACTGGCGCGAAGGACGTCTTCAGTTCCAGTAATGGCGCCCGCCGTAACAGTCAGCGTTCCTACACTGCCCACTGATCCGCCCGAAGCGCTCGAAGAGTGCGTGCGAAAAGTGAAGGTGCCGCTCGGGGCGGCCGAAAATGCTGTGGAGTCTTGCCGTTCGGCCACGCCGGAGCCGTTGGCGAACGAGTCAGCCTCGATCAGGTACAGCTTTGAGTCGGTTATCAGAGTTGCGGCCAGCACGATGCTCCCGCCCGAGAGATTCAAAGTGATGAAGCCCGTGCCGTCGTTGTTAAGCGAGTAGGTGCCGGTTACAGCGGTACTGAACGGCGCGCCACCTTGCACAAAATCGTCTTGTCCAGTGGTGATGTTGCCATTTCCATCCGCTGTGAATGTGCCCGCTTCACGAAAAGGGCCGTTTGTGACCGTCGATCCAAAATAGCTGCCATTCAGGACGTAAGCGTATTGTCCCTGCAGGCTCGCGTTCGTGAAATTCCCCTTTACCGGGACATTAGTAGTGCTCGAGTTGCCACAACCTAAAGAAAACACAAGCAGTATGAGTGCAGTGCCGAGGGCTGCCTTCTGGGCGACCCCGGCTGACGAAGACACGCTGAACATGACACCGCTCCTAAGAATGCCAATTTTCAAAGACTTCCTGATTTGAGGCGGAATAGCTCATCCACGTTAACACTGAAGGAAATGAAAAGTTCCGTTCAACCAGGTTGGATGCAAACAGCGGGGGATTTGGGGGCTCTATAGGGACGGAGGACTAGATTTTGACAATACCCTGCGTAACAAAATGTAAAGAAGTACAGATCACCCCTGAAGAAACCTTCGATTTTCTTTCGTGCTTAAGGCTGGTAGTTCGAATGTAGCCGGAGGAAAGTGTCCAGATACTTATGGTCACGAAATGCTTCTGTCCCGCCTGGGCGGGTGGTCGAGAGAGCTCCCGCGAGGTTGCCGCTCGCAAGACATGTCGCCAGATCGGAACCCTTTACGAACTCGTGGAGAAAACCCGCGTCGAAACTATCCCCGGCTCCAACGGGATCCACGGCGGAGACCTTGAGCGGGGAACTGGTGATTCTCTTTGATCCGCGCTGTGCCATCGCACCTGCCGGTCCGAGCTTAACTACTACGAGGGGCACAATTTGCGACAGCCTTGCCACTGCCACGTCAAGATCTTCCGATCCTGCCACTCGCTTTGCTTCTCGCTCATTGGGAAAGAAAATGTCCACATGGCGCAGGGCGTCTTTTAGTCCTCCCTGCCAATGATCTTCGGGGTCGTCATTGGTATCGAGAGAAATGGTCAATCCCCGCGCTTTGAGCTGTTGAAAGAGTTCTGCCACTTGCGGTCGCAGTCCTGACTGCAAAAAGAACGACGAGAGATGAAAGTGTCGCGACGAGGCAAGATAGTCGAGATCGAGATCCTCAAACTTCAATTCGGAGATCGTCCCCACATAGGTAAGTATGTTCCGCCAACCGTTTCGCTGCAGAATCACCGTCAGCCCGGTCTGCGTGTTTCCACCGACTCGTCGAAGCTTCGAAACATCGACTCCCACGGCTAGGACCCTCTCGAGAGCGATCTCGCCCAGGGAGTCATTTCCGATCTTCGAGATGAAACCGACCTTGCTTCCCAGCGCTGCAAGATTGTGCGCGACGATCGCCGATGAACTGCCCAGGGTAAGCATCATGCGATCCGCCAGCAGTTCGCGCTCCTGCGGAAGCTCGGCCGGGAGGCCGTACATGATCAGATCCAGATTGAGTTCGCCTGCTATTGTTATGTCAAAGCTCGGCATGCTCAGTCGTCTCAGAGGATGCTTCGTCATCCAGGATCACCACCCGGCTCAGGTGGCGTGGATGGTCAGGATCGAGTCCCTTCTTCAGACCGGTGTACAGGCCCATGAGTTGCCCCGTGAATACGTAAGGCGCGAGGCGGGTGAACTCGGGTAAATCCATCCCCAGTTCCACCAGAAAATCAGCCGCACGGTGCGCCCGCGCGTCCGCTTTGTTTGCGACAACCAGCGTGGTCGCTCCCAGGCGCTTCATCTCCTCCAGGACCTCACACTCCGACTCATAGCCGGTCTCCGAGAGAAGAAACAGGAGCAACGTCTCAGGGCCGACCACCGATTTGGGCCCATGTCGAAATTCGAGAGTGTGGAAATTCTGTCCGTACGAGACCGACATTTCGGTAAGCTTGAGCGCTGACTCGCACGCCAGTCCAAAGAATGGTCCTTGCCCCAGGCAGATGTAGTCCGCGAATTGGTGCGCCCTAACAAACTCCCGCACCCGGCGTGGAAGCGAGCTCAAGAACTTGTCGCCGGCTTGTGGGAGCCCGCGCAGATCATCTGCTTCTTTGTCTTGCTTTGAAACTTTAGCCGCCAGGTACTGGATGGCCAGCAGCATAGAGGTGAACGATCGCGTCATGACTGTGCTTCTCTCATCCGCTGGAGACAGGCAAATGGTGCGGGTGGCCAGATTTTCCAGTGGCTGACCAGGCGCGCAAGTAATAGCGATTGATCGGATACTCTTCGATTGAAGATATTCCGCCGCCTTCAGCACCTCCGAGGTGCGGCCCGAGCGCGAGATCAGCACCGGGCAGCACTTTTTCCCGTTGATAAGTATGAGATCAGGAAACAACAATAATTCCGAGGCAGGAATCGCGCGAGCCCGGCTGCGTGTGATTTGATTCCAGTAGGCTGCGGCCGCCAGGGCGACATAGTAGCTGGATCCACATCCGATGAACAACCACTCTTCCGCGTCGGGAAACATGCCCGTCACTTCTTGCGCTACGGACGCGCCGTCCAGCAGCTTCAGGCAGGCCTCCCAGCACTGGGGCTGGGAAAGAATCTCTGCGAGCGCGTAGGCCCCGGCAGTCGACGTGCTGTTTGAACCTTGGCCGTCGCTCTTGTCGCTAGACAATCGTCACCTCGATGCCTGCTTTCTTAAGTTCACGCTGATCTGACCTGGGAATGCCGCGGTCCGTGATCACCTCATGCAGTGCTGTCGGCGGGACGATCAGCGACAAGCTTCGCCGCCCGAATTTGCTCGAATCGCATACCGCCACAGTCCGTTTGGCGATCTCTACCATCACCCGGTTTACCTTTGCTTCAAGCAGATTGGGAGTGCTCAGCCCGTAATGCACGTCAAAGCCGTCTACGCCTAGAAACAAAATATCGGCGTTCAAGCGATGAAGCGTCTCCTCCGCGATCGGCCCCACTAACGAAAACGAATTCTTGCGCAAGGTTCCGCCGGTCAGAATCACTTCCACATGACTGCCAGATAGCTCCGCCGCGATATTCACGGCATTGGTCACAATCGTAAGCTTCTGAAAGTTTCGTAGTTCGCGTGCAATGGCGGTTGTTGTTGTCCCGGAGTCCAGGATCACTACCTGGCCTTCCTGTACAGTGCGCGCCGCTGCGGCCGCAATATGCAACTTCTCTTTGCGGTGCAGTTTCTCTTTTTCGCGCAGGGTAGGATCTTCCAGTGCCCCCTCGCGCGCCGGTAACGCGCCACCATGCGTCCTGTGGACAAGGCCATGCGCGTGCAGAATCTCCAGATCCTTACGGATTGTCACCTGGGACGTCTGGAATTCTTTCGCGAGGCCGGCCACCAAGACCCGCCCCTCCCGGTTCAAGGCTTCGAGAATCGACCGACGGCGTTCTTCGTTGAGCACAGTGGGATTCGACGGCAACCTACTATCAATTTCGCAGCTTTTGCTTGCGCTTTCTTTTTATATCGTTTTGTTTCGTTTGTCCACCGAAAACGAACCTGTGCCGAGCAAGGGCTTATGGCTAGTGGTCTCACTTACTTCGGTGCCAAACCATCAATCTGGGGGTGGCTTTAACTTAGAAAGGCAATGCTCCGAGAACGACCTGAAGGGGATTGGTGTCAGAGTGCTAAGAAATTGGGGCTCTTTCCCCAGCGAAGCTCACACACGTGCGACCGGACGCGGACTACGTGATCGCTATCCTCGCGAGAGCTCGGTATTGGAAGGAACGCGACGATTCTTAATTGCACCGCGCGCCTTGCCCCACACCCACAATCGGTATCCGAGCAACAACGACAGGACTGCGGCGTACTCCTCAGGCTTCCGGATGTCTGCTTTCACCAGCCACCAGTAGTGGATGACTCCGGCGATAGCACTCACGTAAATCAGCTGGTGCAAGCGATTCCAGCGCCGTCCACCTAACCGTCGAATCCAACTGGACGTGGAAGTGATGGCCAAGGGAATCAGAAGCACAAAACCCGTGAATCCCACCGTGATGAAGCGCCGCTTCGCAATGTCGGCCAGCATTTCGTGCAGATCGAAGAACTTGTCGAGCCAGATGTAGGTAAGGAAGTGCAACGTTACATAGAAGAACGCAAAGAGCCCGAACATTCGCCGGAAGCGAATCAGCCAGAGTTGCCTCGTCAGTTTGCGCAGCGGGGTGATGCTCAACGTGATGAGCAGGAAAATCAGTGTCCAGTCGCCCGTGGAGTGGGTAATGACTTCAATCGGATTCGCGCCCAGATTGCCGCTCAGCGCCTTACCTCCCAAACGCGCCAGCGGTACGAGGCACGCGAGGAAGACCACGACTTTGATCCAGCGCAGGGATTTCACCGGGTGACTCAGAAGTTCTTCTTAAGGTCCATGCCGCTATACATGCTCGCGACCTGGTCGCCATATCCGTTGAACATGAGGGTCGACCGCTTGAGGAACTCGCCCAGTCGCCGCTCCTTGGCTTGGCTCCAGCGCGGATGGTCCACGTTCGGGTTCACATTCGAATAGAACCCGTACTCGTTCGGCGCTGAAAGTTGCCACGTGTTCAGAGGCTGTTTTTCCTTAAAGCTGATCTTCACGATCGCCTTCGCACTCTTGAATCCATACTTCCATGGCACAATGATCCGCAACGGCCCTCCGTCCTGGTTGGGCAAAACTTCACCGTACATGCCGAAACAAAGCAACGCCAGAGGATTCATGGCTTCATCCAGGCGCAAACCCTCAACGTAGGGCCACTGCAGAACTGAGGTCTTCTGGCCCGGCATTTGTTTCGGATCGTAGATGGTCGTGAACTCAACGAACTTGGCTTTGGGTAGCGGCTCCGCTTTGTTGATCAGGACACTCAATGAAAACCCAATCCACGGCACGACGATCGACCAGCCCTCCACGCACCGGTGACGGTAAATTCTCTCCTCAGGAGCCGCCAGCTTGATGATGCTATCTACGTCGAGCGTCTGCTTCTTCTTGACTGCGCCATCGATCGTGACCGTCCATGGCCGTGTCTTGAAATTCTTGGCCAGACCGGCGGGCTCATATTTGTCGGTCGAAAACTCGTAATAATTGTTGTAGTTAGTAACATCCTTGTATGGCGTTTGCGTCTCCGATGTACTGAACTTGCTCTTCTGCACGCCGTCAATCTTCGAGTCGGCTTCCGCCTTCAGCGAGGGCGACAAGAATTCGGCCACAACGCTTCCGGCTACCCCGGCGGCACTCAGGGTGGCCATACCCGTCAAAAACTCACGACGATCCAGGTACAGGCGCTGCGGCGTAATCTCCGATGACGGAACTTCCGGCTGCTTCTTAATCAGCATGTGACTATCCTGGCAGAAGTACGCGATGTGCATTCCGACGGATGTGAAGCCTGGTCTCGAATGCACGTAACCTACCCTTGAAGCATAGGACGCTTGTTAAGCGAAAAAGTTGCAATGCCCATCGTCCGCTCCTGTACCTTCAACCTTAGCAGGTTAGGGGCGCGTTAGATTTTAGAAAACCGGGGCTCACGCGTGGTTGCGGCTGGTTTGCAAGACTTCTCGGACCTTCCGCGACAGGGTCTGAAGCGTGAAAGGCTTCTGCAGGAATGCGGTGCCAGGTTCGAGGACCCCTTCATGTACGATTGCGTCTTCGGCATATCCTGAGAGGTAAAGAACTCGCGTTTCCGGGCGCGCGTCGGTTAAGCGTTTCGCCAGTTCGCGCCCGCTGATACCCGGCATGACGACGTCGGTGATAACCACATCCAACGGTCCGCTATGCCCTTGCGCGACCTGTAACCCCTCCTCGCCGCTCTGGGCCTCCATGACCGTATAGCCTCGCGCTACGAGTGTCTCCCGAACGAGCTGCCGCACGGATTCTTCATCTTCCACCAACAGAATCGTCTCTGAGCCTCGGCTTGCCTCGGCGCCGGCCTTCACGGCAGTGGTGGACTCCTCGCTATCGTTCACTTGCGGGAGATAGATGCGGAACGTGGTTCCTCGTCCAACCTCGCTTTGCAGGAGCACATACCCGCCAATCTGCTTCACGATGCCATAAACCGTCGAGAGGCCGAGCCCCGTTCCTTTCCCTTTCTCTTTGGTGGTGAAGAAGGGCTCGAATACCCGCGATTGAATTTCCTTGTTCATGCCGAGTCCGGTATCGGCGACGGACATCATCACGTAGGGGCCCGGCTGGATGAAACTGTGCTCCCGCTGGTAGGAATCGTCGAGCGTAGTATTTGCGGTTTGAATCGTGATCTTGCCGCCGTCCGGCATGGCGTCTTTCGCGTTCACCACCAGGTTCATGATCACCTGCTCCAACTGCCCGGCATCGGCGCGGGTTCGGCCCAATCCTGTCGAGAGTTTCGTGATGAGTTCGATCTTCTCCCCGATCAACGGTCGCAGCAGCCTTTCAATGTCTGAAACGATCGCATTGACATCCACTACCTTCAGTTCGAGCAGTTGCTTGCGGCTGAAGGCCAGGAGTTGGCGGGTCAGCGTGGTGGCGCGATCCGCCGCTTGCTGAATGGCCAGAGCTTTCTGATGAAGTGGCGATCCTGCTTCCAGTTGCTCAAGCATCACCTCGTTGTATCCGCTGATCACCATGAGCAGGTTGTTGAAATCATGAGCGACACCGCCTGCCAGTCGCCCAACCGCTTCCATCTTCTGCGCCTGGCGGAACTGATCCTCGAGCACCCGCCGCTCGGTCACATCTTCTGCAATGATTTCGAATACTTCGTCGGGTTCCTCCGCGCTCGTCACCGCTCTTCCGCTAAGCCGCACCGTGATGGTGCGCTGGTCTTTGTGCCTCCACTTCACTTCCAGATTGTCGAGTTGGTGCTTCGCGTGGAACTCGTGCATCAAGCGGGCATACTCTTCCGGATATACGAAGAGGTCGTCCTTGGGATTAAGGCCCAGGAGCTCGTCAGCGCTGCCATACCCGAGCATCGTGATCAACGCGGGATTCACATCCAGAAACTTCCCGGAGATGCTGGAGCGGTAAATACCATAGACCGCACTTTGCACCAGCGATCGGTAGCGGGCCTCCGATCGGCGAAGTGCCTGCTCGTTCCGTTTGTGTTCGATGGCGCTGGCCAGCTGTTGAGAAACGAAAGTCAGAATCTCTTTGTCTCTCTCTCCGAAGCGCTCACTCTTCGTGTAACTCTGCACCACCAGGGCGCCGAAGGTATTGTTACCCAGCTTAAGCGGAACGCCCAGCCAATCGAGAGAGGGCGCCCCAATCAATTCCACCTCGCCGCGCGTCACCATTTCGTCGAAAACCTGTTGAGTCGCCAACAGGGACTCACCAGTCCGCAGCACGTACTCCGTCAGTCCACGCCCCAGCCTCTTGGGTTGAGGTGCTTCATCCACCTCATCGACGAAATACGGGAAACTGAGAAGTTGGGTGGCGCTGTCGTAAACCGCAATATAGAAATTACGGGCATACATCAGCTCCGCCACGATGTTATGAATGGATGCGTAAAACTGCTGCAGATCTTCCGCGGAGTTGCTGCGGTCGGCGATCCGGTACAACGCGGAACTCAGGGCCTCGGCTCGCTTCTGCTCTGAGATGTCTCGATAAAGCACATACACTGCAACCTGTGCTCCGGCGACCACGACGGGCGCTGCCGAAAGCAACACATCTACGAGCGTTCCGTCCTTTCGTCGCCGCTTGGTTTCAATCGTGACCTTCTGACCACTCTCCAGTCTCTCCGCGATCCAGCGAGTCTCCGCGTGTTGCTCGGGCGGAACAAGAATCGAATCGATGCGCTGGCCTAGCGCTTCTTCCTCCGTGTAGCCGAAGACGCGAGTGAACTCGCTGTTGATACGCATGATCCGGTAAGGCGCATTCAGAATGCTGATCGCTTCCGGCGCGCAATCGACCAACTGCTCGAGATAAGCTCGCTGCACTTCGGTATTGAATTCGATCCAGCCCGTCGAAGTGAGTTCGCCGCTAGTAGAAGGTTGTGGTGTCGTCTTGGGCGGTTCAGACGGATGTAGTTGGGGCGGGAAGCTCCGGCGCAACGCCTCCTGCAGCGTCTTTGCGCGCTTCAGGTCTACAGATTTGGCGGGCTGGGTGACGTGATCACCCATCTTCGGACTTCCTCCCGGATAGGTTTCAAGGCTTAATCGGTGATGTTAGTCTGATTGGACCGTTACTCGGAAGTTACTGAGGTAATTGACTTTGTGGAAGAGGAACGGTGCGAGTTGGTTTTCTCAACTAAACGCCGAGACCGCTGGCCGACCCCAGCATCTCGCACACACGCTGCAGCATCTCGCGCTGCTCGGGAGTAACTGCAAGGAACTCAAAGCCATAGTGCAATCCCTGGCGGAAGCGCACCAGAGCGCGCAGCTTTAGAGGATACGCGCTGAGCGGCAAGGGAAACTCCATCGAAACTACTTCACCTGGATCAAGCTCGCCGGTCAGGGTTGCTCCCAGACCGTCCAATCCCAACTCGGTGGAACGTCCCCAGTAGTCCAGGATTTTGCCCTCACGAAATATGTTGATTGCTACTCTAACGTCAAGAGGGTACCGCCGAAATCGGCGCGTATTTGCAGCATCGCGTTTGGCGTGCGGCGCAGCTCCAGTCATGATGCGTTACCAAGTAAGACCAGGAGGGAAAGGGGCACAGCCCGAAAGCGGGAATTTCGGTTCGCCCTCGAAAAGGTCATGAGCGATTCTTCCTAGTTGCCGTGCAAGGGATAACCGGGCTCCAGCGGGAGCTTCCCGCCAATCTTGAGAACGGTGACGTCTCCCGTGATGGAATAAACATCAACTAACCCGACCGCACCCGGGGTTGTTCCCACCCGTTTGAGCACGTCGTCATCCGAATTGACCACAACGATCGCGGGCCGATTAACCCTTCCGTGATTGGCGGTTGCGATCACCGTGTTCACACCGTCAGCGGTTGTCTCATAGATCTTCTCCAAAACAACCTTCATTTCGGGCGATCCCGGGTTGCGTGTTATCAGCGTCACGGGCTTACCATCCGGCCAGCGGTTCATCTGTCCCTTGCAGATCTTTACCAGGTCAGCCATGGCAATGGCGGGCAGCGCGCTGGACTTGTTGGTGACCAAAGCGATGTCCTTTCCCCAGACACAGGGAGCACAGCCCCCGACCAGCAACACCAAAGCCAGAACGCTTCGCATATTCAGTAAGGGGTCTCCGTGGCCGCTAAGCAGACAGTGATAATGCCGATTCTCCTGCAATTTCCAGGAACGCTCAACGGTAAGGAAGGTCATGTACCAGTAGAGACACTAGTTTGCCGTCCACGCACCGATTTTGCCACGATCTCACAACCGTTGGCCTACGATCGTGAACCGTTCTCTGCGCTGCCTGGCACAAGTCTTGTAGCCCGAGGCGCTTCCGAACCCGCAACTTTTGTCTGAGAATCTGCGTATTTAGGATCAGAGCTTGGTACGTCCTTGCGGAGGGCCTCTATGTTCCGCAACCAGTGCGGGAGCGACATTCAGTCTGGCTACCGGGTGTGCCCCAAGTGCGGTACCGCGATCGCCTGGCCCACGACCGGTCTGGCGCAAACTCGCCTACAGCGCCATTTGCGCACGCTCGCGGTTCTCTGGATCGTGGTTGGGGTTCTATGGCTCGTCCCTTCGCTCATCATGATGGCGGTGGGCAGCGCGATGCACCTGGTGATTCCCGGGACTGAAGCGCTGGTGCGCAACCTGGGTCCGTTCGTGATTTTCATCATCGGAGGAAGTTTTCTTATCGTTGGTGCGGGTGGGATCATGGTTGGCTGGGGACTGATGCGCCACGAATCGTGGGCACGTATTACTGCTATTGTTCTCGCAATCCTGGCGCTTTTCCATCCGCCCTTCGGCACAGCGCTCGGCGTTTATACGCTTTGGGTCCTGCTGCCGGACAACGGCGGCGTCGAGTATCGGAGTCTAGCCCGTGCCTCCTAAGGGGTCCTTGCCGGCAGGGCTTTAAGAAAGGCCAACCCTCGCCCGTCCGCGTGAACTAATTACCCTGCTGCGACGAAAAAGTTCCCGCTCTCGTGGCATCGGCTGTGCAGTTTCAGTCACTTACCGCTTGGCAAGTCACCTGCATTGCTTCTAGACAAGCCGTTGCCGACGCGTTTCAGAATCTTTACCTCTTGCAGAAAACGTTTCTCATCCTGAAGGAGGTCTTATGTGCGAGGTTCATACCGCGGACTGGAGAGAGCTGTGCGAGGCGGCCAGCAAGGAACACGATCCTGAAAAACTGATGGCCTTGGTTCAGCAGCTCAATGCCGTTCTGGAAGAACAGGAGCGCGCAAGCCTGACCAGACTTCGGCGTTCCAACTAATACCTACCGATTCATACTCATCATAAAAAGTGTGGCGTAGAAGTGGCGATCGCAATCCAACACTTCTGCGCTGCACTTCTGTTTTCTGCCGCTTCTGACAAGCCTACGGCGTCTGTAGTTGTTCTCGGGAGGACTCTGAGGATTATTCGCCTTCGGCCCTCCACCCCAAGCGGCGGACAAAGGGCTGTTACGTTTTCGGAACAAGAAGACAATATTCACCTTGAATTTATGTGCTGCATTTAGAGTATGCGGCGCACACGAACACAGATTCAGTCCGATCCAGTGCTGGCTTGCGTCTGAGCACAGGCACAGCAGGAAAGTTTGGACGGAATCGACCGCTGGCTCGGACTCAAGTCCAGCTATCGGTCGGTAGCCCGGCGCCCTCCCCCCGGATGCCGGGCTTTCCCCTTTTATAGCGCCAAATCTCCACTCTCCAGAGACCGCGTTTCCCGCCTTTCTGGCTTCATTTCCAAACCTACCTTCGAGTCGCATGACACTTGTCATGTTGGCTTCCTGATGTTCTGCACTGGTCCGTTTTAGCGTCAGCCCCCAGGATGTGATTGTTCGCGAAGTACTAGGTTTCGCCGGGTTCCAGGAAAAATTCACCATAGGATTTGCCATGATTGCAACTTGGCCAGAAATCGCAGAAAAACAGCCGTCGATGCCGTCGCCCCCAACTGTAGCCAGGCTCGAACGGGTAAGCAAGAACTACGGATCGGTTCATGCCCTGCGAGACATGAATCTTTCTCTTCGTGCGGGTGAGTTACTTGCACTGCTCGGACCTAACGGTGCTGGCAAGACAACCGCAGTCAAACTCCTGCTTGGCCTTACCAGTCCGTCGACGGGCCGAGTGACGGTGTTGGGTGGCGACCCGACAGATCCTGCAAACCGGATCCGCACTGGCGCCATGCTGCAGGTCGCCCGCGTGCCCGAGACACTGCGTGTGCGTGAACACATCGACCTGTTCTCCAGCTACTATCCAAATCCACTGCCTTTAGAAACAACGATCGCCTTGTGTGGGCTCGCCGGTCTCGAAAATAGGAAATTCGGCGATCTTTCCGGCGGCCAGAAACAGCGTGTGCTCTTTGCCCTTGCACTATGTGGGAATCCTGACCTTCTGTTTCTCGACGAGCCCACGGTCGGCCTGGATGTAGAAGCGCGCCGTGCACTGTGGGATGAAATCAGGAAATTGATCGACCGCGGAAAGACCATCCTCCTGACAACTCACTACCTCCAGGAAGCCGATGCCCTGGCGGACCGTGTGGCCGTCATAAACAAAGGCCAGATCATTGCGCAAGGCACACCTTCCGAGATCAAGGCGCGTACAGCCGGAAAACGCATTCGCTGCTCCAGTCAGCTCGATCTCAAAATCCTTCAGGCGATACCTGGGGTCGTCGCGGTCAAGCAAGACCGAGACCAGCTGGAAATCCAGACCGCTGAGGCCGAGTCCGTCTTGCGCGAGCTGCTGGCTCTTGATCCACAGCTCTCAGGTATTGAAGTAGCTGGAGCCGGTCTGGAAGAAGCTTTCCTCGCACTAACGCAAGACGGTAAGAACGAGACTTTCAACAACTAGTTTTTCTTTGGAGACATTTGACATGGCAACCGCAATGACCGCGCTCACCGCCGCGCCCTCCCGCCCAATAGGACGCATTTTGGCCGTCTACTTTAAGGAAGCGAAATACGAATTCCTGAAGAATCTGCGAATCCCCATGTACACCGCCTCCACCCTCGGGTTTCCGGTGATGTTCTACGTCCTCTTCGGCCTTGTGTTGAACCGCGAGGCCGCGATCGGTGACACCGCAGCCCCGGCGTACCTGATAGCCAGCTACGGCACTTTCGGAGTGATGGGGGCATCACTGTTTGGCACCGGTGCTGGACTTGCCTCGGAGCGCGGCCTCGGCTGGCTTCAAGTCAAGCGGGCCAGCCCGATGCCACCGTATGCTTATTTTGCGGCCAAAGTTGTGATGGGCATGACCTTCAGCTTGGCCGTAGTCTTACTCCTTCTTTTCCTGGGGACACTGTTTGGCGGAGTGCACCTGTCCCTTGGCAACATGGCCAGATTAGTCGGGACCCTTGTTGCCGGCTCGATTCCGTTCTGCGCTATGGGGCTCGCGATCGGGTACTTCGCAGGCCCCAACTCCGCTCCGGCAACGATCAATCTGATTTACCTTCCCTTGTCTTTTTGCTCCGGGCTGTGGGTCCCGTTCATGTTTCTTCCCCATGTGATGCGTCAGATTGCGCTGGCCCTTCCGCCCTATCACCTTTCACAACTGGCCCTGGGTATCATCGGCGGCGGAAGGCATGACACGAGTTGGACACACTGGGAGGTCTTGCTCGCCTTCACGCTCATCTGCATGGGCGCGGCGCGCATCGGCTTCCAGCGCGACGAAGGCAAAAACTACGGCTAGAACAGGATTGAGCACGGGGCATCGAGGCGAAACCATGAACTCCGAACAGAAAAAATCGTTAGCGTGGACGCTCGCGCTGGTGCTCTTTCTCGCGGTTGCGATCTATAACAGGTTTGACTGGCTGGGCCTCATGATCCCGGGCGCCATCCTGATCTGGTACGGTGTTGTCGGTCCCACGCTCTGGGGCAAAACTGGCCCACGCCATCAAAAGTGGAGTAGCCTGAACTGACATGAAACTAATTCCTCATGATCGGGATCACGGATGGTCTCCCTTCGTATGGCTGATCTTCCTGTGCTTCTTTTTCTTCCATCCGGTTTTGGATCATGTCGGCTGGCGAGAGTGGGTGATTACAGGGCTGGGAGCCACTACTTTTTTGGCCCTGTTTTTTTCGATCTTTTGGATTGAAAGCAACTGGAAATTTGCCGCCCTTCTTGCCATCGCCTTGCTGGGTGTCGGCTTCGCTCCCTTCAACCACGGAGCTTCAATTTTCTTCATCTATACCGCTTCGTTCATCCCTTTTGTAACTGACACGTTCAAGCTTGCCCTCAAGCTCTGGATAGCTCTTCTGGTGGTGATCGGTCTGGAAACGTGGCTTCTGCATTTGCCCGTCGACTTCTGGCTCACGTGTTACGTGGTTGCAATTCCCGTCGGGCTCAGCAACATGTACTTTGCCCAGCGAAATCGGGCGAATGCCAAACTGCGCATGGCACAGGACGAGGTCGAGCACCTGGCGAAAGTTGCCGAACGCGAGCGCATCGCTCGCGATCTGCATGATGTGCTCGGCCACACATTGTCGCTGATTACTCTTAAGTCTGAATTGGCAGGGAAGCTCGTTGACCGCGACCCCACCCGGGCTAAGGCCGAGATCCGCGATGTCGAGAACGCTGCCCGCCAGGCCCTGGCCGAAGTCCGGCTG
>Ga0075017_100000337_pt1 | contig 25249 bp, 14 predicted proteins | sample AleBraG_ABR_2012_FD_71475 | JGI IMG/M metagenome (GOLD analysis project Ga0075017, IMG submission 71475) | Freshwater sediment microbial communities in response to fracking from Pennsylvania, USA - Alex Branch Run_MetaG_ABR_2012 | ecosystem: Environmental > Aquatic > Freshwater > Creek >... | reverse complement strand
GCTCCCGCTTCCAGCAGTTCCTTGACATGTCGAGCTGTCTTGATTCCCCCCGAAGCTTTCACGCGAACGTTCGCCGGTGCCCGCTCCCGCAGAAATCGGATTTCCTCCGCCTTTGCCACCCCCACTGCTCCGCTGCTCGCATTCTTCAAATACGCCACTCCCGCCTCGACACTCAGTGTCACGGCGCGTTCCTTCTGCTGCGCATTCAACAGCGGCAACTCAAGCATAACTTTTACCGGCCGCTCCCCGGCAGCCTCAACCACGCCGCGAATATCTGCGAAATACTCCTTCTCCATGCCGGAAATCAGAAACCCGATATTGGGCATCAGGTCTATCTCCTCCGCCCCCTCTGCGACCAGCCTGCCCGCCTCGTATGCCTTTCCCGAGCTCGTCATCGTTCCCAGGGGAAGATCGATAAACGACGCTACCTTGATCCCCGTTCCGTGCAGCTTCTCCGCCGTCTTCTTTACCCACGCGGCAGGAATCATGGCGGCCTGAAACCGGTAATGTAAGCATTCAGCGATATGATTCTCCCACTGCGCCTGAGTTACACAATTCGAGACGAGCGTCGACTGAATCCGCGCAGCGAGCTGGGAAGGTTCGCCCCCGGAAGCCGCAGAGTTCTTTTGAGCCTTGCCGTCAGTCATCCCCTGAACCCCGCTGGGATTCCTATCCCCCGCTCGCGACAGAGCCGAATCACTTCTTCCCGCGAGGGCAACGATGGAATCACACCTTCTTTGGTCACCGCCAATCCTCCCGTCACGACCGCGAGCTGTACCGCATCTTCCAGACTCGCGCCCGAAGCCAGCGCCGTCGCCAGCCCCGCATTAAACGCGTCTCCTGCACCCGTCGTGTCCACTGCCGTCATCGCGAGCGCCGGTACACGCCTGACCGATGCCGCCGTTACGATCATGGCTCCCTTTTCACCCAGCGTCATCACCACCTGCTTCACGCCGCTTTGAATCAACTCCTTCGCGACCACTTCCGGTTCGACCGCTGCATCCGGACTTCTCCCGGTCAGCGCCTTGGCCTCACTCTCATTCGGCGTAAGCACCTCCACCGTCTGCAATACAGACGCTGGCAGAGGCCGCACCGGCGCTGGATTCAGAATTGTGATCGCGCCCCCCGCCCGCCCTCGTGCCATGGCCGCTGCCGCTGCCTCAACCGGAATCTCAAGCTGCGTTAGCACCACCGCCGCGCCGGCAAATGCCCCGTCGCTCGCCGCCACCTCGTCTCTATTCAAAAGCTCATTCGCTCCGGGATCAAGCACGATGCAGTTGTTCCCACTCCCCTCCTCCACCACGATGAACCCGACTCCCGTGGGCGCCTCCTGCACCTGTCTCACATGAGCCACGTCGACCCCTTCCGCGCGATACATCGCCAGCGCCATCTCGCCGAAAGTGTCTTTCCCAACCTTTGCGACAAAGCTCACGTTCGCACCTAGTCTCGCGCATCCCACAGCCTGATTCGAACCCTTGCCGCCGAAATCCACGCGATAGCCCGTCCCTAGCAATGTCTCACCCCGGCTTGGCAGACGCTTCACCTTCATGGTCAGGCCGGTCGCGTAACTACCTACGACGGTAATGCGAGGAATGCTCAACGCGCTCTCCACCACGGCCAATTCTCACAACTTGAAACCGCCAAGACTACCACAGGAAGGCGTTCGCCTTGACGCTCCCTATAGCGGATGTTAGCTTCGGTCCAATCGTGGAAACCCGAGGGACATCTCTCTGAGGCAGGAAGGAAAGGCGAGTCATCCAGTCGATCTTTGCCGGCGCAATTTTCTCATTCGCTGCTGCCAGGGCGCCTCGGCTGCATTCATTCCTGCGACGTTGCGAGGGCTCGCGTTCCCGGCCATTCCCGTTGATTCCGGGACAGCGCCGCCCGGGCCCGCCTTCCACCTGCATCCGCATTACCGTGCGCAGATGCCGCTCGACGCCCTGCTGCTCAAGACCAAGGCCGGCCTCGATAATTTCATCACCGAAAAGTATGCCGACCAGATCGCAGCGATTCTCCTCAACTGGACTTCGAGTCTCCTTCAATCACCCCAGCAGCTAGGCGCGATTGAGAAGACCCTGGCGCAGGAGTTTTCGGGCGTCTCCCTTAGCCCGTCTGAGTCGCGCCTCATCCGGCCCGGCCCAGCACTCGAAATCCGTCAAAACAAGTTTGCCGACACACCCGCTCTCAGCCGCGACGCCTTCGCGAAGGAGTTCGGCTCTTTCCTCAACTCCTTTTCTCAAATTCTCACTGCCGAATTCCAGGTCACAAGTATCGATGCCGGACCCCTGCCATCGTCGAACCCCGGCCTCCCCACTCATCTCCGCACGCGCGTACGCTACGACATCGTCGGCTCCGGCAAAGACTTCCACCGTGAGCAACGTACTGGATACTGGGACCTCGAATGGCAAGCGTCCTCGTCTCCCGACGGGTTCGCTCTCCGCTCCTGGCGCTCTCTGGATGAAACCCGCGCCCGTTGCGCCGATCCCGCGTTTCTCGACATCGCAGCCCAAGCGCTCGGCAGCAATCCTTCCTACTCTTCCCAACTCATTCACGGCACCGACTACTGGCGTACCGTGCTTGACGCGGCAAGCGGCATCGACATCTACGGGCACAATGGTGTCTCCATCGGCGACATCGACAACGATGGCTTCGACGATCTCTACATCTGCCAGCCCGCCGGCCTGCCCAATCGACTCTTCCGCAATCGCGGCGACGGTACTTTTGAAGACATCACCGAATCCTCGGGCGTCGGCATCCTCGATAACACTGCCTGCGCGCTCTTCGCCGACTTCACCAACCACGGTTTTCAGGACCTGATCGTCGTCCGCACCAACGGGCCGCTCCTGTTCGTGAACGACGGCAACGGTAGATTCCGCCCGCAGCCTGACGCCTTCCGCTTCGCCGCGTTTCCACAGGGCACCTTCACCGGCGCCGCCGTCGCCGACTACGATCGTGACGGCTGGCTCGACATTTACTTCTGCCTCTACAGCTACTATCAGGGCGCGGAACAATACAAATACCCCTCTCCTTATTACGACGCAGAAAACGGCCCGCCCAACTTCCTGATGCGCAACAACCGCGACGGCACCTTTCGCGACGTAACCGCCGCCTCTGGCCTCAACCAGAACAACACCCGCTTTAGTTTTTGCTGTGGCTGGGCAGATTACAACCACGATGGCTGGCCCGATCTTTATGTCGTCAATGATTTCGGCCGCAAGAATCTTTACCGCAACAATGGCGACGGTACCTTCACCGACATCGCCCCGCAGGCCGGTGTGGAAGACATCGGCGCTGGCATGGGCGTCTCGTGGCTTGACTACGACAACGACGGCAGGGAAGACCTTTACGTCGCCGACATGTGGACTGCTGCCGGCGAGCGCATCGCTGCGCAAGAAAATTTCCAGAAGGATGCTCCCGACAACATCCGCGCACTCTATCGCAAGCACGCCATGGGCAACTCGCTCTTCCGCTACACCGGCGACGGCACCTTCCGCGACTCGAGCGCTTCAGCCGGCGTGCAGATGGGCCGCTGGGCGTGGTCGAGCGATGCCTGGGACTTCGACCACGACGGTTTCCCGGATCTCTACATTGCCAATGGTATGGTCTCCGGCCCCTCGCGCGACGATCTCAACAGCTTCTTCTGGCGGCAGGTGGTCGCTCATTCGCCCGTCGACGCGAAGCCTTCTCCCGACTACGAACAAGGCTGGACAGCCATCAACGAACTCATTCGCTCTGACGGCACCTGGAGCGGCTACGAACGCAACGTGTTCTACGCCAACAATCGTGACGGAACGTTCTCCGATGTCTCCGGCGCAGTGGGCCTCGATTTCCTGGAGGATGGTCGTTCCTTCGCGCTGGCCGATTTTGACCACGACGGGCGCCAGGAAATCTTTCTAAAGAATCGCAACGGTCCGCAGTTGCGTGTCTTGAAGAACATGATGAAAAATCTTCCGCCGTCAATCGCTTTCCGGCTCCATGGCGTCAAAAGCAATCGTGATGCGATCGGCGCCGTCGTCACGATAGAAACCGGCGCCGGCCGACAGACTCGCGCGCTGCAGGCCGGCTCGGGGTTTCTCTCCCAGCACGGCAAAGAGATTTTCTTCGGACTCGGCGACGCTAAAGAGCCCGTGCGAGCTTCCATCCGCTGGCCCAGCGGCCTCGTGCAGGAACTTCGCAATCTTCCGATCAATCACCGCATCTGGGTGGAAGAAGGAGGCCCTCCATCGAAAGTAGAGCCATTTAAGACCGCGTCTTCCGCGGGCGATCGACCATCCGTCACCGGACTGCAGCAACCCGAAGTCTTACCGTCCACCGTCGAAACCTGGCTGATCGCACCCCTCGCTGCGCCCGATTTTTCTCTCCCTGACCTCACTGGCCAAACTCGCAGCCTCACCGCGCTGCGCGGCAAACCGGTGCTCCTGAATTTCTGGACGACCGCAATCCCATCCGCCACTGACGAACTCAGATTGCTAGACCGACTCCACACCTCGTCTCGCGACTTGGCGATGCTCGCCATCAACCTCGACGATTCCGCTGCTCCTGACAAAATTCGCGTCCTCGCCCGCGATCTCAAGCTCTCGTTTCCCATCCTTCTCGGCACCGACGACGTGGCCGCCATCTACAACATCCTCTACCGCCAGCTCTTCGACCGTCACCGCGACCTCGCACTCCCAACGTCCTTCCTAATCGACTCGCATGGTGACATCGTCAAGCTCTATCAGGGCTCGGTTAGCCCCGACCACCTCGCTCACGACTTTCACAACATCCCCCAAACCTCCGCCGAGCGCCTCGCTCGCGCGCTGCCTTTTCCCGGAGTCACCGATACCACCGAATTTCAGCGCAACTATCTCTCCTCCGGCTCCGTCTTCTTTCAGCGCGGATACTACGATCAGGCCGAGTCCTTATTCCGCATCGCGCTCCGCGACGACCCCCAAAGCGCGGAAGCCCTCTACGGTCTGGGCAGCGTCTACCTCAAGCAGCAGAAGCCCGCCGACGCCCGTGACGCCTTCGAGCGCGCCATCAAACTCCGCGCCAGCTATCCCGGCACCTTGCCTAACGCCTGGAACAATCTCGGATTGCTCGCCACGCAGCAGGGCCGCACCGCCGAAGCAATCCCATACTTTCAGGAAGCGCTCAAGCTCAGTCCTGACCACCTCATCGCTCTCGAAAACCTGGGCAACGCCTATCGCCAGCAGAAACGCTGGGACGACGCCCGCCAAACTCTCGAGCGCGCCGTACAGGTCGGCCCCGCCGATCCCGAAGCCAACTACAGCCTGGGTATGGTCTACGCGCAGCTCGACCAGAGCGATCGTGCCTACGAGTATTTGCAGAAGGCCTTGCAGCTTCGTCCCGGATATCCCGAGGCTCTGAACAATCTCGGCGTGCTCTACCTGCGCACCCAGCGGCGCGATCAGGCTGTGGCAAGTTTTGAGGAATGCATCCAGGTCGCGCCCGCGTTTGACCAGTCGTACTTGAATCTGGCCCGCGCGTACGCGATCGAAGGGGATACGGAGAAAGCCCGCGCTGTCCTGCAGGACTTGCTCAAGCAGAATCCTGACCACGCGCAGGCGAAAAAGATGCTGGAGGAGTTGGGAAGATAGGACCGTAAGTTCTGGCAGAGTCTCGAAGATTTCGCTGACTGCTACTTTTTCGGCGTCTCCTCCTTCAGCAACTCCACGTACTCCTTGTAAAACCTCTCCACATCCAGATCCACCTGCATCTCCTCCGGCTGCAGTTCGAGCTTCGGTTTGTCTTTTTCCGTCCAGGTCAGCGTGTCGCCGTAACCCGCGCCACGGCTCAAATCGATATCCAGATACCGCGTCTCTTTCTTCGTGATCAGGCTCGGATCAAGCCACGCCACAGCCGCCAGCTCATCCCACAGGTAGTTGTACTTTCCATGCATGCGCGTGTATTTGCTCACATACTCCGCCGCCGGAGATTTTCCTTCCTTCACGCGGTCGAGTAATTCCTGCGTCATGTGCGTCTTCACCGAAATGTCCACCGTTGTGCACACGATCTTCGGCCAGGGCGCTTGCATAACTGTGTGTGCCGCTTCCGGATCAAACCACAAATTGAATTCATGCCGCGGCGTGTTCACAAACTCGGGATCGTCCGTCTGCGGATTCAAACTTGCGCCCATGTACACCAGCTCTTTCGCCAGCTTGGGAAATTCCGGGTCGATGGTCAGCGCTAACGCCAGGTTCGTCATCGGTCCGCCCGCATAAATCGTCACCTCATGCGGATACTTGCGCACCATGCGAATCATGAAGTGCGCCGCATCTTCGTCTGCTGGTTTGGTGGTCGGCTTCCCCTCGGGCATGTCTCCCAGTTCGTCGGGCGGATGATAAAGACGGGGAGTCCACGCCCCCAGCCACGTCACCGGCCGGTACTGCTCCTCCCACAGTTCCGTCTCCGCCTTTCGCCGCACCAGCGGATACTCAGCGCCCGGCACTACCGGAATGTCCGTTCGCCCAATGATCTCAAGCATGCGCAGCGTGTGCGCCACCTCGGCCTTCAGCCACTGGTCGCCCGTCACCACGGTGACGCCCAGCACCTCGGTTTGCGGCGATTGGATCAGCAACAGGATCGACGTCTGGTCCGTTCCCGCCGGTCCCGCCGCATCCTGATCGATGATTATCTTTCGCTTCTCCCCGTGCGCCTGCGCCCAACACTGCATTGTCCCGTCGGCGAGACACGAAACCACGAGCGCCGCTATGATCCAAACTCCAACTCGGCCCACTTTCATCGTCCACCTCAACGCATCAGAAACAACCCTAAACCGCACTACAGAGCATACCTTCAGCCAATCACCAAAACACGTTGTCATTCTGAGGAGCACAGCGACGAAGAACCTGCTTCTACGCTTTGCCCGCCAACCGTCCAATCAGCAGCTCGAAAAATCGCGCCGAATCGACCTCCAACGCCACTCTGGCATTCGGCACCCACTTCTCACGCAGCACCGGAGAAGTCTTCGTGCTGGCCAGCGTCGGCGCCGACCCGCGTATCGGCATGTTCAGTGCATCTTTCTCCATCCCCGGCCGCCGCCGCAGATCGCCCGCCACGGGGCTGTAACCCAGCGTCTGCCCGGCTGTCAGCTCACCCGTCGTCTCGACGTCCACGTAATAATCCTGCAGCTTTACCAGCGACGGATCGATGAACGTCGCGACCGCCAGCGAGTCATGCATGTTCGGTCCCACCAGGAATCCGCGCTCCCGCGTGTGATCGATCGCCTTGCGCGCAATCTTTGCCGCCGCCTGGCTCACCGGATTCTGCGCCTCTTCGAGCGTGCGTTGGTGTTCGTCGGTCAAAGTCGTTTTGCGCGTTACATCCAGTCCGACCATGGTCAGCGGAATTCCCGACTGAAACACAATGCGAGCTGCCTCCGGGTCCACATAGAAGTTGAACTCGGCGGCCGGTGTGATGTTTCCGCCCGAGAGCGACCCGCCCATCATGACCACATCTTTCATCATCCCGGCGAGTTCCGGATCGGTATTTAACGCCGTCGCCACATTCGTGAGCGGCCCCAATGTAATGAGCGTAATTTCCCCCGGATACTTCCGCACTGTTCGCCGGATGAACTCTGCCGCGTGTTCCGGGACCGGCTTCGTCTTTGGCTCGGGAAACTCCGCGCCACCTAGCCCGTTTTCGCCGTGGGCGTACGTGGCCGTCACCAGCCGCCGCACCAGAGGCGCGCTTGCGCCCGCCGCCACCGGAATATCCGTTTTCCCTGCGATCTCCACCATTCGCAGCGCGTTCGGAAGCGTCAACTCGAGCGGCACGTTTCCCGCTACTGGAGTGATGCCTTCGATCTTCAACTCCGGCGACCGCATCGCAAGCAACAGTGCGAATGCATCGTCGACGCCCGGGTCGGTATCGATGATCACCCGGGAAGGATCACGACCGGGGCCTTGTGCCGAGTTGCGGCCAGCATCTCCCGCTGATCGCGCCTCGCCCACAGTTCCGAACCCAAGGCTGCCAGCGGCCACCACTGTGGCCGACGATGCCACGAACTGCCGTCTTGTCATTTCACTCATTGTCCGCCACGTCATACTAGAATCTCCGGTCCCTGCTTCGCCCAGGTCGCGGCGCACCCGCACCCGGTGCAGACCGGACTCCCGAACAAAACCGTGAATTTTAATGCCCCGAGGCCGGACACACCAGCTTTTAAGAGTGATACGCGATTTTCTTTGAACGATGTGCCGATCCCACGGCATTGACATCCCAGCGCGTATTCGCGCTAACCTCGCAGAGGCTTACGTCGATCTCCTGGCGCGCCAGACCGTGTCCGCAGCCAGCTGAGTCGTTCCGCCGCTTTGCTGCGGATTGCGGGCCACTCCGTCAGTCAATAGAATGAGCTCGAACCTCGGATTCAGACTTGCTCCGCGTAACCGCACACCGATCCCGGCATCCGCGAGCCCTTCTCGCCACGTTTCTTGTGGCGACCGCGATCCTCGTGCCTTTGCCAGTTCACGCTCAGTCTCAGGCTTCCAGCGACTCGGCCACATTGCAGGGAACGATACGCGATTCCAACGGCAAGCCTGTCGCTGGCGCCGCTGTCTATCTTGAAACCAAAGACAACGACGCGTCCCTAATTCCGATCGCCCATACCGAGGCAGACGGGACTTACCGTTGCTCTCCGGTTCGTGAAGGTTTGTACACGCTGCGGTCCAAAGCTGCCGGTTTCATCGATGCCGCCTTCGGTCCCTTCGCCATCGACAAAGCCGAAACAAAGAAAATTGACCTCACTCTCGCGCCGGAGACTTCCAGGTCCACAGGTCTCGCGGAAGCGCCTCAGTTCTACGACGAACCCCAATTCACCGTTGCCGGCGTCACGGACACAACCAGCCTTGGCGGTCACGGGTCGACCGCAACCGCGCGCAACACTGAATCGCTCACCCGAGATATCACCTCACTGACCAAAGAAACGCCGTCTCCGAAATCCGCTTCCGGCGCTGTCAATCCCACCGACTACGCTGACTCTCTCGTGCTTGCCCGCGCCTACGCCGACTCCGGCAACTATAACCACGCCCGTTCAACCCTGCTGGATGTGCTTGCGAAGCATGACCAGGCCGATGCCCACCATCTACTCGCCGACGTCGAAGAGAAACTCAACCACCCGCTTGAAGCTGTACGCGAATATCAGCGCGCCGCCGAAATCGACCCGAGCGAACCCAATCTCTTTGACTGGGGTGCCGAGCTCCTTGTTCATCACGCCAGCGAACCTGCCGCCGAGGTATTCACCAAGGGGAATCACCTCTTCCCAAAATCAGCGCGCATGCTTATTGGCTTGGGCGTCGCCTGGAACGCGCGCGGAGCCTCCGACAAAGCCGCTCAGTATCTCTGCGATGCGTCCGACCTGAATCCAAACGACCCCGATCCCTACCTCTTTCTCGGCCGGCTGCAACAAACCTGGACCGCCCCATCCGAAGCCTCCGCGCGGAGACTCGCTCGCTTTGCCCGGCTACAACCTGAAAACGCCTTAGCCGACTACTACTACGCGGTCAGCGTCTGGAAGCGTCGCAAGGGCACGGATGACTCCGCAAGCTTCACCGAGACAGAATCACTATTGCAGAAAGCCATTCGGCTCGACCCAAAACTTGGCCTCGCTCACCTGCAACTTGGCATTCTGTATTCGGAGCGAAAGGATTTTCCGAAAGCGATTGCGGTCTATCAGAAGGCGATCGACGTCAGCCCCGATCTCGAGGAATCACATTATCGGATTGCGCAGGCCTACCGCCAGGTCGGCGAGACGGCGAAGGCTCAGCAGGAAACACAGCTTTACACTCAACTACTGAAGAAGAGTGCCGAAGATCTCGAACGCGAGCGGCGCGAAATGCCGCAATTCGTCTACACCCTACGCGGCCGACCGGCTGACGCCCCGCCGCAATGAATCAGGCGGATCATCGCAAAATGTCCACCCGCTCACCGCGCCGCCGGAGTCTGTGCAGTCGTTAAGTTCATAAACATTCGGTAGAACTTCTCTTTATCCAGATCCACCTGGATCTCTACTCTCTGCCCGCTAACGTGCGCCCTATCCTGTTCGCCCCATGTGATCGTGTTTCCGTATCCCGCGCCGTGGTCGATGTCGACGCTCATGTAGCGCATCTCTGTCTTCGTGATCAGGCTCGGGTCAATCCACGCCGCCGCCGCCAGTTCATCCCACATGTAGTCCGCGCCTTTGACCGGGATGTAGTAGCGCGCAATGTATCGCCCAATCACCGTTCCACTCGCCTCGAGCCGCTTCACCATCTCCTGCGAAAGCAGGGTCTTGATCGAGATGTCCGTCGGTGTGCATACGATCTTCTTCCACGTGGCACGCAACACGATATGAGCGGCCTCCGGGTCGAACCAGAAATTGAATTCGTGCCGCGGATTGTTCACCCACTCAGGGTCGTCCGAATCAGGGCTCAGGCTTCCTCCCATGAACACCAGCCCTTGTGCGAGGTCTGCAAATTCCGGATCAAGAGAGATCGCGAGCGCCAGGTTTGTCATGGGCCCGCCCTCGTAGATCGTGACCTCATGCGGATACTTCTGCACCATCCTTACCAGAAAATGCGCAGCATCTTCGTCTGCTGGTTTGGTCGTCGGCTGGCCTTCTGGGAGCGGCGGGACAACGTACGGTTCATGCCACCAGCGGTCGTCCCACGCCCCGGCATAAGCGGCTTTTCCATACCGTTCCTGCCAGCGTTGCGTTTCTTCCCGGCGTCGCACCAGGGGGAATACGGCTCCCGGCACCACCGGAATGTCCGTACGGCCGATCAACTCGAGCAGCCTCAGCGTGTGCGCCACTTCTTCATCGCGCCATTGGTCTCCGCTGACCACAGTGATCCCAAGCACGTCAACCTGTGGAGACTGAATCATCAGCAAGAGAGTCTGAAGATTGCTTCCCCCAGGCCCGGAGCAATCCTCGTTGATAATCACCTTGCGACGCTGCTGCCCCCAACCGGAAGCGCTTGCCACCAGCAGGAACGCCAAACTCAAACATAGCTCGCGGCGTCTCATCATTTGTGCAGCGGCCGGGTCATCAGGTCGATGTACAGCTTGTAGAATTTCTCAGCGTCAATATCGAATTGCACGTTTGCGAGTCTCACATAGGGTGGTACTTCGGCCTTCGAACTCCAAAACAGGGTCTTGCCGTAGCTCGCTCCGTGATCTACGTCGATATCCATGTACAACTGTTTCTGTCCGGTGATGATCGTCGGGTCGATCAGAGCCGCGCCTGCAATCTCATCCCACATGTAACCCGGCAGCGAATACTTGTCCAGGTATTGCGTGATCGGAGTGCCTGCCTTCCCGATCGTCGCCTTCATTTCCGTTGTGAACCGCGTCTTCACGGAAATATCAATCGGCGTGATCGTCACCTTCTTCCAAGGCGCACGCAGCACAATACGAGTTGCTTCCGGATCGAACCACCAGTTAAATTCGCGCCGGGCGTCAATTGCGCCAGGATCGATCGCCCCTTTGTCTGCGTACAATCCGCCGCCCATCATGACAAACTCTTTGGCCAACGTTGCCACCGACGGATCAAGCTTCAGCGCCAGCGCGTAGTTGGTCAAAGGACCGCCCGCCCACAGCACGACCTCGCCGGGATACTTGTGTACCATGTTGACGATGAACTCCGCGGCGGTCCCCCGCGCCGCCTCAATATGCGGCGCGCCTTCGTCCATGGGCGGAACCACTTCAGGCGCGTGATAAGGCTCGTCGTAAACCGTCGACCGGTTTGCTGCGAAGTGCTCCGTCCAGCAGCCTTTGTATTCCAGCTTCCCGTAAAGCTTTTCCCATCGCTCGGTCTCTTCCTTTGAATTGAGCAAGGGAAATTCCGCGCCCTGGTACACCGGTACATCGGTTCGCCCGGCGATCTCCTCCAGACGCAGCACGTGCTGTGTCTCTTCTTTCACCCACTGATCACCGCTTACTGTCGTGATGCCCAGCACGTCGAACTTCTCCGACAGCAGGAACACCAGAATTGCCTGCTGATCGCTCGTTCCCGGCCCACGCGCATCCTGGTCGACGATCACTTTGATCTTCTGCGCGGCCGCGGTGCTCCCAAAACCGGCAATAAGCACCAACCACGCCAGCACAAGTCTCCACCTGCACCTGTCCATCGGTTCCCCCAGATTTCCTCCACAAACTTAAGGGCAGACCGAACATGCCCTGGGTCGCCCCAGTCTGCTCAGTCTGCCCGATTTTAGGCCCGTTCGCCTCAGCTCGCTAGAAGTTTAACTTCAAGGCGAACTGTATGACGCGCGGGTTGTTGACCGTTGCACTCACCACTCCAAAGCTGGACTGCGCATTGACGTCCTGCATTTGGCTGCTGCCGCCGGGAAGGTAGAACTGCGCGTGGTTGAAAACGTTGAACAGTTCCGCACGGAAATCCAAGCGCATACTCTCGTAAGGCAACGGGAAATGCTTGATGAACGAGAGATCCGAATTCACAAACCGCGGCCCATAGATCGGGGCCCGGTTGGAATTGCCTAGTTCCCCCGGCGCCGCGTGGGCAAACGCACAGGGATTGAACCAGTTTTGCAGGGTGTGTACCCGGGTGGGGCAATTTGTTTGGCCGCCTTCGGGTCCGGGTTTGTTCGGGTCCCCCACTTCATTGGGTCGGTTCAGCCCGTTTCCGTTCCAGGAGAATGCTACTCCTGATGCCCCTGGGCCCGAGCCTCCGTTATTGCTATCCACTACAAAGAGCGGGAACCCTGTTGTGACCTTCTGGATTACGTCGACTTCCCAGTTCCCGAGAACGGTGTTCACCGGACCGCTCCAATTACTTCCGAACTGCTTGCCCTTCCCGAACGGCAAGTTGTACGTCATGCTGGCCGTGAATTGATGATTAAGGTTGAGCGTAGATAGTCCCCAATCCGCCTTGGACGTACCGGGCAGCGGGAAGTAGGTTGCGCCAGGGAAGGTTCCCAATCCATCGGGCAGACCGTTGTCAAAGGTCCGGGCGTAGGTGTATCCCACCAGCGCATATAGCCCATGTCTCGCACTCTTGGTCTCAGCTTTAATTTGCAGGGAGTCGTAGTGAGCTTTTCCGTAATCGTTGTTGTTCGCGATTGTCAACGGGAACAGGAATGTCGGCGATCCCCACTTCGGACCGAAGGCCGCTCCGCCCGCGCCGCACCCCAGCGTGTAACCGGCAACCTTGCCGCACGCAGAAGGCGATCCCACGTTCAGATTCAACCCGTCCACCAGGATGTGCGAACTGCGTGAGCCTGCGTACCCTGCTGTCAGAACCACATTGCCGGGTAGTTGGTGCTCGATATTCAGGTTCCACTGCTGCACCCGGCCCTGCTTGAAATTCAGGTTCTGCGACTGAATAGTTCCGGGAAACGCTTGTGGCCCTAAAGGAGCAGTGATGGGCCCGAAAGTACCGCCCGTCTGTGGCACGAGGAACATCCGCGCCAGACCGCAGTTAAGTGTGGTGTTGCCAAACGGGCAGGGGCCCGGAAAGTTATCAGATTCCGCAAAGTACGGCGGGTTCTCCCATAACCCCTGCGCTCCCTGGTTCCACGAAGAGTCATGGAAAATCGCATATCCCGCGCGCACCGCGGTGTTTGTACTGTTGAATGGCTTCCACGCCAGTCCGATGCGCGGCTCGAATGCCGTCTTGTCCATCTGGACACCGGCCCTTCCATCAGACTGCACGCAAAAACTGCACCCGCTGATCTGAGTCTTTCCGGCGACAAAGAACTTGCCCGACGCGAAATCGAAGTTCGCCTGACGGTTCTGTGCCTCGGTGATGGGCGTCACCAACGCCCACGCCACGCCGAGGTTCAAGGTCAGGTTGTTCGTTACCCGCCAATCATCCTCGACGAACGGACGGAAAAGCTTCCAGCGTCGGCCCGTGGTCGCGCCATTAAATGTCTGGTCGTGGATACCCCCGCCCAACTGTCCGAGAAGCAGATCCGCTGCGGCGTCACCACTGAGTCCAAAGTTAATGTAGAAACCGTCCTGGAAAGCGTTCGTTTCGACGTTCATCTGCTGCGCACGAATCCCGCCGCCGATCTTGATGTCGTGTTTGCCGCGAATCATGTCGAACGAGTCGGAAATGGCGAAAACGTTGGTTCCGCCCTGGAAGGGAGCAAATCCGCGGTCACCCAACGCCCAATAGTTGTTCATGAGCGTGGAACTCAAGCCGCAGCTTACACAGTCCTTCGTGGACTGCGACAGACCCGCCGGCGCGCCGGGGCACTTGCCGTTCAGATTCGCACCCTGGATGCCAAGGATCGCGGACTCGCAAGTATTGTCGCCGAAGGACTTGATGTGGTTGAAGATCCGGTTGAATCCTAAGCTGATCTGGTTGATGTTGCGATCCGAAAAGATATGCGTCTCCGATATCGCAACATTGCGTCCGTGATTGGTGATGTTTTGGGTGCTCCCGAAGGCATTTGCCTCAGCGAATCCGGGTGAGCCTCCTGGTACAAAAGACACGGCCTGATCGTAGCTGAAGCGGGCGAACGCTGAGTCCTTGCTGGAGAAGTTATGATCCAGCTTGATATCAAACTCTCCCTCGTTCAATCGCCGTGCCGGCACATTCGCATAGTTGGTTCCGGTCGCCACGTTGGGCGCCGTGCTCTGCGGATAGAGCTGAATCATCGCATGGCCAATGGGATCGAACAGGTTCCCCGGGATCTTGTTGCAATTCTGAGTGCCACCCGTCTGAGTGCCATCGGGATTGCCGGGTATCGGGTTACCTGCGCCGTCGCACCGAAACGGGACGAAACCACCGAGGGGATTGACAAGGTCTCCGAAACCGGATGGATTATTCAGTCCGCGCACTTGGCCCAGCGGGTCCAGCGAGAAGTCTCCGTTCATCATCGCCGGTGTTGGCACCAGACCGGTGAACGGTATGCCGTGCCGCTGTCTCTTGGCTTGGTAGTCCGCGAAGAAGAATGTTTTGTCCTTCTGGATTGGCCCGCCGATCGCGCCGCCAAACTGGTTCAGGTTGAATTGTTCCTTGGTTGCCGCGAAGTAGCTCTTGGCGTCGAGCTTGGTGTTGCGGAAAAACTCAAACAGCGAGCCGTGAAACTGGTTGGTGCCCGACTTGGTCGTGACCAGAACCGTTGGTCCCGCTCGTGTACCGAACTCCGCGGAATAGTTATAAGTGAGAACCTTGAATTCCTGAATCGCGTCAATAGACGGCAGAATTGCGATTCCACCGGCTGTCAGTTCGTTGTTGTCGATGCCGTCAAGCAGCCAGTCCGTGCTCTGCGCGCGCGACCCGCCTACCGAGAGGGAATAGGTTCCCCGGGCCGACACCTCGCTGCTGGCCCCTCCGTTGAAGAAGCTGTTGGGATTCGTCTCCTGCGTAGTGCCCGGCGTCAGTGTTGCCAACTGCACGAAGTCGCGGCCATTCAACGGCAGTTCGGCGACCTGCTCCGAGGTGATAACCTGCCCCAACGTCGGATTGGAAGTTTGCACCGCCACTTCTTCCGCGCTGACTTCTACTGTCGACTGCACCGACGCTGGCGCGAGCGTGAAATTCAGTTCGCGATGTTCATCCACTTGCAGGCGCACGTCCTTCTCCAGCGCCGTCTGGAAACCCTGGAACTCCACCTGCACGGTAAAGAACGCGACCGGCAGCAAAGGAATCAGGTAGTGTCCCGTATCGTCGGTCTTCGCCTCGCGCACCAACCCTGTGCCTTGCGAGGTCACCTTTACGGTAGCGCCCGAAATGACGGAACCGGTCTTGTCGGCGATGGTGCCGGAGAAACTCCCGTTTGCTTGGCCATGCAGGAGTGGACAAACACAGAACACCAGCGAACACGACAACACGACGAGCAGCGCTCTTTTGCTTAGCATCGATACCCCCTGAATATCGCAGGTTGAGTGACGCGAAAAACTTTCAACTTCCCCCACAGAAGCAAAAAGTCTCGGAAATATAAACGTGCCATGTAACTGGACTTGCCTTCCAAAGTCAAGACATTTCTGGCTCGCTCGCTCTCCGCAATCTTGTCCCGTCAAGAGAACTGAACCTCTGAATTCCAATTTCAATTCGATCTCTACGCGAAACCATATTTTTCGCTCGTGCAGTTCACGCCACTTCCGTTGCCGACTTCGTTTCTGCGCAACAACGATCGCAGACGGACATCGCACCCGTTATGTTTTGTGCCTGACCGGGCAACTCTCTCACTCAAGAAATCGATTGGGACGTTCGATAAAATGGAAGAAGACTTGTCACCACGGCCACACTTCTCCTACGTGTGGCTCGTTCGCGCCCAAGATTTTCTCAAATCTGTGCACGTCAACATCCATTGCACGTCGTCCAGCGTGAAGTGCAACCGCTCCTTGGACGCTGAGCTCGAGAGACACTTCTGCAATGCATCGTGAAGTGAAGTAATCTCCCGGATGTGCGGTGCGCGCTAGGAACTGCTACGTGCCGTCCATTCGGCATCGTAGCGAGCGCGATCGTAGAAAGACTTCTGGGTTCCCACGCCTGTGGTCGAGAGGCCGGCGTACAGGTTGGCGCGCTTCACCGCCTCGCGCTCCGGCAACCCCTCTCCGAGGAAGACAGCAAAGCTCCCGATGAACGCGTCACCGGCGCCCGTGCTGTCAATGCTCTTCACGCTGAATGCCGGAATATGTTCCATCCCGTCGTGGCCGGCCAGCAGCGAACCGTTTGCCCCGAGGGTGAGGATGACCCGCTTCACGCCTCCCGAGAGCAGTTTCTTCGCGCACTTCTTCGCGTCATCCACGTTTCGCACCGGCGATCCTGATATGGTCTCGGCCTCGCTCTCGTTGGGAACGAAATAGTCAAGTCCCGCCAAGGCTGCCAGATCGACGGGCTGAGCGGGCGCCGGGTTCACAATGCAGCGAATGCCGTTCTTATGTGCGAAGCTGACCGCGTAATAGACCGTCTCCAGCGGAATCTCGAATTGGAGCACCATGCAATCGACCGTCTTCAGCAGATCGGCCGCCGCATCCACGTCTGCCGGCTTGAGCAGATCGTTCGCGCCCTTCACCACAAAGATGCGATTCTGTCCGTTGGGCTCGACAAAAATAGGCGCTACACCGCTCGAGACCCCTGCGATCTCTTTCACGTGAGTCGCGTCAATGCCCAGGTTCTTGAAGTTCTTGATCGTTGCGGGCCCGAACAGGTCGCTTCCCACTCTCGCGACCATGAACACATCTGCGCCACACAACCTCGAAGCTACAGCCTGATTCGCTCCCTTGCCGCCAAACCCGAGATCGAACGACTGCCCAAAAATCGTCTCTCCCGGCTTCGGAAAGCGATCGGTGAATGTAGTCAGGTCGATGTTTGCGCTGCCCACAACCGCGATGCGAGGAGTTTTTGCCATAGAAGCGCCCCAGGACTTATTTCTCAATTCGACTTGCTCAATTGAAAAACTTGTTTCCTCAAAAAGAAAGACCGCCGAGTCTAGTCAGCGGCCTCAACCCTTGTCAACGAATTATCGGGTGTGGACTTACTCGCCGTACGGCACCCAGATGTTCTTCACCTGGGTCGCGTGCTGTAAAAACCATCGGCCTTCGCTCTGCTTCGCATCGAACCAATCGATCGCGCGGCCCTCATTCGTGAAGACTTGCTTCAAGTTCCCGATCGAATAAGACTTTGCCGCAGCCGCACTAGCCTCATCCGCAAAACACCAGACGGCATCCACGTCGTCATGCTCTGCAATCGTCCTCAGCAACTGCGACTGATATCCCGTAACGATATTTACAACTCCGCCCGGCAGATCGCTCGTATCGAACAGCTGATATAGGTCTCCTGTGATCAGGGGATAAGCCTCCGAAGGAACCGCCACCACCGTGTTCCCAGCCGCGATCAGCGGCAGCACGACCGACAAGAAACCGAGCAGCGGCAATTCATTCGGACAGATCACGCCTGCTGTCCCGATCGGCTCATTCATGGCAATCGCGATATTGCGGAATGGCGGGTTGTGCACCGCACCATCAAACTTGTCTGCCCACGCCGCATAAGAGAAGATGCGTTCGATGCCGGCATCCACTTCCGCCATGGCCTGCTTCTCGCCTAGTGCGGCCGCCAACCGCCCGGCAATCTCAGTCCGAAAGAGTGACAGATTCTCCGCCATGTAATAAAGGATCTGCGCCCGGTTGTGTGCCGTATTCTTCGCCCATCCGCCCGCCTTGCGCGCGGCCTCCACCGCATTGCGGATGTCTTTGCGATTGCCAAGGGGAGCTTCGCCTAACAGCTTGCCCTTGGGGTCCCGCACCTCCATGCTGTAGCCTGAATCCGGACGCGCTTGCTTCCCCCCGATATACAGCTTCACAGTGCGATCAATCGCGAAGTCCGCAGGCTGCGCTTCCCCTTCCGGCCTTTCGGCCGGCGCCGCGCTTGCGGGAGGTAATGCAGACGCATTCTTGAACCATGCGGGCTCCAGGTATTCCAGCAGGCCTTCTTTGCCGCCCTCACGTCCGTAACCGCTCTCGCGATAGCCCCCAAACCCGCACGACGCGTCGAACAGGTTGGTGCAATTCACCCACACCACGCCTGCCTTCAGCTGCGCTGCCACGTGCAGGGACACGTTAAGGTTCTCGCTCCACACGCATGCTGCCAGCCCATACGCCGTATTGTTTGCCAACTCCACCGCTTCGCTCGGCGTCCGGAACGTCATCGCCGCCAGCACCGGGCCGAAAATCTCCTGCTGCGCGACGATCGATGTCGGATGCACGTTACTCAACAACGTGGGAGGAAAATACAGCCCTTGCGATGGCAACTCGATCTGCGGCTGCCAGCAGGTCGCGCCCTCAGCCACGCCTTGATCCACCAGCCGCTGAATCCGATCCAGCTGCACACGAGCAACAATCGCGCCAATGTCGATCGCCTTGTCGAGCGGTGGTCCTGCCCGCAACGTGCTCATGCGATCCTGAATCTTCGCAATCAGTGGCTCGACGATGCTTTCCTGCATAAGCAGTCGCGATCCAGCACAGCAGACCTGGCCCTGGTTGAACCAGATTCCATCCACCAAACCTTCGACCGCGCCGTCCAGATCCGCATCCTCGAAAACAATGAAGGGAGATTTCCCCCCAAGTTCGAGTGAGAGCCGCTTGTGACTCTTCGCCGCCGCGGCACGGATCGCCCGCCCCACTTCTGTCGATCCGGTGAACGCAATCTTGTCGACGTCTACATGTTTGACCAGCTCCTCACCCGTCAAGCCGTCGCCGGTCACAATGTTCACGACGCCCGCCGGCAGCCCGATCTCCTCGCAAATCTCCGCAAACGCCAGCGCAGTCAGCGGCGTGAACTCGGCCGGCTTCAGTACAACCGTATTGCCCGTGGCCAAGGCCGGCGCAATCTTCCAGGCCAGCATGAGCAGCGGAAAATTCCACGGGATAATCTGGCCCACCACGCCGCAGGCTGTGTAGTCAGGAAATTCCTGATTGAGAAGTTGCGCCCATCCTGCGTGATAGTAGAAATGCCTTGCCACCAGCGGGATGTCGATGTCGCGGCTCTCGCGAATCGGTTTCCCGTTGTCCATCGTCTCCAGAACCGCCAGCCGCCGGGAATGTTTCTGCACCTGCCGAGCCAGCGCGTACAAGTAACGAGCTCGATTGTGCGCGCTCAGCGCCTGCCACTTCGGAAACGCAGCCCGGGCTGCCTTCACGGCGGCGTCCACATCCGCTGCCGATCCTTGCGCGACGCTAGCCAGCTTTTCACCAGTCGACGGATCCGCCGTATCGAAATACTCTCCAGCCGCCGGCTTCAGCCACTTCCCATCCACAAAATGACCAAAGCGCCGCTCGTGGCGATCGAGCCACGCAAGCGCCTCCTTCGGATCTTCCGGCGCCGGGCCGTATTCCATTGCAACGAATTTTTCTGCGATGCTCATTCCATTCCGCTCAAACATTCTTCACAGAGTTGCACTTGTCACCCCTACGCAATCGGATGGCGATAGTCCGCCGAATAGCGCCCGGTCGCATGATGCTCCAGCTGCCGCTCGATATCGTTCAACAACCCACTCGCGCCAAACCGCAATAGTTCCGCCTTCATCCATGGCAAGCCGAGTTCCTCTTTCATCAGCGCCAGCCACTCAATGGACTGTTTTGCTGTGCGTATGCCACCCGCCGGCTTGAATCCAACCGCCATCCCGGTTTCCTGCGCGTATTCGCGAATCGCGCGTGTCATCACGAATCCCACCGGCAGCGTGGCATTGGTCGGTTCTTTCCCCGTAGATGTCTTTATGAAGTCCGCACCGGCCATCATCGCCACAAAACTCGCGCGCGCAACATTTCGCAGCGTAAGCAAATCTCCAGTCCCAAGGATCACCTTCATGTGCGCTTGGCCGCTCGCCAGTTTGAATGCCGCGATCTCATCATAGAGTTCCTGCCATCGCCCGCCGAACACATGCCCCCGTGTAATCACCACATCAATGTCTTGAGCTCCCGCCTCAACGGACCGTCGAATCTCCTCGATTCGCCCCGACAGCGGCGAAAGACCTGCCGGAAATCCCGTCGAGACTGCTGCGACCCGCACGCCACTACCCTCAAGCGCTCGTCGCGCTGTCTCCACGAATCTGTGATACACGCACACCGCGGCCACTTGGATCTTCAGATCCTCAATTCCCAGTTGCTCCACCAGTTCGTGCTGGATCGGCTGCCGTGCCTTCGAACACAACCTCCGCACACGCTCGTCTGTGTCGTCGCCTGACAAAGTCGTAAGGTCCATGCAGGTGATGGCGCGCAATAGCCACGCCGCCTGCCAGTCCTTCTTCACCGTGCGCCGTGCAACATGGCTCTGCGCCCGGCGCTCCACCGCGCTGGTATTGACCCGAACCTGTTGCAGCCAGTCCAGGTTGAGAGGTATGCCTCGGTTGGAGAGAAGCGGTCGTCCACTCAGTTTCGCCAGCGGCTCGTTTGAGCCCGGGAACAATCCTTCGCCAGGACTGGCACTCTCTGCTACGCCGTAGCGGCTTCTGTTTTCCACGGACATTTGGATGTCTTCCGCCGACCCTGCGATTCGACGCTTTCAACCTAGCGAACCCGCAGTCACCCCAAGTATCTTGGCGACGCAATTGTACGGCAGAATGGGGAAAAGAAAAGTGCCGCAGGTTCGGCCGACTCTTTCCTGCTCAGTCTGCTACCTTCATCTCGTCGCGCACTTTCACCTTGACACTCGCTCATACTCACCGCTAGCCTACAGCGCTGTTATTTCGGGACCCATGAAGATTCCTACGCTTGCGCCGCCTTTTAAGTGTCGCCGTTATCTTCGTTCTATATCTCTTTTCCTGCCGCTCGTCCTGCTGATCTTCGCGGTCCCTGCTCTGGCTGCGAAAAAGATCATCATCGACACCGATCCCGGCACCGACGATGCCCTTGCTCTCATGCTCGCGCTCAACTCTCCCGAGCTTGACGTCCGTGCTCTCACTGTCGTCCCCGGTAACGTCACCGCGGAGATGGGACTCGAGAATGCGCTCCGCATGGTCTCGCTCGCCAACCGCTGCGACATTCCCGTCGCTGGCGGTGCCAAGCATCCGCTCTTTCAAAAATTGATCACGGCCGAGTTCTGGCACGGCAAGAACGGACTCGCGAACATCGAGTTGCCGCTGAGCAAGTGCAAGGTCGATTCCCGCTTCGGCCCAGACCTGATCATCCAGCTAGTCCACGCCTCGCCGCATGAGATCACTCTCGTTCCCATTGGTCCGCTCACCAACATAGCGCTCGCCGTCGAAAAAGATCCCTCCATCGTTCCGCTGGTGAAGGAAGTCATCCTCATGGGAGGTTCTATAAGCGGCGGGAATGTGAACGCGGCAGCGGAAGCCAACATCTACAACGATCCCGAAGCTGCGCAAATCGTCTTTGGGGCGGGATGGCCGCTCACCATGGTCGGTCTTGAGGTCGGCGACAAAGCCCTCTTCACCCACAAGTACCTCGACGAGCTCGGCAAGACTCACGGCCCCATCAACGACTTCATCTATGGAGTGAATAAATACCTCCTCGGCCTTTCCGACAACTTTGGTATGCCGGGATCGCCGATGTATGATCCTTCCGCCGTCGCCGTGGCCATTGACGCCACGTTGGTCAAGACGGAAGAAATGCACGTCGATGTTGAAACCCGCGGCGAATTTACCCGCGGAGAAACCGTTGGCAATCGTCACGGCTACGTCGAGCGCAACGTCCTCCACGGAGACCGCTACATCATCGAAGGGGTCGACAAGGTCACGCCTAACACGAAAGTTTGCGTCGACGTCGACGCCGATCGTTTCTTGCAGCTTTTTGTCTCCAGAATTCGCGGCAAATGATCGCACGCCGTTCTTGATGACGAAGTGTGGACGCTGGGCCTGTGGATGAAGGGAGAAATCAGGAACATCACAACCCTATGGACCACCGTGGAAGAGCGGCCCTTTAGGGCCGCGTTAGCCGTTCGAAGTAATCGGGGCTTCAGCCCCAGGTTTTCCTGGAACAACCGAGGTTCCGCAGAGTCCTGCGTTCTAACCGGGCTCGGCTTAAGCTCTGCGAGGGCTCTGCAGGGGAAGGGACCAAGCACCGGCTGAGGACAAAACATGTTCACACCATCCAGTCTCACCATCGCCCTCTTCATGATGATCACCAGCGCCGTCTGCTGGGGGTCGTGGGCTAACACCTATAAGGGCGTCAAGAATTACCGCTTTGAGCTCTTCTACTGGGACTACGCCGTCGGCATCTTTCTTATCTCCCTGATCCTTGCCCTCACCATGGGAAGCACCGGGCACGACTCGAACAGCTTCCTCGCCAACGTGCATTCCGCTGACACCGCCAACATCGTCTCCACCATGGTCGGCGGCGCCATCTTCAATCTCGCCAACCTTCTCCTGGTCGCGGCCATCGACATGGCCGGCCTCGCCATCGCCTTCCCCGTCTCGATCGGCATCGCGCTCGTCGTCGGTGTTGTGCTCAGCTACACCCTCCAACCCAAGGGCATCGGCGTGCTCCTCGCTGCTGGCGTTGCCTGCGCACTCATCGCTGTGATCCTCGACGGCAAAGCCTATGGCAGTCTCGCCAGCACCGGCCGCTCTGTCTCGAAGAAAAGCATCATCACCTGCATCGTCTCCGGGGTGCTGATGGGACTGTGGAATCCATTTGTTGCGTACGGGGCAACTCGCGGAAACCCTCTGACACCCTATAGCTCTGTTGTGTTTCTAACGCTAGGCGCGCTGCTATCTTGCTTTGTCTGGAATCTATACTTCATGAAGCGACCGCTCGCCGGAGAGCCGGTAAGTATCGGTGGATTTTTCAGTGGCCCAACTTCTGGTCATCTACTGGGTCTTCTTGGCGGATTTATCTGGGGAGTGGGTACAGTTTTCAACGTTGTCGCGGGCAAATCGACCAGCTTCGCGATTTCCTACGCCATCGGCCAGTCCGCGCCCATGGTCGCCGCGTTGTGGGGAGTACTTGCGTGGAAGGAATTCGCAGGCGCAGGCAGCAAGGCCAAGCTCTATCTGGTCTTGATGTTCGTCTTCTACGCCTTTGCGATTCTTTTGGTCGCTAAAGCCAACGGATAAGAACGGGCGCTGGCCTTCGGGAACCTTAACTCTTAAGGCGTCAATCGAAACACTGTGCCGCAACCGACAGGGAAGCACGGAGGTGTTATCGTGTCTCCACCTGCGCTTGCTGTTCCATAGAGGCGGCCGGCTTTGTCAATGATTAGTCCAGCCATAGGGAATCCACCGTCGGGGCCGCCGGTGAAACTGTAGAGCACTGTCAGTGAACCTTTGGTATCAATCTTGAATATCGTCCCTGCACCAATCTTGCCTCCGCCGGCTGCGACGCCATAGAGGTTGCCCTTCGGATCGAACACCAGCCCCCCGGCCCAAAACGCCATCGCTCCGTCCGTTCCATCAAATTTGTGGACGATGCTTTCCTTGCCCTTCGTATCGATTTTGAATATGGTTCCGCACCCCGCAGAAGGACATGCCAGGGCATTCCCACCCACCAAGGTCGTGCCGTAGAGATTCCCTGTGCTGTCCAGCGTCAACGACCCTGAGGGCTCGCCACCGTCGGGTGCGCCTTGGAAGGCATAGACCAGGCTCAGCTTGCCATTGGTATCGATTTTGAATACTGTGCCGCAGCCGACTCCGCCGCATCCGACGCCACCGCCAAGCAGCGTAGTTCCGTAGATGTTTCCCTTGGCATCGCGCACGATGCTGGTTGGCGCGCTAATGTTCGCGTTCAAACGGGTGATGGTTTCGTGGTTCTTGGTGTCAATCTTGAAAACCGTGCCACAGCCAAAACTCCGGCAGCCAGTTCCGCCTCCTTGCAAAGTAGAGCCGTACAGGTTTCCAGCCGAATCCATCGCCAATCTTGCAAACTGCAGCACCTCACCATCACCGGGTGTCTTCTTTGGGAAGCTGTGCAGGATTGTTTCGTTTCCTTTTGGATCGAGTTTGAAAACAACGCCTGATGGGGGATTCCCTGGGCCCCCAAACGAGGTGGCACCGTAGAGATTCCCCGCCGTATCCAGGATCACGCTCGTGAAAGGAGTGGATCCATCAGTGCCTGAAAAGCTGTGGAGCACTGTCTCATTCCCTTTGGTGTCAATTTTGAATACGGTTCCGCAGGGACCTCCCGCACAATTTGTAGAAGTGCCACCTCCGGCGGTGGTTCCATACAGGTTGCCGGCAGCGTCCATGTTCAAAACGGTTTCAGGTGTCCATCCGTTGGTCCCATTGAATGTGTGAATCACATGGTATTTCTGTGCAGCACAGGGCTGGACTCCAAGAATCGAGACCGTAACAACTCCGAAAACCCACAGCACACTTAAGAGTGCCTTTCTTGACTCGTGCATCTACGCGCTCCCTGGCTAATTTTGTCTGACCCGGCAGGGCCTTTGCGGCGAGGAAGCCTATCACACAGCCTCATATTCGAATGTTAAATGTTTGTCACGAAATCAAGACGAGTCGTCGTGAGAAAACCCTTGCGCAGAAGGCGTTTTGCCAGGCGAGGTGAGAAACTCATTCCTGCGACGGAGGCACTTTGTGCCCAGAAAAATGCACACCACTCCGCGCTGTAACACGCGACGTTTTCATACTGACTCGAAGAAGTATTGCTTCGCAGTATTACTTCACCTGAAACGACCACACCGAGTTGAAGCACAGGCCGTCGCCCTGGCTTTTCGCGATGTCCGATCCTGAATATTTCTTGGCTCGCGAAAGCGGCCTTAGCACCACCCCGTATTCCCCGGGAGCAAGCGCCGACGCGGGAGCGATCTCATCGTGCCCGGGGCCAACCTGCTTCACTGTGGTCGGTACACGCTCCTCTACAAACGACGAGTACACCGGCCAATCAAATGCGC
>Ga0075017_100000335_pt1 | contig 25416 bp, 21 predicted proteins | sample AleBraG_ABR_2012_FD_71475 | JGI IMG/M metagenome (GOLD analysis project Ga0075017, IMG submission 71475) | Freshwater sediment microbial communities in response to fracking from Pennsylvania, USA - Alex Branch Run_MetaG_ABR_2012 | ecosystem: Environmental > Aquatic > Freshwater > Creek >... | reverse complement strand
GGCCGGCGCCGGCCGGATTGGCCTGGCTCGAAATTACTACCGCCCCCGATGGCCAGTTGCAGGTCAATGCGGAGTCGCAGGTGACTCAGGGAACTAAGTTCCAGGTCTGACCGTCATGACACCCACGCAGGAGTTTCTGAAGAACCTCAAGGAATCGCCCCAGCACATCCGGGATTCGATGCTGCTGGTTGGCCGGTTGCCCCAAACCGATCGCGAGCGTTCCCAGAGCACGTTCCACAACCTGTTTCTGCATATGCAGAGTGTGCGGACTCACCGGCACTCGCTGAAGTTCGCCTACACGTTTGGCCTCGGCCTGATCCTGACGGCCTCTTTCGTGGTGCTGACGGTTACGGGAATTCTGTTGATGGTCTACTACAAGCCATCCACCGACTTGGCGTATCAATCGATCAAGGATATCCATTACGTTGTGCCGGCGGGGCGATTCATTCGCAACATCCATCGCTGGGCTGCACACCTGATGGTTGTAGCCGTCTTCCTGCACATGGCGCGCGTGTTCTTTACCGGGTCCTACAAGCGGCCGCGCGAATTCAACTGGCTAATTGGGCTTGGCCTATTGGTGCTCACTTTGGGATTGAGCTTCACGGGCTATCTGTTGCCTTGGGACCAGCTTGCTTATTGGGCGATTACCATCGGCTCCAACATCGCCAGTTCGCCGCGCGAACTCACTGAGGCGTTCGGCATCACTAAATGGCTGGATGTCGGCGGGTTTCAAAAGCAACTCCTGCTGGGCGCAAACTACGTCGGACAAGAAGCTCTCATTCGGTTCTACGTCCTACATGTCGCTCTTCTGCCGCTGGTGATCACTGCCCTGATGGGCGTGCATTTCTGGCGGATACGCAAGGACGGCGGTCTCTCGCGAGCGGAATCCGCGCCCGCCGTTCCGGCGCGGATCGGGGAGCGCGATGTCGCGGTCTTCGAGCCCACCAAGACCTACGGACTGATGGCGGTGGTGCGCGGCCGCACTCCCGTAGTGGGCCGTGCGCCCGAGGGGTCCGTGCCGAGCTGGCCGAACCTCCTCTGGGCGGAGATGGCGGCGTTGATGTTCACCATCGCGGTGTGCCTGGTGCTGAGTTATTTCTCCGATGCTCCGCTCAAGGAGATGGCGAATCCGGCGATTCCGGAGAATCCGGCGAAAGCTCCCTGGTATTTTCTCGGCCTGCAGGAGTTGGTTTCGTACTCCGCCTTCATGGGCGGCGTGGGTATTCCCGGTATCGTGCTGCTGGGTCTCGGACTCATCCCCTATCTGGACCGCGACCCACGGGGCGTGGGAGTCTGGTTCGGCGGCCCGCAAGGGCGCAGAACATTCTGGACATCGACGGCGTTCGGACTGGCCAGCGTGCTCGCCCTGCTCGCCTTCACGGTCAATTTCGGCTGGCTGCGCGCCTGGTTCCCAACGATCCCTCAGATTGTCATCATTGCCATCAACCCGGGCACGGTCATTGTTGCGATGTACATTTCGTGGTCGCTCTGGATCCTTCGCCGCACGCAGTCGCTGAGAATGTCCGCTATCGCGCTGTTCACCTGCTTTCTCGCGGGGTTCATCGTGCTGACAGCCATGGGTAGCATCTTCCGCGGACCGAACTGGCACTTTTATTGGTGGCCCAGCCTGTGGCCGGTGCACTAAAGGGGAATGCGATGCAACCGAGCCCAGATCCATCCAAAGCATTCAAGTGGGTAACTGTTCTGAGCGCCGTCGTGTCGCTTGGCTTTCTGATCGCGGCAGCCGTCCGCGAGAACGTCACCGCCGATTGGCGAAAGCACCAGGCCGTGTACAAGGAGATTCTGAAAGCCAAGGCGAAGGATACGGCAGGGCGGAAGGCCGCTGAGAATTTTCCCATAGAGATCCGGCAAGTGAGCGTACCCGCACTCCAGACGGTGGACCGCTGCGTGGTGTGCCACACGGGCATTGACGATCCACGCATGGCGGATCAGAAGAACCCATACAAAACGCATCCCAAGGGTCTTTTGCAGATTCATCACGTGGAGCGGTTCGGTTGCACAGTTTGCCACCAGGGCCAAGGCGCGGCGCTGAACTTCGAGGAAGCCAAAGCCGAAGAGTATTTTTGGGATTATCCGTTGCTGCCCGCGGCTTTGACGGAAGCGACCTGTGCTTCCTGTCACGATCCGCGCGCGCTGCCCAAAGGCACCGCCGATAAGCTCGTCCAGGGCATACAGCTTTACGCCGACAAGGGCTGCGCGAGCTGTCACAAGCTGGACGGAAAAGGCGGGCCGCTGGGGCCGGCGCTCGACAACGAGGGCATGAAGACCAAACATCAGTTCATGCGCGCCCACCTCAACGGCTCGCAGACCGTCTGGAATTGGTTTTCCGAACACTTCCGCGATCCGGCGAGCCTGGTGCCCGTGAGTTTGATGCCGACGCCGGCCTTAACCGACCGGGAGACCGAGGCCTTGACCGTCTACATGCTATCGCTCCGGCAGCGTGAATTCCCCTCCACCTATCTGGCCAAGGACAAGATCGAGGAACAGTACGCGCGCCTGCACCCGCCGGCGCCTGACGGAAAAACGCTCTACCGGCAATACTGTGCTTCCTGCCACGATACGGGACTGAACACGCGTTGGGACAAGAAACTCGCGCGCTTCGTGCCGGCCATCCGCAATGCGGCCTTTCTGCGGACTGAAGACGACGAATGTCTGCTCGCCAATATCCGCGAGGGTCGGCCGGGCACGCGTATGCCGAGTTGGGGACCGAAGGCCGGCGGCTTAACCGAAAAAGAACTGAGCGCGCTCACCGCTTATCTGCGGGAAAGCGCCCCCGCGTCTCCACTGCCTCCTCCGCCACCGCGCGGATCGGCCGACCGCGGCATGGCGCTTTTCAACCAGGAGTGCGCGGGATGTCACGGGCTGGACGGCAAGGGTCTCATTGCGCCTTCGCTGGCGAACCCGGTGTTCCAAAAGACCGCCACCGACGCGTTTATCGCTGAAACGATCCGCAAGGGGCGCGAGAACACGCCGATGCCGTCCTTCGGCCGTGCCGGAATCGGCGAAGGGGACATTGGCGATCTGCTCGCGTATCTTCGGCGTTGGGAAACGCACGACAACAAGCAGCAGGCAAGGAGATGATGGAATGTCGAACCGCCGTGATTTTTTGAAGCTGGCCGGTCTGGCGGCGCTCGGAGCGTCGATTCCCGGGTGCCGCAAAGGCGAGAAGCCCGCCCTGGAAAGCTTCGTCTCCAACACCGACCCGCTGCACGCGTATCCGTACCGGAGCTGGGAAGATCTGTATCGCAAGCAATGGAAGTGGGACAAAGTGGTGCGGTCCACGCACTCGGCCAACTGCACCGGCTCGTGCAGTTGGAACGTATACGTGCGCGACGGCGTGATGATTCGCGAGGAACAGGCGGCCGACTACCCGCCAATCTCCGCGGACCTGCCGGATTATAACCCGCGCGGATGCCAAAAGGGCGCCTGCTTTACCGAATATGTGTACGGACCGCAGCGGTTGCGATCGCCGCTGATGCGGGTGGGCGAGCGCGGCGAGGGCAAGTGGCGCAAAGCGACCTGGGACGAGGCGCTCACGCACATCGCCGGCAAGCTACTGGATAACATTTATCAATACGGGCCGGATACCAATACCTATTTCAGTGTGATTCCGGCCATGAGCCCGGTGTCGTTCTGCGCCGGTTCCCGCTTTGCGCACTACACGGGCGGTGTGTTCTGTTCTTTCTACGATTGGTATTGCGATCTGCCGCCGGGCGAACCGCTGACCTGGGGCGTACAGACCGAGTCCTGCGAGTGCGCCGATTGGTTTAACTCCAAGTACATCGTGCTGTGGGGGAGCAACATCTCGCAAACGCGGATCCCCGATGCGCACTTCGCGTATGAGGCGCGCTACAACGGCGCCAAGCTGGTGGGTATTTCGCCGGACTTCAATTCGAGCATGATGCACACGGACCTGTACCTGCCGATCCAGCCCGGTACCGATGCCGCCCTGGCCATGGGCGTTGCGCGCTATATCATCGCCAACAACCTGCATGACGAGCCCTATGTCAAGGAGCAGACCGACCTACCGCTGCTGGTGGACAAGCGGACCGGACGATTCATCCGGGCCGAAGGCAAGCAGGATGTGTTCTTTTTCCACGACCGCAAATCCGGCACGCGCCTGGAAGCGCCGGGGTCCATGGGCTCGAATCAGAAGACGATCGCCTTGGGCGGAGCCGATCCCGATTTGCACTACCAGGACGATAACGTCACCACTGTATTCGAGTTGCTGAGGAAGCAACTGGAACCGTACACGCTGGAAGCGGTGGCCAAGACCACCGGCCTCGAGTTGAACGATATCCAGCTCTTTGCGCACGAACTGGCAACGCGCAAACCCGCCATGATCATCCACGGCGCGGGATTGAATCACTGGTTTCATAACGATTTGATCAATCGGTCGCTGATTCTGCTGGTGGCTCTCACGGGCAACACAGGCAAGAACGGCGGCGGGTTCAACCACTACGTGGGGCAGGAGCGGGTCTGGCCGGAGCGCGGTTTCAGAGGCTATGCGTTTCCCGAGGGCGTCAAGAAACAGCGAATGCAGAACATGACGCTCTGGACGTATGTCCACTCGTCGAATAAGGACCATCACCTCTATAACGGAAAGCCGGTGGAATGGTACATCGAAGAGAGCATCAAGAACGGTTGGATGCCGCTGTACCCGAAGAAGCGGGCGCAGAAGCCGCGGGCGTTGATCGTCTGGCGCGCGAACTATCTGAATCAGGCCAAAGGCAACGAGCACATCCTGGAATCGTTATGGAAAGACCTGGACCTGATCGTGGACATCAACTACCGCATGGACACCACTGCGCTGCACTCCGATGTGGTGCTGCCAGCGGCCACTTACTACGAGAAGTCGGACATCAACTCGACGGATTGCCACAGCTATCTGCACCCCTTCAACAAAGTGCTGGAGCCACTGTACGAATCGAAATCGGATTGGGAGATCTTTCATCTCCTCTCGAAGAAGATGTCGCAACTGGCCACAGAACGGGGTTTGACGCACTTCCGCGATGAGCAGTTCGGATGGGACCGCGATTTCACCAAGACCTACGACCTCTGGTGTGGCAAAGGCAAATTCCAAACGCCCGAGGATGGCGCCAACTTCATCATGGCGAACTCGCCGGAAACCGAGGGTATGACCTTTGAGCAACTCAAGGAGCACCCGCTGCGGTTCCGCAAAATCGACGAAGAGGCATGGAACAGCGACATCAAGGACGGCGTGGCGTATACCCCGTTTCAACATCAACTGGAACGCAAGCGGCCGTGGCGCACGCTTACCGGCCGGCAGCAGTTCTACATCGACCATCCCTGGTTCCTCGATCTCGACGAGCAGTTGCCGTCTTACAAGGAGCCGCTGGGCGAGAGCGCGAAGTATCCCTTCTTCTGGAACACGCCACACGGGCGCTGGTCGATTCATTCGACCTGGCGCGATTCGCGCTATCAACTGCGCCTGCAACGGGGCATCCCGATCGTCTATATGCACCCGGACGACGCCAAGGAGCGCGGTATCCAGGACAACGATTGGGTGAAGGTGTTCAACGACAACGGCACCTTTGTCACCAAGGTGCAAATCCTGCCCGGCGAAAAACGGAAACGCCTCACTATGTATCACGGCTGGGAGCGTTATCTCGGCTTCCTGAAGGGCGGCTGGCAATCGCCCACTTACATCAAGATCAAGCCGACGCAATTGATCGGCGGCTACGGCCATGTCAACTTCAGGCTGAATTACTGGGGGCCCACGGGAAATAACCGCGACATTCGGGTCGACATCGCCAAATACACTCCCACGGCGGAAGATCTGCGAACCATCCGGCGCAACGCGAAAGAGAAGGCTTAGCCATGTCGAAACATCAGATCTCGATGGTCCTGGACTTGAACAAATGCCTCGGATGCCAGACCTGCACCATGGCTTGCAAGAAACTCTGGACGGATGGCGATGGCATGGACTACATGTATTGGAACAACGTGGAAACGCGTCCGGGCCAGGGCTATCCGCGCAAGTGGGACCAGATGGGCGGAGGCTTTGAGGACGGACGCCTGCGGCCGAGCGAAGTCCCAACCAAAGAAGACTACGGACAGACCTTCGAATACAACTACTCCGAGCGGTTATTCGAAGGCGGCCTGCAGACCATGCCCCATCAGGAAGTGCACAACACGCCGAACTGGGACGAAGACGTAGGCGCACTGATGCTGGGCGAGAACTACTACTTCTACCTTCCGCGTCTGTGCAACCACTGCACCAACCCCGCGTGCCTGGCCGCCTGCCCGCGCAACGCCATCTACAAGCGCGAAGAGGATGGCATCGTATTGGTGGATCAGGAGCGGTGCGAAGGATACCGCTACTGCATGCGGGCATGCCCCTACAAGAAGATTTACTTCAACGAACTGCTGGGCAAAGCGCAGAAGTGCATCTTCTGCTATCCGCGTATCGAAAAAGGCGAAGCGAACGCCTGCGCCCGGCAATGCCCCGGACGGCTACGATTTGTCGGATACCTGGACGATCCGGATTCCGCCGTACACAAGCTCGTCCATGTTTATAAAGTCGCGCTCGGTTTGTTTCCGGAGAAGGGCACGGAACCCAATGTGTTCTACGTGCCGCCGTTCAATCCGCCGCGCAAGGGCAACTACGGCAAAAGCATACTCGAAGATCCGCGGATGCCGATTGACTATCTCATTTATCTATTTGGCGGCCAAGTGGTGGAGGTGATCCGCAGGCTGGAAGGCGAGCTGACAAAGGCGCAGAACGGCGGGCGCAGTGATGTGCTGCAACTGTTGATCGGCCGCGACGCTCACGTGCGCTATCAGATTCCGAAAAGAGAAGACCTGGTTCAGATACAAGGAGTGATCAAAGCATGAAAACAGCGCTGGTTTTGACCGCATGCTGCCTGGGGGCCATGGCCGAAATGCGCACGATTCCGGTGACGGCGTCGGGTGGCCAGGGGATGTCAGATCCGGCGGCGGCGGAATGGAAGAACGTCCCGGCCGTGTCGCTGTCGTTGCAGCGCACGCCCCTGTTGTTCCCGACGGACCAGCCGGCCACGCTGGACATCGCGTCAGTGGAAGTTCGCATGATCCGCGGCGGCGGCAAGACGCTGGCGCGGCTGGAGTGGGAAGACAAATCGAAGGACACGGCATCCTTCGAAAAAGCCGAACGGGCGTGGCAGAGCGAGCGCCTGGTAAGGCAATCGGAAGCCACCAACCGCTTCTCGGATGCCTGTGCCCTGATGATTCCGGCACACGGAAGCGGCGGCGTGTCCCCGTCATTGCAAATGGGCGACGCTGCGCATCCGGTGAAGATTTTTTTCTGGGATTCATCCCGTGGCGCTGCCATCATGGACGCGAGCGGCCGCGAAACTACCAAGCGCACCGGGCAGAGTTTTCCCGTCCAGGCTGGCTGGAACGCCGGCCGGTGGACAGCGGTTTTCGAATTGCCCGAGTTAGCCCCCGGCACTCCGATCGCCGTCGCAGTCTGGAACGGCGGGCAACAGGACCGCGACGGCAGGAAGTATTTTTCGATATGGTACAAGACACAGTAAACCCCTGGGCCACACTGCGGTTCGCACTCGCCTACCCGGATGAGCGGCAGTTCGAGCGCTTCCAGGAGATGTTCGACGACGCACCGGCGACGCTAGAAGATCTGCAGGCGCTCTACATCGATCTGTTCGAGGCGGGACTGCCGCATCCCAAGTGCCCGTTGATCGAAGGCTACTACCTGCTGAACCGGCCCGCCGGAGAAGTGGTGTTGGAGAACAAACTGTTCTTCCAGCACTTCGGACTGCAAATGCAATCGCAGGCGTCACCCGACCACTTGCTCTCGCAACTGGAGTTTCTGAGCTGGATCGAGCACTGCCTGGAATGCGGCAATCCCGATCGCGCTTCATTGGAGCGGGCGCGGAGCGAATTCGTCGCGCGCCATCTCGCGCACTGGGTGCCGAAAGCAGCAGAATCTCTGCACAGGCAAGGTGTACCTTGCTACGCTCAGGTGTTCTCGATGCTCGCGAAACAACTGGCAACAGCTAGGGAATTTGCATGAAACTGAAGCTCCACGGCAACTCGATCCGTTTGCGACTCAATCGCCGGGAAGTGGCGCATTTCGCAGAGACCGGCAAGCTCGAAGAGGTATTCGAGCACGGCCCCGGCCCTGGCAAGCGCCTAGCGTACGGAATTGAAGCGCGGAACATTGGCCAGATCGGCGTCCGCGTGGACGCAGCCGGTATCTTTGTGGTGCTGCCGCTCGCGGTAGCGAGCGACTGGACCGGCTCGGAGCGCGTTGGCGTGTCCGGTGAGGCTGACGTCTCCGAAGGCCGCCATGTCTCCATACTCGTGGAAAAGGAATTCCGCCGGCTGCACGGCGCAAGTAACGATCCGGAACTGTACCCCAATCCGCTGGAAGCCGCGCTCAAAGAGTGAAACGGAGCAACTGGTCCGAACAGTGCGCCAATCGCGATTATAAGTATCGGCCCGGCTCACAGACCAGGCGCTCACCAGCGAGTTTCAGACTGACGGGCTGCCCCCTTCAGACCCTCATCGCCTTCCGTAGCGCCATCGCGTCATCCAAACGCGCAAGCTGTTCGGAGCCGGGCGCTTTCAGGAACACTTGGCCCAGGTGGGCGTCACACGTGTTGCCGCCAGTGCGGCAGGCCGCTGAACCTTGTGCTCTCCATACGGTACATTGGAAAATTGCTTATGAAGAAGACCCTGTGGACGATTCAGATTCTGCTCGCGCTGCTCTTCTTGTTTGCAGGCGGGTCGAAGTTCGTCATGCCGGTCGACAAAATGACCCTGGGCATGCCAGCGGCACTCGCCAGCGGGCCGTTCATTCACTTTATCGGCGTCTGCGAAGTGCTGGGTGGACTTGGGCTCGTCCTTCCCGGACTCCTGAGGATCAAGCCCGGCCTCACACCTTTGGCTGCCTCCGGACTCGTGATTATCATGATCGGAGCGACCGTGGTTTCAGTACCCCAAGGTGTCGCCATGGCCATTTTCCCGCTGGTGACTGGCATCCTTGCGGCGTTCGTCGCCTATGGCCGATGGCGGCTGGCGCCGCTTTAGGCTCTACAATGACGTCTCCTGATCGAGTGGCCGTAGCCCGGCGTGCGTGCGAGGACATCGTGGAAGCAGAGAAGGAAGTCGATCTTTGCAGCTCGCACGCGGCGACGAGATGATGCGAGTCTAATTTTCGCTCAGTTGGCGGCAAGAAGAACAGGCCCCGTGTGGCGACTGAGCAGACTCTACTCTGGAGGAGGATCGCGCCAGCATCAGCGAGAGCTGATTTGCTGGACACACTCCTCGAGCGTTTCGATGGCGAAATCAGCCTGGTCTTTTGACAGCACCAGCGGCGGGCAGAGCCGGATGGTATTCAGGCCCGCGCCCAGCACAAGAACGCCGCGCTCAAACGCCAACCGCTCCACCAGGTCGCGCAACTCCGGCGCCCGCTCCTTGGTCTCGCGATCACGGACAAACTCGATGCCGATCATCAATCCCAGCCCGCGGACTTCTCCAACGCACGAGTACCGGGCCGGCCAATCCGAGAGCCGGTCCAGCATATGCGCGCCCACCGACGCCGCATTGGCGATCAGCTCGCGCTCCAGCAATTCGATGGTCGCCAGCGAAGCCGCCACTGCCACTGGATTGCCGCCGTAGGTGGAGGCGTGCGCGCCGGGACGCCACTGCATGATATCCGCACGCGCGATACAGGCGCTGAGCGGCATGCCGCTGGCCAGCCCTTTTGCCGAATTCAATACGTCCGGAATCACTCCAAAGTGCTGCGAAGCCCACATCTTGCCCGTTCGGCCCATGCCGGACTGCACTTCGTCGTGGATCAGGAGAATGCCGTGCCGGTCAGCGAGCGCGCGCAACTCTTGATGAAACACAGCCGGCGGAATCAGATAGCCGCCCTCGCCCTGAATCGGTTCCACGATGATCGCCGCGACGTCTTCGGGCGGCAGTACGGTGCGGAACAATTGCTCGTCAATCGCGCGCACACAAGACACCGCATGGTCATCCGCCGACATGCCAGCGGGGCGGCGATACGAGTTGGGAAACGCCGCATGGTAGACGCCCGGGACCAAATTGCCGAAGCCCTTGCGCTGAACCACTTTGCTGGCGGTCAACGACAGAGCGCCCATGGTCCGCCCGTGGAAGGAGCCGTAAAATGCGATGAATTTTTCGCGGCCGGTGTGGTAACGGGCCAGCTTCATTGCCGCTTCCGTGGCCTCAGTGCCGGAGTTGCCAAAATACACTCGCCGGGCCACGTCACCGGGCGAGATGCCAGCCAGCTTCTCCGCCAGTTGAATCATGTTTTCGTAGTAAAAGTCCGTGCCGGACATGTGGATCAGGCGGGCCGCCTGCTGTTGGATGGCCGCCACAACTTCCGGATGACAATGCCCGGTGGAAGCCACGGCGATGCCGGCGTTGCAGTCCAAAAACCGGTTGCCGTCCACGTCCTCTACGATCGCGCCCTGGGCGCGCTCGACCACCAGCGGGTAGGAGCGAGTATAGGACGGGGAAAGAATCTGGCTGTCCCGGGCGATCCACGCTTGTGCGCGCGGTCCTGGAAGCGCAGTAACCAGGCGCGGAAGGTCCGCGCGAAGGATCTCAGAAGCCAATCTCATGGGGGAAATCTCCTTGTCTTTTGTTGAATGCCTGCGGACGGAAGACAAGGACCGGCTAGTCGGAGCCGAAGAGGGAGGGCCGGGCGATGGAGGGGGTCGCCATGCTCTATTTTATCATAAGTTGGGCGTTTTCGGACTTTTGTTTTCCGTTGCGGATTGGATAGGCCGATTCGAGGGTTTGCGGCTGGCTAAAGGAGGCTGGTTTCCGGACTTGTCGATAACCCTCATTCCACGCTATACTTACGCTGCTGGCAAGTTGTTTGAGAAACGTCTGATGCAGTAGCGCCAGGTGTTGTCAGCCAAGGAGAAGAGGAAAACATGAATCTAAGGAAAACGCTCGCGGTAGCTTTACTGTTGGGAACGGTATCTCTGGGTATCGGCCTGGCAAAGGCAAAAACAAAGACCCTCTACGATGGTCTCGGCAAGAAAAAAGGAATTACGGCAGTCGTCAACGATTTTGTTGGCAATGTTGGCGGAGACGCCCGCATCAACGGTTATTTCAAGGCCACTGTGGCGGATCCCAAAAGACTGGCCACGTTCAAAAAGAACCTGGTCGATCAGATTTGTCAGGCGTCCGGCGGACCTTGCGTGTACAAAGGCAAGGACATGAAGACGGCTCACAAAGGCATGGGTGTCGACGATGCGGCTTTCGGCGCACTGGTGGAAGATCTGGTGAAGTCGTTGGACAAGTTCCACGTGGCGGAGAAAGACAAGAACGCGCTCCTGGGCGCGCTTGGTCCGATGAAATCGGACATCGTCGAGAAATAGGGATCGAGGCACTTCACTCACAGTTCGCGCAGGATGCTCCGCCCTGGTTGGCGGAGTAATTCCTGCGCTGCTTTTCTTATATGCACATTCCATTTGCAACACTCAGTAAACAACTGGCGTTCGGCGCCGTTTTTAGCATTCTGTTGTGCGCTCAAACGAGCGATGGGCAGCGGGTTACGGTGGCGGTCAAGAACTTTTCCTTCGAGCCCAAGGAAGTGACCATCGCCGCCGGAACCACGGTGGAGTGGACCGACGCCGGAGGCAAGCACACCATCGAAGCCGACAAGGGCGAATTCAAATCGGGCACGCTGACCGCGGGCGGCAAGTTCGAATACAAGTTCGACAAGCCCGGAACGTACGATTATTTTTGCGGGTTCCATGGCTCCAAGGGCGGGCACGACATGGCCGGCAAAATTATTGTTACCGCAGCGAAATAGAACAGGCACGGCAGGTCTGGCCGCAAGGCCCCAAGATCTTCCACACCTCGCGGATGCGGCAGGCAAAAGCGGCACCGCTACTGTGCTGAAAAGCCCGGCTCTAGCTCTAGCCGGTGCTTAGTGGCTGGCGGCTTGCGCGCCGATGGACGAACCCAAATCCTGCGACAGCAGCCTCAGTCCCGCAGTGACATTGACCGATGTGCTGGAGACGGGCACGCCAGCGTTGACCACTACGCTCAGGTGATTGGCGTCGATCACGGTGACTTTCTTGACCAGTACGTCGCTGGTTCCGAAGCCGACAAAAGTCTGTCCATCCACAAACAGCGGATGCGTCGGATCGGGGTTGCTACCAGTAGCGGAAATCAGGACGGTCGTGTCGGCGCCAGGCGAAATGCTGGCGGGCGTTACAGTGAGCGCCGGTGCGTCCTGACCGGGATCGTAGGTATAGGTTGTCGGGTTGGCTCCTTGCAGGTACGAGGAGCTTTGTCCGTCGGAGTTTAAGGCGGTCAGGATGGCCGTATAACCGGCCGGGGCCGGCGGAGGGATCACTTGGAAGCGGCCATCGGCGGCTATTTGGCGCACCATTCCAGGCAGACCATCAAACAGAAAACGAGTATCCACTGCCAGGTTGAGCCCGGAGATCCACACCGCCCGGTTCCCATAGGTGTCGTAAGTCGGATCCATGCCAGTAATGGAGGGAGGATCGTTCGAAACCACAGTGAACGCCGCGGGAAGCACGTAAACGTCGTTGGGAGTGGAGAAGAGCAACGTCCGGGGACCAGGTCCGCCCGTCGTCATGGCCGCTACGGGCTGGGCCTGCATCGCAATGTAGGGATAACCGGTATCCACCCAGATTTGCGAGATGTCTCCAGATTCCTGGAACACCTGCACGCCGAGTCCCGCGGTAAGAGTGGTGTAGTTGTTTTGCAGCAAACCCGCGCCGGTCGCTACCAGCGGAGTGTATTGGCCGACTCTGCCGCCGTTCAACGCCGGGGACAGCTCCGGCACACTCGCTGAGGAATAGCCATACATGCGCACCGAATGTACGGCCACCGACGAACGGGAACTGACACTGAAATTGAAGTTGTGCAGCACCGAGCCAGCCGAAACCGTCACCGGGGCGGCCTGATTTGGATTGCCCGTGCCGGGATAAAAACGGGTCGCAAAAGCCGTGTAATTGGGCTGAAACGCGCTGGAACTGCCATTGGCATCCACGGGAAACTTGATATTATCGACCGTCGTCTCTCCGGAATCGGTGAGGGCAGGGGGGAGCGGGTGCGCATAGAGGTAATAGGCGCCCCCCGGTGTCAGCCCCTGAATTTGATAAGTCCCGTCCGGGTTGGTCAGCGTGCTCACGGCTTGGCCCACAGCCGGCACCGCCACCACCGAAGCCAGATTCAAGCCTGTGTTGCCTAAAGTGACACGACCCGAGATCGCGCCGACTGCCGCCAAATAAGCGTCGGTTGGATACAAATTCGAGATGCCTGCGATGTCGTCGGCTTCCAGTGGCGCAGCCTTGGAACTGGAACTGGTGGTGGCGGTCGCCATCACACTCGAAGACAAGGTGTGCTGCAAACCCAGGGTATGCCCAAACTCGTGTACCAGCGTCGTAAAGAACAGTTCGGCGGAACTGGGGCCCAGGGCGGATTGGCTGAGATCGAGTGGCAGCAAAAGCCTGGAGCGCTGGATCGGCACGAAACTTCCGTTGGGTCCGGTGGTGACCGTACCCTTCACCTGGGGACCGCTCAAAGCGAGCAAACCGGGAGGAATGTCAGCGGAAAACTCGATATCAATGCCGGGGACCGATTCCACCGTACCGGCGACGAACAATCCGCCAAAGGCCACCCTGAGGTTGGAGGTGCCAACCTGATTCCAGACGTCGGCCGCGCTGCGGATTTCACTGACAATCGCGGGAAAGCTGTCTCCGGGAAAGGTCGCCGACGGTCCGGAATCCGAAACGAAGAAGCTAACGGTGTTGTTGGGAAGCGCGCTAAGATCAAACTTCTCTACAATCGGATTAAACGGTGCGGAATGGGAAGGGAAGTGGACGTAGTAATAGTAGGCCGAACCAGTCGAGGCAAAACCAACCAGACAGACCAAGGCCGCCAAACTTCTGATTAAGCCTGTCATTTGAGTAAACCCCTCATTGGCCCACTCCATTCAACACGGCTCGCACGCGGGATCGCAGATCGGAGAGCTGCATGACTAGGGAGCTGTCAGTTACCGGTTGTCCTCGCCGGTCGAGCAACATCTCGGTAGTCGCCGGTCGCGCGGCCTGCACACCGCCATTGATGCCGAATAAGCCTTGCGACAAACCGATTACCTGGGTGACCCCGTTCCTGCTAGTCCACAGAAAGAAGATGTACTCCTTGCCCAGTTGAAAGCCGGGAGCGCCGGAATAGGATTGCTGGACCCCATTAAACGTGCCTCCCGGAACGGCTACATCTACAAAGGAACCGGGGTGTCCCTTCCAGACTTCGGTGACCTGGATTTGATAGTGGGAGAAAATCACCCGGCTGTGGAGGGCTGATGTGACCGGGCCTTGCACAATGCCGCGGACCACGAGAGTGGACTGCTGGGTCATGTCTTCCAGGCTCAGCCGCTGCAGTGTTGCGGCGGAAAGTCCGCTGACGCAAGCCAAGAACAAGCCAAGTTTGAGGGAAACGTTCATAGACAGACTGCCAGCTTCAGCACGTTTACGAAGCAATCCGACCGCCACGATGCAAACCGCTGAAAAAGAACGTAGCTACCTCCGCGCCTCGCACTTTCCTGTATCCATTGGACACATTTTTGAGCCACCTTGGCCTGACGGATAATTAGGCGCGATCCCGGACGATCATGATCGGAATATTCAAATGGTGACGTACATCATTAATTGTAGTCCCAAAGATGATGTCTTTCAAGCCCTTATGTCCATGAGCTCCCATCACGATGAGATCCGGGTTCAGTTCTTGGGCGTAGTGAATAATGGCGCTGGTGGCTTTACGGGCATGGCGAACCACAGTTTCCACGCGGAATCCTTGCTCAGTTAGTTCAGTCGCAATCTCCTGCAGATATGCCTGGCCGGCGGCAACCTCGGCGGTGGATGCCAGTGGTCCGTAGAGCTGGCTGGTAGGGCCTTCCTCAACGTGAAGCAGGTAAAGCGTGGCTTGCGGATCCTTCGCCAAGGCGGCGGCATAGCGGACCGCAAAACGGTCAATATGGGTGTGATCCAAAGGAACCAATATCTTGTGATAAGTGACTTCCAGTAAGGGCTTTGTGATCGCCTCAGGCGCCGGTACGAGAGCGGCTGGCAGGGCTTGACCCCGGTGTTTGAAGAAAGGCTGAAAGGTGATCCAAGCAAGCAGCAAGCCGACCAGAGCGAGTATGGCAAAAACCGCAGACCAGACCAGTGCTCGATATGGGAAATCCACTGACAGCCAGTCGGTTAACGTGCTGTGAGTGAGCCATAGGTTTAGGGCGACAATTAGTGCCGCAGCGGACCAGGACAGTCCCTGAACCCAGCGCGCGTTCACAAACGGGCCCATTCGTTGACGATCGCCGGTGAAGTGAATCAAGGGAATCACGGCAAAGGGCAACTGGAGGCTTAAGATCACCTGGCTCAGGATCATCAATTGGAACGTGCCGCGGTCCCCCGCCAAATAGACGGTGACTGCGGCCGGCAGAATGGCGGCGCTCCGCGTCAAAAGCCGGCGGAGTTGTGGACTCATGCGAAAGTTGAGGAAACCCTCCATAACAATCTGACCTGCAAGGGTGCCCGTCAGCGTGGAAGATTGGCCGGAGCAGAGCAGGGCAATCGCAAATACGATTCCGGCCGCGCTGGTGCCGAGGAGCGGCGCGAGCAGCAAATGCGCTTGCTGGATTTCCGTCACCTCGATGCCGTGGCGGAAGAAAACCGACGCGGCCAGGACTAAAATGCAGCAGTTTACCAAGAGAGCGCCGTTGAGGGCGATGCTCGAGTCGATCAGGTTAAAGCGGCAAGCGGTCCGCTTTTCCGCCTCGCTCTTGCCGATCCGCCGGGTCTGGACCAGGGCGGAATGCAGGTATAGGTTATGCGGCATCACGGTAGCGCCCAGGATCCCGATGGCGACGTAGAGACTGCGATTATTCAGGGTAGGAATTATGCCGCGGAAGATCTCACTAACGACCGGCTGTGCCCACCAGATTTCCACCAGGAAACAAGTGGCGATTACCAGCACCAGCGCCAGCACCATGCTCTCCATCACCCGTACTCCCAAGCGGGTGAACCATAGGATCAGCAGGGTGTCGAGGGCGGTGAGTAATACGCCCGCCAGCAGCGGCAGATGGAAAAGAAGGTTCAGGGCAATTGCGGCGCCAAGAACTTCAGCCAGATCGCAGGCGACGATGGCGATCTCGCACAATACCCAGAGCACCCAGGAGACGGTGCGCGGGTAAGTCTCGCGGCAGGCCTGAGCCAGGTCCCGTTGCGTGACAATCCCGAGGCGGGCAGATAAGGTTTGAAGAAGAATGGCCATCAGGTTCGACAGCACCAGCACCCACAGCAGTTTGTATCCGAACTTGGCGCCGCCTTCCAGATCGGTGGCCCAGTTGCCGGGGTCCATGTAGCCGACGCTGACCAGGTAGGCGGGGCCGGAAAAAGCGAAGAGGCGTTTCCAAAGAGACTGCTGAGTGATGGTGACGGAGCCGTGGAGGTCGGGCAGGGACTGGTTTACTGTGGTTTCCAATGGCAATTTAACCATAGTTTACAGTGATCGCCAGCCTACGTCAAGACAATTGGTGGCCAGCGGTCGGAGGTGGTGCTTTTCGGCCAGGTTAAGCCAGGGGCGGAGGTAGGTAAGTGGTTGATAGTCCGCAAGATCGGATTCGGTCCAAGGCTTGCTTAACACTGGGATAGAAGAAATAGGAACGACTATGAAACGCACATCGCTCGTCCTGCTGACACTCAGCGCCTTGCTTGGCGTAGGAAGCTTGCGAGCACAAGACGCTCCCTCCAGTCCGCCACCGGATATCCAGCCAACGGACGGAACTTACGACGCCGGGGCAGATCCGGGGCCGAATCGGGGCGTGGCCCGAATCAGTCTACTGAATGGGGACGTATCGGTACGGCGCGGCGATTCCGGCGATGTGGTGGCTGCGGCGGTGAACGCGCCTTTGATGGTTCAAGACAGCCTGCTGACCAGCTCGTCTTCCCGGGCTGAAGTGCAATTCGATCCTGCCACGCTGCTGCGAGTGGGGGCCAACAGCGAAGTACGCATAACGAATTTCGACAATCGCAGCTATCAGTTGCAGATTGCAATTGGAACCGTTACTTTTCGTGTCTTGCGACCGGAAAGCCAATCGGAGATCGACACGCCGAGCGTGGCCGTGCGGCCGTTGCGTCCCGGAACCTACCGGGTGACGGTGCGCGAGGACGGCTCGTCCGAGATCATTGTACGGGATGGCGAAGCGGAGATCGCCAGTGCAAATGGAACCCAGCGGCTGGGTGCTGCGCAAACTATGCTGGCGCGCGGGACACCTCAGGAAGCTGAGTTTCAAACGATGGCGGCAGGTCCGCTGGACGCCTGGGACCGGTGGAATCTGGACCGCGACCGTGTATTTCAAAATTCACCTAGCGCTCAATATGTTGGCCCGGATGTGCCGGGAACCGAAGAACTTGACAACCATGGCCGGTGGGTCACCGATCCTAGCTACGGGCAGGTTTGGACACCGAATGTTGTAGACCCGAACTGGGCTCCCTATCGCAACGGGGACTGGACCTGGGAAGACTACTATGGTTGGACTTGGGTGAGCGCCGATCCGTGGGGCTGGGCACCCTATCATTATGGACGTTGGTTCCATGGCGGGCTGGGTTGGTGCTGGTGGCCGGGACCGATTTACGGACGGCACTTCTGGGCGCCGGCCTACGTCGGTTTCTTTGGCTTCGGCGCAGGCGGCGGTTTTGGGTTTGGATTTGGCAATCTCGGTTGGGTGGCGCTGGCGCCGTTTGAGCGCTTCCATCCCTGGTGGGGTCATGGCTGGAACGGACGCAACATTTTTGAGAATAGCCGGCTGGTCAACAACGTGAACATTATGAACACGTACCGGAACGCTCGCGTGGCCAACGGGATCACGGGCGTCGCCGCCAGCCAGTTTGGCCGGCGGGGCGGGGCATTCGGCAGCTTCAGCGGGTCGCAGGTCCGGAACGCCGGCGCCGTGCGGGGACTTCCGCCCATCGCACCAGGACGTGAGAGTCTGGCGTTGAGTAATCGCACCGCTAGTGGCAACTATCCGCAGACAGCGAATCGGCAGTTCTTCTCGCATGGACCGGCTGCCACGCCAGCTCAGCGGAGTTCGATCAGCGGGAACCCGGGAGCGAGCACTCATGATTGGAGCCGCTTCGGCGCGCCGATCCATGGAGGAACGACGGCCACACCGCAGCAGAGCGGCGGATGGAGAGGCTTTGGCAGTCCGGCCCCACAAAGCGGCGCGACGCGCGGCTTCGGCGGATATCAACCCCGGGCAGCGGCGCCAAGTTCGGGTTACGGGTATAGCGGCGGCGGTACGCAACCTGTGCGTATCAGTCCGCCCATCGTGCAACAGCGTGCGCCCAACTATTCGGCGCCGCAGTCAATGCCCAGCTACTCCGCGCCGAGCTACAACAGCGGTAGTGGTGGCCGGTCTATGCCCAACTACTCCGCGCCGAGCTATCATCCTCCGGCTTCGAGCGGCGGTGGTGGGCGATCAGCGCCCAGCAGCGGCGGCCGATCTGCTCCAAGCGGCGGTGGAGCCCACGGCGGCGGTGGGGGCGGTGGCCATCATCGCTAGCAGATTTCGATAAATTTCTTCCCTTGGGCCTGGCGTTCCATCCTCCCGGAGAACCCAGGCCTTATTTTTGGTCCAGCTCACTTGATGAGCGCCACCACTCGAAGGACACGGTTCTTTTGCCGTCATCACGCTCAGCATCACGAAAGCTGGGTCGCAGGGACTGCTGCGCTGCCGCAAAAGGGGAATCCCCCGAGGTACTCGTGAACTGTCTTCGTGATCGGCCGCTGATAATCCTCGGAGGGGAATTTCATTAGAAAGTGCCCACTTGGACTGGTGCGCGACGTGTGAAAGTGACACCTTTGCGAGCGGCGCCAAACGGTCAAATCCCAGCGTAGGGCATGGGTTCTGAGCCGCTCTGTGATCCAGGAGCGGAAAGGTAGCAGAGCGCTCCTTTGAACAGTCTCAGTAGGCTTACTTCGGCCCCAGAAGCCATGCTGGTAGCAAGAAAATCAGCGGCACGTTATACTAAAATTCTCCTTTATTTCGCCATGCCGGAAAACGTGCGACCTTTCCCGGCCCCTCCCGGGCGGGATCGGCTTGAATCTTGGAAGGAAATCGCAGCGTACTTGGGCCGGGAGGTTCGAACGGTCCAAGGCTGGGAAAAGAGCGAAGAACTGCCGGTGCATCGCCACCGGCATTCCAGGCTGGCCACGGTTTTCGCCTTTCAGTCGGAGTTGGATGCGTGGCGCACGCGGCGTGCAGGCAACGCCGCAGTTCAGAAACCGGATCTGCGGCGTCTCAACTCTTCCGCCACGCCGGCTCGTGTTGAGGAGCCGCCGCGGCAAGCGCCTTGCCTGGTGGGCCGCCAAAAGGAACGAAACGCACTCCATGCGGCGCTTCGGCAGGTTGAATCTGGCCGCGGCTTGCTAGTCAGCGTGACCGGCGAGCCGGGCATGGGGAAGACAACTCTGGTGGAGGAGTTTTGCAAAGAGTTGGAAGAGCCCACGCTGGTTGCCCGTGGAAAGTGTTCCGAGCGGCTGGCGGGCTCCGAAGCTTACCTTCCGTGGTTGGAATCGCTTGAAAGCCTCTTGCGCCAGAACCAAAATCAAGCCGCTGTTGCCCGCCTGATGAAAACCACCGCACCCACTTGGTACGCGCATATTGGGCAGCAAGATTCGAGCAAATCGGCCGCCCGGCTGACCTCTCAGGAGCGGATGAAACGCGAACTCACGGCGCTGTTTGAGGCGCTCTCGCTAACACAACCGATTGTCGTGTTGCTCGAAGACTTACATTGGGCCGATGCTTCCACCGTCGACATCCTGGTTTACATGGCCGATCACTTCGACCGCGCCAAGGTCTTGGTGATTGTCACTTACCGGCCTGCCGAGCTTCAACTCTTGAAGCACCCGTTTCTTCAAGTCAAGCTGAACTTGCTCAGCCGGGGCCTTTGCCGCGAGATGCCGATCGAGTTTTTATCCCGCTCCGACATCCAACGCTATCTGGACTTGAGTTTTCCCGAACATCGCTTCCCATCCGGGCTGGCTGACCTGATTCATTCAAGGACGGAAGGTAGCCCGCTGTTCATGGCGGACCTAGTGAGATACCTCTGGGATCGCGGTGTTCTGAACGAGCGCGACGGGTGGCAATTGGCAGGGTCGCTTCCGGCCCTGGAGCGGGAAATGCCGGAATCGGTGCGTGCCATGGTCGAGCGCAAGATCGCGCTGCTGGAGGGGGATGACCGCGGGTTGCTGGTGGCGGCCAGCGTACACGGTTTTGAGTTCGATTCGACGATTGTTTCCGAGGCGCTCGAGCAGGGCGCTGCCGCCGTGGAAGAACGGCTGGAGATGCTCGACCGTGTGCACGCTTTGGTCCGCGTGGTGGAAGAGCGGGAGTTTCCCGATCGCACTCCGACGCTGCGTTACCGCTTCGTCCATGTGCTTTACCAGAATGCGCTGTATGCCTCGTTGCAGCCGACTCGCCGCGCCGCGCTTTGCGCATCTGTGGCTCAAGTGCTGGTGAACCACCACGGCGAGGAGGACCCAAGCGTCACCTCGCAACTCGCGCATCTCTACGAAGGGGCGCGCAATTTTCTGAAAGCTTCCAGCTACTTTCAAAAAGCCGCCAAGATCGCCACGTCGTTGTTTGCCTATCGCGAGGCCAGCGCGCTGGCGCGTCATGGGCTGGAGCTTTTGAATCGGCTCCCCGAGAGCCCCGGGAAGGCTCAAGCTGAACTGGCGCTTCAGGTCACGCTGGGGGAACCCTTGCAAGCGTTGAAAGGATACGCCTCGCCGGAAGTCGAACAGGTCTACTTACAAGCGAAGAATCGAGCTGAAGATGTGGGTGATGACCGGCAGCTCGGTCTCGCTCTGTACGGGCTGGGCATGAGCCACCTTGTTCAGAGCGAGTTCGGAAAAGCGGTTGTGGTGGGCGAACAGTTCCTCGCACTCTGCCGCGCCACCGGACGCCGGGACTTGGAGATCACGGCCTGCGGCGCCCTTGAAGGCGCTCGCCTGCACACGGGAAATTTTAGCGGCACGGTGGAACTGTTCCGGAACTACGAATCCGTGCTCGACCAGATAACCGTTCCCAAGCTGGCCGTGATTCATGGAACCTATGGAGGCACCTTCAGCCGCTGCTTCGCCGCGTGGGCGCTTTGGTTTCTCGGATATCCGGATCAGGCGCACCGGCATGCCGATGTCGCTCTGGTTGAAGCCAGGAAGCTGACCCATATCCAGAGTATGGCTTCGGCGCTTGCAATCGGCGCTCTGGTTTACAGTTTCCGGCGGGACGTGCCCAGGACGCATGAGTTGGTGAGTGAGTTGTTGACGCTTGCCGAAGAACACGATCTCAGTCACTACCGGGCCTTCGGTACGGTCATGGATGGTTGGACGCTCACTTGGCTTCATAAGCCCGCAGAAGGGCTCGAGCAATTGCGCCGAGGCCGGGAACAGTTCCGCGCCAACGCATCGCGGCTCCACTACCCGCACTTTTCCGCGTTGATGGCGGAAGCCTACTGCGCCCTCGGCGATCTGCAGCGCGGCCTTGCTGTCTGCGACGATGGAATCGCCGAAGCCGCACGCACCGGCGGCGCCTACTACGAGCCCGAAGTCTTCCGCTTGAAAGGCGAACTGCTGCGGACGCACGCGCCAATGGAAGCAGAAGCGCTTTTTCGAGAGGCGGCGGCTTTGGCGAGGAAACAGGGAGCAAAGGCGACCGAACTGCGGGCGGCAATCAGCCTGGCGCGAATGCTCCCAGTTGACGAGACGAGGGCGTTCCTAAAGTCCGTTTACGAATGGTTTCACGAAGGCTTTGAAACTGCCGACCTCCAGGAAGCCAGAGTGCTTCTCGACCGGCGATGACGCCCATCCGAACCTTCGCCCTTAACTTCCGGTGTACATCAGCATCACCGGAGGGGAAACCGCCGATCGGCCAGTGGAGTCAGTCACTTTCAACTGGACGATATAAGTCCCGGGGCCGTTGACGAATTGGATGGTGGCTTTGGGGTTGTTAGGTGTCTGCAAAATAGCCGGCACCTTGCCACCGGGCAGAACCGAGTAAAGATATGTGACCGCGCCAATGCCGGTGGATGCGCTCCCATCCAGGGTGATGGAGCGTTGGCTGGTAGTCAGCGAGGCCGGTGCAACCACAGCTGTGGCGATAACGCCGGAAGGAGGCGTGGGTTGGAATGCGTGGCCATCTGCAACGATTCTCTCTGCCATGATGGTCGCGGTGGCGTGCAGCAGGCTAGCCCCGGTTAGATCGACAAGGTCGAGAGCTATCGTGCCGGAGTAGTGATTACCGCCCGGATCGAGCGTGATTTGTTCCGAGATGGTCCCAATTCCGGCGATATTCACATTCGACTCATCGTAGAGCCAGGTGGGGTGTTTCAACTGATAAGTCAACGGCCCGGTTTGCGCCCACACTCCGAGACACACGTTGCCGGTGGATGGCGGGGAGATGTCATTCAGGGTCTCGGTTCCGTCCGAGTGCCACTGATCGAAGCCTTCATCGAAGACATTCGGTCCGGCGGTGTAGTAGCCACCGTTGGGATCCGCCAGGAAGACGGTATGCCAAAGCCCAACAATGCTGGGCGGCGTAGCCGCGTGCTCATCGGCCGGTGGGGCTGCCGGGAGGCTTTGCATTCTGGTTTTCATCCGTTGAAACGACTGCATCGCGGATTGATAGGCAGCGGGGCTGAGGTTCTTGGTGGATCCACAGTTGGCGCTAGCCGGGGCAGCGGTCAACGCCGAAAGTACAGCGGCCGAAACAACGGCTTTTGTGAGGAACAGATTTGGTTTCATGGTTCGTTCTCCTTGTGCGACAGGAAGAAGCGTTTGTCGCATGAATCGAACGTAAAGGCTGGAAGGCACGAAATTCAAGCGAAACGGAGCGCCAGCAAGCGAGATTTCGCTCCTTTTCGTGGCTCTGGAGAACGGCTGGTACAACCCGCGAAGGCGCGCCGCGCAGCCCATGATACAGGACTATTGGCTACTCGTGCAGAAATTTGCGGGCGCCAAACAGGACTCCGAAACCAAACCCGAAGCATAGGCCCGAGGCAACGCGTTGGACGACGCCAGACCATGGATGCCCTTTAACGCGCGGGTTGCGTAAGCTGTCACAGTTTACATAATATGTGTTATCGGAAGCGATCCGCGACCGCCTGGACGCGATCGCCACGCTCGCGCGCTCGCTCTCCGAGACCGAGCTCCGCGTACTGATCGAGCTGGCCAGGCGCGCGAACGCGCCAGAGTGGACCTGTAAAGTCAGCCTCAAAGACCTGGTCGCCGCCACCGGATCGAGCAGACGCAGCGTGATCGACACGATCGCCACGCTCGGTAAGCGATCGCTCATCACGAGCCGCCGAGCCATCGGGCGCGATCCAAGCGGCTTCCGGATCGAGGCCCTCCGCACAGTCCAGATGGGTGCAACCACTGCACCCATCACAGGTGCAACCACTGCACCCAGTGCAACCACTGCACCGATCAAGGGTGCAACCACTGCACCCGTTACGGGGAGTACCGGTGCAACCACTGCACCCATCGACACGGAAAATCAACAAGTTCCGGCGGATCCTTCAAGCGTCGATATATCGATAGATCCGGATCCGATCATCAATCGACTCCTCAAAGCCCATCCGAGCCAATTTCCAGCCCCGGACCTGGTCTGGGCCAAGCAGTGGCTGGGCACCTACGCATGCAAATTCCCCGCCCCCAGTAACCCCTACCCCAAGGAGCCCGACGACTGGGCGGCCGCGCAATTTCTCAGCATTGCGACACGCCCGCGGCTCGAGGCACTGCTCTACGAGCTCATGGCCGAGCGAAAGGAGAGCGGCTGGAACTACGCGTGGTTCGCGAGCGTGGCACTGCAGCGCATCCACGGCATCGCGCCGGCCGCGCTGGCGGCCGCGCGCGCCGAGCAGAAGAAAATCAAGTCCGGCATCCGCGCGATCGCGGCCGGCAAATCGTTCTGACCGAGAAAGGAGCCCGTAAATGGCCACACCCGCACGTATCGGCCTGATCCTCACCCCATTCCAGATGTTCCGCATCATCGCCACACTGACCGACGACCAGATCATCGAGATCTACCGCGCCATCGACGACGCGGAAGACGAAGAGGAGTGGCTCATCCGCGCCAGCGCCTGGCTGCGAGCGCACGAAGCGAGGCGCAACCGTGGCTAGCGCGACCCGCGAGCAACGCATCCGGAACGCCGTGCAGAGATGGCGGGACACACGGAGGGACACACAATGAGCGGCGCACCGAACGACATCGACCGCCTCGCGGCCGCGATCGCGGAGGCGCACCCCGCGGAGCGCGAGCGCGCCGCCGAGCTGGCGATGGAACTCTTCCATGTCGCAATCGAGCGCGGCCTGACCTACAGCACCACGCTGATCTACGTGCGGGATCAACCCACCCGGCAATTGTCGGGACGAGACCTGCTGGTCTGGGCCCACAAATACGCGCTAGTCAGCGGCGGTGTGCTCGGAGGCACGCCATGAAGCGGCCGCCGAAACCAAAAACGCCGGCGAAATCGCAGCCAGACGACATCATCGTGGGCACGTTCGCCCCGCGCGCGTTCCAGTTGGGCGTAACGATGCTCCACCAAGCCATGCAACGGGTCAAGCGCGATGCGAAAAGCGGCGAGTCGATCGATGCGGCGCTCGACATCCTGGACGTGCTCTCACACGCCCTCCGCGACCTAGTCGCGCACAACGCGCAGCTCATCAAAGTCAAGCACCAGGAGACACGGCCAGGCCACGCCATCATCGGGCGCTGCGCACACTGCGATCAGTACATCGACACGGCCGGCAACGGCCACGATCCGGATTGCACCGGCCACATCCCGCACGATGGACCGCCCGCCGCCTGACGCCCGCGGGACGCCCTGGTCCGCGTGGCGCGCGGCGGCGCTCAACGCGCTATTCGATCGAGCGGCGCCGCCGCGGTGGAACGGCGAGCCAGCGGCGCCGTCGCGCATCTCGGCCGAGACGGCGAAGACATACGGCAACGGCTGTCCGCCTCCGGACGGATTCCTGCGCGGCCCGGGTGGATGCGACATGCCGGCATCCGCGCCAGGCGCACGAGGCCGCCAGCGATCGCGCAAGCGCTGACACCGGACACAAAGGAGAACCATGAAACTGGAAGACGTCCGCACGCTACTCGAGATGGCCAAGGACCGCGGCATCCGGGAACTCATGCGGCAAATCGTCGAAGAGCACGACGCAGCCGAAGAGCGGCTCCGGAACGAACGGGACGCACTATTCCGCAAGGCAGCCACAACGCTAATCACCGAGACCGGAGAACGGCCACGGGACTACGACGACGACGACGACGAGGACAATCCCACAATC
>Ga0075017_100000334_pt1 | contig 25442 bp, 31 predicted proteins | sample AleBraG_ABR_2012_FD_71475 | JGI IMG/M metagenome (GOLD analysis project Ga0075017, IMG submission 71475) | Freshwater sediment microbial communities in response to fracking from Pennsylvania, USA - Alex Branch Run_MetaG_ABR_2012 | ecosystem: Environmental > Aquatic > Freshwater > Creek >... | reverse complement strand
TTAGTGGCGCGGCTCGTCGAGATCATGGAGCTGACCTTCAAGGACGACACGAACACCTGGATGCTTGGTCCCGACAAGCGCTGGCGAAGGCTGACCTCAACAACGGACTTCTCGGTGCAATCCCGGCTCAAGGAGCTCGCCCTCGACGATGGGAAGCGGCGGCTCGAGTCCTAGCTGTTCTCCATGGGGCTGAGGCGGTGCCGTCGCCCCGCCACTCGGAGCGAGAGATACGAGAGCCCACCCAGCGGGATCGGGAGCCAAAAGTTGACCAGACGCCAAGCGATGACGCCGAGATAGGCGATCGATGCCGGAACGCCGAATCCCGCCAGGGTGCCCGACAAGGTGAACTCGACGACGCCGAGACCGCCGGGCGTGATGGGGATGGCCGCAAGGATGTTGGCGAGTCCGTAGGCGACGAGCAGGTCGATCGGCAGCACCGCATGGCCGAACGCGAGCAGGATCACCCAGAGACAGGCGCAGTCGAGCAGCCAGTTCGCCGCCGCCCAAGCCAGGGCTCCCCAGAGGAGACGTCGGTTCGAGAAGAGGATGGTCAACCGGTCAGCAAGGTGCTGGAGCAGCTCTGAGACCTTCTCGGCCGAGATGAAAGGGACATGGTCTGCGAGCCGTCGGAGCCAGCCGTCAGCGTGCCGCTGCCCGCGGGTCAGGAGCAGGACGGTTCCACCGAAGGCCGCGAGGAGCAGCACGCCGAGCAGCGCCGCATAGCCGTAGACGCGGTTGACGCCGTGGAGCGGGATCGAGATCAACAGCGCCAGCCAGAAGATGAGGTTCAGCACCACAGCTGAACCGACCCCCTGGGTCGCCAGTCCGAAGGCGGAGGTCGACCCAGGAACACCGCTGGCGGTGAGCATGCGATAGCCCAAGGCACCGCCAGCCGCTGTTCCTCCAGGGACGACATGGCTGACCGACAGCGAGGACATGTTGATCCGCAGCAAGGTCCAACGGCTCGGTGAGTCTGGGGCAAAGACAGTGCGGGAGAGCTCCGCGTATGCGAGGAGCGCGCCAATCTCCAGGAGCACCGCAACCGCCAGAAGGCCCCAGTTGACGTTTCCCAGGATCTTGATGTTCTTCCGAGCGGAAGCGAACTCGGGCAGCAGGAGGTACTCGAAGACGAAGAGGAACACGACTGCAGAGAGGGTGTAGCGCACCTCAGGCCGCAACCAACGACGCTTGGTGCGCGGCTCAGGGGGCTCCAGACCCTCGACCTCGTCCGCCATGTATCCAGGCTTCCACACCCTGCCAACGCCCTAGTGCCATGCTCTGAGAGATGGAGCCCGACAGCGACGATCCGATTGAGGCAACAGAGCGCTCCGGCGATCGCTGGCACTCCAGGGCGATGCGCGCCGCTGATCGTCGCGATGTCCCGCTCCCGACGATCCTCACCGCTGTGGCGGTGGTCGTCGGCACCTGCCTGGCCATCGTGCTCGTCTGGACGCTGCGGACGATCGTGCTCTACGTGCTGGTCTCCACCTTCATCGCAGTGCTGCTCGCTCCCGCCGTTTCGGCGATCGAACGGCGTGGCCTGCGTCGTGGCCTGGCCACGGGGATCGTCTTCACCCTGGGCATCCTGGCATTCGCTGGTCTGGCCTTTCTCTTCGGCTGGCCGCTGGTCACCGCGGTCGATCACTTCTCCCGACAAGCACCGCATCTGGTCCGCCAGGCCGAACAGGGCCGAGGGACCCTCGGTCACCTTCTGGAGCGCTTCCACTTGCGCCATTGGGTCCAGACCAATGCCCCCAAGCTCTCCAGCTATGCCTCCAGCGTGGCGAAGCCAGCATTCTCGGTCGGCGCCGCTGCACTCTCGACGATCGTCTCGCTCCTCACAATTGCGGTGCTCTCCGCCTACATCCTCCTCGAGCTTCCGAAGATCTGGCGGGCCCTGCTCGGCCTTGTTCCGGCCAGCCAGGCGCGTCGAGTCGACAAGGTCGCTCGCGATGCCTCTCAAGCGGTGAGCGGCTACGTGCTCGGCAACGCGCTGACCTCCATCATCGCTGGCCTCGTGGTCCTGGTGACCTTGGAGGCGCTCAATGTGCCTTTTGCGCCGCTCCTGGCGCTCTGGGTCGCGCTCGTCGACCTCCTGCCCCTGATCGGGGGGCTGATCGCTGGAGTTCCGACGGTCATCGTGGCGCTGCTCCACAGCGTCCCAGCCTTCATCGTGACAACAGTCGTGTTCCTCGTCTATCAACAGATCGAGAACCACCTTCTGAATCCGATGATCATGTCGAAGACGGTCAAGATGCAGCCGGCGCTCGTCTTGCTCGCCGTCCTCGTCGGTGCGGCCCTCGGAGGGCGTCTGCACAGCGGCTTCGGAACCTTGATCGGCGCGCTCATCGGCATTCCGGTGGGCAGCGCGCTTCAGGTGATCATCCGCGAGATGCGCCTCCCGCCCGAGGTGCTGCTTGGCGCTGATGATGGGGGGGCCATCACCTAGGCTCTGCCCCCGTGAAGGTGCTGGTCATCATCCCGACGTACGACGAGGCGCTCAACATTGGGCGCATGCTCGGGAAGTTGCGCGAGATCGTGCCCGACGCTGAGATCCTCGTCGTCGACGACGGCAGCCCTGACGGCACGGCGGACCTTGTCGAGAAGGAAGCTGAGCGCCTTGGCTCGATCAACGTGCTTCGACGCGAGGGAAAGGGCGGTCTTGGGTCGGCATACCGCTCTGGATTTGCCTGGGGCCTAGAGCGGAGCTTCACCGCCTTTGTCGAGATCGATGCCGATTTCTCGCATGACCCCGCAGCGCTCCCACGGCTCCTCGCGGCAGCCGACGAGGGGGCCGAGCTCGTCATCGGTTCCCGCTATGTCGAGGGAGGCTCGATCCCAGGCTGGTCCTGGTATCGCCACCTTCTCTCTCGAGGAGGCAACGTCTATGCCTCAGCGATGCTCGGTCTCCACGTCGCTGACTCGACCGCCGGCTACCGCGTCTACCGTGACAGCGCCCTGCGCAAGATCGACTTTGCCACGGTCCAGGCTGACGGCTATGGCTTCCAGATCGAGATGACCTATCGCGCCCGACTGGCGGGTGCCTCGATCAAAGAGGTCCCGATCGCCTTCGTCGATCGGGAGCAGGGTGAGTCGAAGATGTCGTCGCACATCATCGTTGAGGCCCTCGGACTGGTGACGAGGTGGGGCATCGAACGCGCCCGCGGCCGCCCGTGGACACCACCGGTCTAGAAGCTGCTCAGAGCCTCGAGCCGGGCTGAGGCGCCGGGGACCACGGCTTCGATGATCGAAGCCAGCTTGACTCGGGTCTCCTCGATCTCGCCGCTCGAGGTCGAACCGGCGACGATGCCGGCGCCGGCCCTGATCGTGGCGCGTTCAGCTGATAGCGAGGCGCCCCTGATGGCGAGGTGGAAGATGCCGTCACCCTCGGCGTCGATCCATCCCACCGAGCCAGCGAAGTCGCCTCTGGGTGCTTCGAGCGACGAGATCAGGGACAGGGCCTCGCTCGTGGGAACGCCGCCGACCGCAGGCGTGGGATGGATCGCCGCCAAGAGGTCGATCAGGCCGACGGGAGATCCGGCGGGGAGCTCTGCTTCAATGGCGGTCCCAAGGTGGGCGACGGCTCGCAGCTCGACCACGCGCGGGGCTGACGGTACCGACAGCTTCTCGACCAGGCCATCGAGGCGTCCGACGATGTCATCGACCACGAGTCGGTGCTCCTCGAGATCCTTCGCTGATCGCGCCAGAGCCATCCCTCCATCGCGCCCATCGCTCAGGCCGATCGTCCCGGCCAGGGGGTGGCTCGAGATCTGGCGACCCTGTCGCTCGACCACGAGCTCGGGCGACGCGCCGACGACTCGAGAGGTCCCGCTCGGATGGGCGTAACGGACGCAGGAGGGCTCTCGGTCAGCCATCCGCTCGAGGACCGAGGCGGCGTCCAATGGCATCGTTGCCGTGAGATGGACTGATCGCGAGAGGACGACCTTGCGCAATCTGCCAGCGCTGATCTCCTCCAGAGCAGCGTTCACCATCTGTCCGTACACCGCGGCGTCGGGATCTTCCTCGACCGAGAGCAATCCGGGATCACCTGTTGATTTCTGTTCAGCTCCAGCCTGGAGCGCATCGAGCTCGGCCTCGAGGACCTGGAGTCCAGGCCGCTCGTCGGCGATGAGGGTTACCCAGATCCCGCCGTCGGCCGAGGCAGTGATCTGGATGGGAGCAAGCCACGCGCAGCCTGGCTCGCCCGGCAGAAATGGGACCGCAAGGTGCAGACGGGGGCTTGGGGCTCCCGGCTGCTGATCAAGCTCGATCGACGCCAAGAGCTGAGCGATCGCCGATCTCGATACGACCGAGCTGATCGGGTCAAGTTCGACTGCTGTCAGCTCGCCGAGGCCAAGCGCAGTCCGCTGATTCCCCACGTGCAAGACACCATGGCGCGCCGCCGTAGCAGTCAGCGCCACGAGGTCGAGGTCGTCTCGGCGGAACCGCCGGGCGCTGCGGCTCACTCCTGAAGGTCTCGTCGAGTAGCGGTGAAGAGCTGGCTGATCCCTCCGGAGAGCAGATGGTGGTTCACGCCAGAGAAGCCTCGATCGATGAGCAGCGAGCGCAGCTCGTCAGGATCTGGCAGGTAGACGGTCGACGCCGGGAGGTAGCGGTAGGCCACCCGATCACTGAGAAGGCCGCCGATCACGGGGACGGCATGCTGGAACCACACGCGGTGACCGGTCCGCAACAGCTTCGAACGCGGGATGGCGACCTCCAGGAGACTCAGCCTTCCCCCGGGGCGGAGCACCCGAGCCATCTCGTCGAGGCACGCTGGAAGATCGGTGAAGTTCCGAAGCGCGTAGCCACAGAGGATCCCGTCGATCGCTCCATCGGCGATCGGTAGGGCCGATGCATCAGCCTGCAGGAGCGGTCCGGTGCCGTGGGATGCCGAGAGCATGCCAAGCGACAAGTCAGCGCCGATGACCTCGAGTTGCTGGGCCGCCGCTGTCCGCGACAGGTCGCCGGTCCCGCAAGCGAGGTCCAGCACGATGCAGTCAGCCGTCAGACCGAGGCTCTCGACCGCCCGTCGACGCCATGAGGCATCCAGACCGAAGGTCATCAGCTTGTTGACAAGCTCGTAGCGCGGGGCGATGGCGTCGAACATTCCGCGGACAGCCTCGGTCTTGTCCTCCTGGCGGGGGAGCACGGTGTCATTCGACGTGAGCACAGTGCCTCTCAGCGGTAGTACCGGTAGACGACCTGGGCGACGCAGGCCGGCTTCGTAGCCGCCTCGGCCTCGAGGGTTGCATCGAGGACAACCTGGACACTCTCCCCCAGGTCCTCGACGCTGGCCACGGTGACGCCAAGTCGAAGTCGTGAGCCGACTGTCACCGGAGCTGGGAAGCGAACCTTGTTGCAGCCGTAATTAACGCCAAAGGTGAGGTTCTCGACGACGAAGACCTCGCCGATCCATGCAGGGATGAGCGCGAGGGTCAGATACCCGTGGGCAATCGTGGCTCCGTAGGGACCTTGCGCCGACTTGACGGGGTCGACGTGGATCCATTGGTGATCACCGGTGGCGTCTGCGAAGAGGTCGATGGTCGCTTGGTCGACCTCGTGGAAGTCGCTATAGCCAAGATCGGCGCCGACGAGAGCTGCGAATTCGTCGAGGCTGCTGATGGACCGAGTCACAGACTGCTCCTTGGGTTGTGCGCGTTTGATTGAGCGTAGCGAGCGCCGCCCGAGCCAGGATCAGCTCAATGGAAGTAGAGGCGTTGGTAGCTGCGGCTCATCGGGTGGAGAAGCAGCACCATCAGAAAGACGCTGAAGATGAGGTTCAGCAGCGCTGCGAAGAGGAATGACGAGATCAGGAAGATCAGGATCTGCACGATCAAGAAGACCGTGGCGGCGACGAGGCAGAGGTAGTAGCCCCATCGGCGCTCGTTGGCGATCCCAAAGGCACCCACCGCTCCGAGGAGGATGACGGCTTCGATGGGTGTGGAGCCGCTCAAGATGGCCAGCAAGGCGATCGCCCCGTTGAGGTAGCTGAAGAGCACGGCACCTTGCAGTGTCTGAGGCTGGCTCGGGTCGAACCATCGTCGGGTATCCATCCACCCATTCTTCCAGGCAAGTCCGCTGCCTGACGCTCGGTAGGCTCGATCTCATGGCAAAGCCGGCCCAAGGCCACCACGAAGAGCACAGAGATATCACCGGCGGCACCCAGCGGGCAGCCATTTTCGGCGTGAGCGATGGCCTGGTCACAAACGTCTCGCTGATCCTGGGATTTGCTGGTGCACACCCAGCCGCTGGCGTCGTCCGCTTGGCGGGGATCGCCGGACTGGTGGCTGGCGCGTTCTCTATGGCATCGGGCGAATACCTCTCGATGCAAGCACAGCGCGAGCTCTTCGAGCGCGAGCTCAGCATCGAAGCGGAGGCGCTGGCTGCTGAACCTGATCTTGAGCGAGCAGAGCTGATCGCCATCTATCGATCAAAGGGTATCGACGAGGAGCTCGCTGACGAGCTGGCCACGACGATGATGCGAAGCCCTGAGCTTGCCCTCGAAACACACGCTCGAGAAGAGCTTGGCATCGATCCGACGGCGATCGGCTCTCCCATTGCGGCTGCCCTCACCTCATTCGTCACCTTCGCCATCGGCGCGTTCCTCCCCCTGATCCCATGGCTCTTCGGAGGCGGCACGGAGGCGATCGTTGGATCCATCCTGATCAGCGCAGTCGCTGCGCTCGTTGTCGGTGGGCTCCTTGGCCGCTACAGCGGTCGCTCGGTGATCCGCTCCGCCTTCCGTTCGTTGCTCGTCGCCACGTTGGCCGCGTCAGTGACCTTCCTGGTGGGTCGACTCGTTGGCGCCAGCGGGGTCTAACCGAGCTCTGTTGAGATCTCGATCAGCACGTCACACCAGTCGAGAGAGAAGTCGAGCGAGTCGTACAGAGCCAATGCAGCTTCGTTTGTGGATTCGACGTAGAGCATCACGGAACTCTGCTTTCGCCGCCAGAGCGAATCCATCCCCGCGCAAACGAGAAATCTGCCCAATCCTCGGCCCACGTGATCTGGGTCGACACCGATGACATAGATCTCCCCGGTCTGACCCCAGGGATCCCGGTGGATCTTGGTCCAGCACCAGCCGACCATCGTGGCCTCCTCTTGAGCGATCAAGAAGCCTGAGGCGTCGAACCAGGGCTCGACGAGCCGCGCCCGGAGGTCGCTCTGCTCCCATCTGCCTTGATCAGGGTGCTCGTGGAAAGTCCGGGCATTGAGAGCCAGCCAGTCGGAATCATCGACAGAGGGGACAAAGCTCCGGAGCGTGATCGACGCAAGGGGGGCTGGCAGATCTGGGCCAGGCAGTGCCCTGCTCAGCCGTCTGATCTCCCTGATCACGCGGACGCCACCTGGCAGGACGGGTCTCGAGCTCTCGGCCCTGCCGTGGACCCAGGCAACGAGGCGAGTCTCCCCCCCCCGGGCGATGCCGCGGGCGACATCGATCAGATCTCTGTCGACGACATCGCCAAGGAACTCGAGCTCGAGTTGGTGCGGCCCATGCCGAAGCTGCGCGTAGCTGACCACGCGGGAGTCCTCAACGACGATGAGGTGGTCAGCCTCTGAGCTGGGAACCAGAGCGCGCCGTGCCTGTTCGGTCAAGACGTCGCGCCCCTCGCCTGACCCCAGGGCGGTCGCCGCTGCACTGATGGCGATCGACTCGGCCTCGCTCAGCTCGCCGGCACGTCGGACGAGGAGGGTGGTCACCTCGCCAGGCTAGCGACGGACCTGGCTAGCCTTCGGCAGTGACCCGACCGCGGAGCCCCGGCGGGAGAGCGAGAGCGGTGGACCGGCGCCTCGCCGAGCGCTATCCAGGGTCTGCGGCATCTCTCTGTGCGCTCACCCATCGCTCTGCCTTTGAGCTGCTCGCCGCGACGATCCTGTCGGCACAGTGCACCGATGTGCGGGTGAACCAGGTCACCCCAGAGCTCTTTCGTGCGTTTCCGAGCCCCGAGGCCCTCGCCGCTGCAGAGCAGGTCGATGTCGAGGAGATCATTCGTTCGACCGGCTTCTTCCACTCGAAGGCCAAGAATCTCGTTGGGATGGCGCGCACGCTCCTGGTGGACTTCGGAGGCGAAGTGCCGAGGCGCCGGGAGGATCTTGTCACCTTGCCGGGCGTCGGCCGCAAGACAGCGAACGTCGTTCGTTCAGTTGCCTTCGATCTTCCTGGGTTGCCGGTCGACACTCATGTGGGACGCTTGGCTCGCCGACTGGGCCTGACGACCGAGTTGGACCCTGTCCGCATCGAGATCGAGCTGAACGAGATGATCCCCGCTGCACAGCGTGGCGCCTTCAGCCTCCGATTGATCATGCATGGTCGAGAGACATGCCGGTCTCGACGACCGGACTGCACGAGCTGTCTGCTCGTCGACCTCTGCCCGAAGGTCGGTGTCTCCTGAGGAACCTCCAGAGAACTCGTCATCCCGATACGGTTCGAGAGTGGTTGTGAAGCGCTCTGTGTCGATGCCGGATCACGTGGCTGCTGCCATCGACGAGGCTGCCCGGCACGATGGGGTGTCCTTCTCCACCTGGTTGGCTGCTGCCGCAGAGCACCAACTCGTCTTGCGCTCGGGCAATGAGGGAGTCGGATCCTTCGAGGATGCGGCGGGCACCCTGACTCCCGAGGAGCGTGCCGCGAATGACGCCGTGCTCAGCAGGATCTTGTCAGGCATGGGCGTCCGGTCCCCACGGAGTCGGCGTCGATGAGCCTGGTTGCATACAGTCCCGGAGCGCTGATGGCAGCTGCACGATCTGAACGCTCGCTGTTTGGACTCCACGACGCTGCGCTCCGCGCTGGGATCGTGCCAAGCGTCGAAGCCCTTGCGCTCGCTGAGTGCGATCTGCGCGGCAAGGCCGCCACATCGCTGGCGTGGTTGCTTGCGGGCTGCCAGGTCGTCACGCTCGACTCGACGCGAGCTCTCGCCCTCGCTGGTCGTCGCCACTCGGCAAAGGGGAGTCTCGGACTGCTCGCCACAGAGGAGCTTGTCTCGTCGTCACGATCTCCATCTGCGATCGTGGTTGATTCACACGAGGCTCGTCATCTCGAGATCGATGCATCGATCGGGAGGCTGGTTCTCAGCTGAGTGCCGATCCGCCCCGCTTCTCAGCGCTGCGCGTGGCACGGCGCAAGCGACGGAGCGAGGCTGAGATAGAGCGCTCGAGCGAGATCAGCTCGGCATCGACACCGTCCAGCGTCACATTGGACTCTACGAGTGCAGACACCCGACGGCTGATGTCCTCGAGACTGGCCAGGAGCGATGAGAGCTCTACTGCGTCGTCCACCCGCCGATCATCGCCGAGAGCAGCACCTGCTGCCAGTTCGGAGATCGACGCTCGGTGGGTGGGCGGTACGATCAGTGGATGCTGAAGGCCGTTGATCTGCGCGGATGCGGTCTTGACGTCGCATCCCTCTTGCCGGCGCCGTCCGACCCTGGATCGGGAGTCTCCGACGCGGTTGCCGAGATCATCGAGGATGTCCGGAATCGAGGTGATGCCGCGCTCCGGGAGCTCACGGAGAGATTCGATGGGCCTGACCTTGCCAGCCCGCGCGTCGATCGACGAGAGTTCGAAGCGGCCAGAGCAAGGATCCCGGCGTCGCTGCGAGCGGCGCTCGAGACTGCCTTCCAGCGCATCGTTGAGTACCACGCTCACGAAGCGGCGCCACTAGATCCATTCCGAAGCGATGGCATCGTCGTCGAGCATCGAGATGTCGCGGTCGAGCGGGCTGGTTGCTACGCGCCCGGGGGCCGAGCTCGATATCCCTCATCGGTCTTGATGTGCGCTGCGCCTGCCCGGGTTGCTGGAGTTGGCGAGATCGTCCTCTGCGTGCCTCCCGCAGCCGACGGACACATCGATGACGCCACCTTGGCCGCTGCCGCGATCGCTGGCGTGGACGAGGTCTATGCGGTTGGTGGCGCACAGGCGATCGCGGCCATGGCGCTCGGCACTGACGCGATCCGGCGCGTGGATGTTCTGGTCGGGCCCGGCAATGCCTATGTCGCGGAGGCCAAGCGCCAGCTCTCTGGGATCGTCGGTGTGGCCTCGGCATTCGCTGGCCCTTCTGAGATCGTGGTGATCGCTGATGCGACCACGCCACCTCGACTGGCGGCAATTGATCTCATGGTGCAGGCCGAGCACGGCCCGGACGGGATGGCGTGGCTCGTGACATGGGATGAGGACACCGCTGCGGCCGTCGATGCGTCGCTCGAAGAGCTAGTCGCCGCCGCCCCGCGGCGTCAGGATCTTGAGGCAACGATGGCATCAAACGGGATCTGCTGCCTTGTCGACGACGCGCGACAGGCCATGGCAGTGTCAAACATCGTCGCTCCGGAACATCTCGAGCTGCTCGTCGAGAACTTCGGCCTCCTGGCCGCCGATGTCCGTGCAGCTGGCGCAGTCTTCTGTGGCATCGATGCCCCTGCAAGCCTTGGCGACTACGCGGCGGGGCCAAACCACATCCTTCCGACGAACAGGAGCGCCCGCTTCTCGAGTGCACTGCGAGCTGATGATTTCCGTCGTCATATCCACATCGTGGAGGTGAGCCCAGCGGGCTTCGATGCGATCGCGCCGATCGTGATCGAGCTGGCGACCGCCGAGGGCTTGAGCGCACATGCCGAGTCGATCCGGATGCGCCGATGAGCGCTCTCGAGCTTCGCCCAGATCTTGTTGAACTGACGGGTTACCACTCCGCCCAGGTGGAGGCATCGGTTCGGCTGAACACGAACGAATCACCCTTTGAACCGCCCGAGGCCTTCATCGGCGAGCTCCTCGAGGGCGTCGAAGCCGCCCATCTCAATCGCTACCCCGATCGGGAGGCCCTGGACCTGCGTTCAGCGATCGCATCGCACGCGGGCGTGCGCGTCGATGAGGTCTTTGCAGCAAATGGATCGAATGAGGTCCTCCAGTGTCTGCTGCTGGCCTACGGGGGACCGGGCCGGAGAGCGCTCGTCTTCGAGCCGACCTACACCCTCCATTCACACATCGCCCGGATCACTGGCACCGGGGTCCACGTCCGCAGACGCGACGAGGATTTCCGACTTTCTCCTGGCGACGTGGCGTCTGTAGTTGTCGAGCTTGATCCCGCAATTGTCTTTCTCTGCTCACCGAACAACCCGACCGGGATCGTTGAGCCGATCGAGGTGATCGAGGCGGCGCTGGCAAGCAGTAGGGGCTTGGTGGTGGTCGACGAGGCCTATGGACAGTTCGCCGACAGCTCCGCGATGTCGATTCGTGACCTCCCGGGCGCTGATCGGCTGGTCGTCATTCGGACTTTCTCGAAGACCTGGGCGATGGCGGGTGTTCGCCTCGGCTACAGCGTCGGATCGGCAGAGATCACTCGAGCCTGCTTCCAGGTGGTCCTGCCGTACCACCTCTCCTCGATCACACAGCTAGCTGGTCGTCTTGCCCTGCGCTTCGATGCCGAGATGCAGCGGAATGTGGCTGCCGTGACAGAGGAGCGTGGTCGGCTCATCACGTCGTTGCGCGAGCTCGAGGTCGACGTTTGGCCATCGTCAGCGAACTTCATCCTCTTCCGCCCCCGAAGCACTGACGGCCACCTCGTGTGGGAACGCTTGGTCGAGCGCTCCGTGCTGATCAGAGACTGCTCGTCGTGGAATGGTCTAGAAGGCTGCCTTCGGGTGACTGTCGGCAGCGCGGCCGAGAACGACGCGTTCATCGAAGCTCTGGAGGAGATCCTGTGACTCACAGCACACATCGGGTTGCCGAGCGCTCACGAGCAACAAAGGAGACCAACGTCGAGCTCTGGCTCGACCTGGACGGAACGGGCTCGACCTCGATCGAGACGGGGATCCCCTTCTTCAACCACATGCTCGAGCAGCTCGGCCGACATGGAGGGATCGACCTCAAGATTGCGGCGTCGGGTGACCTTTCGGTCGATCTGCATCACACCGTTGAGGACGTTGGCATCGTCCTCGGCGAGGCGCTTGGCGAGGCAATGTCCGACAAGGCCGGACTCTGCCGCTATGCGTCCCGCGTGGTGCCTCTCGACGAAGCGGCGATCGAAGTTGCGCTCGATCTCTCTGGTCGACCCTTCCTGCTCTACGAGGTTCCCTTCGCAGCAGATACGCCGGGCCTCGGTGAGCCCCCCTACGATCCTCAGCTCACTGAGGAGTTCCTGCGGGCTCTGGTCACCGCTGCAGGCGTGACACTGCACGTGCGGCTTCGGAGTGGTCGCAATACGCACCACATCGTCGAGGCAACCTTCAAGTGCGTCGCTCGCTGTCTCCGTGATGCTCTCAAGATCGAGGGAACCACGCTACCGTCGACCAAGGGACGGCTGTGAGGTCACAGCCGGAGTGATCGCCGTCATTGACTATGGCATCGGGAATCTTCGATCAGCCGAGAAGGCGATGCAGCACGTCGGTGCGACCGCGTCTCTGGTCGCCGACCCCTCCGCGCTCGGCGACGCCTCCGCCGTCATCCTGCCTGGGGTCGGGTCCTTCGGCCGCTGTGCCGAAGCACTCGAACAGGGGGGCTGGAGAGAGGCCATTGCCTCGGTACTCGCTCGAGAGGTCCCATTCCTGGGCATCTGCGTCGGCTTCCAACTGCTCTTCGAGAGCTCCGAGGAGTCGCCTGGTGCCAAGGGCCTCGGCATTTTCCCGGGCCAGGTTCGCAAGCTGCCCGGCGAGGTGAAGCACCCCCAGATCCAGTGGAACAGGCTCGAGCTGCGTGGTCCGAGCACGCTCTTCGCAGACGAGCCGGCCGAGCAGTGGATGTACTTCGTCCACTCCTTTGCCCCCGAGATCACGGACCGCACTATCGCCATCTGCGACTACGGGGGTCCGGTTGCCGCAGCAGTTGAGCAGGGCCGTGTCTTTGGGACCCAGTTCCACCCTGAGAAGTCTGGCAGGGACGGGCTCGCCCTCCTCGGTCGCTTTGCCGCGCTGGTGGAGCGGAGCTGATGGAGCTCCTCGCGGCGATTGACCTGCGCGGCGGTGCGGCAGTTCGACTTCTCAAAGGTGACTACGAGCACGAGACGTCTTATGGCGATCCGATTGATCTGGCTACCTCCTTCATCGAAGCAGGCACGGACTGGCTGCACTTGGTGGATCTGGATGCCGCTAGGGACGGTGGCCGAGCCAATCGCGCGATCGTGCGCCGGATCACTGCGATGTCCCCTGTCCCAGTCGAGACTGGCGGCGGCATCCGGACGATGGAGGATGTCGACGAGCTGATCGATTTGGGGGTCCAACGTGTCATTCTCGGGACGGTAGCCATCGAGGAACCCGCCTTCGTCACATCCGCAGCGCTCCGTCATCCGGGCAAGGTGGCCGTCGGTCTCGACTACAGACGGCGTGCCGACGGCATCCTCGAGGTTGCGCTCCGAGGGTGGAAGGAGGGATCTGGCGTGTCTCTTTCACAGATCCTCTCAGAGCTCGAGGATTCAGGCTGTGACGCGTTCGTTGTCACCGCCATCGATCGAGACGGGACACTGACCGGTCCTGACATCCAAGGTCTCGAGCTGGCCCTTGATGCGACCAACGTCCCGATCGTCGCATCTGGAGGCGTCTCAGGCGCCCACGACCTTCGGAGCCTGCGCGATCTCGAGTCCGGAGGAGCGCATCGAAGTGTCAGTGGGGTGGTCGTGGGTAAGGCCATCGTGGAAGGTCGGCTGACGATCGCCGAGGCGGTGTTGGCATGCAGGTGACTCGGCTCATCCCTTGCCTGGATGTGACCGCCGGCAGGGTCGTCAAAGGTGTCCGTTTCGTCAATCTCGTCGATGCTGGTGATCCGGTGGAGCTCGCCGCTCGCTACGCCGACGAAGGCGCAGATGAGATCACCTTTCTCGACATCACTGCTTCCTCAGACGACCGCAACACCATGCTCGATGTCGTCTCCCGCACAGCGGAAGAGGTCTTCATCCCTCTGACCGTGGGCGGTGGCGTCCGAGAGGTCGCTGACGCCCGCAGCCTCCTTCGAGCAGGGGCCGAGAAGGTCGGAATCAACAGCGCGGCGGTTGCTCGCCCTTCGCTCGTCGCCGAGCTGGCCGATGAGTTCGGCGCTCAGTGCGTTGTCGTGGCGATCGACGCACGACGAGCAGCCGGAGGCTTTGAGGTGGTGACGCACGGAGGTCGGTATGCGGTCGACCGAGACGCCATCGACTGGGCGGCCGAGGTGGCGCAACTCGGAGCTGGAGAGATCTTGCTCACCTCGATGGACCGTGACGGGACCCGTGAGGGTTTCGACCTTGTGTTGACCAAGGCGGTCGTGGATGCCGTTGACATCCCGGTGGTCGCCTCCGGAGGAGTCGGGACCCTCCAACACCTCGTTGACGGTGCTCTCCTCGGCGGCGCTGATGCCGTCCTGGCGGCCTCGATCTTCCACCTGCAAGAGCACACGATCGCCGAGGCGAAGAGCTTCATGGCAGCGGCAGGCGTCAGGGTTCGGCCAGTCTGAGCTATGAACGGATCTCGAAGAACCTGCGGTACGGTCAGGCCGTGAGCGCAGCCGAATTCACGACGGGCGAGGATCGACAGCCGGTGACGGTGCTCTTCGACCGCGTGCTGGTCCAGGTCAGCGCGGCAGATGGTGAGCGTCGGTCCCGGGCCGGCATCCTGATCCCAGCTACAGCACAGGTGGCGAAGCGCCTGGCGTGGGCTGAGGCAGTTGCGGTCGGGCCGCACGTGCGTGCGATCAAGGTCGGTGATCTGGTGCTCTTCAATCCTGAGGACCGCTTCGAGGTCGAGCTGCAGGGAGACGAGTACGTCATCCTGAGAGAGCGTGATATCCACGCCGTTGCATCGCCGCGCATCGATGGAGGGACGGGTCTCTACCTGTGAGTGACGAGATGATGAGCTACGAAGCGGAGCTGATCGAACAGATCCAGTTCGGCCCCGACGGCCTAGTGGTCGCGATCGTCCAGGATGCGCACGCCCACGACGTCCTGATGGTCGCCTACATGAATGAAGAGGCCCTTCGGCGCACGATTGCCACTGGAAGGACCTGGTTCTGGTCGCGTAGTCGCCAGGAGTACTGGCAGAAGGGCGAGAGCTCGGGCGACCGCCAGTTCGTGCGCGAGCTGCGAATCGACTGCGACGGAGACGCCGTTCTGCTCCTCATCGATCAGCACGGCAAGGGCGCGTGTCACACCGGGGAGCGCAGCTGCTTCTATCGTGCCGCGGCAACAGGTCCGGGAGATGGAACACAACGATGACCGGCGGTGCCGATCCGTCGCTGGGCGCCTTTCCCAGCCGTGCATCATTTGCCGAGCTCTCAACGAGGTTCCAGATGATCCCGGTAGCTCGCGAGCTTGTCGCGGACACGCTCACTCCCGTCGGCGTGTTCCTCGCTGCGGTCGGAGATGACGAGGGCTTCCTCCTCGAATCCGTCGAAGGCGGTGAGCGCTGGGGTCGCTATTCATTCGTCGGTCGATCGCCGTTGGCGACGATCTGCCTGCAAGACGGCGTCATCAGCTGTGCCAACGACATGCTCGGGGTGGAACTCGGCTCTGGAATCTTGAGCACTCTCGAGACCCTGATCGAATCGACCAGGACACCGCAGCTCGACGGACTGCCGCCGCTCCACAGTGGGCTGGTTGGCTACCTGGGCTACGACGTCGTGCGCGAGATCGAGGAGCTCGATGCTGCGCCTCCGGACGACCTCGGCGTCCCAGATGCGTCCGTGGCGGTGATCGGCGAGCTGGTGGCCTTCGACCACTGGCGCCAACGAATCACCTTGATCGTGAACGTTCCGATACCAGCTGGTTGCAGCGAGGAGCAGGCGACAGAGCTCTATGACGACGCGATCTCCCGACTCGACGCGCTTGGTCGAGACACCTGCCGACCTGGGAAGGGAACCCCGCGTCACGCACCGGATGAAGCGGCGAGCCGGTCGCTTGCAGCGGCCAAGGTCACCATGAGCTCGGAGCAGTTTCAGCGGGGAGTCGATGTAGCCAAGGAGCACATCCGGGCCGGGGACATCTTCCAGGTCGTCCTCTCGCAACGCTTCGACATCGAAGGAGAGGTCGATGCCTTCGAGGTCTACCGAGCACTTCGACTGCTCAATCCCAGTCCCTATCTGTACTACCTCCGCTGTGCCGGGGTTGAGGTCGCCGGGTCGTCTCCTGAGCCGATGGTCCGAGTGCGCGACGGCATCGTCACTTCGCGCCCGATCGCCGGTTCAAGGCCGCGAGGATCGACATTTGTCGAAGATGAGCGTCTTGGCGGCGAGCTCCTCGAGGATCCAAAGGAGATCGCCGAGCACGTGATGCTCGTGGATCTCGCTCGGAACGACGTCGGACGAGTGGTCCGCTATGGGACCGAGCACGTCGAGGAGCTGATGACTGTGGAGCGCTACAGCCACGTGATGCACATCACATCCCAGGTCTCCGGCCAGCTCAGCGAAGGGCGAAGTCTGATTGACGTGCTTCGGGCGACGCTCCCGGCCGGAACGCTCTCCGGCGCTCCCAAAGTTCGGGCAATGGAGATCATCGATGATCTCGAGCCCACCCGGCGCGGCGTCTATGGCGGCGTGGTGGGCTATCTCGACTTCAGTGGCAACCTCGATACCGCCATCGCCATTCGGACCATGGTGGTGACCGAGGACGGTCGAGCCAGCGTGCAGGCCGGTGCCGGGATCGTCGCTGACAGCGATCCCGTCAGCGAGGACAAGGAGTGTCACAGCAAGGCAGCTGCCGTTCTCGCCGCGGTGGCGGCGTCTCGGGCCATCGAGGAAGCCTGAGCGTGACGATCCGAGTGGGAGCAGAGCTCGCCGGATCGTTTCGTGCTGGTGCAGTGGCATCCAGAGAGCTCGAGATCGTCGAGGTCAGTGGTCCCGAAGCCGCATCCTTCCTCCAGGGGCAGGTATCGGCGGATCTCGCCGGAGCGCAGGAGGGGGCTGCCGTCCTGTCCCTGCTCCTCGAGCCGAATGGATCGCTCGGGAGCCTGATCCGGATCAGCATGCTCGACGAGGCTCGGTTCTTGATCGTTCCGCCGGCCGGGCGCAGCGACGAGGTGGCGGCTCGCCTCCGTCGATTCAAGCTCCGCACCAGGGCTGAGATCTCTCTCCGACCAGCAGTCCAGCGCGTCTCGGTGGACCGCGCTCAGTCCGACGCTGTCCCACTGCCCGGGGCCTTTGAAGATATGGGGATCTTCGAGTGGCTCGACATCGATGCGACGGGTCCAGCTCCGTCGAGCTCCGTCGACTTCGCGGTTGCTGCCGGCATGGCACTCGTGTCGGCCGAGATCTCGCCGGACGATGTGCCGGCTGGCACGAACCCATATGAGCTCGGGACCGAGATGGTCGCCGCTGCGGTGTCCTTCACGAAGGGCTGCTACACGGGACAAGAGCTCATCGCACGGGTCGATGCGAGAGGCGCAGCCGCCCCATTCCGCTTCGTGGGCATCGAAGCCGAGCAGGACCTTGCGAGCGGGGACGAAGTTGAGGTCGACGGTCAATCAGTTGGCGAGGTGTGCCGAACTGCATTCCTCGGGGAGGGTGCCGTGCGAGGGCTGGCGAGACTGGCGAGGAAGATCGATCTCTTGAGCCCGCGCCTTGCGTTCGTCGGCGGAGAAGCTGTGCGCCTCTTCGACAAAGCGTCGAAGGCGAGTTGAGGGCGCACCGCTACGCTTCGTCCGATGGGGACCTACCTCGACAGCATCTTGGCGGTGCACCGTCGCCGCGCCGCGTCTGATGTCCGGGAGACGCGCGCACTTCGGTCCGAGGTGATCGAGCTCCCTCCGACGAAGGGCTTTCGAGCATCACTCGGCTGGGAGGGCATCTCCGTCATCGCCGAGGTGAAGCGACGGAGCCCCTCGATGGGAGTCTTGTCCGACGACCTTGATCCTTCAACGGCCGCGGTCTCCTACGCAGCTGGAGGTGCAGCCGCGATCAGCGTGCTCACTGACGCCCCCCATTTCGGAGGCTCGGCGGAGGATCTTGCCGATGTGCGGCGCTCGGTGAGCCTCCCGATCCTGAGAAAGGACTTCACCGTCGATGAGCGCGATGTCCTCGATGCACGTCTGATGGGCGCCGACGCCGTGCTCTTGATCGCAGCGGCCTTGAGTGATGACGAGCTGGCGAGTTTCCAGGATCTTGCTCATCAGATCGGGCTTGACACCCTTATCGAGATCCACGACGAAGCCGAGCTCCAGCGGGCGCTGAGGACTGGTGCGACCTTGATCGGTGTGAATCAGCGAGACCTTCAGACCTTCGAGGTCGACAGCGAGCGCGCCTGCCGGCTCGCATCGTCGATCCCCCCAGAGGTGATCGCGGTCGCAGAGTCGGGCGTGCGAGACGCGGACGATGCTTCGAGGCTCGCTGATGCAGGATACGACGCGGTGCTGGTCGGCGAATCGATCGTTCGGGCAGCAGACCGCGCAGCTGCTGTTCGTTCGCTGGCGAACCACCCTGTTGGAGCTCGACGCTCCGCTGGCTCATGAGCACCTTCCTGAAGGTCTGTGGGATCACGAACGAAGCCGATGCACTGTTGGCTATCGGTCTGGGCGTTGACGCCGTCGGTCTGATCTTCGCCCCTTCCCCTCGGCAGGTGTCGGTGGCGACGGCGAGTGACATCGTGCGGCGCCTCCCAACCGAGGCGCTGACCGTCGGAGTCTTTCGTGACGAAGCTTCGGTGCGTGTGGTCGAGATCGCGAATCATCTCGGACTCGGAGGTGTCCAGCTGCATGGACACGAGACCGTTGACGAGGTCCGCTATGTCGCCGAGCGCGTCCCTCTCGTCATCAAGGCCTTTCCCTCGTCCAGCTCAGAGATCATGAGCTTCGAGGACTTTGGGGCCGATCTCCTCCTCATCGATGGCCCCAATCCAGGTAGCGGCGAGCTCTTCGACTGGCGCCTTGCCGAAGGGGTCGCAGACCCTGAGCGGTTGATCGTGTCAGGCGGCTTGACCTCGGAGAACGTTGGGCGAGCGATCGAGCACCTGCATCCCTTCGGAGTCGATGTTGATAGCGGTGTCGAGATGGCGCCAGGAGTCAAGGATCCTCGTCGCATGCGAGATTTCGTCGCTGCGGTCCGTGACGCTGATGCCCAGGTCCCCCGACATGCTGACGGTGTCAGCGATGAGGATGGGCCCTTCGACTGGAGCAGGAGCTGACCCCATGAGCTCGATGATGGGCAAGCCAGGGTCCGACGGGCGATTCGGGGACTTCGGAGGTCGTTTCGTCCCCGAACCCCTCATGCCGGCTTGTCAAGAGCTCGAGACGGCGTTCACTGACGCCTGGTCCGATCCCAGCTTCCTCGACGAGTTCAAGAGCATCCTGCGCGACTTCGGTGGTCGCCCGACGCCCATCACCCGCTGTGGACGGCTGTCTGAGGAGCTGGGGATCACCCTTCTGCTCAAGCGGGAGGATCTCGCCCACACGGGCTCCCACAAGATCAACAACGTGATCGGTCAGGCGCTGTTGACGAAGCGGATGGGAAAGAGTCGCATGATCGCCGAGACGGGAGCTGGCCAGCACGGCGTCGCCTCAGCCACCGCAGCCGCCCTCTTCGGACTCGAATGCGTCGTCTTCATGGGGGAGGTCGACACCCACCGCCAGCAGCTCAATGTCTTTCGCATGGAGCTGCTCGGCGCTGAGGTTCGACCGGTCCTCTCTGGAAGTCGAACCCTCAAAGACGCCGTCAACGAGGCGATGCGGACCTGGGTCTCAGAGGTTGCCGACACCCACTACTGCCTCGGTTCCGTGATGGGCCCACATCCCTTCCCTTGGATGGTTCGTGAGTTCCAACGGATCATCGGCGAGGAGGCGTCGCTCCAGCTGACCGAGGCGGGGATCAACTGTCCAGACTTCGTCGTCGCCTGCGTTGGGGGAGGATCGAACGCGGCCGGCCTCTTCGCCGGATTCGTGGACTCCACCGCCCAGCTGGTCGGCGTCGAGGCCGCCGGTGGTGCGGCCATGTCGAATGGCTCGCCGGGCGTTCTCCACGGGATGCGCTCACAGCTCATCCAGGACGATGACGGGCAGATCCTCGAAGCGCACTCGATCTCAGCCGGGCTGGACTATCCCGGCATCGGTCCCGAGCACGCATACCTCGCAGCCATCGGGAGAGCGCGCTATGAGAAAGCAGGTGACGCCGAGGTCCTCGAGGCCCTGCAGAGGGTCGCCTCTCGAGAGGGGATCATCCCTGCTCTGGAGTCCGCCCACGCCTTGGCCTGGGTCATCAGAGAGGCTGGCAAATCGATACCGAGCGGCTCGACGGTGCTGGTGAACCTCTCCGGTCGAGGAGACAAAGACGTGGCGCAGGTCCGCGCCATCCTCCGGGGCGAGGCCTAGGTGGTTGCGCCGGCACTGAGTCCGACGTTGGCGGACAAGGTGGCCTCCGATCGGACGCTCCTGATCGCCTACCTCATGGCAGGCGTGGACGACAGCTGGCTCGACTGCATCGATGCTGTGATCGACGCCGGCGCTGACGCAATTGAAGTCGGGCTCCCGTTCTCAGATCCCATGATCGACGGCTCGACGATCCAAGAGGCAGGGACCCGAAGTCTCGAGCGAGGGACGACCGCCCAAGGGGCACTAACAGAGCTGGCACGCCGGGACTTCTCGGTGCCCATGGTGGCGATGACCTATTACAACGTGATCGCTCACCTGGGGCACGAGCGCTTCGCCGGGATGGCCAGTGAGGCCGGGATCAGCGGGGCCATCATTCCTGATCTCAGCCTGGAGGAGCTCAATCCCTGGGAGGCGGCCGCGTCGGTCCATGGTGTCGATCCGGTCCTATTGGTGGCACCCTCGACGCCACCGGAGCGGACCGCTGCGATCTGTCGTCGCAGCCGAGGCTTCGTCTACGCCGTCGCCCGAATGGGGGTCACCGGAGAGCAGGCATCTCTTGGAGACGACCTCGATGCTGTCGTCGCCAAGATCAGGCAGCATCCGTCGGCCCCTGTTTGTGTCGGCATTGGCGTCTCGACGGCCGACCAAGCTGCGCAGGTGGCATCGGTCGCCGATGGGGTGATCGTCGGCTCGGCACTGGTCCGCCGACTCCTTGAGGGAACGGGCCCAGAAGGGGCCGCACGCTTCATCGGTGAGCTCCGCGAGGGAATCGACGCCTAAGGGCGGGGGCCGAAGACAACGCAGCCGTTGTGTCCCCCGAAGCCGAAGGAGTTCGACAAGACCAGGGGGCGCTCCAAGGGACGCGGAAGCTCGCAGACGACGTCGAGATGGATCTCAGGATCGATCGTCTCGAGCCCCGCAGTGGGAGGGATGAGCATCCGGTCGATGGTCAGAACTGAGGCTACGGCCTCGATGGCTCCTGCTCCACCCAAGCTGTGTCCAGTGACGCCCTTTGCTGAGGTCACCGGGGGAGCGCCTTCGGTGAAGACAGCGTTGATCGCCGAGGACTCGGCCAGGTCGTTCAGCGAGGTGCCGGTGCCATGGGCGTTGATGTTGCCGATCGCCGTGGCTTCCACCCCGGCGTCGCTCAGTGCCAGCTCGATGCAGCGGCGCGCCCCGGCGCCATCTGCACGTGGAGCTGTGATGTGGAAGGCATCTGCGGTCGATGCGGCACCAAGGATCTCGGCATAGATGCGGGCTCCGCGGCCTTGAGCATGCTCGAAGCTCTCGAGGACGAGAGCGCCCGCACCTTCGGACATCAAGAAGCCGTCGCGTGCGACGTCAAAGGGTCGCGAGACACCGCTCTTCGAGAGTGCCGTCATGTTCTGAAACCCCGCGAATGCCAAGGGGTCCATCACAGACTCGCCGCCGCCGCCAATGGCAACGTCAACGCGACCAGAGGCCACCAAGCGAGCGGCGGCACCGAGGCTGTGTGTACCAGCAGCGCATGCAGTGGTGACGGTTTCCGCAGGTCCGTTCCAACCGAGGCGCATTGCGATCTGAGCGGCGCCGGCATTGGGCATCATCATCGGGGCAAGGAAAGGAGAGACCCGCGCCGGGCCCTTCTCTGCCATCAGGGCAGCCTGCGCCGTCAGGGTGGTCATCCCGCCGATTCCGGTTCCGAAGATGACGCCGGCGCGATCGGGGTTGACGTCGCCGAGCCGAGCGTCGGTGACGGCCTCGGCTGCCGCTGCGACACTCAGCTGTGCAAATCGATCGATCCGCCGGAGCTCCTTCGCCCCGAAGAAGGCACCGGCATCGAAATCAGGGACCCGCCTGTCTTCGGAGTAGCTGATCGACAAGAGGCCCTCGAAGAGTGCGGGAGCACCGACGCCGCAGCAGGAAACCGCGCCAAGACCAGTCACGACAACCCGCCGACCCTTGATCGGCCCGTCTTCGCCGAGGCCAATCTGCATCAGAGTTTGGCGGTGACCAACTGATAGGCCTGACCGACGGTCTCAACGCCGTCAAGCTCGTCCTCCTCGACAGTGATGTCGAAGGCCTCTTCCAATGCCATGACCAGCTCGACCAGATCAAGGCTGTCAGCATCAAGGTCATCGGCGAAGCTCGCGGTCAGCACGATCGCAGCGGGATCGACCTGCAGCACCTCGACCGCGCAACCCTTGAACTTCTCAAACGTTGCATCGTCACTCATGACGGCACCCCTTCCTCAGCCTCAGCGGCCTGGTTCACTGCGTGAACGGTAGTGGGTCGCAGCCCCGAGCACGCTCTCAGAGCCCCATCCCGAGGCCACCATCGACAGCGAGGATCGATCCGGTGATGTAGGAAGCAGATTCGGAGCAGAGGAAGCCCACTGCTGCTGCAATCTCGTCAGGGCTTCCCAGCCGGCCAACGGGTACCTGGGAGGTCATCGCCTCGAGTCGCTCTGATCCAAGTGCCTCTGTCATGTCCGTCTCAACCAAGCCAGGAGCGACGACGTTGACGGTGATTCCGCGATGGGCGACTTCACGTGCGATCGCACGCGCCATGCCAGCGAGGCCCGCTTTTGAGGCGGCGTAGTTCGCCTGACCAGGGAGACCCATGAAGGCCCCGATCGAGGAGATGGCGACGATCCGACCGCGTCGCTGACGCAGCATCCTTCGCAGCGCAAGTCGGACGACGCGAAACGAAGCGTTGAGGTTCGTATCGATGACGCTTGCGAACTGCTCATCGCTCATCCGCAGGCTGAGCTGATCGCTTGTGACGCCGGCGTTGGCCACCAGGACGTCGAGGCGACCGTGGTCAGCATCGATCTGCTCGAAGATCTCCTCCACTGCCTCGGGATCTCTGAGATCGACTCTGCGATGAGAGATCGTCGCCGAGTCGGTCCCGCCGCTCCTGCTCAAGCCGATGACGCGGTCACCTTGCGCCGCGAATCTCGCAGCGCAGGCGGCACCGATGCCACGGCTCGCACCAGTCACGATCACCACCCGCCGATCGTCAGGCATCCGCAAGCTCCTTCAGGCGTTCGAGGTCGGTCGGGCTGGAGACGCCGAGCACCTCTGTCGTCGGGGCGATTCGCCGAACAAGCCCGCAGAGCACCTCGCCCGGGCCGAGCTCGACGAAGCTGTGAGCCCGTGATGCCACTCCGGCGATCGAGGTCTCGAAGAGCACCGGGGCGGTGAGTTGTCGTTGCAGGAGACCGCGCCACTCGTCACTGCCCCGGTGCGGTCGTCCGTCAACATTCGAGATCACCGGCACCGAGCCAGCTTCAAATCTCACTGCCGCAAGTGCAACATCGAGGGCGTCGGCCGCAGGTGCCATGAGCGGCGAGTGGAAGGCGCCACCCACATCGAGTGCCATGACCCGTCGAAGGCCCAGCTCTCGAGCACGGCCTCGGAGGGCCTCAACCTGCTCATCCGGGCCGGCGATCACGATTTGGCCCGGCGCGTTCTCGTTGGCGATGACGAGGTCATCGAACTGGGCCAGCGCGGCAACGAGCACCTCTCTGTCTGCTCCGAGGACAGCAGCCATCGTGCCCGACCGCAACGAGGCCGCCTGCAGCATCGCGTGGCCCCTCGCCATGACGAGCGCGACAGACGACGCCAGATCGAGGACGCCGGCAAAGTGCAGCGCGCTGTACTCACCGAGGCTGTGGCCGACGGCCAGGTCTGCCTCGAAGCCAGCGCGTCGGGCCGCAGCAGCGACAACGCTGCTCATGGCGAAGGTTGCGAGCTGAGCGTTGTCCGTCTGGACGAGCTCGTCTGCCTTGGCCTCGCAGAGGAGCCGTTCGACATCGATGCCGGCAATGGATGAGATCTCGTCGAAGATCACAGCAGCCGGATCTGCTCGCCAAGCTTCGCCGATCTGTGCCTTCAGCGATCCTTGTCCCGGGAACATAGCGACGCGCACCTGACCTCCTGTCGCTCTTCGTGCGCTCGGAGTCTGCCACGCCACCTCCATCGTGGTCACCGGTAGCCTCAGTCGGATGAGGGTGGCCGCCGTGCAGCTCGCGTCAAGTAGCGATCGCTCAGACAACCTCGATCGGCTCAACGATCGCATCGCAGAGGCAGCAGCTGCGCACGCCCGCTTCGTCGTCTTCCCCGAGGCCACCCAGCGTGCCTTCGGGGTCGTTGGCGAGCCGCTGGCGAGCGAGCCCGAAGCAATCGATGGGCCGTTCGTCGCTGCCTTGCGACAGGCGGCCTCGACTCATGATCTGACGATCAGCGCGGGGATGTTCGAGGCGAGTGGTGACCCGGGACGGCCATACAACACGACCGTGGTCGTCTGCCCATCCGGAGCGCTTCACATCTACCGCAAGCTTCACCTTTACGACGCACTCGGCTTCGTCGAATCATCTGGCATCAGCCCTGGCGCTCTCCATCCAGACAATGTCTGTGTGGTCGAGGTCGATGAGTTCAGAGTCGGGATCATGACCTGCTTCGACCTGCGCTTTCCCGAGACCGCACGGCTCCTCGTCGACGCTGGAGCCGAGGTCATCGCCATGGGCGCGGCGTGGGTGGCCGGGGCTCACAAGCGAGCGCAGTGGGAAACGCTCGTCTGTGCACGCGCTATCGAGTCGACGGCCTACCTGATCGCCGCTGCCCAGCCCGAGCCCCGGTACACGGGGCGCTCGCTGATCGTCGATCCAGAGGGTCTGCTCTTGGCGAGCGGCTCATTCGACTCCGAATCGATCCTCTTCGCCGACTTCGATCGGACGAACCTCAAGAGGGTCAGGGAGTCGATGCCAGTCCTCCAGGAACGCCGGATCTGGACTGGCGGTCTGCGGTGAGGGGTGCCCGGAGCGGGACTCGAACCCGCACGCCCTTGCGGACAAGGGCTTTTGAGGCCCTCGCGTCTACCGATTCCGCCATCCGGGCCGCAGGGTGATGCTATCGGCCCCGCTCCCACAGGTCGGTGCGCTGCAAGCGATCGAGATCTGGGGCCTTGAAGTCTCCCTGCGTCACAGTGTCGGGACGGCAGGCCAGCGTCATCACCGTCGCGAGCAGCGCTTTGTCAGGGTGCTCACTCAAGACGCCGAGGGCTGGGGTGAGATCCAGGCGCTCAGTGAACCTGTCGGGAGCGATCCTGCACTTGTCGCTGTCGAGAGGGCAATAGCCGACCGATGGACGATGAGGATCTTTGATGCGGCGGCAGCGCGGGGAGGGGACTGTCCGCCGAGCAGCGTCGTTGGCA
>Ga0075017_100000333_pt1 | contig 25477 bp, 20 predicted proteins | sample AleBraG_ABR_2012_FD_71475 | JGI IMG/M metagenome (GOLD analysis project Ga0075017, IMG submission 71475) | Freshwater sediment microbial communities in response to fracking from Pennsylvania, USA - Alex Branch Run_MetaG_ABR_2012 | ecosystem: Environmental > Aquatic > Freshwater > Creek >... | reverse complement strand
AGATCGGATTCGGACTCAGCGTGCTCGCTCCGACGACCGCTTCCGTCCCATTATTCGCAGCCGCGAAGTTGGTCGCAAACTCGAACACGGCGGTGCACGGCTGGGTCCCACTGACGCAATTAGTAGTCCCGTCGCTCGAGGAAAAGACGTATACCTTCCCTGACGTAACATCCACGATAGGACCGGAGACAATTCCGGTTCCGAAATCTATCTGGGCTGACTTAGTGACCACGCCGGCAGGGCTAACCCGGTACAAAAATCCGCCGAGATCCCCCACGAAAACGTTGCTTGAACCCGTGTCGTAGACCGGGCTGGAAAGGGTGTTGGGGCTGCTGGGGTTGACCTGCACCGGGAATCCCCCGGCGGTCACTTCGGCCGGTGTTCCCTTAAACGCGCCTGAAATCTTGTGCAGCCAGCCCACCGCGCCACCCACCCAGATGGTGTCGCTGTTGTAGTCCGGAAACACGGAAGAAGTCCGGTCATCGGTGACGACATGGCTCGCGTCTTTCAGCAGAATGGTGGTCATGCAAGGCGCGGTGCAGCTGCGATAAGCACTGTTCGCCACGGGTGTCAGGGTCACCGGAGAGCCCACGGTTCCGCTAGCCGGCGCCCACTTCAGCAGCACCAGCGTTCCTTCCAGGGCTACATCAGTCTGTACAAAGGCAATCTGCTTCCCGTCATCCGAAACCACGGGAGAGGTCAGGATCTGCCCGCCAGTGTTGTATGCCCAATAGGCAGTAGGCACGGTTCCAAAAGAACCGCAGCCGGAGTAAATATTGTCGAACGCCGCCAGGCTGGCCTGGGATGCCGACCCGTTCAATCCGGTCGTGAAGACCACATAATCGGGATTCGCCGCGTTGCTGCAGGTTGCGCTCGTCAGTTGAAAGGAAAATTTCAACGGATAATTTCCCGCTCCTACACTGGCGCCGCTACCTAGCTTCTGAGACCAGTCCCCATGCACGCTCGGACCAAGGATTCGGCCATCCCGGATTCGACGAACAACGGAACCCAGCCCCGTCTGCTCTTCGTCCGCCAGAACGGGAACCACGTTCTGCCGTACCCACTGTTGCCAGAAGCGCGCATCGTTGCCCACACGCTCGGCTTCCACAGCGTTCCCCGGTTGCGAGAAGATGACGTGCCTGTGGCTCCAGTCAGTCGGCAATCCATCCGGGACCGGCTGGGCAGCCCGTCCGGTCAGAAACCATCCCACGACTACGAGTCCGAGGACTCCCGTGACAGTGCGAAGGCGTGCAGCGTTTGCTGTCATCTCGCTCCTCTATCGATGCTTTGTTCTGCCCGCGCACATCTCACCCAAGGGCACGATGCTCGGGGGTAGAGTTCTTCTGTCCTGAGCCACGCTGGCGGTCCAAAAAAACACGCGAACTCCGCAATGCCAGTTTCTTGATTTCAACCATTCGCAGGCTGGGCACACGTCTCCGAACGGTGGGGCTGGAATGGCCAAAATTCTACTACTTCCCATCAGAGATAAGCAATGAATCCCCCGGCGGCCAACAGCCCCTTCGCGTAACCCCCGCAAGTATGACATCATCAACTGGACCATCCCTGTCGATGTTCATACGATAATCATAAAGAACCGGGGAATTAGCTTGAATCCATACGACAAGGCAGTCGACGAAATCAAAGACGCGCACTCTTCCGAAAGCACAAGCGTCTTGCCATTGGACGAAGTCGGCAAACTCGCCGGCGACGGTGGCCAGCCGGCCGAAATGCTCACCAATGTAGTGGCTTTAATCGCGAAACGATTCAGGACTGACGTCTGCTCGGCGTATCTGCTGGAGCCCGACCGCGCCAACCTGGTGTTGGCGGCCACGGTCGGACTGCGGCGGGAGTGCGTCGGCAGTCTGCGCATGGCCGTGCGTGAGGGCCTGACTGGATTGGTGGCCGAGCAGGTTCGGCCCATCGCCGTCGCACACGTAAAGAACCATCCCCGCTTCAAGTATTTCGAACAGGCAGGCGAAGAAGCTTACCAGTCCTTTCTGGGCGTGCCCCTGATCGATCGCGGCGTGCTGCAGGGCGTGCTCGTCGTACAAACCGTCGAGGCGCGTGTCTTTAGCGAAGATGAGATCGCTATGCTGACCGACGCCGCGCGGCAAGTGGCTCCCGTGGTCAGCGAGGCTCGGGCTCTTGATCGCTTCATCGCCCCGCTGCAGGAGCGGTTGTGGGCGATGGCGCGCAACCTCTGGTGGAGTTGGGACCACAACTCTTCCAGCCTTTTTCTCGATCTCGATCCCGCGCGCTGGAATGAACTCAACCACAATCCCATTTCGCTGTTGAGCGAGCTGCCTTTGGCCAAGCTCGAAGCCCGAGCGGCCGAACTCATGCTGCACAGCCGCGTGAACTACGCTTATCGCCGCTTGCTCGAATATCTGGAAGAAGATCGAACCTGGGGCACGCGCCACGCCGGCGTTCTTCGCCCGCATCCGGTGGCCTACTTTTCCGCGGAGTTCGGCATTCACGAATCGCTCCCGGTGTACTCCGGCGGTTTGGGCGTCCTCGCCGGCGATCACATCAAGGCCGCCTCCGATCTCGACATTCCCCTGGTCGGCATCGGCCTGTTTTATGGCCAAGGCTACTTCCGGCAGCGCCTCGATGTCGGCGGCTGGCAGCGCGAAGAATACCTGGAGACTAACGTCAATCAACTTCCGATGGAAGTAGCCATCGGAAAGGATGGCCGGCCGGTCGTGGTCGAAATCGAGACCCGCAGTGGCCGCATTCAGGCCAAAGTCTGGCGCGTCAAGGTCGGCCGCCGCGATCTGTTGCTGCTCGACTCAGACGTGGAAGGAAACGCCCCCGAAGACCGCGAGCTGACTTCGCGCCTGTATGGCGGAGATCTGCGCATCCGCATCCGGCAGGAAGTGCTTTTGGGAGTAGGGGGACTGCGGGCCTTGCGCGCCCTGGGCATTTCTCCCGGCGTGCTTCACCTGAACGAAGGTCACAGCGCCTTCGCCGTGCTGGAAGCGATTCGCATGCGCATGGAAGACGAGGGCATCGCGTTCGATGCCGCCGTGCCGCGTGTCTCGCGCGAAGTTGTCTTTACCACGCACACCCCCGTTCCCGCTGGTCATGACCGCTTTGATGCGGGCCTGGTGGAAGAGCACGTCGGTCCGCTGCGCGAAGCGCTCGGACTTTCGCAGGACAGCCTGCTCGGTCTCGGCCGCGAGACCCCAAGCAATCAGGACGAACTCTTCTGCATGACCGTTCTCGCCCTGCGCCTCTCGCGCCGCGCCAATGCGGTTTCCGCATTGCACGCCGAGGTCTCGCGCGCCATGTGGACCCGCCTTTTCCGCGGCAAGGTCGAAGACGATGTCCCCATCGGCCACATTACCAACGGCGTGCACGTCCCCTCATGGCTCGCCCCGCAGATGTTCCGCCTCTACGATCGACATCTCGGCCCCGGCTGGCACCAGCGCAGCAGCGAAGCCAAAATCTGGGAAGGCATCGAGAGCGTCGATGATGGCGAGCTTTGGGAGACGCATCTTGGCCTGAAATCGCAACTCATCGAGTTCGTCCGCCGCCGCGCTGTGGAACAGGCCGAGCGTCGCGGAGAGCCCGAGGTTCAGGCACGCTTTGAACGAATCCTAAGCCCGGATGCTCTCACCATTGGATTCGCTCGCCGCTTCGCCACCTACAAACGTGCCAATCTGATTCTCAAGGATATCGAGCTTCTCCTGTCGATGGTGAACGACCCCAATCGTCCCGTGCAATTCGTATTCGCTGGAAAGGCGCATCCGCTCGACGAACCCGGCAAGCGCATGCTGCAGCAGATCGCCCAACTGATGCGCGACGCGAAGTTCGGCGACAAATTCGTCTTCGTCGAGGACTACGACATCAACGTCGGCCGTCACTTCGTGCAGGGCGTCGATGTCTGGCTCAACAATCCACGGCGCCCCCAGGAGGCCTCCGGCACCAGCGGTCAGAAGACGGTCCTGAATGGCGGCTTGAATCTCTCCATTCTCGATGGATGGTGGGCTGAGGCCTACGACGGCATCAACGGATTCGCCATCGGCACCGGCAGAACTCATTCCAACATCAGCGTGCACGACGCCCGCGACGGCGAAGATTTAATGAGAACCTTGCGCGAAGAGGTGATTCCACTCTATTACCAGCGCGATAACGACGGGCTTCCGCGCGGATGGATCACGCGCATGAAGCGCGCCATCCGCACACTGGGCTGGCGTTTCAGCGCCGACCGCATGGTGATGGACTACACCACGAAAGCCTACGTCCCCGCTGCAGGCGGAACGTCCAGCGACATGCGATCCAGTTCCTGACTTGCCGCAGCGCTGCGACTTGTGCCGGGTAGTGCAGCTCTCTTAAGGCCGCCGTTCGAGAGCCTCAGCTCAAGGGTGCAACCTCGAGTTGGGTGGCGCAGCGCTTTAAGCGCTGCGGTTCAAGTGTGGTTATTTCCAGCGGCTTCAGCCGCTGCGGTGCCGTCCTGGTTCGCGGGCGATTGTGCAGGACTGGAAATCCGCGGGCGCGATTGCAGAGCCTCGCAGATGATTTTCTTTGCGTGATCAAGTTCCGCTCCTGACAACTCAAGCCGCGGCGCGCGCACGCGAGCATTCCCCATTCCGACTTCCGCCTGCACCAGCTTGATCAGTTGCACGAACTTCGGAACCGTATCCATGCGCAGCAAGGGCAAGAACCAGCGGTAAAGTTCGAAGGCCCGCTCGCTCTCTCCACTCAAACCGTAACGAAACAACTCCACTGATTCACGCGGCAGAGCGTTTGCCAGGCCGGCAATCCATCCCGTTGCTCCCGCTGCAATGCCCTCCAGAATCGCGTCGTCCACGCCCACCAGAATTTCAAGTCTTGAGTCGAGTAATGCGCGAATCGCCGACACGCGCCGTACATCGGTGCTCGACTCTTTCACGGCCGCAAGATTTTCGTGCTCCGCCGCCAACTCCTGAATTTGCTCCGGAAGGAAGTCCGTTCCATACGCCACGGGATTGTTGTAGAGCATGCAAGGCAGCGACGTCGCGGCAAACACCGCCGCAACATGCGCCTTCATCTCGCGCCAGTCTCCGTTGTAAACATATGGAGGCAGCACCATCAGCCCGTCACAACCGATGTCCGCCGCGACTTTCGCCAATGCCACAGCCGCAGACGTCGTAAGCGAGGAGATCGATGCGACTACCGGCGCGCGATCTTGAACGGCCAGCGCGCAAGTCCGCAGAATCTCAATCTTCTCGTCGAACCTCAGCGTCGCGCCCTCGCCCAGTGAACCGAGTGCCACAATCCCCACGCAGCCATTATCGAGAAGCCAGCGGCAGTGCTCGCCAATGAATCCGTGATCGACGCTCAGATCGCGATGGAAGCCCGTTGTGATCGCGGGCAACACACCCTTCCAATTCATCTTCATCGCGCCCCTCCTGTGACGGCTTGTGGCTCTTCGGGCGATGGAGAGGCAGCCAGGCTTTCCACTCGCACGGGGAAAATCGGTGGCCGCACTGAATCAGTTCGCCAGCGAAACAGAAATTCCGTTGCAGGTCCGCAGATTCTCCCTTGGCATGGACCCATCCCGCAGCGTGTCTGCAACTTCGCCGCGCGCCAGGAAGTGTGCCGTTGCAGCCGCGAGTAAGTGACGTCCTCGCAACGGCAGACAATGGTTTCAGCGGAAGGTAAGCGAGCCAACTCCGGCCGCAACCGAAACGCGCGATCCAGCGCCCCGGCGAACCGCTCCGCCCGGCGTCTCTTTCCAAAGAGCTTTCGAGCCTCGGAAGTCCGCCCGGCTGCGGCCAGTCCGGCAATCTGCCCCTCCACAATCGAGAGTTCCACGCCGCCGATGCCCGTCGGTTCGCCCGCGCAGAAAACTTGCGGCACGGTAGTCTGCTGAAATTCGTCGACCTGCACAAAGCCCGCATCGATTCCGCAGCCCAGCAGCACCGCCAACTCCGTGTTGGCAACCAGATGAAATCCGCAGGCTAGGTAGTCGCAGGGAATCGTCTGCGATTGTCCGCTACAAGAAATCGTGAGGCTCTCCAGCACGTCCCGCCCATAAACTGCCGTCACCCAACTGTTCGCCGCAAGGCGAACGCCGGAAAGCTGGCTCTTGAGCTGCCATGCCTGAACGATCTTCGCCGGCTGACTGAACAGCGCAAGGGAAAACTGTACAAGGCTGCTCCACGATGCCTGCTCACAAATGATCGGAATCTCGGCGCCATGCCTGCGCAGATAAGCTGCAACGGCCAGCAGCAGCGGACCAGTGCCCGCAACGACGACGCGTTTCCCGCAAATCGGCAGACCAGCTTTCACCATCGCCTGCAATCCGCCCGCGCCCATTACATTCGGTAAAGTCCATCCGGGAAACGGCAGAAATCTTTCCCGCGCTCCGGTAGCGATCACCAGATTTTCGTAGCGCAATTCACGCACGCCATCCGAACCCTCAGCCGACAGAACGCCCTTCTCGCACAGGTCGAAAATTCTCTTAGCGCACAACGTCGTGACCTGCGCCATGCTCAGCAACTCGCGCCACCGCGAGAACTCCGAAGATAGCCCGCCGTCAGAGTCGTCGCGCCAGATCTGGCCTCCCAACGCAAAGTTGTCATCTACGAGTCCCACACGCACGCCGCAGTCCGCCGCCCGTACCGCAGCCGCCATGCCTGCTGGCCCGCCGCCGACCACCAGAACGTCGAAGCCACTCGGCGCGCTGCTATCCATTCGTGCGGATCTCCATTCCCGTTTCACACAAAACTTGGCAGCCCTTGCAATGCGGCACACCGTTGATCGTCACGCGGCACTCGTAGCAGGTGCCCATCCCGCACAGCGGCCCGCGCGGCTCGCCGCTCACTGAGGTGCGGCAAGCCTGACCGGCAATCATCATCGCTACGGCAACGGTTGTTCCCACAGGCACAGCGATCGGCACTTCATTCACCCGCACGCTAAGCATGCGCGTGCTCCTTGGCAGTGCGCGCCGGCAGGTAAGGTTCAATCGGAATCTCTGGCTGCACTCCCTCGATCTGATCCGCCAGAATTCTCGCGGTTGCCAGCGAGGTCGTGATTCCCAATCCCTCATGACCGGTAGCCAGAAACACCGACTGATCCGCTGGCCACGGTCCAATCAACGGAAGCTTGCCTGGAGTGGCCGCCCGAAAGCCCGTCCACGTGCGCAGTGCCGACATCCGCCCCAGCCCGGGCATGTATTCCCGAGCACGTTCGAGCATGCGCGTGAGAATGCCGTGGTCCACTTCGCCGTGCTCCGCCCCATACTGTCGCGACGAGCCAATCAGGATCTGCCCCGTCCTCCGCGGCTGAACATTGAACGCCACTGAATCGCTGCTCACCGTGTGAGCACTCTTCAAATATCCCAGCTCCACCAACTGGTGTCCCAAGAAGCCCGGATACCGATCCGTAATCACCAGGTGGCCCTTGCGCTTCATGATCTCGATTCCCGGCGAAAGCAGGGCTGCATCTGCCCCGCCGGCATTTACAATAATTTTCGCCGCAAACTCCGAACCGTCCGAAAGCCGGACTGATTCCTCCCCTATGTTCGAAACCGAAACGCCGATGCGCAGTTTCGCGCCTCGACTCTGTGCCCGCTCGATCAGAAATTGCGCGGCGCACGGCGGATACAATACCGCATCTTCTGGAACCAGCAGGCCGCCAGCCATGCCATCGCGCAGCTTCGGCTCCAGCTGCTTCAGTCGCCGCGAATCGAGAATCTCTGTGGGAACGCCGCGCGCACCATAGTATTCGTGCTTGCGCCGCACCTCCGCCATTTCTTCCTCGTCGGCCGCGACCCAGATTGTTCCGCAAGACTCGTACTCGACTTCATCGGGCAATTCCGCACGAAGCGACTGCCAGAGCTGCTGCGAATATCGCGTCAGCGCAAACTGCGCCTCGGAGTCGTCCATGACGACGATGTGTCCCATCCCCGCCGCCGTGGCGCCGCTTCCCGCAAACTCACGGTCGACCACCACAACCCGCATGCCGCGGCGAGCGAATTCATCCGCGCAAGCCGCGCCCACAATGCCTGCGCCGATGATCGCGGCGTCAAACGCTTCGGTCATATTTCGCCTAGGATCGAATCCCCATGCAGAACGGATCCCGCGGATCGAGCAGCAATTCACACTCGGCATTCACGAATGCCGAACCCTTAATGCTCGGATAAATTTTCCCGTCGCGCACACTGACGCTGCCTTCAAACACGCTGCCCACAATGCTTTCCTGCCGCCAGACTTCGCCCTCGCGAATGTTTCCGTCCGCATAAAGGCAGGCCAGCTTCGCGCTGGTACCCGTACCGCAAGGAGAACGGTCATACGCCTTGCCGGGGCACAGAACAAAGTTCTTGCTGTTCACTCCCGCGCACGCCGATGCCCCAAATAACTCCACGTGGTCGATCTCCCTGCCATCATCGCCAGTGATTCCGACCTCCCGCAGCGCCTTTCGGATCGCCCAGGTAAACGCGGTCAGCTGTTCGAGATTGCTGAGCGTAAGTTCGAGTTGGTGATGCCGGACCAGGAAAAACCAGTTTCCGCCCCAAGCCACATCGCCCCGCACCGTGCCATATCCCGCAACCTGCACGGCGACGTCCGCGGCACTGCGATAACTGGCCACATTGCTGATTGTCACTTCGCCGCTTTGATGCAGCGTCGCTCCCACCATGCCCACCGGCGTCTCGATCCTGTGCTCGCCCGGCACGAGGCGTCGCATATGCGCCAGCGTCGCGACCAGTCCAATCATTCCGTGCCCGCACATCCCCAAATAGCCCACGTTGTTGAAGAAGATGACACCACCGGCGCAACTGCGATCCACAGGCTCGCACAAAAGTGCGCCCACCATCACGTCGGAGCCGCGCGGTTCATTCACCACAGCGGAACGAAAGTCATCGTGCTCCGCTCGAAACCGGGCCAGCCTTTCACTCAGCGGACCGCCGCCCAGGTCAGGCCCTCCGCTGACTACAACGCGCGTAGGTTCGCCGCCGGTGTGCGAATCAATTACTCGTACTCTGCGGAATTCCGGACCCATTTCCTGCGAAGTATACCGTGAGAGTTGGTGTCGGAAAGGCTGCGAGGCAGGCTAATTGTTAAAGAGGGGTGCCCCACATCTCGCGTCTTTTGCGAGATGTGGGGATTTTCTGGAAAGAAGAAGCTTTTCGAAGTGCCTAAGCGCCTACCTGCCGGATGCACTGCTCGAGCACATCAACGGCGACGTCGGCTTCTTCTTTCGTGACCACCAGCGGCGGGCACAGACGGATGGTGCTCGGCCCGCAACCCAGGAACAAGATGCCGTGCTCGAACGCCATCTCGACGATGCGGTCGCGTTCGGCGGCCCCATACTCCTTGGTCACCTTGTCCTTCACGATATCGACACCAATCATCAGCCCGCGACCGCGCACATCGCCGACCAGTTTCAGCTTCGCAGGCCAATCCGCCATGCGTTTCTGAATGTGATTTCCAACTTCCGCCGAGTGTGCGAGCAGGTGCTCGTTCTCGATCACGTCCAGAGTTGCCAGCGCTGCCGCCACCGCAACTGGATTTCCGCCGAAGGTCGACGCATGCGAACCCGGCACCCAGTCCATGATTTCGGCGCGCGTCATGGTGACGCCCAGCGGCATGCCAGAGGCAATGCCCTTCGCCATGCAAACCATGTCCGGTTCGACGCCGGTGTGTTCGACCGCGAACCATTTGCCCGTACGTCCGATGCCGCTCTGCACTTCATCCACGACCAGCATGATGCCGTGGCGATCGCAAATCCGCCGCAGTTCCTGCATGAAGATCGTCGGAGCCACAACGTATCCACCCTCGCCCTGCACCGGCTCGACGAAAATCGCAGCCACTTCCTCTGGAGGCAGCGTGGTCTTGAACAATTTTTCTTCGATGAATCGCGCGCAGCCCAAAGCAAACTTATCGGCATCCTGCGTTCCGCCCACGCAGCCGCGGTACACATCGGGATAGCGCACATGCGTCACGCCCGGCACCAACGGGGCGAAACGGCGCCGCTGTTGCGGCTTCGAGGCCGTCAGCGAGAGCGCGCCCATGGTGCGCCCGTGAAACGCGCCGAAGAACGCGATCACGTTCTGCCGCTTGGTGTGGTAGCGCGCCAGCTTCAGCGCGCACTCAATCGCCTCTGCGCCCGAGTTACCGTAATAAATGCGATGCGGCCCTGGCATGGGCGCGATCTTCGACAGCCGCGCCGCCAGTTCCACCATGTTCTCATAATAAAAATCCGTGCCCGACATGTGGATCAGTTCGCCCGCCTGTTTCTGAATGGCGGCAACCACCTGCGGATGGCAGTGGCCGGTCGAGGTCACGGCAATGCCGGCGGAGAAATCGAAAAACTCGTTGCCGTCCACGTCGGTGACGACAATGCCGCGCCCGCTCTTCGCAACCAGCGGGTAGGAACGGGTGTAGGACGGAGAAATATACTTCTCGTCGCCTGCGAGCACGCGCTTAGCGTTCGGCCCGGGCAGGGCGGTCTTGATCTTGGGACCGATTGAGGTCTTCTTTACTTCATGCGTCAGAGTTTCGGTTGTCATGGCATCCTCCGCAGCAGCCGTCAGTAGTCAGCTGCCAGTTGTCAGTAAATGCAACCTTGGAACACGAGAATCCTGGTTCGGACACACGCGGTCCAAAGCGACTCAAAGGAGAATGAAGGAATTAATCGCTACCGAAGAGACTCGGACGCAAGCGCGAAGGCAGATGGGCGCGATAGCGCCGCGGGCACACCAGGCAGTGTAGCCAGCACTCGGACGACTGGAAATGCGGGTTGGGATTCTTCTGCAGCATCGCAAACGAGCAACATCACCTTCGATTATATCCACAACCCGCAAACGGCGTAACCCCCCATTTCAGCAGATTCTTATTACTATTGGCTTACTTGGATTTCAGGTCGGGGGCTTTTGACTTCCCGCCCCGCCGCGCCGTAGCATGCTCACCACGGGGACGGGGGACCTCCATTGCTCGACCAGACCATCTCGCACTACCGTATCCTCGAGAAGCTCGGTGGCGGCGGCATGGGTGTGGTCTACAAAGCCGAAGACACGCGCCTCGGCCGCTTCGTTGCCCTCAAGTTCCTCCCCGATGACCTCGCCCAGGACCGCCAGGCCCTCGAGCGCTTCCGCCGCGAGGCCAAGGCCGCCTCGGCCCTGAACCATCCCAATATCTGCACCATCTACGACATCGGCGAGGAGGGCGGGCGCACCTTTCTGGTCATGGAGTTCCTCGATGGCGCGACGCTCAAGCACCTGATCGCCGGCCGTCCCATGGAGCTGGAAACGATCCTCTCGCTGGGCATCGAAATCGCCGACGCCCTCGACGCGGCCCACGCTGGAGGCATCGTTCATCGCGACATCAAGCCGGCGAATATCTTCGTCACTAAGCGCGAACACGCCAAAGTTCTCGATTTCGGCCTCGCCAAGGTGAAGTCTGGCCCGCGCGATTCATCGCCCGCTCCCGACATGACCGCGCCCACCGCCGTCGCCGTCGAAGAACATCTCACCAGTCCCGGCTCGACGCTGGGCACTGTCGCCTACATGTCGCCCGAGCAGGCCAAGGGCAAAGAACTCGACGGCCGAACCGACCTGTTCTCATTCGGAGTCGTGCTCTACGAGATGGCGACCGGAACTCTGCCTTTTCGCGGCGATACCTCGGCTCTGATTTTCCAGGCGATTCTGGATCGCGACCCAGTCTCACCGGTCCGACTGAATCCTGACCTGCCGCCGAAGCTCGAAGACATCATCAACAAGGCTCTCGAGAAAGATCGCAACCTGCGCTACCAGAGCGCCGCCGACATCCGTGCCGACCTGCAGCGCCTGAAGCGCGATACGGGCAGCGGACGCGCCGTCGCCCACAGCTCGGGGTCAATCCCGGCAGTTCAGGAACACGCTGCAGTACCCGCGGGTTCGGCGCCGGCACCGGTTGCGCCAGCGCAATCGTCGCCGACGCAAGTTCCTGCTTCAGCCTCCGCCTCCGCAATTCCAGCCGCGCCCGCATCCTCGAGCGCAGTCATACCCGCAGCTCCAACCACGAAGACACCGTGGAAGCTCGTCATCGTGGCAGCCGTTGTTTTGATCGCCCTCATCGCCGGAGGTTTATATTTCCGCTCGAAGCAATCCGCGAAGCTCACCGAAAAAGACAGCGTCCTGCTCGCCGACTTCGTCAACACCACCGGCGATGCCGTCTTCGACGGCACGCTCAAGCAGGCCCTGGCCGTGCAACTCGAGCAGTCGCCTTACCTGAATCTGGTACCAGAATCCAAAATTCATGAAGCCTTGCGTCTGATGGGGAAGTCCCCGGACGAACGCATTACTAACGACGTTGCCCGCGAGATCTGTGAGCGTCAGGCCATCAAGGCCATGATGACGGGCACCATCGCCAGCCTGGGCAATCACTACGTCATCACGCTTGCCGCCTTGAATGGTTCCACCGGAGATGCGCTGGCCCGTGAGCAGGTTGAAGTCGACAGCAAAGAGCAGGTCTTGAAGTCTCTCGACAAAGCCGCCTCCGAACTTCGCCAGAAAATGGGCGAATCTCTGGCCTCGGTGCAGCAGTTCGCCACTCCACTGGAGCAAGCTACTACTTCGTCGCTCGAAGCCCTGCAAGCCTACAGCTTGGGACAGGAGGAACATCAAAAGGCGAACGACGCCAGCGCACTCCCCCACCTTCAAAAGGCAGTCCAGTTGGATCCGAACTTCGCCATGGCCCATGCCACGATGGGCGTTGTCCTCGGCAACCTGGGCCGCAGCGCCGAAGGTGTTCAAGCTCTGAAGAAGGCATACGAACTGCGGGACCGTGCCAGTGAACGGGAGAGGTTCTACATCGAGGCGCACTATTACGACGAAGTCGCACTCGACGAGGAAAAAGCGATTGAGATATATAAGCAATGGCAGAACACCTATTCCCGCGATTCAGTCCCCTTCGACAATGCGGCCTTGGCCTCCGCGGGTATAGGCCGCCACGAAAATGCGCTCGACTTTGCCAGCCAGGCACACCGCATCGATCCTCAGGATCCATATGCTTATGACAATATGGCCGGCGCTTATGAGGCGCTGAATCGCCTCGATGAGGCCAGGAGCCTGGCAGAGGAGGCGGTGGCTAAGAAAGCAGGCGGAAGCGGCACTCGTTTTGTCCTGACCGACATCGCATACATGCGCGGCGACCGCGCCGGCGCGGAGCAGCAACTGAATGCCGTTCGAGGTAGCGGCATCGAACCGTTCGTCGTTTTCTTCAACGCCGCCTGGCAAATGTCGCAAGGCAAGATCAAAGCATCGCGCGAAGTCTGGGAGCGTGCCCGCCAGCAAGCGACCAGCGCTGGGGCAAAGGATTTTGCCAGTTCTCTGTTGACCCTGGAAGCCTATGACGATGCCCTGATTGGAAATGAGTCCGAAGCCCGGCGCGAATGTGCACAAGCTCTCGAAACATCCAGCGATCCGGATACGCGCTGGGGGGCAGCCGGTGCGTTCGCGTTAATCGGCGACCAGAAATCTTCCGCCCTCATTGCCGGCTTGCAAAAGGATGTGCCGGAGAACTTCTTCATTCAGTCCCTGATCATTCCCGAAGTGCGAGCCGCGCAGCAGCTTGAAAAGAATCAGCTCCCGGAAGCTTTAAGCTCGCTCGAACCGCTTCGCCGCTATGAACTGGGCACCGGACCACGCGCGATCGGCGCCACGTCGGTTCTCCTGCGGGGGATGGTCTACCTGAAAATGCACGATGGCGCGAAAGCCGCCGCCGAATTCCAGCGCATCCTCGATCACCGCGGCGCCGTAGGCTTCGGCATCGAATATCCCCTGTCGCAGCTCAACCTTGCCCGCGCCTACGCGCTGCAAAGCGACACTGCGAAAGCGAAGACCGCCTATCAGGATTTCTTCGCCTATTGGAAAGACGCCGACCCAGACATCCCAATCCTCAAAACCGCACGCGCCGAATACGACAAACTGAAGTAGCAGACAGTGAATCACGCAGGGGTGGAACGCATTCGTCCCCCAGCGAGCGAAGCGAGCCCCCGGACGAATGCGTCCGGGGCTACGTGGCCAATAAAGCGCACCGGCTTGCCGCCCGGTGTACACCCCCTCTCGTCTGATATCTTTTAATTTCCCCGCATTCGAACGATCATGCGATCCTCTCAAAGCCCATCCCGGTGGAAGGTCATTCTTGCATTCGGACTGGTGTATCTGTTCTGGGGATCCACCTACCTCGCCATCGACATCGCGGTTCAGACCATCCCACCCGCCCTGATGTGCGGCGTGCGGTTCACCATCGCCGGAATCGTCATGTTGGCCGTCTGCAGGCTGACCGGACGCAAAATCTTCTACTCGCCGCGCCAGCTGGTTTTAGCCGCCATCGTCGGCCTCCTCCTTCTGATGGGTGGCAATCTGACGCTCTCCTACGCGGAGCTCTCAGTCTCCTCGGGGCTGGCCGCGCTGATCGTTGCCATCACTCCACTGTGGTTTCTCGTGCTGGATTCTCTTCTTCTCGGCGACCATCACATTTCCCGCCGCGGCAAAGCCGGCCTCGCCCTCGGCATCGTCGGCCTGTTTGTCTTGGTCTGGCCGCAATTGCAAGCGGGCAGCGTGGGCCGCGGCGAACTGTGGGCTTCGATCAGCCTGCTCGGTGGTTCTTTCAGCTGGGCCCTGGGATCGGTTCTCTCCAAACGCTGGCAATCCGGCATGGACGTCTTCAGCGCCACCGGCTGGCAAGTCACGGCGGCCGGCCTGGGAAATTTCGTCTTCGCCTTCGCAGCCGAAGACGTATCCCACGTAAAGTGGAGTGCCCGCGGCCTGGGCGCCGTCTTTTACCTTGTCGTCTGCGGCTCCTGGATCGGCTACACCGCCTACATTTACCTGCTGGAGCATGTTCCCACGTCGAAAGTCTCCACCTATGCCTACGTAAATCCAGTGGTGGCCGTGTTTCTAGGCTGGCTCGTACTGCATGAAAAAGTAGACGGCTACATCCTGGCGGGAAGCGCGGTCGTCGTGCTCTCCGTAATCCTGGTCACCAGCGCAAAAGTAAAAGGCAAAACCATAGCCGAAGAGCTACCAGCAGTAGAGGCCGCCGGAGATTAACTCGCGTGGCAGAACTCCTGAACATGTAGCGACAGCCGCCTCGGCTGTCCCCCGAGCGGAGCGAGGGCAGCGAAGCCGCCGTCACTTCGAACCCTCCTCCTCCTCCTCCGCATCATTTACCAGATCCACCACATGCCCGCGAATGGAGAAAGTCTGCTTTGCCGTGCCGGCAACCTCAAAGCTCACGCGCACCGGCCCGCGCTGCCACGCCGGCGCGGGACATGCCGAGTCCGGCCCCGCGTCCTCTGCTAATCCATCATTCGACAGCGCTTTTTTCAGCACAGGTTTGCGACGGCTGATCTGCGCCACCATCGCATACGTTTTTTTCCCATCATCCGAAACTCCGCAGTACGCCACATAGTCCCGATACCAGCTCGCAGCCGAAGAAAACGCGTCGAACTCCGGAAGATTGATCGGCGAAATGTGCCCGGTCAACCGGTCCACCAGCAACCATCCTCCGCGCTGCCATCGCCAGCGCGCTTCAGATTCCTCCGGAAGACTGTCGTTCACGCGAAACGCCCGCCGCACCACGAACAGGCGATCGGTCACATCGTGCGGCACACCAGTTGCATATTCGCGGACCCGTCCATCGACAATCAAAGCTCGCACCTTGAGGGTCAGGACTTTGTCCTCCGCCATGCCGGGAGACCACGGTGCATTCGTCCATTTTCCGAACGCAATCACGTGAACCTTGGATCCTGCGCCCAGAGCCGGGATGCAAAACAAGACACAAAACAGCATGCACAAATTTGCACACAGCATTCCGCCCAACAACTTTCGCCATCGCATGAGCCGACCTTAGCCATCAACCCCAGTGCAATGCAAGGTTGGCCGTCACAATCCCGATATTCCATGTACCGAAGTGGGAATATCTTGCGTGCAAAATCGATGCTACTGTTCCAAAAAAGCTCGCCTATATGAGAGAAAAGTGCGGACAATGGCATTAAAATGGAACAGTAGTGAAGCGCCCTCATGAGCCTTTCTTCCACTCGCGTTCCGCCCAAACGGCGTGCAACTTCCGACGGCGGTACCGCCTCTTATCCTGAGATGGGTGATTTGCTCCCAAGACGCCGCGCCGCCCGCATTCTGGTCGTCGACGATCAGCCCAGCATTGCCGGCCTGATGAGCCAGTTGCTGACCATTCGCGGCTACGAAGTCATTACGGCCGCCAGCGCCGAACAGGCTGAGGCCGAAGTGCGCCGCCAGCAGCCCGACTTGATCCTTTCTGACGTGATGATGCCCGGCAAATCCGGCTATGATCTCTGCCGCGCGCTCAAGGAAAATCCCGCCACGCGCCTGATCCCCTTCGTGCTCATCACCGGCCTCAGCGACAGCAACGATAAAGTGCGCGGCATCGAAGCCGGCGCCGACGACTTCCTCAACAAGCCCGTCCTCGCCGAAGAGCTCATCGCCCGCGTGAAGTCGCTGCTGCGCCTCAAAGAATTTACCGACGAACTCGAAACCGCCGATTCCGTTCTCTGTACGCTCGGACTGATCGTGGAAGGACGTGACCCCTACACCGAAGGCCACTGCGAGCGCCTCTCCGTTCGCGCCGCCGACCTCGGCCGTCATCTCGGACTCGACGAGGATTCCATCATCGCCCTCAAGCGCGGCGGATATCTCCACGATCTCGGCAAGATCGCCGTCCCCGACGAAATTCTGAAGAAGGGCAGCAACCTCACGCCCGCCGAATGGGAGGTCATGAAACTCCATCCCGTCACCGGCGAGAATATCTGCCGTCCGCTGCATTCGCTGGCGCTGGTTTTGCCCATCATTCGCCATCACCACGAACATTCCGATGGTTCCGGCTACCCCGATGGACTCGGCGGCTCCGAGATTCCCCTTCTGCCGCGCGTTCTGCAGGTGGTCGACGTCTACGATGCGCTCCGCACTGCCCGTTCCTACAAGCCAGCCCAAGCCCACGAGCAAGCCGCACAAACGATGCGTGAAGAAGCCGCCCGCGGTCTCTGGGATATCGAACTGGTCGCGGAATATTTCTCCATGCTGGAGCAAAAACGCCAGGTGGCGTAAGGAGCCGCCAAGACGGTTCTAAGCGGATTCCCCTATTCTGATTCCTTTCCCAAAGCCCACGCGTCAAACGTACAATGGCAAGCGGCTTTCTCGGCAGCCAAATGCAAGGAGTCAGCATCTCTCGTATTCAGACAGCTGAGAACCGAGTACTGATTTTGAAACCCGTCTACAGCATCGTAATCCCTGCCTACAATGAGAGCGCCCGCCTCGGCGCCACGCTTGAGAAAGTCCTCGCCTACGTGCACCAGCAGGGATGGGATGCCGAAGTCCTCGTCGTGAACGATGGCTCGAAGGACAACACCGCAGACATCGTCCGCAGCATGACGGAGAAAGATCCCACGCTGCGCCTGATCGAAAATCCCGGTAACCGCGGCAAGGGCTTCAGCGTCCGCAACGGCATGCTTCACGCCGAAGGCCGCATTGTGCTCTTTAGCGATGCAGACCTGTCCTCTCCGATCGAAGAGGCCCCCAAACTCCTGCAAGCGCTCGAAGCCGGGGCCGACATCGCCATCGGCTCGCGCTGGCTGCGCGCCGAAACTCAGACGCAACGCCAGCCGCTGCATCGCCAGCTTTTCGGAAGACTGTTCAACCTGCTGCTCCGCATGACCCTCGGCCTGCATTTCGCCGACACTCAATGTGGTTTCAAGGCATTTAAGCGTCCCGCAGTCGAAGCCATCTTCCCGCTGCAGAGAATCGAGCGCTGGGGATTCGATCCGGAGATTCTTTTCCTGGCGCAGAAGTTCGGCTACAAAATCAAAGAGGTTCCCGTGGCGTGGGGACACAGCGGGGGTACCCGTATCAACCCGCTAGTCGATGGCTCCCGCATGTTCCAGGAGATGCTCCGCATCCGCTGGAACGACATCACCGGCAAGTACGACGGCGGCGCAGACCTACAGTCTGCAAAAACCGTCCCAGGCCCCCGCCGTCCCCAACTCTAGTTCTCAAGCACTGGATGGTTAGTACTAAGACGATGGGTGCCCAACGTCTCGCTTCTTTGCGAGACGTGGGAACTACAAATGCATGCACGATAGGGTTTAATTCAAAACCGAAAAACATTCACGCCGACTTAACCGCCCGCACCACCCGCGCCCCCATCTCCGCCGTCGAAATCGCCGCATGCGTCTTCCCCACTAAATCCGCGGTCCGCGCGCCATCGCCCAACACCCGCGAAACCGCGCCTTCCACGCACGCCGCCTCCGCCTCCAACTCAAACGAATGCCGCAACAACATTGCCACCGACAAAATCGCTCCCAAGGGGTTCGCAATTCCCTGACCCGCGATATCCGGAGCCGACCCGTGCACCGGCTCGTACAATCCCACCGGTCCGCCAATGCTCGCGGAAGCCAGCAGGCCTAGCGACCCGACCACTCCGCCAGCCTGATCTGACAAAATATCTCCGAACATGTTCTCCGTAAGCACTACGTCGAACTCCGCCGGACGCTGCACCAGCAGCATCGCCGCCGAATCCACGTACTGATGTCCCAACTTTACCTCGGGATAATCCTTGCCCACGCGCGTCACCACCTCGCGCCACAGCCGCGAGCATTCCAAAACGTTCGCCTTGTCGACCGAAAGCACCTTGCGCTTCCTCTTCATCGCCAGCGTAAACGCGACGCGCGCAATGCGCTCAATCTCATCCTCGCCATAGCGCATGGTGTTGACCGCAACGCGGGCGCCCGCAACTCCCTCAATCGACCGGGGCTGCCCGAAATAAGCTCCGCCCAGCAACTCCCGCACAATCAGAATGTCGGTCCCACGCACGATCTCCGCCCGCAGCGGAGAACAATCCTCCAGCGCCGGGAAAAATACCGCCGGACGCAAATTCGCATACGCCCCTAACTCCCGCCGCAGCCGCAACAGCCCAGCCTCCGGCCGTAGATGCCCGGGATTATGATCGAATGCCGGGCTCCCCACCGCCCCCAGCAGCACCGCCCCGGAAGCCAGGCAAGCCTGCACTGTATCCGCAGGCAGCGGATCATTCACCGCGCTCAGCGCTGCCCCGCCAATCAGTTTGTGTTGGAGTTGAACAGAGTGCCCAAACCGCGAAGCCACAGCCTCAAGAACCAAAACGGCTTGCTCCGTAACTTCCGGACCAATGCCATCGCCTGCAACAACCGTGAGTTTCAGGATCATGGGAAGAATTGAGTAATTGGGAAATTGAGTAATCGGGTAATTGTACCCGCTGGAAGCTGACGAATGAGCAAAGAGGCAGGCGCCGGAAACAGACGTTCAATTACTCAATTACCAAATCTCCCGATCACTCAATCCCTACACGCCCCACAAATAGTCTTCCTGCTGCTGCTCATGGTGCGACTCAGGATGCAGGGGAATCGGCGCCCCGAACGCGTTGGTCACATGCGCTACCGGGAACGGCTTCGCCGGCTCCGGCGCAGGCAAGGCCGTCGGCACGTTCGTCGCGGCCGCGGCAGCAACCTGAAGGGGTTCGATCAGCGGAGTCGCCGAACCAGACGGCTTGTGCGTGTCGCGAATCAACTCGAGAAGGTGATGATCTTCCACATGCTTGATCTTGTCCGCGAGGCGGACAAAGCGCCGGTAAATGTCATCCAGCGCCCGCCGGTCAAACTGATATCCCAGTTGTTCGCAGCGCAGTCCCAGTGCGTGCCGCCCGGAGTGCTTGCCCAGCACTAGCTTCGAATCCGGCACGCCCACCGACTTCGGCGTCATGATCTCGTAGGTTAGCGGATTCTTCAGCATGCCATCCTGATGAATGCCCGCCTCATGCGCAAACGCATTGCGCCCCGTGATCGCCTTGTTTGGCTGCACCGGCACGCTGGTGATCTCGCTCAGCATCTGGCTCGCGGCAAAAATCTGCTCGCTCACCACGCCCGTCTCATACGGATACTTGTCCGGACGCACTCGCATCGCCATCACGATCTCTTCCAGCGACGCATTCCCGGCGCGTTCGCCAATCCCGTTGATCGTGCACTCCACCTGCCGCGCCCCTGCGCCCACCGCAGCCAGCGCATTTGCGACCGCCATCCCGAGATCGTTGTGGCAGTGCGCCGAGATGGTTACATTCTCGATTCCCTTCACCTCGTCCCGAATCTTTGTAATCAAGCCGGCGAACTCAGTCGGCACCGTGTACCCAACGGTGTCCGGAATATTCAGGGTCGTAGCTCCGGCTTCCACTACGGCATTCAGCACGCGAATCAGGAAATCCGGGTCGGTTCGCGTCGCATCTTCCGGCGAAAATTCCACGTCCTCGCAAAACGACTTCGCCAGGCGCACGGCATCCCGGGCCTGTGCCAGGCACTGATCGCGCGTAATCCGCAGCTTGTACTGCAGGTGAATGTCAGAGGTCGCCAGAAACACATGGATCCGCGGCCGCGCCGCATCCTGCAGCGCTTCCCACGCCCGCTCAATATCCGCGCGACAGGCCCGCGCCAGCCCTGCAATGATCGGACGCCGCACCACCGCCGCAATCGCCTTCACCGACTCGAAGTCGCCGTCCGACGCGATCGGGAATCCTGCCTCAATCACGTCCACGCCCAGGCGGTCGAGCTGGTGCGCCAGTCGCAGCTTTTCCTGCTGGTTCATGCTGCAACCGGGCGACTGCTCTCCGTCGCGCAATGTCGTATCGAAAATTGTGATGCGGGCACGATCTGCCGTCATGAGTCTCCTCGAGTTCGAACTCCGTCAATGTTATGAGGAAGTTACCCAGAAGCAAAACTTATAATTCTGTAGACAGCATTAGTAGCGATTGTATAATAAGTAATGCTAATGGATTAACCATATTTGATTAAGAAGCGCACGAAAGGAACCTCTCGTGGAGCTTTCCCAGCTCGAAGTCTTTCTCGCCGTCGCCCGCGAGCGCCGCTTTTCCCGCGCCGCGGAAAAGCTTTTCCGCACCCAATCCGCCGTCAGCCAGACCATCCGTAAGCTGGAAGACGAGCTCGGGGAGGCCCTGTTCGATCGTTCCTCGCGCGATGGCGTCCTCACCGATGCCGGCAAAGTTCTCTTCGAGTACGCCGAAAAGCTGATCAACCTGCGCAGCGAAGCCGCCGAATCGCTTACCGAATTACGCGAGCTGCAAAAAGGCAAGCTGATCATCGCCGCCAACGAATTCACCGTGCTTTACCTGCTCCCGCTGCTCGCCGTATTTCGCCAGCGGCATCCCATGATCAAGATCAGCGTCGAACGCGCTCTGGGCAGCCACATCCCCGACGACGTCCTTCGCTACAACTCCGAATTCGGGGTTCTTTCCTACGAGCCGCAGGAAGCGAGCCTGCACTCTGTCGTCGTCTACCTCGACGAGTTGGTCTTCGTCGTCCCGCCCAATCACGCCCTTGCCAATGCGCCACAAGTCAGCATCCGCCAGCTTGGAGCCGAGTCCTTCGTGGCCCACATCGTCTCTTCCCCGCACCGCGACAAAGTTCTTCAGCAGTTCAAAGCGCACAAAACGCCCCTTCACATGGACGTGGAACTGCCCACCCTTCAAGCCATCAAACGCTATGTCGCTATGGGCAGCGGAGTGGCGTTGGTTCCGGAAATCAGCGTCGAATCTGAGCTGGCCAGAGGCGAGCTCGTCCGCATCCCCGTCCGCGAGCTGCAGATCAAGCGCAAACTCCGCCTCATCTACCGCAAAGACGCGAACCTGACTCACGCCGGCAGAGCGTTCCTGAAAGTAGCCGAGTCCGTGGCCACCGAGCGCAAAGGCCGCTACCGCTTCCAACGCGAACATTAGCGCCGAAAACAAAAGAGGAGCGAGTTTCCCGCTCCTCTCCGTGAAGATCCGTGGCTAGTGATGTTGATTTAGCTAGAAGCTAGCAGCTAGAAGCTGCGTTTCAGCAATCCGCGCACACCTGCTCCTCGCGCAACGATTCCAGCGCCGAGTCCAGCGAGGGATGCACGTCCAGCACCCGATCTAAATTGGTCAGATCGAGCAGCGTCCGAACGATCAAATTGGGTCCCGCGCATTTGAGGTTCACGTTCCGTTCCTGCGCCCGCAGATGCAGCAAGGCCAGTTCCCCGATCCCCGCGCTGTCCATGGAATGTACTCCGCTCAGATCAAGTACCAAGTTTCCCGTTTGCGACAGCACATCGCCCACAATCCGCGCCAAAGCCGCTGCCTCGTCGCGATAGACGATGCGCCCCTGGCAATGCACGATGATGACATCGCCACAATTCCGCGTTTCCAGACTCAGTTTCAACTGCGACTCCTTCGAAGGTACCGCCGGGGGATCCGCCACTTGCCGCGGCTCCCACATTTGCCAGTTCGTTTCCATAGTTTGCATGCTAATAGATAGACGCGGTTCGCTTCGTATCGGCACCATGAAATTCCAGTAAATTTTCGTCGGCCCCAGTTCACATTGGGCACGAAAAATCCTGACAAAATTTGTCACCCGGTACATCTGAGCCATCCGGTACACTGCATCTAACGGATTTCAAAGCCTGATACTCTATTTTGCCGGCCTTTAGCCGGGGAGGAATAATTCGTGTCGAAAACTGCTGCCGCGCTGGCAGTCGCTTTAGTGGCGTTATTCTCCATTCCGATGTCGGCACAATTTGGCGGCCTTCTTCCCAGCGGAAACGTTTACGCAGGCGTTTCTTATGCCCGTCTCACCGATGTCGTCAACAAGCAAAGTTATCGCGGATGGAACGCCTCCGCCGAATTCTTCCCCTTCTCCCGCTTCCCGCACTTGGGCCTCGTGGCCGACGGCAGCGGTTTCTACCGCTCCGGCGTGAAGCAGTACAACATCTTCGGCGGACCCCGCCTCTCCACCACCTATGGCAAATGGCGGCCTTTCATCCACGCCATGGCCGGCGTTCGTAACGTGAATTCCAACGGCTTCGTCTCCAATCCCATCGGCATCGATGTCGGCGGCGGTGCTGACTACAAACTCTTCTTCAAGAATTTCTCCTGGCGCGTGCAGGGCGACTACATCCACTCCCATTATTCCGGCGCCAACCAGGGCGACTACCGCGCCTCCACAGGAATCGTCTGGCGCTTCTGACCTCGTCCTTAGCATTGTCATCCTGAGCGAAGCGAAGGATCTCTGTACTCGGCCTGCGCCAGTTCAACCTCATTCGCTCTGATGCTGATTCCCAGCGGCCGAATCTCTTTTCTTATCATCCAACAACTTTCCGCCGGCCCGCGGGTTCGCCCATAAAGATCGGCGCATGCCTTTCGGAAGAAGTAAGAAGTAAAGGAGATTCCATGCGCAATTCCTTTATCACTCTCGTCATTCTCTGCTCGTTCGCCACTCTTGCAGCCGCCCAGGTTCCAACTTCAGGCAATGTTTTTTTCGGCTATTCCTACTACAGCACCAATCTTTCCTCGGTTGATCGCGCCAACACCAACGGGTGGGAGGTCACGGCCGAGGGCAGAGTCCTGCCGTTTATCGGAATCGTGGGCGATTTCAGCGCGCACTACGGAACGGAACATTTTGCCGTGGTATGCCCAGTCGGCCAGATTGGTGGATGCCCGCCGAATGACTTCAATATCAGCGAACACGATTATCTGTTCGGACCGCGCGCTTCGGTCTCGGTCGGCAAAGTTCGCCCCTTCGCGGAATTCCTGATTGGCGCAGCCCATGCCAACGCGAATGGACTCGCCTCGGATACTTCGTTTGCCACCGCCATCGGCGGGGGACTGGATTACAAAATCCTAAAACCACTGGCGTGGCGCTTCCAGGGAGACTACCTGCACACCAGCCTCTTCGGAAACGGCCACAACAACGTGAAGATTGCTACCGGCATCGTTTTCCGCTTCTGAGTCCGCACAGAATGTGCGGCCAAACAAAAGCAGGATCCGGCTGGTTTGCCGGATCCTGTTTTCTGTGGCCACTGAAACTTGTTGATGCTTGCTTGCTGCTTTTGGGTGGCGCAGCGCTTTTAGCGCTGCGATAAAAATTCCCCCATGGGGGCTTTAGCCCCTGAGGAAAACCTAAGTCCTCGGCAGACTACCCGGCCCCGACGACCAGTACTTGTGATCCCGCAAAAAGAAATCTTCGTTCCAGAAATTCATCGCCGTCCACAAGAACAGCCAGCCCACCCGCAAATGTCCCATCTTCTGGAACCGCCGGTTGGTTGTGTACACCCCGCCCCTCACGATCGAAAACCGCCGCCGCTCGACCTGCTGGCTCAGCCGGTAATCCTCGGCGAAGTGAATCTGCTCGTTAAATCCGCCCAGTTCCCAGAACGTCTTCCGGTCAAACAGCATAAACATCCCGGTCGCAAACGGACGGTGCAGCTGCGACAGGTACTGAAAGAAATCGTTCCCCGCATAGAACAACTTGTCGACCCAGCTTCCCCCGCGGCAAAGAATGTTGGTCGTAATGCAGTGCAGCTTCCGAGCCTGCGCCCGCTCCATGCAGCGCCGGATCAGCGTGTTGTCGGCCAGTTCGATGTCCGCGTCGAGAAACAGCACGTACGGCGTATCCGCCTGCGCCGCCCCTCGATTCCGGCCCACCGAGGGCATCCCTCCCTGAATCACGCTCACCTGCAAGCGGTCGCGGAAGCTCATCACGATCTCCGGAGTGCCGTCGGTCGAATTCGCGTCAGCGACCAACACCCTGGTACTCGACATCTTCGAGTAATCCTGATTCGTCAGCGAAGTCAGCAGTTGCGGAATCAGCTTCGCCTCGTTCTTCGCCGGAATCACGATCGTCAGTTCGTTCTGGCTCGACGTAGTCATGGATTTTTACCCCCAGTTCATCGATCGTCAGATAAGTGAGCCGCGAGTCGACCCACCCCCCAGCGTTGTAGTAATGAATCCCGTCCTGCTCGAGGTGCAGCGCCTCATGCGTGTGCCCGCAGAAAATGCGGTCCGCCCCATGATTCCGCGCGTACGCCAGCGCTCCCGCCGAAACCTTCGGCGACATCCGCAGCCAGCGCGTGTTCAGCCGGTCAATCATGCGCACGATCGGCTTGCGCTTAAAATCCATCTTCTGCAGCAGCAGGTATAGCGACGTTCCCCACCGGCTCAGCCGCAACTGGTTTACCTGGAAGCCGTCGAACTGGTGCCCGTGAATCGCCACGTGGTGCAACCCGCGGTAGTCCCACTCGTAGTGCTGGTACACGCGTACGCCCACCAGGTGCGACATGATGTCGGTGAGCCCGTGGTCATGATTACCTTCCACCCATACCACTTCAATCTTACGCTTCGGATTCGACAGCTTGCGGATCAGCCCCAGAAACTTCCAGTGTTCCTTGGTGAGCCGGGCGAAATTCAGGTCGGCGAAAATATCGCCCAACAGAATCAGCCGCTGAAACTGATTTTCCTTCAGCACGCGCGTGGCCTCGCGCGCGTGGCTCATCTCCGCCCCCAAATGGAGGTCCGAAAGGATCAGCGTGTTGTAAACCTGCGGATCCATACTCCTTTTTTCTAGCAGGGAATTGTTACGGGGTGATGAAACCTGCATCAATATTGGTGCATAGGGTTACTCGGAAGTAACCCACGTA
>Ga0075017_100000331_pt1 | contig 25517 bp, 25 predicted proteins | sample AleBraG_ABR_2012_FD_71475 | JGI IMG/M metagenome (GOLD analysis project Ga0075017, IMG submission 71475) | Freshwater sediment microbial communities in response to fracking from Pennsylvania, USA - Alex Branch Run_MetaG_ABR_2012 | ecosystem: Environmental > Aquatic > Freshwater > Creek >... | reverse complement strand
GGCGTACAGTATAAATTCAGCGAAAATCTAAACTCTTATGCCACGATCACCAAGGGCTACAAGGGCCCGCAGGCGCAGTCGGCAACTCCGACCAGCCCGATAGCAACGCTTGTCCCGCCTGAGATCCCGCTTTCGTACGAAGTAGGCGTCAAGGGCACGATCAATGACCGCTTTGGCGTTGACGCCAATCTCTTTTTCACCAAGGATCACAACTACCAGACGCAGCAGTGCAGCCTGAATTTCCAAGGCCTGCTTGTTTGCAACCCTGATTCCGTCGATATCGACTCCAAGGGCGTCGAAGTGGACTTTTTTGGCAAGCTCACGAGAGGCCTGAGTGTGAACGGTGGCGTGATTTATAACGTCGCCGAACTCCCGAGTAATTTTAGGGGATTCGATCCCAACAATCTGAGCGGTAGTCCGAACGGTGGGTTACTGCCCATGGGCAGTTACCAGATCCCTTATGTACCGAAGTTCAAGGTCACGGCCGCGATGGACTATACGTGGACCGTCGGCCGCTTTGCGCCTGCCGTTGGGGTCGACGTGGTTTATAAGTCCTCTATTCGTCTGGGCGCATCGCCGGATCCGGGATACGTGTATTCCGGTCCCGCCAACGTTGGTACACACTTTTCGATCCTTACATCGGATGGACGCTGGGGCGTTACGCTGTTTGGTCGCAACTTATTCCAGAACCGCGAACCTGCACTGCTATTCGGCGGTCCTCCCTTCGTGCCGCCGAAGGTGCCAGGCGAAGCCAATCAGAACGGTTACGTCAAGGGCATTTCCGGCTGGCCGACCAAGAACAGCGAGCGGGAAGTCGGTTTGTCCCTCGACCTTAAGCTTTGATGCCAACGGGATCGAGCTGCTGAGTTGTAGCGCGGATTGATCTGGATGTGTAGAGAGGCCGCCTTCGGGCGGCCTCTCTACTAGCAGGGGCAAAAAATATGGCAAACAGACTGGCGGGCAAGATAGCCCTCGTCACCGGTATCGGCGGCGGTATCGGTCGGGGCGTGGGACTGGTGTTTGCACGCGAAGGAGCCACCGTCGTCGGGTGCGATATCAGCGCACGGACCGCTGAGGATGCGCAGGCCGAGGCCCGCCGCGAAGGGTTGGAACTGGACAGCCTGCATCCGTGTGATCTCACCAAGCCCGCTGACGCGCAGCGGCTGGTCGACTACGCGGTGGCCAAGCATGGACGCATCGACATCCTGGTCAATGCCGCGGCCATCGCGCCGCACATGGCACCGGCGGCTAGCATGGATTACGAGTCGCAGTGGGTGCCCACGTTGGTGGGCGAGATCGATATCGTGTTCCTGCTGTGCAAGGCGGCCTGGCCGCACCTGCTGGTGGGCGGACGGAGCGCGATCATCAATTTTGCCTCCGTCAATGCGGTGCGAGGGAGCACTAAGATGGGCATGGTGGCGCATTGTGCCGGGAAGGCCGCGGTCATGGGCATGACCCGGCAGTTGGCCATTGAGGGTGGGCCACGCATTCGAGCCAATTCGATCGCCCCGGGTATGGTGGTGACGCCGGCGACTCAGTCGGCCGGTGCATCGGTAGAGGGGCCGATTCGCGATGCGATCATGGCGGGCATTCCGGTGAAGCGGCTGGGGCAGCCCGAAGATATCGCTTGGGCGGCTGTTTACCTGGCTTCAGATGAAGCGAGCTGGGTCACGGGCGCGATGCTGGCTGTGGATGGTGGAACCACCGCCTGTTAGGCGCTGCCGCACACGCCTCACCATTCGGGCTAGACTGGCTGTTGGCCACGTGAGCTACGTGCCTCAATTGAACCCCGATGACGCTGAACAGAGTGAGGTAGCGGTTCAGTCGCTCGGTTGCGCCGCATCGATTAGGATTGCTCGAGTCGCTTGCTCAAGGTCGGCGAATTCGAGCATGTTCGGACGCCGGTAATACGGCTTTGAAATCAACCTCGTTCAATGTATAAATTGCGTCAGCATCACATTTGAGCGCGCAAGCGCCGATTAGTGCGTCGTAAAGACGACCGGCCGTTATGCCGCGCACAGCACATGCGCCAATGACCTCGCGGTACTCGCGCCGAGTGAGGGAAATTGGTGTGAATACTTTGTCGATGCGCTCAATCATCGCGTCGACATCGGTGGGCCGCAATCGCGGCTTACCGGGCTTGCCGGACATCACGGCGTACAGCTCAGCGTAGGAATGCAGCGCACAAAATGCGGTTCCGGCCTTGATCGAAACCAGCAGCGCAATGCTTGTGCTGTGGTGAGCATGACCCGCATCGAGCGCGGCCACCAACACGGTCGTATCTACAAACGTGCCGGTCAATCGTGTCAAGTTCCAGCTAACCGACGTAACCGATCTGTGCGCCCGTGCCCCACTGCCGACTCTGGAGGCGACGCCGAGCGTCCGGTGTATACCAAAAACCCGCTCACCTCGCGCAGTGGTTGTTCGCCGGCCAGTGGGCATAGGTGAATTTCGGCACCATCATCCCGCAACCGCAATTCACTGCCGGAATATAGGCCGTGTCGCTCGCGGAGCGGCTTTGGCAACACCACTCTGCCAGCGGCATCCACCTTCAATATGGTATCCATGACTGCCATTCTATAAGTCCATTTGCCATTAGTCAATGGCACTGAATGGGTAATGTCACTGGATGGATACTCGGTGCGCGGCAGCACCAAGATGGAATGGTGGCGCGCTGCGCGGGAAAAGCGGCATTGATTGGCATGACCCGTCAGGTCGCTATAGAGGGCGGGCGACTTTCTGGCCTTTCGGGCGCGAAGTCAACGCCCGTGAAAAATCGGCGCACGCTTTTCCCTGAAGGCCAGCTGCGCCTCTTTGGCGTCGTCCGTCTTAGCGATGATGGCCGTCATGTCCTGCTCGTAGCGGTAGCCGTCGCGCAAACTCAATTCCTCGATGACGTTCATCGCATGTTTGCTCATGCGAGTTGCGATCGGGCTCTTGGCCGCAATTTCCGTGGCGATCTTCATTGCCGCGGGAATCAACTCGTCCGGCGTTGTGCACGCCTCCACGACGCCAGCCCGGTAAAGTTCCAGCCCGCTCATGCGATACCCCGTCAGCGCCATTCGCCGTACATGAGAATGGCCAAACAGACGCATGGCGTGTCGGCAACCGCCGAGCAGACCCACATCGATCTCCGGAAGACCCATCATCGCTTTATCGGATGCAAGCAGTATGTCAGCGGAGGCCGCCATGGCCAGCCCGGAGCCCAGTGCAGCGCCATTGATCGCCGCGATCACGGGCTTGGCGCATTCACGAATGGCATGAAAGCATTCACGCGTGCGCCGGGAGTGCGCGCTCAAGTCTCCAGGTCCCACAACGGCCGCGGCCCGGCCTTTCATGTCGGCGCCGGCGCAAAACGTCTTGCCCTCGCCGGTGAGAATGACCACTCTGACCTCATCCATTTCGGAAAATCGGTCCAGCGCCAGTGTGAGCTCGTCGTTCATGATGCGCGTGAGGGCATTAACGGGCGGCGCGTTCATGACCAGCATGGCGACGTGGGCGTCGATTGTGACTGTGATTTGGGTCAGATCCTGCATACACACCTAGGCAAAGGCTGCCAACGAGAATAACACACGCCCGTACGCGCCAATCTCCTACACACGAGGCGGAAGCGCTTCGGGGCGCAGATACCCTGGGAAGCGTTGATGCGGGTCGTACTTACGTCGAAGCGCGTCGAGCCGCTTGGCGGACTCCATGGACATGTAGCGCGCCGGATGCTGAGCGAGATTTTCATCATTCATCTGGCCCCCAATGGAGATGGAGTCCAGCCGCCGCATGGCATCCACTACCCAGTGGGCGCAGCGCGCGTCGTCGGCCGGATCGTAGTACACGGCGTTGCTCGATATATAAAGTTCACCCTGCACCGAGTAGGCCATGTCCGGCAACTTGCGAACGGGTCCCCACACCTGCAGAAAGACATAGGATTTGGGCGTTGGGAAATCCGTAAACAGCTGGCGCAGGAGCGGCAGCAGCTGTGCGCTGCTGGCGTTGGTCCAGATGTTGTCGACCGCAAAGCGGGCACCGGTGGGATTGGAATCTGTTGCGGGTTCCACGTCGTATGGCACCACGATGTCGCGGGTCCAGCTGCTCTTGGCTCGCGGTGCGGCCGGACAGGTGTCGAGAATAGCCAGGGCGGCGCTTACTTCCGCCTCCGTGTTGCCCAGGCAGTTGCCAATGAGCGTCACCATCGGCGCTCCATCCTTCTGGCGACCTAACATTACGACCTCGAGGATGGCCGGAAAGGTTTGCATGGTCTCGCGCACCCAGCCGACCACGGTCTCGACTTCATCCACGTCGAATGTGAAGCCGTGGGATCGCATCACCTGCGGACGCGGGTGCAGCCGCACGTAGTACCGGGTTGCCGCGCCGAAGAAGCCGGGACCAGACCCGCGTGCCGCCCAGTAATAGTCGGCATTTTCGTTTTCGCTGGCATGAATCAACTCGCCGCGGGCATTCACAAGATCCAGCGCCACCAGGTTTTCACAGCCCAGCCCGAATACCCGCGAGTTCCAACCGTGCCCGCCGCACAGGATAAAACCGCCCATGCCCACATTCACGCCATGGGCCGAGGGCGTAAAGAGCTGGTGCTGCTCACGCAGCTGCTGGTTCAGCACGTTGCCGTAGACGGAAGGGCTGATGCGGGCAATCAATGCGTCGGGATCGATTTCAATCTGCTTCATGCGAGCAAGATTGATCTGTACGGAAGCGTTGCGGGTGTGAGCGCCGGACCAGCTATGGCCGCCAGAGCGGACGCTTACCTGCAGACCACGTTCGCCGGCCATCTTTACGGCAGCGATTACGTCGGCTTCACTTTCGGCCAGCACGATGGCGTTGGGGTACCGCTCGGGCTTGCGGGCATTCCAGGTGGCTGCCTGGCGGAGTGGTTCGTAGCGCGGCTCGCCGCGCAGGACAATTTTGCCGCCGAGCGGGTCGGTGGGCGCCGTGAGGGGCGCCGCGGCCGATACTCGGGCGCCCGCCGCGAGTGTGCCAGCGCCCGCCAACCACCCAAAGAATCCGCGGCGTGTGTACATGTATGGTCCCCCGTGCAAGGCGTCGGCTGCGGCGCTCCCAGTGGTTGCGCCGAATCGCCACTTGGCGCATATTACCAGTATGGGGAATAAAAGAAAATGTGCGATCCCGGCCTTGGCGCTAGGGTTGGCCGCGAGCATGGTGTTGGCGCTCAGTGCGCGGGCCGCTACCCCCGCGATGACTCGGGGTGAATTGTTGTTCCAGACCTGTGCCGCCTGCCACAGTGTGCTCGGCGACGGCATTGGCCCGGATCTGACCGGCATTTACGGGCAGAAGGCGGCCGGTCGCCCTGGCTTTGCCTACTCCGATGCCCTCAAAAGCAGCGGTCTGGTGTGGGACGAGGCCACCTTGCGGGTATTCATCCGCGATCCTCAGGCCGCAGTAAAAAGCACAAAGATGACCTTTCCCGGCTATTCCGACGACGCCGATGTGGATGCGGTCGTAGCCTACCTCGAGGGGCTAAAGTAGAGGGGCTAAAATTACGTCGCCCCCGTCAGGCGGCCTTGCGCGCATACACGTACGGCCCAAGCAGTGCGATGCAAAGCACCGAAATACTCATGCAGATCCCGAACCCGAGGCGCATGGGATCATAGGAGTGCGCCAAGTCGTGCACCTTGCCCATGGTCAAGGTGCCGATGGCGATGCCGATGTTGCTGGCCGCAAACGTTAATCCATAGATCCCGCCGAACGAGCGCAGTCCAAAGAAGCGCGACACCAAATAGGCATTCTGTGCCACTTCACCGCCCAATCCCATCCCCATGAGGAGCGCGCCGGTGTAGAGGAGGGGCGCGCCGGATTCGACGTGCGCGGAGTGGACGATCAACAGGCCGAGCAGGGCGGCAACGAAGAAGGGCACGACGATCTTCGGTGTGTTGATCTGGTTGACCAAAGCGCCCGACAGCAGTTGTCCAGAGACGACCCCGGCGAATGCGAAGGACATGGCCTTGGTGGCGACAAATATAGGGTAGCCGTGTTCGGTCATCATGGGCACGCCATGCTGCAGCGTACCCAGCAAAGTCATCGATCCGAACAGGATGCCGACCGCGATCAGCCAGAAGTTGCGCTTGCGGAGCGCTTGGGCGACGGTCAGGCCGGGGATGTCGCGTGTGCCGGTCGCCGCCTCGGTGGCGGCAGGGGAGGTATCCGACTTGGCGCGGTGGGGTTCGCGCACCAGCAGCGCAACTACGGGTAGACCGATGCCTAAGACGATCAGCCCTATGGCGACGTAAGCATCCTTCCATCCAAATCGGCCTATCAGCCATTGCGACAGCAGCGGCATGGTGGTTTGGCCGATGCCGGCGCCCATGGCGACCAGGAGCCCTAAGATCAGGCCGCGCCATCGATCGAACCACAGCGAGACGATCTTGGCGTAGCCGACTGAGCTGTGCATGGAGCTGGCCATGCCAATGGGCAGCTGAAGCAGTGCAAACATCCATATCGATGAAGCACGGCTAAGCAGTAGAATTGTGAATCCGAACAGCAACATACCGGGTATGACAATGCGGCGCACGCCGAACTTATCCATGCCCCAACCGGCCACCGGCACGCACAAGGCGACGATCAAGGGGGCGACGCTCAAGGCGGCCGATATGGTGGTGCGGTCGACGCCAAATGCCGCGGACAGCGGCTTCATAAAATTGCTGTTGGTGGCCGACACCATGGCATTGGCACCGCACAGCAAGCCCACCCACGCTCCGGTTGCCGCGGAAAGTGAGCGTGCGCTGATTTCAGAATCTTTCAAGCTTGGTTCCCCCGTATCCTTTTATTCCCTTGCGCGTGAAATATCAAGCTGCCCGATAATGGCGTGGAAGCATGGATTTGTGATTGCACGCCAGTTGCATTATATTCCCCTCTGCGGGAATTCAACGGAAGCGCTTGTCAGCGCAGATGAAACCCAGGAGAGTCTCAGTGGCTTTTGATCTCGCCAGCCAGCATTCCGTGCCGCGAGCGGCCGGCGCCTATGAGTCGGTGCGGCAGGATGCCGGGATGATCTGGGATCGGGACGTGCTGGTACCCATGCGCGATGGCGTGCGACTGTGCGTGGATATCTACCGGCCCGGGGGCGGTGGCGCCTGTCCGGCCTTGCTGGCGATAGCCGGTCACAACAAGGATCTGCAAAACCCCGAGATTGGCGCAGCCGTGCCGCCGCAACCGGCCTGGTCGGCCCTCTGGCAGGGCGGGTCGGAAGCGGGCGACAGCGACTATCTGGTGTCGCGCGGGTATGTCCATGTGGTTGGCAATCCGCGCGGCTTCGGAAAATCCGAAGACGGCGGGTCGAGTGAGTGGGATCTGTATGACCTGATCGAATGGATGGCCGTGCAGCCCTGGTGCAGCGGCAATGTCGGGATGATCGGATTGTCGGCTTATGCCCTCTCGCAGTGGCAGGCCGCCATGCTGCAGCCACCGCACCTGAAAGCCATCTTTCCTTTCGATGCCATGCCCTGCTATGGCGCCATTCACGACCGGTACCCCGGCGGCATGGTGCATGTGATGCTCTACCTCCTGACCGGGCAAAACGTTCATCATGGTGGTCACGGCAAGCCCGGATCGCTGTCTCCGGCGCGTGAGCAATTGTGGCAGGCGGCCATGCAGAATCCGGACTACAGGATCTATTCCTGGGTCTACAATCTGCTCACGCAGAAGGGCCAGATTCAGTCCCGCCTGTTCGATCATCTGCTTGACCCGTTCGAACCCGAGGGTTCGATGGCGGTCAGCGAAGCGAATATCGCCAAGATCAAGATTCCCGCCTACACAGGCGCCGGCTGGCACGCCTACAGCTACAAGATGCACCTGTTGGGAGCCCAGAACTGGTACCAATCGATCCAGGTGCCGAAGAAGTTGCTGTTTACCGGGCTGACGCACATGGAGCGCCCGTTTCATGCCCTGCACGATGAGATCGTCCGCTGGTACGACTATTGGTTGAAGGGTATCGACACCGGGATCATGCAGGAACCCGCGGTGAAGTACTGGATCAATGGCGCCAATCAATGGCGCTCGGGCTCCGGCTGGCCACTGCCAGAAACCCAATGGACGAAATTCTTTCTGCACAGTTGGGAGCGACTGAGAACCGAGCCGTTTGTGGCCGGCGGCCGGGATGCGTACCCAGAGCCCGATAGCTTCGTACAGATGCCGCCCACGCAGACGCGCACGATTCAGAAGTTGAGGTACCTCACCGACCCGCTGCCCACGGATACCTTGGTGGTGGGTCCTATCTCGCTGACCTTCTGGGCTTCGATCGACCAGGATGATACCAACTGGATCATTGTTCTTAAGGACGTGGGGCCGGACATGTCCGTGCGCACCGGTCGCGATGGTGAAATGGACTTGCCGCTGGACCTTCCGGAGCTGGAGTTGACGCGCGGTTGGCTCAAGGCCTCTTATCGGGCGCTGGATACGGAGCGATCCAAACCGTGGAAGCCCTGGCACAAACTGACGCGTGCCGCGCATCAGCCGGTGGTTGCCGGCGAAATCAACGAGTATCAGATCGAAGTACTGTCGACGGCCAATCTGTTTCGCCGCGGCCATCGCATCTGCGTGGAAATCACGGCGCTGGACCTGCCCAGCGGTTCTGGTTTTGGACACAATTGCGAGTACGTGCCCTATCACATTTGCAGCAGCAAGACGGTGGTGCACAAGATCTACCACAATGAGCGCTACCCCTCGCACCTGCTGCTGCCGATCATCCCCGTCGAGGCGGCGCAGGGCTGATGAGCTCGCTGGGCAAAGTGCTGATCACGGCCAAGGGGGTCGCCGGATCCGGCGCCGCGCTCGAGCGTCTCAGATCGGCCGGCTGTGAGGTGGTGCTGCGTGACACGCCGACACCGGTCACGGAAGCCTGGCTGATGGAGCAAACCCGCGATGTGGCCGGACTCATCTTCGCGATGGAACCGGTATCGGCGCGACTCATCGAAGGGGCGAGCAAGTTGCAAGTGATCGCTCGACCGGCAGTGGGCTTCGACACGGTAGACATTGACGCCTGCACGCGCAGGCGCATCCCGGTGACTCTGGCGGTGGGCACCAACCACGAAAGTGTCGCGGATTTTACTTTTGCCCTGCTCCTGTCGGTGGCCAGGAATGTGGTGGCGGCGGTCAATGCCACCCAGCAGCGCGAGTGGCCACGCTTCCCGGGAACAGAAGTATGGGGCAAGACCCTGACCATCCTGGGGCTGGGGCGAGTGGGCAAGGCGGTGGCCCGCCGGGCGCGCGGCTTTGACATGCGCATTCTGGCGGTAACGGGCACTGAGGATCGGGAGTTCGCGACGCGCTTTGGTGTGGAGTTCGTGTCGCTGGAAGAAGGGCTCCGTGCGGCCGATTTCCTGTCCTTGCATGCGCCGCTGTCCGAGGCGACGGAGGGCGTCATCAACGAGCGGGCGCTGGCGATGATGAAGCCGGGCGCTTACCTGATCAACACGGCGCGCGGCAGTCTGGTGGATGAAGCCGCGTTGGCAGAGGCTGTGCGTACGCGGCGCCTGGCCGGTGCCGCCGTCGATGTGCTGCGCCAGGAAGGCCCGGGCAGTTCAAGTCCGCTGATTGGGGTGCCCGGCATATTGGTGACCCCGCACATGGCGACCTTTGCACGGGAAGCGTCGGAGCGGGTGGCGCTGGCAGCGGTTGAGAGCGTCGTTCAGGTACTTCAGGGCCAGCGTCCAGCGCACGTGGCCAATCCAGCGATCTACGAGGATTGAGTCAACATCATGGCTGTCAGCTACGAACTCGTTAAAAGTGTCACCGCCCGGCTGTATGAAACGGCGCTGCGCAAGATCCCGGAGGACACCAAGGCGGCGCTGCGTGCGGCGGCAGCGACCGACCGAAATGAGACGGCACGCAAGACTCTGCGAATCATGTTGGCGAGCGCTGACGCGGCCGAGCGACAGCAGCACTTCGTGTGCTCCGACTCCGGGGTTCCGGTGTACTTCGTCAAAATCGGCACGCAAGTGCAGTTTGACGGTGATTTCAAGCGCGCGATTGTGGATGGATTTGCGGACCTGGTGCGCACCATTTCGCCGCCTTTGCTGCAGCACGTCACCCATCCCTTGACCTTGGAGCGAGGCTATCAGGGCAAGGACATGCCCATCGTGACTTACGATTTGATCGACGGCGCCGACTATGTCGAGATTACCTGCTCACCAAAGGCGTTGGGGTCGGGCCGCTGGGCCGCCCTCGAGATCTTCAGTTTCCCGAGTCTTGAAGTGATCGAGGCTTACATCTTAAGTGTGATCCTCAAGGCCGGCTCCCAGCATTGCCCGCCTGTGGTGATCGGCGTGGGCATTGGTGGCACCTTTGACTACGCGGCGAAGATGGCCAAGGAGGCCATGCTGCGGCCCTTCGGTCAACCCCATGCCGAACCCATGGTGGCGGCCATGGAGTCGCGCTTGCTGGCGGCGGCCAATGCCACGGGTTTTGGGCCGATGGGGACGGGCGGCGACAGCACCGCGATGGCCGTGCACGTGAATTATTCCGCCGGCCATGGCTTTACACCGGTGGCCGTGTGTTTCAATTGTTGGATCAATCGCCGAACGCGGGCGCGCCTGTATAACTCCGGGCTCGTGGAGTATGGGGAATAGCCATGAGCCGAACGCATCGACTGACATTGCCGCTGACTGAGTCCCAGGTGCGCGAGCTCAAAGCCGGCGACCAGGTTTATCTGAGCGGCGAGCTGATCATGACGGCAGGTCTCCCCACGCACCAACGCATTTTGGATTGTGTGAATTCCGGACAGCCGCTGCCCATGGATATGAGCGGGGAAGTGCTGCTGCAATTCGGTGGCTACAGCCGCGAGGTCCCTGGCGGGATGGAAGTGGTCTATATGAATCCCACCACCAGCACGCGCTTCAACCCCCTGATGCCCACCTTGATCCGCAAACTGAAGCTCCGAGCTGTGGGGGGGAAGGGCGGTTTGGATGCCGAGTGCGCCCGCGCGATGCAGGAGACGGGCTGCGTGTACCTGTCGTTTCCAGGCGGCGGTTGCACACTGTACTCGAACGCCATCCGCGAAGTGGTGGCGGTGGAGTGGCGCGATCTCATCCTCCATTACCGATTGACGAAGCTGCGCGTGGCCGAGTTGGGTCCTGGGACCGTGGGGATTGATGCCTCGGGTGCAAGCCTTTACGACCAGTTGCAGCACGAGGCCGCAGAGCGAATGCCGGCCATCCTGGCGAACCTCAAGGCCGCGCGCGAGCAGGCACGCTCATGATTCTGCATTGGTCGCCTCGTTCGCCCTTTGTCCGCAAGGTCATGGTGTGCGCTTACGAGTGCGGTTTGGTGGATCGCCTGGAAAAGGTGCGATCGGTGACCCACATGCTCGAGCCCAACCCGCGCCTCATGCAGCTCAATCCGTGGAACAAAATCCCAACGATGGTAACCGACCAGGGACAGGTGCTGTTTGATTCGGACGTGATCTGCGAATACTTGGACTCTATGCACGCGGGCACGCCTTTGCATCCCGTTGAGCCAGCCTTGCGCTGGCAGGCACTGCGGTGGCGGGCCTTCGGCAGCGAGATGCTCGACGTGCTGATCTTGTGGCGCAATGAGCGGGGACGCCCGCCCGCTCAGCAGTTGAGCCAGCTGCTGGAAGTGTTTGGCGCCAAAATGAACGCTGGCCTTGCCATGCTGGAAAAGGAAGCGTCAGTTATCAGTGGCGCACCATTCAACATCGGCCATGTGGCCCTGGGTTGTGCGCTGGGCTACGTGGATTTTCGCTTTCCGGATCTGAATTGGCGGGCAGGCCACCCGCAGCTCTCGGCCTGGCAGGCCGAGTTCGAGCGACGTCCTTCGGCCCGACACACCCGGCCAGACGATGATTTGCCGCCCCGTGATGCCACTGGCCGGAGCGAGGGCTAATGGCCGGACCGCTGTCGCATATCCGTGTCCTTGACTTAAGCCGCATCATGGCCGGCCCCTGGACCACACAGATGCTTGCGGATCTCGGGGCGGACGTCATCAAGGTTGAGCGTCCGGGGGTGGGCGACGACACGCGCTCCTGGGGACCGCCTTTCCTTAAGAACGCGACCGGCGTCAACACGCGGGAAGCGGGCTATTACCTGGCCGTGAATCGCGGCAAGCGCTCGATAACGCTCAGTCTCGACACCGCCGAGGGCCAGGACATCGTTCGGCAACTGGCGGCGCGGGCCGACATCATCATCGAGAACTTCAAGGTCGATTCGCTCGCTCGCTACGGATTGGACTATGAAACGCTGAGCCGCACCCACCCGAGGTTGATCTACTGTTCCATCACCGGATTTGGGCAGACGGGTCCCAAACGGGACGTGGCCGCGTACGACTTTGCCATTCAGGGCATGGGCGGGCTGATGAGCATCACGGGCGAGCGTGACGACAAGCCGGGGGGTGGGCCGCAGAAGGTGGGGTTGCCGATCGTCGATCTGACCACGGGCATGTATGCCGCGGTCGCGGTCCTGGCGGCGTTGGCGGCGCGTGAAGTCAGCGGGAAGGGAGACTATATCGACATCGGTATGCTGGATGTCCAGGCCGCGATGCTTTGCAATCAAGCGATGAATTACCTGACCACCGGGCGGGTGCCGAAACGCAATGGGAATGCTCACCCCAACATTCAACCGCAGGATGTCTTTGCCTGCCGCGACGGTTCCATGGTGCTGGCCGTCGGCAATGATTCACAATTTCAAAAGCTGTGTGAGGTGCTGGGGATAAAGGCCCTGGCCGCGGATCCACGTTACGCCAAGAATGCATCGCGGGTTGAGCATCGGGAATCGCTGTTGCCCCTGTTGCGGACGGCGTTCGCGCGCGAGGATCGCGCCCATTGGGTGGCGGCGCTCGAAGCTGTTGGTGTACCGTGCGGCCCCATCAATTCCATCGCCGAAGTCTTCCAGGATCCGCAGGTGCAGCATCGGGGTATGCAGATCAATCTGCCCCACCCGGAGGCCGGCAGCGTGCCGCTGGTGGGCAGTCCGATGCGCTTCAGTGCGGCGCCCATTCAACACGTACGCCATCCGCCGCTCCTGGGCGAGCACACCGCGGAAGTCTTGATGGAGATTGGATTCGATGCTCAGCGCATTGCGGAGCTCCGGAAATCCGGGGCGATTTGAGCGCGCTGACCGCTATGCCGCGCATACCGCTTTTCCCGCTGCCCAACATGACGCCTGAGCAGCAGGCCGTCGTCGACGCCATCGTCAAGGGTCCGCGTGGCGTGCTGCGTGGCCCGTTGCGAGCTGCGCTGTATCGCGCAGAGCTGGCCGACAAATGGCAGCAGCTGGGCGAGCTGCTGCGCTACCGCACCAGTCTTATCCCACGTCTCAGTGAGCTGGCCATCCTGGTGACGGCGCGCCATTGGGATTCGCAGTTCGAATGGTTTGCCCACGAACCGATTGCTGCGGCGGCAGGCGTGGGGCCATCCGTCATCGAGGGGATTCGTCGCGGCGCGGTACCCGTTTTCGAGCACGCTGACGAGGCTGCGGTGTATCACTACGTGCTCGAATTGCTGGAGTGTCACGTGTCGAGCGACCGACGCTACCAAAGTGTCCTGGAGTTGCTGAAACCCGTTGGTATCGTCGAACTCACAGCGCTCATTGGGTATTACTCGATGGTGGCGCTTACACTGAATGCGCACGAAATTCCTCTGCCCGAGGGCACACCTCCGCCCTTGCCGGAACGCACGGCACCATGACATTCGAGACCATTATCTTCAGCGTAAAGGACGGCATTGGCCGGATCACGTTCAATCGGCCCGACAAGCTCAACAGCTTCACGCAGCAGATGCACGTGGAGATGCGCGAGGCCTTGAGCCGGCTCATGGGTGAAGGGGCCCGAGTGCTGGTGCTGACTGGAGCCGGACGGGCTTTCTGCGCCGGCCAGGACCTTGGTGAGCGGGTGGTTGCGCCGGGTGATCCCAGACCGGACTTGGGCGAGTCGATCGAGAGAAATTACAAGCCGCTGGTGATGGGCGTGCGGAACTCACCGATTCCGGTCATCGCGTCCGTCAACGGTGTTGCCGCTGGAGCGGGTGCGAACCTGGCGCTGGCGTGCGATCTGGTGATTGCGGCACGCTCCGCGATATTTATTCAGCCGTTTTGCAATCTTGGGCTGCTACCGGATGCGGGCGGTACCTGGACACTGCCCCGGCTGGTGGGAGGGGCGCGCGCACTGGGGCTGACTATGCTCGGCGAGAAGTTGCCGGCCGAACAAGCCGCCGCTTGGGGGTTGATCTGGCGATGTGTTGACGATGCGGATCTTCCTGGCGTTACCGACCAAATCGCGCGACGGCTGGCCGCGGGGCCCACCCGCGGATTGGCGTGCATCAAACGCGCGCTTCACTCCACCTGGGAGCGCTCCTTTGAGGAGGCGCTCAATGTGGAGCGCGATGCGCAGCGCGAATTGGGTGCGACAGAGGATTACGCCGAGGCCATAGCCGCCTTTGTTGCCAAGCGCCCGCCGCGGTTTAAGGGCCAGTAGCCGTGACGCCAGGGCGGGTCGGAACTCGGCAGGTGGACCACATCGCCATCCTTGAAATTGACCATGCGCCCGTCAACGCGCTGGACTGGCGAGTACGGACGGCGCTTCAGACGGCGATCGTTCAGGCGGATGAGGATCCAGCGATTGAAGCCGTACTCATCATGGGGCTGGGCCGCTGTTTTGTGGCTGGGGCGGACGTGCGTGAATTCGATGCGCCGCCACGTGAACCGCTACTCAACGACGTGCTGTTGCGTGTGGAGGCCTGCGCCAAACCAGTGGTGGCGGCGATGCACGGGCCGGCGTTGGGTGGCGGTCTTGAACTTGCGTTGGCCAGTCATTACCGCTGCGCGGCGCCTGATGTCTCGTTGGGGTTCCCGGAAATCAATCTTGGGTTGCTGCCCGGATCCGGCGGTACGCAGCGCTTGCCGCGGCTGATTGGTCCCGCGGCAGCGTTGGAGCTGATGCTGAGTGGCAAACCCATCGGAGTTGAGCGTGCGCAGGCGTTGGGGCTGATCGATCTTGTTATTCACGATCAGGAGCTGTTGGCCGGGGCCATCCGCTACGTTCAAACACTGCTGGTGCAGGCGGCGATGCCGCGGCGCCTTCGCGAGCGGTCCGTGGACGTACGAGGAGTGGACCCGCAGCTCTTTGCCCAGGCCCGAACCCGCGTCGCTCGCGAGAGCCCGGAAATACCAGCGGCCGGTTACATCATCGAGTGTATCGAGGCGGCGATCCATCAGCCTTTTGAGACCGCGCTGGCGCTGTCCAGACGCAGGTTTGAGGGATGCCGCACCTCACAGCCCGCACGGGCGCTCAGACACTTGTTCTTTGCAGAGCGGCCGAGCGCCGCGGCCGCCGGCGCGGTGCAGCCGCGCGCGGTCCGGCGGGTGGCCGTGGTTGGCGCTGGGACCATGGGTACGGGCATTGCAATCAGTCTGCTTAACTGCGGGTTTGAAGTGGTGCTGATCGAGCCGGACGGAAAGGTTCGAGAGGCTGGGTTAGAGCGTATACAGGCGGCGATCCAGGCCGCGGTGGCCAAGGGGCGTCTCAGTGCCGCGGCGGCCGCGGCGGCCATCGCGCGAGTGCAGAGCTCCGCAGAGATTTCAGCGGCCGGTGAGGTGGAGCTGGCCATAGAGGCGGTATTCGAGAACCTGCGGGTGAAGCAGGAGGTGTTCGCGGCGCTCGATCGAGCCTGCGCGCCCGGTACGGTGCTCGCGACGAACACCTCCACCCTCGACGTGGACGCCATTGCCGGCGCGACCGGGCGAGCGGAGGCGGTGGTGGGCATGCATTTCTTCAGCCCTGCCAACGTGATGCGTTTGGTTGAAATCGTACGGGGACACGGCACGCATGAGGAAACCATTGCGACCACATTGGCCGTGACCCGACGGATGGGCAAGCTTGGCATTGTGGTGGGCAACGGCTTTGGCTTTGTCGGTAATCGCATGCTCTATGCGTACGGGCGCGAAAATCAGTACATGCTGCTCGAGGGCGCCAGTCCGGCACAGATCGATGGCGCGTTGACGGCCTTTGGGATGGCGATGGGTCCCAATGCGGTGGGTGATCTGGCCGGTCTCGATGTGGGTTACCGGGTACGGCGCGAGCGTAAAGACCTGTTGGATGACCCCCGCTACTATCGGGTGGCCGATCTGCTGGTGGAAGCGGGGCGACTGGGCCAGAAGACGGCGCGGGGCGCCTTTCGTTATGAGCCGGGTTCCAGGCTTGCGATTTCCGACCCCGAGGTGGAAGCGCTGATTGAGGCTGAGGCGACGCGGCTGGGAATCGCTCGCCGGCCGTTGACGGACGAGGAGATCACCCAACGCTGTCTCTATGCCTTGATCAATGAAGGGGCGCGGGTGCTGGAAGAGGGCATCGCCGCTTCGGCGGCGGACATCGATGCGATCTGGTGCAACGGTTACGGCTTTCCACGCTACCGCGGGGGTCCACTGTTCTACGCCGACAGTGTTGGTCTGGAGCGAGTGGTGGCGGGCATGGAAAAGTTCGCGCAAGGTTACGGCGGGCGACACTGGACTCCGGCGCCGCTGCTGCAGCGACTGGTGCAGTCCGGCGGCTGCTTCTGCACCGGAGCACACGCGGCTGCACTCGTACGCCCCACGGGCTAAACTCGCTCAAATTCCCTGCATATGGAAATTCCGCATGCCCTCAAGTCAACGTCGCACCCTTAAGAAAAAATCCACAGCGGCGCCAAAGAAGCCCGTGCGCCGCGGCAAAGGTCGCCCGCCGGCCAACGGTTCGGCGGTGGGGCGCGATGCGTTGATCGCCAAGACCTGTGAATTGCTGATGCGCTTTCCGGCCGATCAGGTGACGCCCACGGCGGTGGCCCGCGCGATGCACGTGGACCGCACCCTGATTCGATACTACTTCAGCGATCGCGAGGCGCTGCTGCTCGCCGCCGTCGAGCAGCTGACGAGCACGCATTTTCCGGCGCTGGTAGAGGAGGAGGCGGTGGCGGCGGGAGGCTCACCCGCCGGGCGATTGCGCGCCCGCATATCGGCACTGCTCGATCTGGAGATCAAATTTCCGTTTTTTTCCCGGCTGATGACCGACGAATTGGCGCAAATGAAATCCAAAGCCGCGCGCCAGCTCCTGGTCCGGCTTACCGCGCGTGGGTTAGCCGGCTACCGTGAAATTCTCGCCTCGGGCGTCGAGAACGGGAGCTTTCGCCGTGCTGATCCGGCACTGCTGTTCCTTGCCATCGTCGGCGCGTGTCAATACTTTGTAACGGGTGCTGCGGTGGTGAACCTGGCTTTGGGTGAAGGCGCGGGCGGGCACGAACCCCCTCTCCGTGGGCGGTACCGCGATTTCATCTGTGATCTGATGCTGCGCTATCTGCAGCCGGGTGCCGACAGCCAGCGCCTGGTAGTTTAGGGCGTTGCCGTCGAGCGATGGGCCCTGGAGCGTTGCGCCCGCACCGCGTCGCCTAAGATTTTCGGCCCAATGGCACGGTAGGTATATCCAAAAGTTCGGGCCCGATCGAACGCGGGTGGAGGCTCACTGCCCTGGAATTTCTGGCTGAACACAGCGGCGAGATCGCTGGTCCTGATCTCGAACAGGGCCAGATATTTTGAGGGGTCCGGAATCGGTACCATCTGCGTCTCGCTGATCAGGCCGCGTCGAGCCGACACGAACCCGGCACCGGCCAGCAAGCTGGGCTCGTGATCCTGGTCGTACCAGGTGTTGAAGGCCTGATCCTGGCCGGCCGCGGCATCCCCGAACACAACCTGTAAATAGTGCCGCAGCCCCCCCGGCTTGGCGTTCACCGGTTGGCCTCCGGCTCCCGGAACGGTGGGGCGGAACTGCCGGTACAGGTACATTTCTCCCGAGGCCGGGTCAAGTGCCGGGCTGATCTTGGTCTGACCTGTGCTCAGCCTGCGTTTGACCTCCGCGATCACCGCGGGAAGATCGTCCGTGCGAATCTCATACAGCACCAGGTATTTGGGCTTTTTCAGGGCCACGGCGCGGAGCTGAATGGCGTTTAATTCATAGCGCTGGGCGCTCACGAAACCGGGAACGGACACCACGTCGGGTGCGTGTTGATGGTTGTACCAGAGGTTGTACTCCGCCTCCCTCCCGCGGACCGGACTATTGAAGACCAGGAAAAAATAGGTCTGTGGCTGAGCGGCCTGAGCGGGCGGCTCGAGTGCGAGGGCCGAACCGACCGGTAGAGCCACGATCCAGGCGAACCCCAGGGCCAGCGCGCGGTAGCACCAGCGTTGCGATTGACGGTGGCGTCGTGCCGGAGGAATGAACATACCGAGCTCCCGATTCCCTGCTTGGCCGAAAATCTTCCCGGCCATGTTATTCCCGTATCCGATAATAAACAATGCATTTTTTCCGAACGGCGCTGGCGCAGGTGCCAAATTCAGCAGCGCCGCCGGGGCATTCGTTAATTAATTCCACACGATGGGAAATATCTGCGGGAGGATGTGCAATAATAGGCGTCTGGTGCCGGTGTGCCGCTGAGGTTGGTGTCGTAGCGGGCGCGAGTGGGTCGGGAATATGGTCAAGTTCATCATCATTTCGAGACGCAAACCCGGTTGGACGCGGGAGCGGTTCTTTTATGAATGGGCGTTCATCCACGTGGCACTGATGCTGAGCACGGCGCCCAGTATGCGCAGATTCAAGCGCTACGTTCAGCACTACGGCAACGCCGATATCCCCGGGGAGCAACTGCTGGTGCCGCCCTCACCCATGCGTTGGGAAAGCTACGCGGAACACTGGATTGAAAACCTCGACACGTCCGTGCCTGGGCCGGAATACACCGAACAGATGCAGCCGCATTCCTTCAGTGATTCGGCCATGCAAATCGCCTATCTGCAAGGCCGATGCATCTATCAACGGAAGGATTTTCGTTCCGGTGGGGTGAAGCTCATTCACCGACTGGCGATACCGGCCGGCGGCCTTAAATCGGACTCGCAGCGGCGATGGCAAGAGGATCATGCCCCGTTGCTGGTCAAAGCTCTGGAAGGTAGGGGACTGCGTAAATACGAGATCAACACCGCACTCGAAGTCGACCCGGCTGAGTTCCGGGGTAACCGTACCGGCACGCTCTTTGAGCGTGCTAGCATCGATCCGCCACTGGGCTTCGAGGAGCTTTGGTTCGACAGCCTCGAGAGTGCGCTGCAGCTCGGTACTTATCCGGCTCTGCGCGCCCAGCTTGAGGCAAGCTATCGGCAATTTGCCGACGTCGAGCATTCGTACTCCATGGTGGTGCATGAGCGGGTGGTGTTCGATTTCGTGACAGTGGGTGAAATGACGCCGCTACCGGCCGTGTTGCACGCCAATAGCCTGGAGGCGCAAGTGTTTAAGACGGGCCGCCCGTACCATGAACCCAGGTTGGGCGATCAATAAGGCGCCCGGGTATGCAGCTGCGCCCTGTCTACATCTGTGAGGCGGTAAGGACACCCTTCGGGCGGCTGGGCGGCGCGCTCTCGGGCGTGCGCGCCGACGATTTAGCGGCCAGCGCGCTGCGCGCCTTGCTGCAGCGTTGTCCGGACCTGGATCCTGCCGCCATCGATGACGTGGTGATGGGTTGCGCCAACCAGGCCGGTGAAGATAACCGGAACGTGGCGCGTATGGCGCTGCTGCTCGCGGGTCTTCCGGTCACCGTGCCAGGGGTGACGGTCAATCGGCTGTGTGGATCCGGACTCGACGCGGTGGCTTACGCCGCGCGCACCATTGCGACCGGGGAAGCCGACGTGATGATCGCCGGGGGAGTCGAGAGCATGACCCGCGCGCCGTACATATTGGCGAAGAGCGATGAGCGCTGGTCTCGCAGCGCCCGCCTCGAAGACACCACGCTGGGTTGGCGCCTGATCAATCCGCGTATGCAGGAATTGTACGGCGTCGATTCCATGCCGCAGACCGCCGAGAGTGTGGCCCGCGAATACGCCATTTCCCGTGAAGCCCAGGACGCCTTTGCATTGCGTAGCCAGGAGCGATGCGCGGCCGCGCAAGCGTCGGGCGGTTTTGTGAGGGAGCTATGCCCGGTGACGGTGACTCTTCCCCGAGCCGCAACGCAGGTTTTCGCGGTGGACGAGCATCCCAGGCCGGATAGCACGGCGAGCGGCCTAGCGGCGCTCCGACCCATCGTGTGCGCCGACGGGACGATCACGGCGGGCAATTCGTCCGGACTGAACGACGGGAGCGGCGCGCTGCTGCTGGCGACGGAGACAGCGGCCACCCGTCACGGATTGCGGCCTCTAGCCCGAGTCAGCGCTGCTGCCACGGCGGGCGTCCCGCCGCGGGTGATGGGCATGGGTCCGCTGCCCGCGATTCGACGGCTCCTCGAGCGCACACAGTACCCATTGCGAGATTTCTCGGTCCTCGAGATCAACGAGGCGTTTGCTGCGCAGGTGCTGGCGGTACTAAGGGGGCTGGAGATTGCAGACGATGACCCCCGAGTGAACCCGCAGGGCGGTGCGATCGCGCTGGGTCATCCCCTGGGCGCGAGCGGGGCGCGGCTCGCCGCCACGGCGACCTTTCAGCTGCAGCGTGGCGGCGCTCGACTCGCCCTGTGCGCCATGTGTATTGGCGTAGGACAGGGCATTGCCTTGAGTCTCGAGCGGGTCTGAAACTTCAGAAGTCCGCCTGCACCACCGCCCCGAAAGTCCTGGGGGCGTTGGTGGTGAGTCCCGCTTGATAGGGCAGCAGGAAGGTGTGGTCATAGCTCAGAGTCAACGTGGTCGGCACGACACCCGGTACGGTGTTCTGCGGCACGAACTACGTGACCGGGTGCGCGGCCGTGTTCGGCTCATTCACGAATGACGCGCTGGTATGAGCGAGGCTGAACTTGACCCGATCATTGGCCGTCAGACGATACTCGGATTCCAGTTCAAAGCCCGTCATGTGCTCAGGCGAGGACAGGATGGTGAAAGTATTGGGGATTTTGGACTGATCTGCACGCCGACCTGGTACCCATCATATTGGAAATTTACCGTGCCAGTCAGGCGGCCCAGGTGCTGCCGCGTTTATCGGCAACCACTAGCTTCTGTTCTCCATAATTCCTGCACGATTAATTGACACCTATCCATAAATCTGGAACGGTGTGCAAGTCATGAAACGCTATCTTGAGCCGCAAGTCCGGCAGGATCTCAAACGCAAGATGGTATTTGTGGACGGCCCCCGCCAGGTTGGGAAGACCACCCTGGCCCGCAATATACTGGGTAAATCGCGCGTCGGACTATTGAACTGGGACGTGCCGGCACAGCGAGACTTGATTCTCCGCCAGACCCTGCCGAATTCCCGCCTTTGGGTGTTTGACGAGATTCACAAGTACCGTAAGTGGCGTAACTACCTCAAGGGCTTGTTCGACGGACGCGCGCGCAACCAGCAGATTCTGGTCACTGGAAGCGCGCGCTTGGACTATTACCGCTTCGGTGGTGACTCATTGCAGGGGCGGTATCACTACCTGCGACTGCACCCATTGAGCGTGGCGGAGCTGGGATTGCAGTCGAACTCGGAGTTGAATGCGCTGCTGGTGTTGAGCGGATTTCCGGAACCGTATCTTGGCGGCTCTGAGACCCAGGCGCGCCGATGGTCGAACGAATATCGAAGCCGGCTGGTGCGCGACGATCTGGTGAGTCTCGAGCAAACGCGGGATCTGGGTAGCGTCGAATTATTGATGGGCAGGCTGCCTGAGTTGGTGGGTAGTCTGCTATCGGTGAACAGCATCGCCGAACAGCTGCAGATCAGTCCCAAGACCATCGCCAAATGGATACTGATGCTCGAAAGGCTCTATGCTATTTTCACGGTACTGCCGTTCGGGTCGCCGAAAATCAAGGCCCTGCAGAAGTCGCGCAAACACTACCACTTCGATTGGTCGCTGGTGCAGGAGCCGGCCCAGCGCTTCGAAAATCTGGTGGCCTCACATCTGCTCAAATGGGTGAATTTTCGTGAAGATACGGCAGGGTACCGGACGGAGCTGCGCTACTTCCGCGACATCGAGGGGCGCGAGGTGGACTTCGTTGTGGTGGAAGCGGGTAAGCCGACCGTGTTCGTGGAGTGCAAATCGAGTGATCGCGACCTGAGTCCGGCGTTGAAGTACCTGAAAACACGCTTCCCTGGCACCGACGCCTGGCAGATCAGTGCTACCGGAAGTCGTGACTACGTGACTGGGGACGGCATCCGCGTCGCTCCGGCCCTGGCGCTGCTGCGAACGCTGGTGTAGGGACGTGGCCGGCATCGCTCGCACTGGTAGCATCTAAAATGTAAAAGCGCCACTCGCGCTCAGACATCGACCAGTTCCCGCTCGATATGCGAACGCAATTCGGGGCCCAACCGCACGACGCCAAAGCGTCGTACCAACTCGGGCTTGGCTTGGGCAAGTACGGCTAGGGCCTGGGCGCGCGTCATAGGGGGAGGATAGGAGGCCGGGGCGATTGGTGCAACTCGTGCCGCGAGCCCGCCGCATAGACCAAAGTTTTCTCAACAACGCGGTAGGAGCCCTCGCGGCTGCCTCTCCCCTGGGCGCCTTCCGCGCTATGCTAGTCCCTGAGCGAAATAATCGGTAAACACACCACGCGGAGTGCTCCGCGCCCAAAGGACCTTGAATGCTCTCCGAACGTCTCAAAGGCAAGGTCGCGGTCGTCACCGGCTCCGGTAACGGCATAGGAAAAGGCGTGGCCCTCATGCTCGCCCGCCATGGGGCGCGCGTCTGCGGCTGCGACATCGACGTCACGGCCGCGGCGGCGACGGTGGCTGAGGCGCAGCAGGAAGGTCTGCCGTTGGTGAGCGTGCACCCCTGTGACTTGACCCGACCCGCTGACGTCCAGCGGCTGATGGACAGTGCGGCACAGCGGTACGGCGGCATTGATGCCCTCATCAACGCGGGTGGCTGGGGCGCTTTCAAATTTATCGAAGACATGGAGCACTCGGACTGGAAGCGCACCCTCGAGGGCGAGCTGGATGTGGTGTTCAACGGCTGCAAGGCCGCTTGGAAATACCTCAAGGCGCGCGGCGGCGGTTCCATCGTCAATTTCGCATCGGCCAACGCGTACCAGGCCTTGCAAGGGAGCGGTGCGCTGGCGCACTGCGCTGGCAAGGGCGGCGTGATGGCCATGACCCGTCAATTGGCCATGGAAGGCGGGCCGCACAATATCCGCGCCAACAGCATATCGCCCGGCATGATCGTCACAGCGGCGACGCGGCCCGTGCTCGAGCAGCCGGGATTTCTCGACAACGTACTGTCCAAGATGATGATCAAGCGTGTCGGTCAGCCCGAGGACATCGCCTGGTTCGTGACCTTCCTGATCTCCAACGAGGCCAATTGGCTCACCGGCGCGGACTACCACATCGATGGCGGTGCCACCGCCTGGTAGAGCGTGAGCGTCTGGGTGACCTTCAATATTTTGGAGCGTTCGACCATGTCCAAAGCCATACGTCTGTACGAACTGGGCGGCCCCGAAAAACTGCAATGGGAAGAGCTCGAGGTGCCGGCGCCCGGCGTGGGGGAGGTGCTGCTGCGCCATACCGCCATCGGCCTGAACTTCATGGATGTGTACCTGCGTACGGGACTCTATCCGCGGCCACTTCCCTCGGGAGTAGGCGGTGAAGCCGCCGGCGTCATCCAGGCGCTGGGCAAGCAGGTCAAGGGCCTCAAGGTTGGCGATCACGTCACCTACATGTATCCGGTGCCGGGCGCGTACTCGGAGCGGCGCGTGCTGCCGGCCACCGCGCTGCTCAAGCTCCCCAGCGGTGTCAGCGACGAGCAGGCCGCCGCCGTACTGCTCAAGGGTCTGACCAGCTGGTACTTGCTGCGCCAGACTTATCGGGTGAAAAAGGGCGACGTTATCCTTCTTCCCGCCGCGGCCGGCGGCATGGGCTTGATCCTCAGTCAATGGGCGCGAGCGCTGGGCGCAAAAGTCATCGGCGTGGTGGGGAGTGAGGCCAAAGTCGCGCTGGCGAGAAAACACGGCTGCCATCAGGTCTTCGTGGGTTACGAGGCCTTGGGCGAGCGGGTGAAGAAATACAACAAGGGTCAGGGCGTGGACGTCGTCTACGACGGCGTGGGCAAGGACAGCTTCGCCGCCTCGCTCGACTGCTTGAAGCCGCGCCACCTGATGGTGAGCTTCGGCAACGCCTCGGGTCCCGTGCCGCCCTTCTCGGCCCTTGAACTCGCCCGGCGCGGTTCGCTTTATTTCACGCGCACCGGCGGCGCCGACTATCTGAGCGATCCCAAGGCCCGCGCGCAGGGCGCCAAGGAGCTGTTCGCGCTGCTCAAGAGCCGCAAGATCCGCGTGCACATCGGTCAGCGTTTCCCCTTAAGCGAAGCGGCTCGCGCCCACACTGAACTCGAGGCCCGGCGCACGGTGGGTTCGTCGGTGTTGGTGCCGTAGGCGCTTGGCATGACGACAGCTTTCCATATATACTCAGTATATACTGATTAGCGGGGTAGATCATGCAAGTTTCCACCGCAGAAAAATTACTGCTGAGGTTTCGCGAAGTCGACAATCGGTTCGGTGTCAGGCGTGCGACCCTGGCCAAACTGGCCCAGCGATTGGGGTTGACTGAAACGCAGGTCATTCATTACGCCTTGAGCCAGCTAGCTTCCAACATATTGCCAGCATACGCGCCCGATGAGGGACCGTTGACGACCAACGAGCTCAAGGTGATTAGCAAGTTGGCTGGGGGTCGCAGTGGGAAGTCGGTGCGATCCTCGCTGATATGAACGAAGCCCCGACCGCGTGGCCCGAGCCCACGGCCGGAGCTCTCGTCTGGTGCAGATTCCCTGAGTCGCCGCATTTGAAGCCCGGTCGGAAGTCACGCCCGGCATTGGTGCTTACGGTCTTTGATGACTTGGCACCGCTGTTCAGAGTCCTGGTCGCGTACGGCACAAGTCAGAAGACCGACAAGCTGTATGCAGGCGAATTCCGGATTGCACCTAAAGATGGCGAAGCGTATGCGCTCTCTGGTTTAAGCTACCCGACAAAGTTCAATTTGGCGAAGGTGGTGGAGCTGCCCTTCTCGACAGTCTGGTTTGCTGTTCCACCGCTGGCGCCGTTCGGTCAAACTCCAAAACTTGGCGTGCTGCACCCGAATTTGATGCGGCGAGTGGCTGCTGCATGGAAAGCAGCGGAGTGTTAAGTACATTTGTAGGGACACACATGGACACCCTTACCTATACAACAGCCCGCAAAAGACTTGCAGAAGCGATGGATCGCGTCTGCGACGAACACCAGCCACTGATCATTACCCGCGCGGGGCATCATTCTGTGGTCCTGATGTCGCTCGCCGACTACAAGACAATGGAGGAAACCGCGTACCTGCTGCGCAGTCCTTGCAATGCCAGTCGCCTGCTTGCCGCCACCAAGGATCTGCGGGCGGTCAAAGGCAACGCCAGAAGCTGAGCGTGTTCTGCTATGCGACCAGCGGCTTGCGCGCAATAAACGCCATGGAATCCAGCCGCGAATGCTCTCGTATAGGCTCCCCGTCGCGGTCAAAGGCCGGCGAGCGGCCCTCGAACCCCAACTGCTCCAGTTGGCGACGCTGCTCATCCACAGTGATGTAATACAACATGACGCCATGATTGTGGCAGGCGTCATTGA
>Ga0075017_100000330_pt1 | contig 25520 bp, 20 predicted proteins | sample AleBraG_ABR_2012_FD_71475 | JGI IMG/M metagenome (GOLD analysis project Ga0075017, IMG submission 71475) | Freshwater sediment microbial communities in response to fracking from Pennsylvania, USA - Alex Branch Run_MetaG_ABR_2012 | ecosystem: Environmental > Aquatic > Freshwater > Creek >... | reverse complement strand
GTTGGTGCTGATCCCGGAGCGGAAGATCGCGTAGAACTCCATCGTGCCGGATCCGCCGCCCGCCGCAGGCTCCACCGCGTTCGACTGTTTGACGGTGAGGTCAGCCAGGTTGTGCCCGTATTTCCAGGCGTCCACGTGTGCGAACTCGAGGGCGCTGCGCGCGATGTCAGCGCCTTGCGGCTGGGACGCGGTGGCAACGAACGGGGTCCGATAGTCGGGACCATAGACGTACGCAAGCGCGTTGTTCACGAAGATGGGCAGTTTGAACGAATCACTGGCCAGGGATTCGGCAGGCGTTGCCTCCTCCGCCAACACGCGCGACGACGCAAGGGGACCCGTCAATAGCGGCGCGACCAACCAACACAGCGCCCCGGCTCTCCACCGCCTGACGCCACCTGGCTTCCCGGTCACGTAGCTGCTCCCGTTGCGTTTGTCACAATTAGTCCCTGCCCGCCAAGTTATGTTGGATGTAATCAGTGCTTTAGCGGCGGCGCAGGCATTGCAGTTGAGTCTCCGGCCACCCACAGGTCGCATTGTACGGACGCCGGCCATCGGTGAGCCCTGCGACAACTACCTAGATGCAGATCTGAACCGCGAATGTGCGAATCCACATCCATCCGCTCAGCCGACATCTGGGACTTTTACTATTGATGCACGGGCCCGCATACTAAGCACCCGCTGTGGGGCCGCACGAACCAGTACGTGCCGAGTGGGGGAAACATTATGGGAAAATTTACGTTTGTTGTTTTGGCGGCGCTTGCGGCGCTGCCCGGGGCAGCGGCGTTCGCTCAAGCTGTTCCGGCGACGGCAATTGCCACCGATATCACGAAGGCTGAAGTGGAGGCCTTGGCGGCACTGTCGCCCGGTGACCATCAGTCCAAGATAGTCGATGTCGACAAGCTTAATATTGCGGTCGGCGTCGTTCATCGCGTTGCCACCAAAGACAAGCCGGGAGATCCGGCGAGGGGCATCTATCACGATCAGACTACCGAGGTGTACTACATCCTTTCCGGGTCGGGGATGCTGACCACGGGCGGCACGATTGTCGCACCCCAGCGCATCGCGGCCGACAGCGAGATTACCAAGGTGCTGAATGGTCCGAGTTCAGTCGGAATCAATCAAGGCGGCTACACGCGAAAAGTGGGGCCAGGTGACCTGGTAATCATCCCCGCCGGCGTATTTCACGGCTGGAGTCAAATCACCGATCAAGTGACCTACTTGAGTGTGCGCCCCGATCCGGACAAAGTTCTACCGGCCGGGTACGTCAATCCGGCGATAGCTAAGTAAGGATAAAGGTTGGAACGGATACGGCATGGATTGAATAACTGCGTGGTCAAAATTGATGGCTCGAAACGCCATCCCGCCACCGCTACATGCTAATTTCGGCCTTAATGAATACCCTTACCCGTCGAATTGGATACCGTCCTTTTCTCGTCTGCGCCGCGCTGGCGATGGTCGCCCCACTGGCGTATTCCCAGACTCCCCAACCCCCCCAAGGCCCCCAAGCCGCTCAAGCTGGAGCGACTCAAACCTGGGCGGACCAGCAAAAGTCTCAAGCGTGGGCAACGCGAAACCTCGATCAATCCCCGCGCCACCAGCAATGGGTGAAGATTACCCAAGGCAGCCGGACGTTGAACGCCTGGGTGGACTACCCGGAAGTGAGCGGGAAGGTGCCCGTTGTTTTGGTGCTCCATGAAGTGTTCGGCCTCGCGGACTCGACCCGTAATACGGCCGACCACATTGCGGCCATGGGATATATCGTGATCGCGCCCGACATGCTATCGGGATTCGGACCGGAGGGAGGCGATACCAGGACGTTCCCCAGTTCGCGCACGGCCTCGCAGACTCTCACGTCACTGAAGGACGAGGTCGTGAATGCGGATCTGGACACGTGGGCCGACTATGCCGGCAAACTGCCTGGATCGAATGGCAAGCTCGCGATAGTGGGCCTGTCCTGGGGTGGAGGCGCGGCGTTTCGTTACGCCACCACCCAGCGAAAAGATGTAAAAGCCATGTTCATCTTCTACGATGTCGGTCCGCCCGCCATAACGCAGGGCCCGGCGCGGGAAAAGGGGCTCAGCTCCTTTCCCATCGACAAGATCAATGTGCCCGTGTACGGCTTCTACCCCGACAAAGACACGCGCGTCATGTCCAGCCTTCAGGCCACCAAGGATGGGATGGCGGCCGGCGGCAAAGCATTCGATGCGGTGATCTACCAGGGGGCTGAACACGCTTACATGCGTGTGGGCGAGGATCCCGCCGATGGCAATCCGGCCAACGCGGCTGCCGTCAAGGCCAGCGTCACGCGCCTGCAAAGCCTGCTCAAGGTTGTGTTGCATTAGTTCTGCTGTCAGCATGCGACCTGCGCAGGCTGCAAGATGAAAGACAGCAGAGAGAAGCTCAGCGCCGCCACAGTGCTCCTGCATTGGATCGTCGCCATCACCATCTTTGGCCTTTGGCCGCTCGGCTATTACATGGCCAGCACCCGAAAGTACAGCTTGTGGCCACTGCACCAATCGACAGGCGAAGTGCTGTTCCTCATCATCCTGATCAGGTTGGTCTGGAGGTTCAAGAACGGCTGGCCACCACCGGTGAGCGTCTATTCACCGGTGGAGCGGAGCCTGGCGACGATTGTCCATTGGACACTGGTCGTGGCACTGATGGTCATGCCCTTGAGCGGTATCGTGTCAACGTACGCGGGTGGCTACGACATCACGGTGTTTGGCTGGCAGATTCTCCCCGATAACCCCAACCACGCCATTGTGGCAGCCGATGCCATTCACAAACTCAAGGTCACCCCGCGCAGCGCGACCCTGCACGATGACTTGCAGGTGGTGCATCGAGTCATGGCCTGGATCCTGTCCACAGCCGTTCTGCTGCATGTTGCCGGGGCCCTGAAGCATCATCTTCTCGACAAGGACGGAACCTTGCGCAGAATGCTCGGGGCGTCGGTGGATTGACAGTCGAGAGCGCTCTGGTGCGCGTAAGTGGGCCCAGACAACATCACAGCCCCAATTGTTAACAACTTTCGGCACGCTCGAGCAGACTCCTACTGCACCCGCGTCGGCCGCCGCAGGATGGCGCAGCCCCTCAGGGCTGGCTGCTCTTGCCCACCGCGAAGTTCAGATCGGCCATCGTCGTGATCTTGGATCCATGACCGCCAATGATTTGCAGCGGCTGAAGTTTGAGCCGCTGCAGGTTCGCATAGAAGTTGACAAGCACCGGGCTCGGATGGGCGACCGGCGCGCTATAGGACACGCCATTGAGCATGTCCGACTCGAACAGGATTCGATCGGTCGAGAGCCAGGCGACCAGCATTTCATCATTGTGGGGGTTGCCCTGCAGATGGTAGAGGTCGATCAATCGCCCGTTGGTGCCCCTGATTTCCGCGTGATCGTCGACCGGCATGAACTTCGCGCGCTTCCCCGACCTTAAAAGTCGATCCGGCTCGAGGGTACGGGGCGCCGCCCACGCCCGCTCGTAATACGCTTGGTTGACGGTCCGGGTGACCACCACGGCCCCCTCAGCCACATAGGTACGAAGCCCTCCGGAATGATCGGAGTGCAAGTGCGTATTGATTACGTACCGTATCGGTTTACCGGGCAACAAGTGCTTGATCCCGGCAATTGCCGCTGCAGAATGAGTTTCATCGAGGGGCGCTTCCACCATGACGAGGAATTTGCCCATGTCCACCGCCATGCTGTGATGGGTAGAGCCCGTCACCCAATACACGCCAGCAGCGATGCGCTGTAGCGTGACGACGGGCGCCGGAAGCCGGTAGGCCCTGACATTGTCAGGAACTTGGATGTCGGCCACGGCCGGATTGATCTGCACGTCTGTCACGGCGAGTGCGAACACCGCATCGTCGCCCTCGTACTCGGATATCAGCGACGGGAACTGCAGGCCACCGAAGTCGCGGTAGCCTGAGTAGCGGACCACACGTCGCACATCGCCGAGCAGCGGATTCGCGACCAGCGTCTCGACACGCTCGACCTGATTCAGTTGATTGATGAAGGCCGTCACGAGATGTCCCGCAATGGTGTAGGAGGCCTCAGTGCCACCGGGAACGCTGCGATTGATCGCATTGCCGGCCGCTTTGAGCGCCCCTGCGGTGTGGCGTCCCATAGCCAAAACAGCCGGCGCTCGGGCTGGTCACTGCGTCCATCTCGACGCGCAACCTGGTTGATTCAAAATCAAAGCTCGCCCGATAGCTGTTGATGGCTCGGGCCGGCAGGAACGGATAGGCTGTCCAAAGTGCCTGGCCTCCTTGGAAGCGCGTTCCAATAGCGGAGAACTGCAGGTAATCGCCCTCAGCGTGCATGATAAATATGCCAATGGCACTTTTTGGCCCAAGCACCACGGGCTCATAAAGCACGCCCGGTACGCCCGATCCCAGGCGCACAAAGCTATCCTTGACGCCCTGGGACTGTGCCCAGACCGGCAGGGCAATAAATCCCGTGCTCGCACCTGCGGCTATGAGCACCATCGATGCCAGCTTCATTGAATTCTGTCTCATACGACCCCTAAGTTCACTTATGTTCCGCGCGAGCGTGTTTATCGCACCTGCGATGTCGCCACCTCGTATCAGTTTCGAGTACTAACGAATAAATTCGCAAGGCTCCCAACGCATCGTGTAGTGCTAAGTAATCCAAGATTTACTTCATCCCAGTACAATGCCCGCTGCATACTGGGCAGACGCTGAGGCGCAAACGGCGAGCGCGCCATTGTGGAGGTCTATGGGAAGTCCTGCGACCGCACCTTCTGATGCGCGGCGAATGCTGTTGGCGGTACTGCTCTTGGGACCGCTATCCCTTACCACCTGCGCTCGGCGCTCTGCACCACGGCCGGAGCCACTGGACCTTCTGGTGGATAGCAACGGAGACCTGCTGGAGTTCAAACCAAAGGAGCTTGCCTGTCCCGCCGACGCGCGAGTACGCGTGCGCTTTCGTAATATCGGCAAGTACGTCAGTTTCGAACACAATTGGGTCTTGATTCGACCACACACCTATGACGCAGTGCTTAAGGCGGCGCTCGAGGCGGGCGAAGGCAATCACTGGCTGCCGCATTCCGATCCGGACATTTTGGCGGCTACGCGCATGTGCGGAAAGGGACAATCGGCGGTTATAGAATTCATCGCGCCATCGGCCGGAGACTACCTGTTTGTCTGCACTTCGCCGGGGCATGCGCAGAGTATGTGGGGCATACTGCACGTCAAAGCCGCTTGGGTGAAGAACGCACTCAGCATCCTTGCCTATGTGCAGGATGACATGGCACGCAAGCTTCCCGGCAAGGCCTACAGCCGCTTACCGCATGAGAACCAGGAGTTCCAGGAGGCCGCAGTACCGATGCGCGAAGCAGCGCTCAATGAGCCCGTGGCGCTCCGAACCAAAGTGGATACGCTGCTGACAAAGGCCCAGGCTGCTGCCCGGAATGCTGCTGAAGTCAGCCAGACGAACGACGACGCGAAGATCAAGGCGGCCGTTCAGGCGGTAGCCGACGCGCTCAAGCCATTGGATGAATTGTTCCCGGAAGGCCTGCGTCCAGTGCCCGGGCATCTTGTCGGCCCAGGCCAACGCAGCGGGCCACCGCCTGATCTGAAGTAAGCGCTCATCGAGCCGGGCTCATGCCACGGCAACTTCTGCCGTCGCTGCCTCGATCGCCTTCAGGACGCGCTGGGTCAGAGTTTCCGGCCAACCCCCTTGGTTTGCTTCAAGCGCGTGTCTCAGCGTGCGCATGGCCTGTCGAATCGACTCCGGAAACTGACTGCCGTTCATCGTCCGGGCATCGATGGCAATTCGAGCGCGAATGCCGGCCAGTGCATCGGCCCGTTGCTCAAGCCAGAGGCGGCCTGCCGCGGTGATGGCGTAGCGCTTACGCGCCTCTCCCTCCGTGCTTTGTAGCGCTGCAAACTCCTGCTCCTCGAGTAGGGTCAGGGTGGGATAAACAATGCCGGGGCTGGGCGCATAGACGCCGCCAAACATCTGCTCGATCAGCCGGATCAGCTCGTACCCGTGGCGCGGCTCTTCGGCCAACAGGCTCAGCAGCAGGATCTGAAAGTCACCTGACTCAAATAGGCGCCGCCTGTGGCGACCGAACTCGCGATTGTGCTGGCCGGCATGCGGGTGTCCGTGCTGCCCCCCGTGGTGGCGTGGTCGCATGAAATCTCTCCGATAGTATTGAAAAACTCGATCATACGATATATCTTATCTCCTCGGTCGTCAACCTCACACTTCCCACACCCTATATATATATGAACCCAAATGCCCATCCACGCGCCGTCCAGCGCGTGCGCCACACCCCGCGCTTTCGCCTCCTCGAGGTGTTGCGAGTCGCGGACCTGTCCCCGTCGCTCCGCCGAGTAACCCTGGGAGGCCCCGATCTACAGGGCTTCGTAAGCCTGGCGCCCGACGATCACATCAAGGCCTTCTTCTTTCCCACCGGTGTCTCGGCGTGCAAGCCCGCGACTGGGCCCGAGGGTCCGGTTTGGCCAAACGGCCTCGAGCGGCCCCCAATGCGGGACTACACCCCACGACGCTACGACGAGCGCGCCCAGGAACTCGACCTCGAGTTCGTGATGCACGGCGAAGGCCCGGCAGCGATGTGGGCTGCCACTGCGCACCCGGGCGCATTCCTGCTCATCGCGGGCCCGCGCGGCTCGGCGCTGGTCCCACCGCGTATCGATGGCTACCTGCTGATCGCCGATGAAACCGGGTTGCCGGCGGTGGCGCGTTGGCTCGAGACATTGCCCGCCACCACGCCAGTGACGGCCATTCTGGAGGTTGCCGATGCGAGCAATGAGATTGCCCTGCCCACCGCCGCCTCCCTGTCCGTGACCTGGGTGCATCGCAACGGCCACGATGCCGGCGCCGAGCCACTACTGCTGGATGCAATTAAGCGTGGCCCTCGCCCGCTGGGTGATTTTTTCGCCTGGGTGGCCTGCGAGTCGGCGCAGTCGCGCGCCATCCGCCGATTCCTTGAGGAGGATTATCGGCTCGACGCCGACTCACTCAAGTCGGCTGGCTATTGGAAGCGCGGCGTGGCAGATTTTCACGAATAAACGTGCCGATGCGCGATGGCGTGTTCATCGACCCCATATCTGAAGTAGATGGCACGGTGTTCGATACTACAGTCGAGCCCGCATACCGAAATTGAAGTACGTCCCGACGACATCGTCGCCAATGGCAAAACCTGGTGTGGGAGCGTGGGGAGGGCTCTGATCGAAGAGGTTCTCCACATTGAGATACACATTCAGCTTCGCACGGGTCCATGGGAGGTCGTAGGACACGCTCGCGTTGGTGTAGGCCACCGCTGCAACTCCGCCCACCTCGGCGAGAGTCCTATCACCCTGCAGGAACATGTGGCTGCGCCACCGCTCCGATACGTTGACGGCCAGGCTCGGAGTGACGTTATAGCTTCCGAAAAGTTCGCTACGCCACACTGGATTGGCCCAGAGACCGCCGTAGCCCCCGTAGGTCGCGGCGCCAGCCTGATCGATAGTGGGCAGCGACGACTGACTGTAGATGATGTGAGGCTTGTATGACACCAGTGCACGCAATGAGATCGCGTGGCTTGTAATCGCGGTCTTGTAGTTCGACTCAACATCGACACCCCAGGTTCTGATTGAAGCGATATTGATACCCTGCTGGTACCATTTCGTGACGTAATTCGCCAACGATCTATCGGTAAAATTGCCGAGGGCTCGAACCTGTAGCTGGCAGTACGGCGAGCTTCCGCCGCTGGCATAGCAGGCTTCCTGGATATTCTGATCCGCGCCATTTACGACAGTGATGGCGTCCTTGAGATCGATTCGATAGCCGTCGACGGCCACGTTAAAGTTGGCCGTGGGCCGGTACACCAGGCCCAGAGTGGTCGTCAGGCCCACCTCCGGCCTCAGATACGGATTTCCACCGGTCTGCTGTCCACCCTGGCCCCGCGTGTCAGGCGGCTGAGTAAAATAATCGGTGCTGCCGAAGCTTGTGGCGGTCGTCGCCACCGGGTTGTAAAGATCCCATAGATTGGGCGCGCGAATGTCGCGCGAGCGCGCCCAGCGAAGAGTCAGCTGATCGTTCACAGTCCAGACCAGGCCGGTCTTCCAAGTAGTAGCGTTGATGGATGTCGCGACGCCATTGCCATTGTTACTGTAGCGCGCGTAGCGTGCCGCCGAATCGAGGTTCAGTGCCTTGATCAACGACACGTCCTTGATCAGCGGCATGTCGACTTCGAACGCCGCTTCCCCGGTGTTCTGCTGGACCTGAGGCAGAGGCGCTATGGTGTTGCCCCAGGTCGTCGTAGTGCCCTGGACGCAGTTGTATTGTATGCCCGTGCAGTCGACCGGCACATTGTACGAGTTACTGTTCATCTCGAAGGTCAGATGACGAAATGCGCCGGACAGCGCGACGCCCACGGGTCCCGCCCAATCGTTGAACATGTCACCGCGCAGGTTCCCCTCCACGCCGTGCAGCTTGTTGGTCGACCAGCGCTCTACGCGGCCAAAGGTGTAGTTGAGTGCAGCCTTGCTTTCGGAGTTCGGCCCGAAGAGATTGAGCGGTACGCAGCCGGGCTGCAGCCCCGGGTTCGTCAGCGTGATATTGCAGACGATCTGGCCGTTGGCTGGATTGACCACCGCATCCAACGCGGCGAACAGGTGCGGGTCTTCGTCGATGCCGTCAGCGCGGGTATCCTGCATCGTCTGACTGTAGCTGTAGGACGTATCCCAGTGGTAATTAGCCCCGAATTTGCCCTCAAGTCCGGCCAGGAAGTAGGCGTTTCGCAAGAAGCTGCTGGTCACCGTGGTCTTGAGCAGATTGAGCAGGGGATCCGGTAACTTGCTCATGACAAAGACGGGCGGATTGGCCATGTTCGCACTGGTGCAGCCCATCGCCTGCTGATATTGGACCGCCAGAAAAGCATTGCAGGCGCTGAAGTTAAAGCCAAAGTCTATGCCGGGATTGCTGCCGGCCGAATTGTAATCGAGGGAAGCCGCGGCGCTGGCGTAGGCGTGGACGCTATCCGTCAAGTCATAGTCAAAGCGAGTAAAGAACTGATCCAGCCGGGTCGCGCCCTTGAGTGCAATGATCCGGTTGACTGCACCATCACCGCCGATTTGCGAGCCCGCGTTCAGCCCGCTGGTCGATCCGGTCACAAACGGACTCAGGACCCCGTTCTGGGTAAAGTTGTAGTTGTTGTACGTTCCGCTCGGATCAAATGCAATCAAGCCGCCGTACGAATAGTTGGTGCTGGTTACGCCCTGCACGAGATGGTACGGGATGAAAGTGCCGTCATTTTGCGGCCCGCCCTGCATCGTCCAGTTGTTTACAGCGGGGCGAGACAGGAAATACGGTATGCCGTTGTCTTCAATTCTCTGGAGACTGGCTTCGATGTGTCCGCGCCCGCCGAACAGGCTCGTGCCGGCGGCAATGCCGAGTTGGAAGGAGCCGTCGTCACCGCGACTGGAGATTCCGCGCTGCACATCAGCCTTGATGCCATTAAATTTGCGATCGATGACGAAATTCATCACGCCACTGATGGCATCGGAGCCGTACACCGCGGACGCGCCGCCGGTGACCACATCCACTCGCTGCATCAGCATCTGCGGCATCAGGTTGATGTCGACCAAGCCGTCAGGCGTCGTGGGCGGCACGCGGTGTCCATCAAACAATACCAGTGCACGCAAAGACCCGAGCCCGCGCAAATTAAGAGCCGACACACCGGTATTGCCGGTGGCCAAAATGCCAATGGTCGGGGTTCCAACTGCGCCGCCCGACCCGTTGAACGCCGGCAGCTCGCTCAGCTGTTCGAAGACCGAAGCAGGTTTGGTGGCTGACAGTTCCTGCAGATTGACGACAGTCACCGGTGTAGGCGCATCATTGCCGTTGGAAATGAGGCGCGAGCCGGTAACCATGACCTCATCGAGTTTATCGCTCACAGCCGGCTGCTGGGCGATCACCCCACCCGGGCTCGTAACGACCAGACAAGTCCCGAGCAAGGCTGCACGTTGCACGTCAAAGAGACTGCACTTCACTGGAATACCCCTAAAACTCCGCTATTGACACGCGCCGTACCTTAGGACCGCAGTTCCAGGCCGGCAGCTACATGAAAGGTACTCGGCGGCACGCTGGGAGCGTGTATTGCTTTTGTGGCTAGAATGATAAATTCCGTGTCGAAACGGCGCCGGGCTTGTGGCGTGCGCGCCACCCAGAAGGCTGCCAGCGTGGGCGCGGCTGCCTTCACACGGAAAGGCCGGCGACTCCTGACGGAGCCGCCGGCTGGGTAACGAACGCCTAGGGGGAAAAGAAGGCGTCGTTATAACCGGACTTTACTTGCTGTTCCAATGCACCTGCACGCCAAACTGCCTGGGATTGTTGTAAATCTCGGCGTTCTGATCGTTAAAGGCAATCGGATAGGCCTGGTTGGTCAAGTTGGTCGCAAAGGCCTGGACTGCCCAACGCTCATGCTCCCAAGTGAGCGTGGCATTGACATTGGTACGCGCGCCGAACTGATCCAGCGGGTCATTGAAAACCGAGCCGTACTGCTTGCCCTGGTACTGGAAATCGACTCGCGGTGTAAGACCATCTCCGTTCGAGAGCGGCACGCGATAGGCGACCATGGCGTTGCCCTGGAAGGTCGGTGAGTTGGGCAGCTGGATGCCGCTCACACTTTCGACGAATGACACAAACTGCCCGTTGATATTGACGCCGCCCACGTAGTTGAAGCAGCCGGACTTGCCGCTGGGATTCAAACCGCCATCGGGCTGGCCGGGCGCACATTGCCCAACATTATTCGCATTGTTACAGGGTGAGTACAGGCTGCACGCATCCTGATTGACAATGTTGCCCAGACTGAAACTGGACTTCGTATAGGACGCGTTACCCCCAAGCTGCCATCCGGCCACCTTGGCCTGCAAAGACAGCTCGAGACCGTCGGCATTAGCCGAACCCGCATTGTGAATATTACCCTGGCCGGTAATCGGGTCGCGGCTGTTGACCTGCATGTTGGTGTAATTCATGTAGAACGCGTCGGCTTGAAAATTGACGTGTCCGTCCATCAACGTCGCTTTATAGCCAACCTCATAGTCGATGTCCTTCTCCGACTTGAAGCAGGCCGTGCCGACTCCGGGTGCGTTGACGCCGCCATGACAGGCGGGATCATTGCCCTGGTTCTGAATGCCACCGGACTTGGAACCGGTGGCAACCTCGGCGTACAGGAAGTCATTCGGCGTCAGGTTGTAGTCCGCCGCCAGCTTCCAGGTGAACAGGTGATCCGACTCTTCGCCCCAATTCTGAAACCCGTTGTTACCAATCGTGACGTTGTAGGGATCGCTTGGAGACGGCTTATTAAAGAAGTGGAAGGAGTTGTAATTGCCCGCCTGGCAGGTCGGGCCATTCGGTAAGGCACAAGGCCAGGTCGGGTTGGTATTCACGTCCCAGGTCTCACGCACACCGCCCTCGAGCTTCCACTGATCGTTGAGCTGGTACTGCAGGTTGCCAAACAGCGCATAGTTCGTCTTGGTGTTGGCCCCGGCCAGATAGATGCCGCCGCCGCTGGGCACCGAGCACCACGGCGCCGCGGCGACTCCAGTGGTGGGATTGTATTGGTTGTTGCAGAACGGACCACCGGTCCAGCTGGGATTCGTAAACAGGAACGAGTTCGCGTCTCGCCACCAGAAGCCGCCCACCACCCACTGCAGCGGCTGATCGGCGGGCGAGAGCAGATCCGCCTCGTAGGTCAGCGTGTGCTCGCTTGAGCCATTGATGGCACCGCCACTGTAGAACTCCGAGGCGGTATTTTCACTCTGATTCCGGGAGGTGTTGAACTGCGCGGCGGTGGTCACCTTCAGCGTCGGGCCGCGATCCCAGAACTGGTAGCTTGCCTCCAGACTCTCGCGCCACAGTGTTTCTCGGGACGCGGAGTCAGGCAGGGCATAGCCGATCGAATACGGGTCGGCCGGCGCAAAGGCCGAATTGCCGCAGGTGCCCGGCACCTGACTGAAGGTGTTCTGGGCAGCGTTGAAGAAACTGCCCGGAGCCGGACAGTTGGTCGTCACACCATTGACCACCGTGCTGCTGATGTAGATCGGCTTCTCGGCGATGTAGCCGGTGTTGTTCTCCATGAAGTCAACTTTGCCCAGTAAATGAAACCGGTCCGTCGGCTGGAACAACATGGACGCGCGGAGCGCATATAAGTCCATGCTACCGGGATTAATCCCGTTGGTCAGCGGAGGAATGCCGGCGCCAAGGTTGGCAAACGCCGAGGGCGTGAGATTGGTGCTGAAGCTATCACGCCGATCCATGTAGGCACCCACCCGGAAGGCCAGCGTATCGGAGGCTGGCAGCGTAACGGCACCCTGGGCCTGGATGTGATGGTAATTCTCGCCCGTAACCTGCGCATAGCCACTGGTGTCGTTGAGTTTGGGGCTGGCTGAATTGATGAAAATCGCGCCACCCACTGAGTTCGCGCCAGTCAGCGTACCCTGCGGACCGCGCAGCACCTGAACGTTGGCCAAATCCCAAAGGGGTTCGTCGCCGATCCCCAGTGGCACCAGCGCCCCGTCCCGATAGAGCGGCACGCCCTGGGCAATGTTCGGGTTATTAAAGGCGTCGCCGACACCGCGGATATTGAACGTGGTGCCACCGCCCGTCACCTGAATGGACAAACCCGGCGTGAAGTTCTGCAGATCACCCCAGCTGGTGATGTGATCGCTGACGATATCATCACCGTTGATGGCCGACAGCGACACGGGTGTGTGCATGACGTTTTCGCTGAATTTCTCCGCGGTTACCATGATTTCTTCGAGCGATGCGCTGGAAGAATCTGACGCATTGGCACCGGGCGCATCCGCGGCGCGCGCGACTCCAACCGACAAGCCACCGAGACCAAATCCGAAGCCCGCGATCACCACAGCGGCGATCGACCTGCTCATGATCTTCATTTATTACCCCTCCCGAATTGAAACGACGAGTGGGGTTGGGACCCCTGCTCTGTACGCTATGACGACAGGGGCGAGAATTCCGGAACTTGAATCAGTTGGCGGCCGTCTCGGGAGCGGACAACGTGATGTGATGATCCGGACTGAACTGCACACGCACCGCAAAGATATTGGGCAATGCGCGCAGCCATTCAGCGATGGCAGTGACTTCGATGGTACCGCTGTAGCGCAGGGCCCCCAGGCCTGCGTCCTGCACGGTGATTTGTTCCTTGGAATAGCGGTTCAGATCTTCGATAACTGCAGCGAGTGGCTCGGCCACATATTCGAAGCGGCCTCGCCGCCAGGCGTCGGCCGATTCGGGATTGACGATCCGTAGAGTTGGTGGTCCGACATCGGATTGATCAAAGTTCAACTGTCCGCCGCGGGACACGCGCATGGGCGGCGCCGCGCCAATGGCGCCGGCTCCCCCAGCGCTGACCTCTACGACGCCTTCCTGGACAGTCACAATGACTCGGCCGCCACGGCGATTCACATCGAAAGCCGTGCCCACGGCGACCACTTCAAGGTTCCCGGCGTGCACAATAAACTGACGCGATCGGTCATGTGCCACGTTCAAAAACGCCTCGCCATCTTGAAGTTCAATCTCACGCCGGCTCGCGCTGAACTTCACGTCGATTCGCGAACGTGCACCCAGTGCCACACGCGAGCCGTCGATGAGCTGCGCGGAACGGGATTGCCCGATGACCGAACTCATCTGCGCCATTGCGCCGAGGCGTAGCACTCCACCCGGTCGCGGAAAGTTCAGTACTCCCACGACCACCACAGCAATTCCAGCGGCGGCGGCCAGCAACGCCCAGCGACGCGACGGCAGGCGCCCGCGACGCCGCGCAATCCGATCAGTGCCGGAAGACACAGACGCGATGCTTTGTGGGCGCTGCTCAGGCACCGCCCACCGGGCCTGCCACAGCGGCAACAGGTGCTCAAAGGCCTGCTGATTGGCCGGGTCCGCACTGCACCAGTCGATCCACTGTTCGGTCTGTGCCGTGGATTGACCCTCGCCTTGCAAGCGGAAAAACCACTCCACTGCCTCCTGATGGCGTCGTAGTCGCTGCTCTGGCGTGTCTTGGCTATTCATGACCTATTATCTCGAGAGTGGCGGCCGGCGTGTCGCCGTCCATCCGGTAGCGGCAGTAAATCAGGGCACGGGCCACATACTTGCGAACCATGCGGTCGGAAATACCCATGTCGCGGGCGACTTCCTCGACCGAAAGTTCGTGCAGCCGATGGAGCTCAAATGCCTTGCGGCACTTGGGCGAGAGTTCTTGCAGGCAGCTCAGCATCTGCTGGTATTGATCGGCCGCAAGCACGGTACGCTCAGTTTCAAAGGGGTCGGCAAGCTGTTCGACTTCGTCCTTTACGGTCTCAGCACTCAACTCGGGACGCCGACGCCTGGAAATGTTCCGATCAATGACCAGATTGGCTGCAATGCGATACAGGTACGCCCGCAGGAAGCTCACCGCCCCGGTGTTTTCCAGTTGCAGCAGGCGTACATAGGACTCCTGCGCCACTTCGCCCGCATCCGCCGCGGGACCGGCCATTCGCCCTTGGATAAAGTGCACCAAATTGCGGTTGTGTTGTTTGAAGAGCTGTCCGACCAAACGGGCACGCGCCTCGGGAGTCTGGGCGGATTGCTCCGTCACGGGCGGTGCCGAAGTTAGTGTCTTCTGAGCGGCCATTACTTTGCTTGAATACTCCCCTTACGGGCTGAGACGGCCGAGAGTCCAAAATCGGAACCTAATTTCAAAAAATTTTTTCACAGGTGCGGTATTCTCGCAACAACTCGCTCCAAAACTCGCTCCGGTGCTGCTGAACAGGGCTTCACCTTTCTACCACACGGTGGTATATAACGTCCGATACACTGACAGCGCGGCGCCTGCTGCTGCGTATGGTCAATTGGGAAGATACCCTGGGGGAAGTCATTGAGGCGCACCAGTTCCGTGGTCGGACCTACCGGCGCGGTCCTGCTGGCGATATGGGTTCTCATTGTCCCCTGCCCGGTCCGGGCAGGGGGCTTGGATGACCTCGCGCAAATTCATATAGCGGCACAGCCGCTAACCTTCGCCTTGATTGCGCTGGCGCGCCAGACCGGCCTGCAGGTGATGATGGCAACCAGCGAATTGGATTCGCTGCAATCCCCCGGAGCGGAGGGGCGAATGAGCGCGCGGGTCGCGCTCGAGACCTTGCTGCGGGGCACGCCACTGCGCTATCGGGAAGTGGGTGCACGCTCGGTCGCCATTCACCGCGAGGAACCGCTCTCCTCAGCCCCACTCAATTCCATTACTTCCCAGTCCGCGCCCACGGCCGACGTGCCCGGCGCCTACGGCGCCACGAAAACGGCCGAATTGCCCAATCTCCAGCTAGCTGCGGAAGCGAGCTCCGACGGCGCGCTCGGGTACGACTTGGCGCTGCTATTGGCCGATCAGCGACTGGAAGAAATCATAGTGACCGCGGAGAGGTTCGCAGTCGACGTGATGCACGCACCCGTCTCGATGACGGCTATCAATGGCGACACTCTGCAAAGGGAGGAGATTCATCAACTCGAAGACCTGCAGTTCTATGTGCCGGGTCTTTCGGTGACCAACACGCCCTTTTCCACCGCAGTAAATATTCGCGGCGTGGGTCTGACATTCGGGTCGCCCAATATTGCTCAGGGTGTACCCATTTACCGCGACAATTTGCTGGTGCCGACGAACATAGGGGACGAGCCGCTGTGGGACGTTGCGAATGCTCAGGTGCTGCGCGGCCCGCAAGGGACACTGGTGGGCGCCGACTCGACCGGTGGCGCATTGTTCGTTAATACGGTCAATCCGGCCGTAGGCGGGAGCGCCGGCGGATATGCGCAGTTAACGGGAGGTGATTTCCACCATATTGAGGCGCAGTCGGCGGTCAATCTACCGCCCACCAATTCACTGGCCATCCGGGTGGGCGCCTATTATGAGCGCCGCGACAGTTACAGCAGGAATCGCACGGCGATGACCGCAACTGACTCTGGCAGCAGCCCGACAGCGACTGACGGACGCAATCCCGGCGATCTGGACCGATCGGCGCTTCGAGCCACAGCACTATGGGAACCGACAGCTCAACTGCAAGTGTTGGCAAAATTGGACTATTTCCACAACTTGGCCGGCTACGTGGCCGAAAAACCGATTCCAATCGCAAGCACGCAAGTTAATGGCGCCTACACCTCATGTCCGGCGCCAGGAAGTTTCTTCGGCACAAACCCTGTTACCTGGGGAACCGTCCCGGCCCTGTGCGGATTCGCGCCGTTCGCTCCCGCGGACCCCTACAAGCTCGCCTACGCCTCCGGCGACTCCTTCATGGAGGAGCAGATCTGGCGCGAGCACCTGGAAGGAAAATTCCAATTCGACAGCGGCTTATCGCTTCGACTGCTGGCCGGAGCTTCCTTCAACACACTGGAGGTAGGCGGCGAGAACACGGCCTCGCCCAATTACACGGGCGGCTCCACGACTTTGGCCCATGAGCACACTCTCACCTACGAGGCCGATCTGCTGTCGGCAAAGGCACGCCCCCTGCAGTGGGCCATTGGCGGGTTTTGGTGGACCGATCCGTCCCACTTTGTGTATCGGCCCGTATCGTATTCGGGCGGACCGTTCGGCACGGGTCAGGGCTTTTCACTGCCCACCGGCGGCATGCTTTTGAACGGGGGCAACCGCCGCTCCAGCTATGCGGTTTTTGGCAATGTCAGTTACCCCATCGCTCCAGCCTGGAAGCTCGAAGCGGGCGCGCGCGAAACATGGGACAGAAACACTAACCCCTTTGTGCCCTGCCCCGCGGCACTCGACAATTCGGCTTGCTATTACGGCGATGCGAACGCCTTTCATTTTCTCAGCCCGGATCCGAGTAATCCATGGGGCCCCTTGCTCCTCAATGGTAATGGCCGGAAAAACCTCGGCTCCGAATCCGATGCGCTGTTCACGTGGCTGCTATCGCTCGACTACAACCTTGGGCCGCAAAGTTTTTTCTACGGCGAAATTGCCACGGGCGCGAAGGCGGGGGGCATCAGAACCAACATTCCCGGAGACAACTTCGCGCCCGAGCGGGATACCAACTTTGAAATTGGCTGGAAGGCCACGGGATCGGGAGGGAAAACGGGCATTCAGCTCAATGCCTTCTACATGAATTACACCAACATGCAGATCAGGGCGGCCGACATCGTCAGCGGGCAGGCCAGCATCTACAATGCCGGTCATGCCGGCGACTACGGCATCGAGTTCGCGGCGCACGCCGGCTTTTCGCATTGGCAGCTTGCCGCCACGGGATCGTGGGTAAAATCCAGCTTCACGCTAGGCAACATCGTAAATCAGGATGCGTGCAATTTGTACGCGCCCTGCCGCACTGAGAGCGCCGGGCAGTGCCCCCCAGGCGTACCCGATGGTCTGGTGCCTGGAGCGCCAGGCAGCACCTGCTTCAACTACCGCAATGGCGGCGCATATATCGACGGGCAGTTCTTCCCGTGGGTGGAGAGCGTGAGCGGCCTGCAGCTGCCGAATTCCGCCACCTTTCAGGGGAGTCTATCCGTGGGCTACACGGTGCCCATTTCGAGTGGCGGGTCCCTGACGCCAGTGCTGGACCTGTCGTACCAGGGCGAGCAGTACAGCCAGATCTACGACACGCCGCTGGATCTGTACCCGGCACGCACTAACCTCAATTTCAAGATCAGCTACGAGTGGACAGGGTGGCTATTAGCGGCCTTCGCGACCAATCTGACCGCTGCCACCTATCCGGTGGCTCAGAACGACCAAAACGCGCAGATTTTCAATGCGCCCCGTCAGTTCGGGGTACGCATAACCCGCCGCTGGTAGCCGAAGTTCCGCGCCCAATCCACCACGTTAGACCGCGAGCAGCAGCAACGGGATCACAATTCCCACCACCAGCAGCCCCCAGACAAGTTTCAGGCCGCGCTTACGGGTGAAAGCTATCCACAACCCCAAGCCGGTCGAGGTGACCAGCCCGACCGCAACCACCAGAAAGTACCACTTCAGGAGCAGGGTGGGCCATTGCGGGCCCCCGCCGTCCTGCGGACCCGGGTGATCTTCCGGGCCGCCGGGCGGCTTTGCGCTGTCGGGCGCACCAGGCGCGCCGGGTCCCGCATCGTGATGATCGTCGTCATGGTGTTCGGCCGGCGCAAATACCTGATCCTTGTGCAGGCGACCCAACTTCTCGATAAACGCAGCGGGCTGATAGCCGTCGTGGGCCTCATGAAGACTGAACAGTTGCAAGGCCCCGGTAAGCGCAAAGAACAACACGCTTGGTGCGATCAGTACCGCCAGGTAGGAGTGCCACAACCTTACATTTATCATCGCCACGCTCACTTAAGTAATTTCGGTTATCGAGCTTCGAAAACGCACGGCCAGTATAGACAATCCCCGGTGCGAACGAGGCGCCCAGGGTGAGGCACGGCCAAAATCTTATCGCCGTCAGATCCTTTTGAATGCAGGCAATGGCCATGCTCGCGGCCACTACTTTGTGACGGACACCCACGGCAACGTCTTGAGGGCGACCTGCGCGCAATCGGCATCAATGGCATGGCCCCCGCCAACGGCCAGCAGCGCTACGAACTTGCCGGCGCGATACAACGGGAAAGCGCCGGGGCTAAAGTGGAATCGCGGATCCTTGGCATATTGGGAGGCAAACTGCGGGTCGCTCTTTAGGCGCGCCGCCAGATCGCCGGTAGACGCCTGGAACAGGAGCACTGCAGCCGCCTTCTGGCTGCTGGTCATCAAGCCGATGGAATTGGCGTTGTCGTCGGACAACTCAGCGCGGAGGTACCCTTTCGCGTCCATGACGAGGGCCGTTACACGCTCGCCCTTCGCCTCGCACGCGTCCAGTGAAGCGCTTACGAGCTGAATCGCATCGGCACGACTGATCAAATCGGCGGTGATAGTCACAGGCTCGGGCATCGCGGGCGCTGGCGCCGGCTCTGCTGCAAAGGCGGTGCCTATTGCGAGTAGGGCTAATGCGCTCGCGCAGCTGACAGCTGTGTTCATTGGTCTTCTCCGTGTGTATATAGGGTCCCCGTCGCTAAGACGGATAATTGGAAGGAAACGGAACATGGCAAACACACAATCCGCGACCCTGCTGGCCCTGGCCTGCTTAGCAGGCACGCCGCTGATATTCAGCCAACCACTTCCCCCAATGATGGGACACACTGGCAAGCTTGTCATTGAACAGTTCCCGCCCAGGAACCCGGCTCCGCTCACCGTGACGAGCCCGGCGTTCAAAGATGGGGGTGACATCCCGCTCGAGTACACTCAGTATCGCGGCAACATCTTTCCGGGTCTTAGCTGGACTGCCGGACCGGCGGGCACCCGATCCTACGCCATCTTTATGCAGGGCGAGGACACCGATGGAGCCAGCGCCATCACTAGCATCCACCTGAGCTTATTTGACGTACCCTCTGAGGTCACGCAACTGGGAACCGGCATGGCCATCCGGCCCGCCGGATCCGAATTCGGCCCGAATGTGCACGGTCTCAACCAGCCCTATGCCGGCCCACATACGCACTCGATTGCCAAGCACGCCTACCATCTGGAGGTCTTGGCGCTCGACACCCTGTTGCGGCTCAAGCCGACGGTGCCATTTGACGAGCTCCTGGCCGCAATAGCCGGCCACGTGCTCGCTAGCGGCGAAGTGATCGGGTTTGCCGCAAGGGATCCCGACTCCGCGCCGCTTTGATCCGGCGCCCTACTTCGCCCTGTAGTCGTCGTGACAGCCTTTACAGGCCTGTCCCACCTTGCCGGCCGCCGTCTTGAATGCTTCCGAATTGGTGTGATCCGTCTTGACGAGCGCTGCCAACCCAGCGGAAGAATCGCCCAGCGCCTTCATCGCCTTGTCGAAGCCCGCTTTGTCGGTCCAAATCTCTGCTTTGGCTTTGGTGTCGCCGTCCTTGGAAATCTCCGGGAACGCTTCCGTCGCCATGCCAGCCAGGAAGGCCAGGCGCTCGGCCCGCACACTTATGTCCTTGGCATCGTAGGGTGCTTTGCCCTGCAGCACGCCGCCCACCGGACCAAAAGTAGCGCCGATGAGTGTATACACGGCCTTTCGATACTGGATGGCCCGTTCGGCGGGCGATGGCATGTGCCCGGCGTTACCGCCGCCGCCCGGTGGCGGACCGTTCTCTGCTGCCATCACACCGCTGACCCACACTGCGCCCAGCGCCAGCGCACAAAATCCAAAGACATTTCGCTTGTTCATCAAGAAATCCCTCGGGTTGTGTTGCTCTCGACGCCGAGGAGCTTAATGCACTCCAGCACTGCGGACACCGTTACAAGTGCGTAAGCGCCGGCAATCTAATAGGTATTCGACCATTACTTATATTTGCTCGGCCCTCGCGCCGATTCCGACAGGGCGCTCAATATACATCGCGACGATACCTCCCTTGCGCGCTGAGTCGCTCTACGGCGGTGTCCCCCAGGATCTCGCGCAGCGCGGCCTCTACGCCGGCTGCCATCCCCTCCAGGCTACCGCAAACATAGATCGCGGCGTCGCGTGCGATCCAGGCACGCACCTCTGCAGCGCTGTCACACAGCAGATGCTGCACGTAGCGGCGCTGGGCCTGATCGCGGGAATAGACCAGATCGAGCCGGTCCAGCACGCCGCTGCACCGCCAGCTTTCGAGCTCTTCGCGATACAGGCCGTCGCACGCGGCATTTCGCTCGCCGAACACCAACCACTGGTGTCGCGATTCCACGGCGGCGCGCGACTTGAGATGTGCGCGCAATCCGGCGATGCCGGTGCCATTGCCGATCAGCAGCAACGGTCGCGCCGCGTTGTTGCCCAGGCGGAAATTCTCGTGCGCACGCACACGCAAGGACAGCTTCGCACCTACTTGCAGCTGCACAGTCAGCCATCCGGAACAAACGCCCAGCGTGCCGTCCAGGCGACGCTCCTGACGCACCAGCAGCTGCAGGTTGCCATCGGCTGGAATGGAGGCGATGGTATATTCGCGCACGCGCTCGACCTCGACCGGTGCAATCACCTGCGCCAAATCGCCCGATTGCCACGCGGGCAGGCTTCGCCCTTCCGTAGGTTCCAGCTCGAGATGAAATACCGGCGCGCCCTCGCTCCCGATATTGAGCTGCGAGCGCGCAGTGAGCCGCCACGACTCGAAAGCCGGGGCATCCCAGTCTGGCAGGTCGTCCGTACCGGCCAGGTGGCTGAGATGGTGGCGCCACAGTTCCAGAGCGTGCGGATCACTGTTGTTCGCCTCGACGCGGGCAAACAGCGGGGCCGCCCCATGCGCCTGGAGCCATTCGTCAAGGGCGCGACCAAAGCCGCAGAAATTGGCGTACTCGCGATCGCCCAGCGCCATTACCGCGAAGTGCAATTGCGGCAATACCGCGGGCTGGGCCATGACGCGGCGCGTAAACACCGTCGCGTTGTCGGGCGGATCGCCTTCCCCGTAGGTGCTGGCGATGAACAGCGCACGCTCGCTCGACAGCAGCGTTGCCAAGTCCAGGTTGGCAATGTTGAGCGTTCGCGCGGCCAATCCCGCGGTATGCAGCGCCCGCGCCGTCTGCCACGCCAGAGCTTCGGCGTTACCCGTTTGGCTGGCGTACACGCCCAGCCAGTTGTGCGTGCCGGCTGCCGGCGCGTCGAAGGTGGCCGCATCCTGAGCAAATTGCCGCCGCCGCCGCCGCCCACGCCAGACGACGAAACCCACCAGGAGCAGGTACAGCGCCAAAGCCGCGCCGGCAAACAGCAGCCGAGCGGAACCCACGTTCCCGCTCATCGCGCCAGTGCCTCCAGGGCAGGCGACAGTATCTCCTCGTGGCCGATCTCGCCGCGCTGGACGAAGCGGGCGGCGATGCCGTGCTGCGTCGCGAATCGCATGCCCCGCTCGCTCCCCATGACGATGAGTGCTGTGGACAACGCGTCCGCAGCGATGCAATCGGGATGCACCACGCTGACAGCGGCCACGCGGTGACGGATAGGCTGTGCGGTGCGCGGATCGATGGTATGGCTGTAGCGCTGCACGCGTGGCGCGTCCGCGCCGGGTGAGGGTGCGTATTCGGCGATGTCAACGTACTTGCGATAGTCGCCCGAGGTGGCAACGGAGAGTCCGTGCAGGACAACGACCGAGTCAATCAGCCCCGCTGCGTCGCCCTGCGCAGCATCAGGCGGATTCTCCAACTGCACCCACCAGGGCTGGCCGTCAGGTTTGACGCCGCTGCCGCGCAGCTCACCACCCACCTCCACGAGGTGATGTGCTATGCCGGTTGCGCTCAACGCCCGCGAGATCAGGTCGACGGCGTATCCTTTCGCGATAGCGGAAAAGTCAAGATAGATGCCGCCCGGCTGGTACACGCGGCCTCTCGCCGCCTCTACCTCCACCCGCTGCCAGCCGAGGCGTTGCCTGGCTGCCGCAATCGCGGCTGGCGTAGGCGGCACGGCAACGCCGCTCTCGGGTCCGAAGCCCCATAGGTTCACCAGTGCACCGGCGGTGGGATCGTAAGCGCCATCGCTGGCCGCGGCGATGGCAAGGGCGTAGCGCAAAACGTAAAGGCACTGATCGGGCATTGCCACCCAGTTGCCCGCCGCCGCGCCGTTGTACTGGCTGAGCGCGGACCTGGGCTCCCAGGTGCTCATCTGCTCGATCACGCCATCCAGCGTCGACTCAATCCGCGCGCGTACCAACCCGTCCACTGCCTCGCTTGGGAGCACGCACTTCACCAACCAGGAAGTGCCCATGGTGAGCCCAGCGAATGCACGCACCCCTGAGTCGCTTTGCGCCGCCACCCCATCGAAGGCAAATGGTGCCAGTACGCGCCGCTGGCTACGGGGCTCCTTCGCAGGTGGTCGGATCAGGGAGTCAATGTCACTGCTACCGCGCCGAGTTCCACCTTACCCTTGGCGTCGAGGGTCGTAGCCTTCTTCACCGGCCACTCGAAGGGTATGCGGAGCGACTCGAGCGCGTCCTTGCTGGCCCCACCCGCACCGCGTGGCGCTCCCGCCTCTCCGTCGCGCATGGGTCGTGGTCCGCGCGGACCATCGCCGTGTGGTCCCTTGATCTCTCGCGCCACCTCGACTACCAGCTGGTAATTTCCGGCGGGCAGCTGATTCAGCGGCGGCTTGTTCTCGGTGAACAGCAATTCATGCGTACCCGGTCCGCGAGTCGCACTGCTCACACCATCGATGGGCAACTGCGAGGTCGTGCCGCTAGCCCGCCACCATTCACGCAAATCCGGCAAATAGCGATCGCCAGCCTGCCCGCCATGACGATTCTTGAGCGAATGCCACAGTGACAACGAGCGCACGAATGTATCATCGCTCTTTTCCAGGAAGACGGCGACGTACGGCTGCTCGTAACGGCCGGTGGTGATTTCCGGCAATTCGAGTTTCACGCCGATGTCCGCGGCCGCGGCCGGCAGCGTAGAGAGTGCGCCGAGCGCCGATCCCACAGTGACAGAATACCGAATACGCATGAGATATCCTCCAGACTAATGTATGAAAAGCAGCGCCAGTAGCAGGGGCACCAACAGACCGAAGCCTACTAATGGCCAGGTGGCCGGGCGATTGCGGGCGTGCAGCTGCAAAATGAACAAGCCGGTAATTGAAAACATCAGGCAAGCTGCCGCGATCAGATCGATACACCATGCCCATGCCGTGCCGGTGTAACGCCCCTTGTGCAAGTCGTTGAAATAGGCAATCCAGCCCCGATCGGTATTCTGATACTTGGCGCCGCCACTGCGCAGACTGATACTCACCCAGGCATCGCCGCCCGGGCGCTGCAGGGAAAAGTACACCTCGCGTGTATGCCAGTCAGCGTTGCTGCCGTCCAGCTCAGCGCCGAAACTCTGCTTTACCCAGGCAGTGAGCGCCGGCGGGGTAGCTGGGGTGTACTGTCGCAGTTCGGCGTCGGCGGCCAACGCATTGATTTGCGCCAGAAGTCCTGCGGGCACGATGGCGGCCTGTTCCGAGATGCGCGGCGCCGAATCGATCTGCTGCGAATGATTGAGCGTAATGCCCGTGACGCTGAACAGCAGAATGCCAATCAGGCTCACGGCGGAACTGATCCAGTGCCATTGATGCAGTGTCTTGAGCCAATAGGCGCGACGCGGGTTGTTGACGATCACGTTCACTGCGACTGGCCGGCCCTCTATAGGTTCCCTCTGCTTTGCGCAATGTAACAAAGCCGAACCAGTTCATTGCCGGCAGCTGCGCCGGATCAATGGGGAGCGCACTAAATCCAATCAGCTCAAGGCGCCGCCTTACAGCTGAACGTCTTGTGGTCGGGCACGCAAACCTGCTGGAGGCCCGCCACCATGTACTTAGAGCCCAGCCACTCCACCGGCGCCGGAGAAGGGCCGATCGGATCGGTCGCTACAAAGTTCTCGGGCTCATCCACACTGCCCTTGCCCGTGAATTGAGCTAGCTTTGGATAGGCGAATACCGGTCGCGTGCGGTCGACCACACCCGGCTTTGGCGCTGGGCCGCCGGGTCCCATGCGCTGCACGGTGGTGTTGTGGGACGCCATCAGCTGCTCGGGTGCCCTCCCCGCCTCGACCCAGGTCATCAGCGGAGTCAGGACATCAAACTGAAACAAGCCATCACCGCCGTTACAGTGATACATGCCCGGGAACAGAAACAGCCGCGCGAACGCATGCACCTGCTGTTCGCCGAGGAGCTGTTGCATGGCCGCGTAGTAGGCAATCGAGTTCAGCGGCGAAATGTGCGGATCGGACCAACCGTGCCACATCAGCAATCGGCCGCCCGCCCTATTGAAGCGCGACAGATCCGGGTTGGCAGCATCATAGATCGATCGATATTTAAACGACTCCAGTGTGGCCTGATCGAATTTCAAACTCTTTAGCGTCCAATCCTTCGGAAGCGGCTCGGGATAATAGAGATTCTGGATGCTGCCCGTGGCAATTACACCGCTGAAGATGCGATCGTGCGCCTGCTCGGGGATGTACACCCCGGCCCAGGACAGTTCCGATCCCGGCATTGGACCGCCGATAACGAGTTTGCGGCCGCTCGCATCGTGAGCGCCGGCGTAGATGCGACGCGCGACCTCGACCTCAGGGGGTGTCAGGCACAGCGATGGATCCATTCCCGCCTTGCACTGGACGACGCCGGGGTCAAAGTGACAGCGACGCGGGTCTTCGATGAGTCCATCCTTGAGCCCGTCCGCCGCATCACAGGCGGCCAGCACAGCGGCGTGCAGAATTGGGAGCCTGCCGGCCGTCAGAATAGGGTTCCCATCCGCTCCGGTGTTGGAGACCGCGTTCCAAGCGTGGTAGAAGGAGTTTTGCACCGTGAAATTCAGCGCCGCAGCCCCGGTCGCGATGCCATTGAAATCCTCCGGGTAGCGCTGCGCCTCCATGAGTGCTTCGCGTCCACCATCCGAACAACCGCTGAAGTAGGCATAGCGCGCTGCCTGGCCATAGAATTTGGCGATCAGTGCCTTCGCGACTTGAGCCGTGACATGCACGCCGCGGTAACCAAAGTCGATGCGCGCCTGGGGGTTGTGAACCGCCCACGCACCGTCCATGCCCCCTTCATGGCCCATGTC
>Ga0075017_100000329_pt1 | contig 25526 bp, 31 predicted proteins | sample AleBraG_ABR_2012_FD_71475 | JGI IMG/M metagenome (GOLD analysis project Ga0075017, IMG submission 71475) | Freshwater sediment microbial communities in response to fracking from Pennsylvania, USA - Alex Branch Run_MetaG_ABR_2012 | ecosystem: Environmental > Aquatic > Freshwater > Creek >... | reverse complement strand
GTTTCTTTAGGATGCCGCTTGTAAACAATCTCGCCTCACCGAAGCGCAGTTCCCGCCTGTCGAGACGCACATCCCCTGAGGCGAACTACCTCAGAACTTCGGAGGATTGCAATGAAGAATGTTCTAGCAGTTGCTCTGCTCGTGGTTGGATCTTTCGCACAGCCCCAGATTGCCAACTCGAATGCAGGAACAAGCGGGCCTTACTTCTTCTCCTTTGACTTCCCCATGAATGGCGTGATTGATACGGAGGGGACCGCTCTGACCCCCTCGGGGATGATCGTCGGGCGCTATATCACCCCCGGATGGAAAAACACACGGTTTCAAGCTCATTAACGGGAACTTCCAGTCCATTGATGCCCCAGGCGCGACCTCCACGGATGCAGCTTGGGTCAATTACTACGGCGACATCGTCGGCGGCTGCGACTGCAACGGCATTTCGCAGGTGTATGTGTTACACGAAGGCCAGTTCACCACGTTCACGCATCCGGGTACGACGAACATAGCGGGCTGGGGAATCACGAATGCGGGGTATGTAGTGGGCACCCTATTCGATGACAATTTCCTCGCGGCTCACGGTTACTTTTACCGGCACGGAAATTTCATCACCATTGATTTCCCCGGCGCTCAGGCCACGTGGCCGACGATGGCGATCGATGCGAGCGCAATTGTGGGCACTTACTACGGTACGGACAACGTGTTTCACGGTTTCCTGCGCCTGGAAGGCCAGTTCAGCACTGTCGATTTTCCGAACTCTGTCTTTACCTGGATTACGGGTATCAATCGCGCGGGACATATTGTCGGTTTCTACAACCTGTCGGACGGAATCCAGCACGGCTTCGTTCTGAAAGACGGAAACTACATCTCGGTTAACATTCCGGGAGCCACCGGCACAGAAGCGAACGGGATTGATACTCAAGACAACGTTGTAGGGCGCTACTACACAAGCGACGGTCACACGCACGGATATTTTCTGGCACACGTACACTGAATGCGCTCAAGGTGATCTTCAACGCCGTGCCTTTTTCGTTGAGCGGCATTGGTTCTCAGTGGATAGAGGCTCAAAGCCCCGCCGGCGGATTTTGAGTGCAATGGGGATTTTTCGGCAAACAACCACGAAGTTCTGTCTCAACGGCTAAGGCCGCCCAGCGCCGTCACACAGAGGCGTATTTGCGATCACAGACCGGTTGAACGGTCCGAAGCTAAGCTACCGCTGCGGCTTTGACCGGGATGACGCCACTCCCTTGGAGACCTAACGCGGCAGGGATGCCCGCAGGGGCCGATTACACTCCAGGGGAAGGCCTCGCCCCTATGATTTTTCTTTCGGAGACGACCCGCGAACTCTGACTCTCGGAACCCCATCCGGGGAGTGGAGAATGAAGTATCAAGAAGCCATTTTCGAAACCAACAGCTCCGAAATGACGAAGAGACTTTTCGACACGGAAGATGCAACCGTTCAGCGCATGCGTGAACTCTTCCGCGCGACCGGAGTTGATGTTGAAGAAGAGAGAGCAGCTATGGACGACGTATCGGATCTGAAGGCGTCGAAGATTGTAGTAGAGCAGAAAACTCGTTTTGGCCTGACGTGCTTTCCAGATGCGAGCCGACGGCCCCTGGCTTCTGTGACCAGAGGTGACGAGATCAGTAGATTTTTCCTGCTGAGTTTGAGCTCCGACTCTCTTGCAAGGGAGACTTTGGCGTTAAAGGAAACCTCATGAGTCGGCATCGTATCTTGTTTGTCTCCGGCGCCGCTCTGAGCCTATGTTCGCTTCTGCTGAGCCTTGGCGCTTGCGGCGGGACACCCGCAGTCAGCCCAGCGCCCAACTACACACTCAGTGTGGGAGCGTTGACCCCTGGTTCTGTCAGCGCAGGAAGTGGGTCCACTTCCACCATTACTGTGACCCCGGCAAATGGTTATACCGGCAGCGTCAATCTTGCGTGCAACAGCGTCTCCGGGGGCACCCCGGCTCCCACTTGTTCCTTCGATGTGTCTCCAATAATGATTACCGGCGCGGCTGCGGGGAAGTCCACACTGACGGTATCTACCTCGATTAGCACACCCGGCGGCAGCTACTCCATCACGGTGACCGGAAGCGATGCCCAGGATTTGCCTCCCAAGAACGGTCCTCAGGCGTTGGTGCTGATAACGGTGGCCGTTCTCCAGCACGTGGTGGTTATCTTCCAGGAGAACCGCACTCCCGATAATCTCTTTCATGATCCCGTACTGATCGCGCGAGGCGCAGACATTGCCAGCAGCGGCGTCAATTCTTCCGGTACCATCATTCCGCTCGCGCCTGCGCCGTTGGGCATCAATTACGATCCGAACCACGGTCACGGGGCTTTCGTGGAAATGTACGACGGTGGCAAAATGGACGGGGCCGACAAGATCTCAATTCATTGCTACAGCGCCACGAACTGCCCGCCGGCCAATCCGCAGTTCGTTTATGTACAGGCCTCAGATGTGGACCCATATTTCCAGATGGCGGAGCAGTACACCTTCGGCGATCGCATGTTCCAAACCAATCAGGGACCCAGCTTTCCCGCCCACCAGTTCATTTTTTCCGGTACGTCCGCGCCCACGGCAACCAGTAATTTGTTCGCCGCTGAAAATCCCAATGGTGGCGTGGGCTGCACCAGCACCGCCGGCGCGAATGTCATCCTGATCGATCCGAGTGGAAACGAATCCAGTTCGATGTATCCGTGTTTTGAACATCCCACGTTGTCCGACGAACTCGATGCCAAGCAGATCTCGTGGCGCTACTACGCGCCCTCTGCCGGCTCCATCTGGACTAGCCCCAATGCCATCCAGCATATCTGTCAGGCGCAAACGGAAAATGGCGAGCTGGTGTGCACTGGCAGCGACTGGAGTAACGTCATCATTCCGTCAAAGCAAGCGCTCACAGATATCGCCAACTCCCAGCTCCCGGCCGTGGTTTGGGTTATCCCGGCAGGCCAGAACTCCGACCACGCCGGTTCCACGACAGCGACCGGGGGCCCCCCCTGGGTCGCGTCCATCGTGAACGCCATTGGCGCCAGTCCATACTGGTCCAGTACCGCGATCATCATTACCTGGGATGATTGGGGCGGTTGGTACGATCACGTCTCCCCGCCGCAAGTGATCGACGACAACACCAGTTGGGGGTCAGGCTACCTTTACGGCTTCCGCGTGCCTCTGATCGTCATCTCTCCTTACGCCCACGCCGCATACATCTCCCACACTACGCACGATTTCGGCAGCATCCTTAAGTTCATCGAGAACACTTTCAACCTGCCGTCACTCGGGTACGCCGATGCCTACGCTGACGATCTATCCGACTGCTTCAACTTCAGCCAGACACCACTAACGTTTCGGGCGATTTCTGCGGCGGCCAGTGCGGAACAGTTTCTGAATAACCAGAGACCGCCAACGGACCCAGACGACGACTGACTCTATCAGAAATGTCGAGACTACCAGGCAGAACGACATGTTGCTTAAGAGCGCCGGTCAGATGGGTGCTATCCGCGTTCGCACGGGCCACCGAAGCGGCAAAAGCGATAACTGTCGCTAGGCGTTAATGACGAACTACGCGCGCTTGCCTGACCCACGGCAATTCGTGCTGTGGGGGGGATTGTTACGCCAGCCATCTGGGTCTGCCACTCACGGAGGTGCACGATTTCACTCATCCGTATCACGCCGTTCAGCGCTGCAGCGGTAACAGGTACGCTAGGTTTTTCTCGAGAACGCCGCCGAAGAATTGGCGGTCTGCTTGGCGCATGTCCCAAGCGATAACCGAGGCCGGTGCGATCTGGATTGTGACATCATCCCATGCGGCGAACACAGGACCCACTCTCGCGTCCGCAAGTGCGTCTTGGCTCAGATACTTGCGATGAATCTCCGCATTACTCTGCCGCGATAGGTCGCCGCTTAGGATCTTCGCTGTTCCCGCTATTGTAACGCCGTAGGATGCCGCAGGATCGCGAGCGTCGATCATTAGAGAGACCTTTGGGTTGGATTGCAGGTTTCGTGCTTTTCGGCTCCGCGAAGACGTGGCCACCTAAACATGTGTACCGTCGAACCAGTACCACACCGCAACCATGTGAATGGAGCCATCCGGGTTCTGAGTTGCGAGCGTCGCAATGTGTCGATCGTCCAACAACTGCCTGACTAGGGAATCCGAAAGTGAAGCCATACGAGGGGTCCTCCGCTGAGAGAGCTAGCACGCCAACACTGTCTAAAGTCGAACGGCATAGGGACTACAAGCGAGGTACAAGCTTAACAGTGAGGCGCAGTCCGCTGAAAACAGGCGATACGGTTTGGTTATCGCTCTTCAGCGCGTCCGGAACGTTGACAGTAAAGTGTAAGTCCGGTCAGGGGCACGCGAGAATCCATGCCTTGCATGGTTCGTGTCAGTATAAACTCCTCCGATGAGGGCGCACCCTTTGCTACGGGGTGGTGTATACGGACGGCAAAATACTTCTTCCCCCTGCTTTAGCGAAGGTGCGGTGGGAAATTACAGCCTCTCAGGTTTGCACACTCATTAGAACTCTCTGATATATGTAGCCTTCGCGCCTGACTGTTACGATCCTGCGCCGATACTCGGCACCCAGCGCTCTTCGAAGTTCACCAATTTGGATATTCAAGTAAATGTCTTTATCGCGCTTTGTTTCAGCGCGAGTGAGAGCGGTCCGGGTCACGACCCGTCCGGCGTTTCGTAGAAGCAATCGCAGTATTGCTGCATTAGCAGTACTGAGTGGAACTTCATTCCCATCGATGATGAATGTTGAATTATCATCGGAGAAAAGAATGTCTCCGACAACAGAAAAGGCCCTAGTTCGTATTGGTGCGGGTGGGTGCCCTTCCATTACAAGCGTCGTGAAACGGCAAAAATCACTCAGAGAGCTCAAACGGTTTCCTTCAGCCAGCCACGGGTCACGCGGTGATATGTCTTTGTATACCCCTGTTGTAGTGGATACATCTCGGACGAAATAGAAGTCAGTCAAGCGTGAAAGGTTCTTATCGGGCAAACAGAGCAGTGCGGGTAAGAGCCTGTATTTATCCCTAATTCCGACCATCCACCGTGGTTCTCCGCAAACGCTGGGCTCGCGATTGCGGCAGATGTAGGCGGCTATTCGTATGCGATTGTCCAATTCCAAGACCCGGAACCGTTGATGACCATAGGAGCGAACCATCCTTATGCGCGACGGGAAGAGTCCTTTCAAGTCATCGAACAGCTTCTTTCTTAGAGCATGTATCCTCGAATGAGCTGTCATGCTGTTTGAGATATGTTTGGTAGATTTGTATCCGATCAATTCATATGCCTGTAAAATTGATCCGAAGCGCCGTTCCCAATTGTTTCTCAATAGGCGGCGCATTCTCATCAGTTCTTGGGACAGCGGTTTCTTGCGGCGAAGAATCGTGGCTAACTTATTGAGAAGTTCTTCCCTCGAGCACTCGCGCCTTGAGAATCTTTCTTCAGTTTGCTTTTGCGCACTCATGAACGCTTCGGCAGTGATGATAGCCGGAATTGCTCCGGGTTTTATGACCCACTCGCTCCGGGGTCTGCGTCGTGCTGGATTGTCAAATCGAGTGTCCCTCATTCCCCACAGTGCGTTTCCGATATACCTCTCGTTGTGAAGAACACGGCAAACGCGAAGGTAGTCCCAAGGTGAGTTGTCAGAGTAGAAGAGCCTTCTTCGGTTGAGCTCTTCGGCAATTGCACGGGGAGAATATTCCCGTTTGGCAGCAAGTTTGAAAATTGTGCGTACACATTCCACCTCGTTCCTAGGACCGGGGACAAGTACGACGTGATCCGATATCAAGTTCTTGCATTCTCCGGTTTCGAGGACCTCCAGGCGACCGTTTGCCTTAATCAGCATCCGCCGCAGTCCATAGCCTGCAACGCCTCCGACGTGGTATCCCTCTTCTGCCATGCGTTTGTGGGCTGCAGCGATTTTTAGCGACAACTCTCTGCTGTATTCCGCAGCCATCGTTCGTTTCAACGTCTTCATGATGGCATTGGGAAGTTTGCCATCGTTTTCGAACTGTTCGGCGCAATAGTGAACCGGAATCCCTGCCCTTCGACAGAGGAATTCATAGTGAGCAGACTCATCCGTATCTTGGAATCTGCCCCAGCGGCTCACATCGCAAACGAGAATTGCTCGGAAAACGCAGTTCCCAGTCACGACATCACGCAGCAAACGCCGCAGGCCGGGACGATTGCGGATTTCGAGACCACTCTTCCCGGGGTCGGCGTAGGTAGCGACAATTTCGAATCCATGGGCCGTCGCATATCGTTGATTTACATCCCGTTGAGTGGGAATCGAGTTGGGCTGATCGTCGGTAGACATTCGGAGATATTGAGCCGCTGGGATGGGATTCTCAATTGACATCGATAGTGACTCCCTTCTTCGTGATGTACATAGCAACACTTTTCCACAGATGTCAGCATCGAGGTTGTAATATCCGTCACACGCACTGGACTAAATCTTGACCTATAGTAGTCTGCGAGAATGAAAAACGGAGACCAGATTTGCAGACGATACGCGGCTGAATTTGCCGCAATCGCTGCTCTTGATCGCCGCTATTACCTAAATCGTTCTGCCTCGGTAACTGAGCGGCTTGACTATGCGGCCCGTCAAGTCCAGCTAGAAGAGATGCGTTTACGGCTATACGAAGAGCTTGCTATTTGCCGACAAACTGGTGTGTGCCAGTTCCGTCGTTGCCGATCCTTAATCCGCAGACCATCCCGGCATTCCACTGGCGATTCCAGCACCCACTTCGCCTAAAGTTTTTTCAACTCCGGTCGATGTGCCTTTTTACAGGGAGGGCACTATGGCCAGCAGTCTCTTTCCGGTCGCGCACTATCTTCGAATGTCCACTGAGCATCAGCAATATTCGCTCGCAAACCAAGCAGGCGCGATACAGAAGTACGCTGAAGCGCACAGCTTTAAGATCGTTAGCACCTATTCCGATGCTGCAAAGAGTGGCCTTGTTCCCAGGCGCAGATCAGGCTTACGTCAGTTGCTGCAAGCTGTGGCATCGGGAAGTGCGGACTATCGGCCCATCTGAACAGTCTATCCGAAGTACTTGCGAGAAGAGAGAGCAGCCGAGGCGAAAATGAAAAGTGTTCTGGATGCCGTCAAGACGGCCAAAGCAGAAGAACCGAACTACCTGAGTAAGGAATTAAAGTGCGCGAGTGACGAGTACACAAGAGCGGTTCGTGAATTGGAATGGACGACCGTCAAGGCAATGCGTTCAGCCACAATCTTGCTTCATCCATCGAAGCGAAGATTTTCACACGACGGTGCTCGTGGGACAAGAGCTGGAACATCCGAGCACTTCCATAAACTGACTGGCGAGACCCGACGACCAGTGCACGCTTAGAGGAAGAAAAGAAGGGATCGAGCTGAGACAGATATCTGAAGTGTGTGGCATTCAGCCGTATCTGGCAGTCTTCTGTGAATTCGACTAGCTCGGAGAAACTCGGATCAAAGTCGGGGTCCACACGCAATTTGAGCATATTTTCGATGGGGTCACGATGCTCGACCACTCCACTGAATGTGGTGTGAACCAACCGATTGCTCGCATCTACTTGATACTCTGCTGTCACCTCTTAACTCCTTTCAACTTTCCAGCTTAAGCAATACTTCCAACTCATTTATCGCCTGTTTGAGAGAGTTTCGGCAGGTGAGATAATCGCTCCGAGAAACTGGTGCCTGTTCCAACGCCTGCAATTGCTCTTGTCTTTCGGCCAACAACGACCTGGCGTAGACGAACACTTCACGATTCACGAGGTTGTCTTTCTTAGGCAATATGGGGCTATTGCTTGATGTGCAATTGGCGGTCCAAGCCTCTGATCACGGAAATCGTTGGAAGAAAGGAACTGGTCCTCCCAAGGCAAGCTTGCTCATGCCGACGTGTCGCCAGACCTGCCGATATTTCGGCAGCATTCTAGGACGCGCCTAGCCGATTCCTCCGCAAGCGGCCTAGAACAATCAGGAAATCAGATACCGTCGCCAGTTGTTCACCCGATTTGAGCCAGTCATCATCCAATCGGATACGCAGTTTGCGCTTCCACCTGGATGATCGCGAAAATACAAAGAGGGAATTCCAAGACGCATTTCCTTCGTCAAGAAGAGCAACAACACTTGTCCGCTTGATTTGAGGTGGACGATCAATCACCCAGCTAGGCCCGGTCTTGGAGGCGGAGCACTCCGCTAACACCACCGAAATCAGCATTCCTGTCCTTCGATAACGCAACAACGGTATGAATCGCCTGCTCCTTTGCACTAACACGATGTCATCAGGAAATGTGTTGGTCAATTTCTTGATGATCGAACTCCGCAGTAAAAGCTTTCGTTGTCGGTTCATGAATTGGGAACGCATTTCGGGTGTCTCGTATCCGAGCCGCAAGTACGCGTTCAACAGCCCACCAAAGCGAGCAGCGTACGTGCTACATGCGGGACACAGGGGAGACTTGTCGATGATGTCAGCGCTGAGCTTTCGGTGAACCTTCAGCACTTTCCTGAGTCGGTCAAGCAATTCCTCGTCACTAAGGCGAATGGTAAAATTGGCGGATTCATGCTGAGCGCGAACAAATAACTCTTGTGAGATAATCGGCGCGGATGCGCTTTGGCAGACAGCCCACTGTGCCAACGGGAGCCGCTTTACCGGTCCAGACAGATATTCGGTTGTTCGTCCCCAGACGTTCAATCCAATGTAATGAAGGTCCTCCAGAATATTTCTGACTGTTCCATCCTTCCATGACGCTCCCCGCATATAGGGGATTTGTTCCCTGTTGAGTCGAGCCGCAATCCAGCATGGGCTGTGATGCTCATCAGCAAAGTAACAGAAGATTTGCTGCAAAGTAGCAATCTCATCGGGAGGCCCAGGCACGAGGATTACGCGCTCATTCGCGAGACTCTTACGATCGCCATATTCGAGGATCTGCTTTGGCTTCCCAGCCGTATCCAATAGCTGACGGCGCAGACCGTATGGAGCAGACCCACCGGCCTTATAGCCGAGGCTTACCAGCCTAAACAAGCCCGCTCGGACTTTGACAGATAGTTCACGGCTGTACTCACCAGCCATCGTTCGTTTCAGAGCCTTCAAAATCAAACCGGAGATGCTGTTGTCATTCGCAAACATCTCAGCGCAGTAGTGGACAGGGACGCCTGAGGACTTGCAGAGATATTCGTAGTGTGCGGCCTCATCCGTATCCTGAAAGCGGCCCCAGCGGCTCACGTCATATACGAGAACAGCACGGAAATCCGCCTGCCCCTCTATTGCATCCTTCAGCAACTGTTGGAGCCCCGCTCGATTTTTCAGGCGTAGGCCGCTTCTGGCGGCGTCGGAGTAAGTCTTGACAATCTGAAAGCCATGCTTTTCCGCATAGCAGGTAATCGCATCCGCTTGATTATCAAGGGAATATTGTTGATGGTCGGTTGACATCCTGAGATATTGTGCGGCTGGGACAAGCTGATTCGCAATCGTCATAGCGCCTCCTATTGAAGCCCATCGAACCGAGCAGAAGAAGACTTTAATGAATTTCTATGGAAAAGGTGGCCTCAGCAGCTACGTGAGTCCTGCTGGCTAGTCGATGGATTCGTGTTGACGGGCAAGCCAAGGTGCTGGATTTTGGTCTGGCGAAGTTTTCCGCTCCGCGCGGCGGTCACACCATGACCGCACCGACAGTCGACTCGGAGCAACACCTGACCAGTCCATGCACAGCTATGGGCACGGTGGCCTACATGTCTCCGGAACAGGTGCGCGGCGAGGAATTGGATTGGCGTACCGATCTGTTCTCGTTCGGTACGGTGCTGTACGAGATGTGCACCGGCACTCTGCCGTTCCGCGGCGACACGTCAGCGCTGATCTTCCGCGCCATCCTGGAGCGGGCTCCGACAGCGCCGGTGCGGTTGAATCCCGATGTACCTGCCGAACTGGAACGGATCCTCAACAAGGCGCTGGAGAAGGATCGGGATGTGCGCTATCAGTCCTGGAGATCGCTCATGCGAACTAGGAGGTTTTCCTTCTGGGCTGACGGAGCTCTGCGTAAGGTTTCTTCGCTCAGAACCAGCTGAGAGCGGCGACGCTTTACTTCGTCTCTAAGCTCGGCTATACGAAGTTGGCGCGCCTCGTTGAACATTCTCCGAGAACCGAGTGAATTAACTATAGGGCCGAATCAGCAGGTCAGGCTCGCACCTTGTTGACATTGCCGCATTACTCATTGACCCCAGCGAGGCGGTTGTTGTGATCCGAATCACAGCGCCCCTGGCATGTTTGCGGTGTAATCCCTCAACTAAAGTCACATAGGGGCACACATGCCGGATGCCTTGGCCGACTCTACGGCACGACTGGAACGACTTGTAGAGCACATAATCAAAGAAGAAGATCCGGAGAAGTGTGACGAACTCGCAGCCGAAATCTGGCGTGTTCTCAGGGAGCGCGACCTCCTCAAAAGTGCACTAGCGATTCGAAAAGGCTCCAACTAGAAATAAGGTGCGATCGCGATTGTTGCAAAATCGCCATATCGCTCATTGACCCTCAATGGAGCGTAAAGCCTGATTGCGCCAATTGATTTCAAGATTCTCAGTTTCTTCGTCGGTCAGGGCGCAAGACTCTTCAGCACAATCGGAACGGCCATCGAGATCGCAACGATCCATACTAAGATCGCTGCCACAAGAAACAGAATGGCCTCAAAGTATCGGGCCGGCATGGTCAACATCAGGGCGACCGGTAACAGGAAAACCGTGAGGGCATTGAAGGTGCAGATCATGCGCGCCCAGCGTTCTCCACGCCGGAATGAATCGGCGCAATAGACAGTGCTGAGACCGAGGGGAAGAAGGAGGATACCTACGACAACGAAACTCAGCAAGAAGGGGGGCTCGATTTGCGCAAAGCCCTCGGGAGTTGACTGACTGGAAACAAAACGCAGCGCGAAGGGAGTGGCTGCGAAGTGAACCAGTGCCACCATCAGAAGCAAGACCCCGTCAATTTTCAGGATGCTCGCACCCAGCGCAGATCGGTCCATAACCGCCTCTCAATGTGGATTCCGCCGGACGATGAATACACAACATTCTCCGTGAGTTCCCGGCTCGTCGGCAACCGTAAACATAATCCAATCACGGGTCTCCAAAACACTTCCGTCTACACTACTGCCTAGCTGTTCAATTGGCGAAACACCGCCATTATACTCATTGACTTCCGACGAGGGTCCTGATGCGCAACCCACAATAGAGTCTGACTTGCAAGTGGTTGGAAGGACCTACGCAGCCGTCCGCAACCTGCAAGTTGTTGAACGTGGAGGATACCGCGTCGGACGCCGCCGTCCATCAAGACTTCGATCTAACCATTGACTGCGGAGACGACGTCAGGAAGTGCGCGCAATGAGGCAGAGACCGACTCAAGTTGCCGGGCGCTGTGATTGGAGACAACGCTGCGGCTGCGCCCTCATCCACGGCTCGCCTGGCGTCATCGCCGACCAGAAACCTTTCACGACGATGGGCGCGGACCACAGTTGGCGGATCGGTGCCGTCGGGTGATCTGAAGGCTTATGAGGTTTCCCCGCTCGTGAACCGCGGCTCCGTCGATACCGCCGATGTCATCAAGCCCGTGGCATAACAACGCGCGGCACAAAAGCGCTATGGCTACCCGTCTATGGAACACGACGATCTGCTGGGTACGTAACCCAGTGTTACAAGTTTCAAAGTAGAAATGTGCTGGATAGTATTTTGGAAAGAAAAAGCCCTCCTCTCGCGAGAAGGGCATGTTTTCGTCTAGTCCGTAACTAGAAAACGCTCACTCTTACTACAGTGTAACCCGTCGGCATATTGCCGAAAGAAACGCCCTGCCGGTCTTTCGTCGGCGTAGTGCCGAGAATAAGGGTCTCAACATCGTTATCCTGTTCATTCGCCATGAAGAGATGGTTGCCGACCGCACTCTCTCCGGCAAGCTGTCCACCGGGAGCAAGCGTATTCACTATGGTGTCCGATGACGTATCCACCGTACACTCGGTACCGTCTATCTGGGTCACGTAGAAGTACTGCTTGCGCACCAACAGCGCCGCCTCGATCTCATTCGGGGAACAATTCAGAGTTGCAAAAACGTTCAACGTCGCCGAATCCATAATATGGACATTGCCAGCAGGCAATGGATTACCGCTCTTATCGATGGCATCTACCGGTGTAGCCAGAAATGCATACGTCTTCGTTGCATCGGAGCTTTGCCCCACAGCTGTCACACCGGCCGCGATCTGATGCGACGCAAGCAATTTCGGCGGGCCGGCCACGGTATAGTTGTACGTCATCCCGACGTCGGTTCCGATGGAGAGCGTGCCGGCATTAAGCACAAATGCAAGCGCGGTCGCAGTGCTGCCCGAGGCGAGTGTGATCGTCCGCTTCGGCAGAATGACATTTTTGCGGGAACCATCCGCCTGCTTGGTGATATCCACCGTGATCACCTGCGCGATCGACTGTCCAACGAAAAGCTGGCTGTCGTTCGGCCGTACTAGCAAAAAAGTAGGCGAAGGAAGTGCCACCTGCGGCATTACCGCATCGTCCGCGGTGCGGATCGGCACCACGCCGTCGCCGTTCAAAGGCGAGGTGACTGAGATGTAGACATATGCTTTGTCCACAGTGCGCACGATACTGTGCGGCACTCCGGGCAAGGCAATGGTGTTCGCGCCGGTGACAACGTTGCCCACAATGGTCAAGTGTGTCACTGATCCGGAATTCAAGTCGCCGTTGTTGGGTACACTGATCGCGTACTCGTTGATGGTCGTGGAAGTTGCAGCTCCAAGGCTGCTTACGGCAAGCGCGAGAAAAACCAGTATTACCACGGCTTTCTTGCTGAACATGGCAGAGTCTCCTTTCCTTGATGGAAAGCAATAAAGTTTGGCCGTCTGGGGTCACGCGGCGCCACTGCAGGTTGGGTCGACGTTGATGCCCCACTCCCCAGTAGCCATTCTGGAATGTAGACCCGATTCCTGTTTCGCTCGCACCAGGCGTGTAGCTCACGGGACGCGATATACACCTCTGGCGTGAGATGCAGTTGCCGGACCCGGAGATCGAATCCAGTAGCGAGAGCGAGAGCTGGCGGCATGGGACGCCCCAATTGGGGTTGCCGCGATAGCGCGAGCGTGACGCCGATGTATCGCGACCCTTCTCTGCAAGAAAACGGAGGCTCCGGGTAGGTGAAGGACCAACCTTGGTTGCGAGCGAGTCTTTCGATTTGATCTAGTGCGTACAAACCCGTTCTATTGACGGCATCGCCGTCGAATTTCTGAAGCGGAATTACTTCGGAAACTTGCTGGTACGTCACATCGAGCACCATGGCAGCGGCGGCAATCATGCAACCCATCGGGTCTTCTTGTTGAACGTAGCGCACGAGTGAATCCTAGCAGGGGCTTTCGGACAGGATCGGTAAGAAAAAGGCCCCGAATCTCTCTCCACCCCCATAACATGGTGAGAATAGCGGGACCTCGGTCGTACGGATCAGTGGAGCATATCGGGCTTCTTGTGGGCGGACAAGTGGTCTTTTGACACAGAGGCAAACAGGACCCTAGATTTAGGGAGTTTTGTTCCGCCCAATTTCAACCCGACTGTTGGATGTTCGAGTAGTTCCATTCCGACACAATCAGAGGTACATGAATGATCGCAGAACGGCTATCAGTCGCCGAAGTACGGCATCGTTGGGAGTGGCATGTGTCTGATCCTAGTGCAATTCACGAAATTTTTCGTGAACGAAATCGGGAGGCTTCGGAGAACGGCAATACCGAGATCGGTCTGCCTTCCACGATACGTCCGACTCAGCTGGAAGTTCCTTCAGACCCCGGTGCTCCAAACAAAGGCGTTCTAAGCCTGGCGTCGTTCCTCTTGCATCTTGCCCGAACCGAAGGCAAGCGCACGGCTAACGGAGTGGAAGTCCTATTGCCGGTTTGCTAAAAATCAATGGACGCAGTGTGATCATTCACGATTCCACTTTGCCGGTCACCGACTATCGTCCAGAATCACCCATGACTTGAGTTGTTCGGGGACCGGGCAAGCTTCGAACTTGCACCTGCCTGTTCTGCCGTGCTCCCGGTTACACCAGAAAGCTTCAGGACATGGTCTTGCTCTCCGATCAAACATCCTAGGCTCTCCTCCAACTTGCGAATAATTCGAACAAGATCATCGCCAAGACAAAAAGCTCAGTTCTCAATCCCTGAGGAGCGACTACGGGATCGTATCGCGCTCCAGGAGCCGACTGATTCAATGCCTCTTCCAGATCGTGACAAGCATTGATCAGCTTGGCGAGAACTCGTTACCTGTTGCTGGCGGATGCCATACTTCGGAGGCCCCTCTGCTCTCGCTGCACGACGATGGATGATCAAAACGATCAGTCTCTTGCGTGCCAGTATGGAATTGTTGTCTGTCCTTTCAACCCTGCCTGAATTGCGAGTCGCTGTTCGGCGCTCAACGCGGTAAATTGGAACCCGTATTGCGTTCCTAATTGGCGAGCTACCTTTGCGGCTATCACTTCTTTCCCAGAGATTCCTAACGGGATTTGAAGCGTGACCGATTCTCCAATCTCGAGGTTCTCCGCCACGAAGGCTCCCAAACCACTTTCGCTTAGGTCGCGAGCCCAACCTTGGGCTGCAAAGTTCTGGCGGCCTCTGCAGAAGCGGATCAGAATCCGCGATTCAAACACGTAGCGAGCTAAGATACGGCTATCTGAACTCATGCAATCGGCAGGTACATCATTATTTTTTTCCCAAGGTTCTTCAGAGCAGTGACATTTTCGACAGCAGCAATAGTCCCGGAAGCCTCATACCGGCCGCGTATTTGACGGTGCGGATGTAACCTTGATGTTTCGTCCATGTACGCAGTCGAGGGAGTACAGGCTCATATTCGCCTCTCAGTTCCCCGAAGACTTCATGTTCAGTTTGCCGACAACAGCGAGCAGTCCGCCAAAATCAGTTTTGGAAACAACGGCGTTGACGTTTTGGCGCACACTCGCAGGAATGTCATCGGGTATCCCCGTAAAGAGAACGATTGGGACTTCGGGCTTGGATCGGCGAATTGCGTAGGCCACTAGCTCGCCATTCATTCCTGGCATCTCGTAATCCAGCACGACCAAATCCACTGAGTTCCGACGCAACAGGCGAAGTCCTTGGTTCCCGGACAACGCAACAAGCGTGCTGTACCCAGAGGTCCGTAGCACTTCGCCAACGGCTTCCAGCACATCCTGTTTGTCATCGATGCACAAAATGCAGGCCACGATTTTTGCCCCCTCACGGCAGGACTTTCGAATAGCTGACCTCGTTGCACAAAATTCGTCACTTTGCCCGAGCGTTACCTACTGAAGCCCGGAGACGCTGCAGTTCTTGCGGTCTGCAAGTGGTCCGACTTTTAAACGCGATGGTGCCTCCGACGCATACAGATGAACTGCGGGGCAGTATTCCATGCCCGGCATGAACCGCTTCGGTTCAAATAAAAGTCGAAAGGAAACTCCGCCCGACGCTGCCAACCGTGAGAACCGAGACGGAATGCCTCCCCAGATTTCCGAATAGTCAGGGATATGCCCAAATTTGTGTGTAAGACAGTAATCTGCTAACGGCCACGAACAAAATGCAACAAACTTGTTTGTGAGCCGGGGATCACCAGCTAACGCAAAGCAGCGAAAGCAGTTACTCGAATTCATAACCCGCCATGCTAGAATTTCCCTCGACCGCATTTGAGGGGGGCCCCGCGCGAACAGCACACAGCAAGCAACACATATCAGCAGGCAGGTTTGTTCGTTTTGGATCCTTCGAAGCTGATCTTCAAGAAGGCAAACTCACCAAAATGGGCGCACGGATCCGCCTGCAAGAGCAGCCGTTTCGGATTCTTGCGCTATTGCTGGAGCATCCCGGTCAACTTGTCACCAGGGAAGAAATCCATCAGGCGCTGTGGTCGCGCGATACGTTTGTAGATTTTGACGCCGCGTTGAACACGGCCGTACGGAAGCTGCGCGAGGCCTTGAACGATTCGGCGGACGATGCAAGGTTTGTGGAAACCGTTCCTCGCCGGGGCTACCGTTTTGTAGCCCCGGTGGCTTCACCGCCTGAACCCCATGCTGTGGCCGCAATCAGGCCGCTCGTCCGTCGACACCCATATCTTTGGCTCGCCGCTTCTCTGATCGTGGCGGGCGCAGCCGTCGCAGGATTTCGGCAATCTTATCGTACTGGTTCCCGAATGACTCCCAAAGACAGCATCGTTCTCGCCGACTTTGCCAACAGCACGGGCGATGCCGTGTTTGACGACACGCTAAGAACGGCTCTCGCGCTTTCCTTGAGGCAATCTCCCTTTTTGAATGTGCTCCCCGACAGCAAGATCGCTAGCACCTTGCAACAGATGACCCGTCCGGCCGGCACAAAGCTCGCGTCTGATGTGGCCCGCGAGCTTTGCCAGCGGACGGCAAGCAAGGCTTACATCGAAGGAGCGATTAGCAGTCTGGGCAGCCAATACGTGTTAGAGCTAAAGGCGGTCAATTGCCAAAGCGGAGATACACTGGCGCAGGAGCAAGTGACGGCAGCGGCTAAAGAGAAGGTGCTGGACGCGCTGGGTAAGGCGACGGCGAATTTGCGCGCCGAACTTGGCGAATCGCTGGCCACGGTGCAAAAATTTGATGTACCGCTGGCGCAAGCCACCACGTCCTCGCTTGACGCTCTGAAAGTGTACAGCCAAGGACTGAAGGTTTTCGAGCAAAGAGGTACGTCCGCAGCCCTGCCTTATGATCGGCGAGCCATCCAACTTGACCCGAGTTTTGCTCTGGCATACGACGAATTGGGCCTCGACTACTACAATCTCAGCGAGGCGGGAAGGGCTAGAGAATACTTCGGCAAGGCGTTCCAGTTGCGCGAACATACCAGCGAGTGGGAAAGGCTGGCGATCGCCGCTGACTACTATTTGAATGTGACCGGAGAACTGGATAAAGCAGCTCAAACGTATGAGGAGTGGATCAAGAACTACCCCCGGAATCACGAAGCGTATTCCAGTCTAGGCGTGGTGTATGCGACCCAGGGAAAGTATGAGAAAGCCGATGAGATTACGGAACAAGCGCTGCGGCTGTCACCGACCTTAAGTTCGTACGGGAATACCGCCAGCTACGCGTTATCCTTGCAGCATTTCGACGAGGCGCGGCGGATAATCCACGAGGCGCAGGAACGGAAGATGGATGCTTTCGAATTTCACAGTCTTCTTTATGCGCTTGCCTTCCTTGGGTCGGACTCAGGCGCTATGGCGGAACAGCAACAATGGTTTGCAGGCAAACCCGAGGAGAACTTTGGATTGGCGCTGGCATCGGATACGGAGGCATATGGCGGTCATCTGAGCAAGGCAAGGGAACTGACCAAGCGCGCAGCAGACTCCGCCATACGAGCCGATAGCAAGGAAAGCGGAGCAATATGGCAGGCCAATGCCGCGGTGCGGCAAGCCGCTTACGGCAAGGCTGCGGAGGCGCTGGAGACAGCGGCAGAGGCCTTAAAGCTCGCTCCCGCCAGTCAGAGCGTCGAGAGCGAGGCAGCGCTTGCGTTTGCAATGGCGGGCGATACAGCACGAGCCGAATCCTTGGCACAAGACCTAGGCAAACGCTTCCAGCTAGACACCCAGACGCAGTCGCTCTGGCTGCCAGCGATTCAGGCGCAACTGGCGCTGGATAGAAAGAACTCGGCTGCTGCCCTGAATGCACTGCAACCTGCTACGCACATCGAGTTGGGACAAGTTCTATTCGTTGCCAATGTTTCCTGCCTCTATCACCTGTATGTCCGTGGAGAGGCCTACTTGGCAGCCGGACAAGGTAGTGCAGCAGCCGCCGAGTTTCAGACGATACTCGACCACAACGGCATCGTCTGGAACTGCTGGACTGGTGCGCTAGCCCATCTCGGTGTCGCGCGCGCCAATGTCTTGCAGGCGAGAACCGTGCAGGGCCCCGATGCCGATGCTGCCCGCGCTCGGGCGCTCGCCGCCTACAAAGACTTCCTCAGGCTGTGGAAAGACGCCGACCCCGACATTCCCATCCTGAAGGAAGCCAAGGCGGAATACGCGAAGCTGCAATAAAGGCGAGGCAGCGCGGAAAGAGGTGGAACCACTCCTGGAATCTCCAACTCCCTCGTAGCCCCGCACGATTCTCCGCGAGCAAGAGGGACTCAGTGAGCGCCTTTTCGGTAAACGGAAGGGTGAATCCCGTGGCTCGCAACAGACTTCAGCAATTCGCTCATGGTTTCTCAACAGTTCAATTTCCTCGCGGCCTGAAATTCCGCCTTCCTGCATTCAGAAAGAGAGGGGGAGAGAGACACCATCCCTGAGCCTTCGACTTAGGTGGGCGCCGAGCGTCCGTTGCTTGGCGAACGCTGTCCGTAAAGAATCGATCAGAATTCGAGCTTGTTCCGGTTGTGTCCGATCCTAATTCCAGCTTCAGACCACCGCCCGCCGGATGAAGCAACTGGAGAACCGGGGCATGGAGATGTGGAAAACGCCGCGTTTCCCACATCTCCACACCCCCGGCGACAGCGGAAAAACGTCAAAAGAGGCGTTACACTAACATTCCACTTGGTGCAAAAGATCGGCCAGGCCACTGCGAGAGGTCTAAAAGGGCTTGCTGGTAATCATTGGCGAAACCGGCGTTAGCACTTTAAATCCCCGGTACAGAAGGCAAAGACAGTACGCTCGGTCGGCAAGAGACTTTTGAGTGCCTAACTAGACCCGTTGCTAGGGTTGTGGAAGGGAGGTCACCGGCCCCGTTTTTCGGCCCAGATACTACCTATTTTTCATCAACCGCAGCACCGGCACCCACATTTTGATCTTGCAATTTACTGATGCCGGAGCAGGCTGGACACTTGATCCGTATAAATGCCACGGTCTCAGGCTTGCCGTTTACTCTTGCCGGCTTAAGAGTGTACCCGGTGCCGCCACAAATCGCACAGTTGACCACCCTTCATCCTACGCTACCCGACACTAATGTGTGCTGGCAAAACGTTTCTGGTTACGAAAAGCGGAACAAATCCTGCTTGGTTTTAGAGTTTCTCACTAGACAGGAACTTCTTTTACGACGACTCGTGTCAGTTGCCGTAAACAGGCGTTAGCGCTCATTGACTCCTCGCCGCCTAGAACCAGTCGCTACGGTAGGCAACCCCACCATGCGGCGAAAAGGATAGGGATGGTTGCGGCGCAGGCCTACCAGAACGGGAGCAGACCGTCGGCCATTAGCCCGAGCAGCGTGAAAACCATCCAGAATATTTTTTCGGCATCGGAGCGATTCTAATTGACAGGCAAAACCGGGGCTATACGCAGTCTACGAGAGAGCTGGATGGGCTTGATGTATACGGCGTTTACATTCATTGCCCACCCGAAGGGGCAGAATCCTATCAGAGAGTGCAATTGATTCCATAACAACGTCGGACGCGAAAAAAGCCCGCTTGACATGAGTATCGTCAAGCGGGCTGATTAGCGATCCTAAATACCTAGATAGGGCGATTTATTCCTGGCATTGAGCACTTGTCGTGCCGCTCCATGACCCAGTCCAATTCGAACCGCCGCCGCCTCTGGCTCCGCCAATGACAAAGTCTTTGAACGGCTCGCTACTGATCGGGTCGATCCCTTCTGGAGTTCCGGCATGGTCGCCGTTGTTGTAAGAACATGAGGTTTGGTGGCCCGGTTTGACCGCCAGAGTGTTGTAGTTGGCGCTGTAGGTAGTGTAGACAGCCGCGCCCCACTTCCACTGCATGGATACACCCGGCACGTCGCTGCTCATCGTACCCAGCCAGGTCACGTTGCCTTGCACCTTACTGAAGCCGGAAGGAACCGGGAAAGTGAGACCGGTCAAGAATATCTCGTCATCCACCTTCACAGGCGTGATCGTCTGCCACGTGTTGGTTGCGGTGTCGAAGCTGTAAGAGGTGCAAGTCGCTGTTGGCGAGAATGTGATTTCAGCATTGGGCACGGGCAAATTGTAGCTCTGATTCGCCGTGAACTGGATGCTGGATCCCTGGAAGAACACAGTCGCCCCTGTGCTCGGTATTCCGCTGGCGCTGAAGTTCGCATTGAACCAAATGTACGAGTTGGCACTGATGGATGTCCCGTTGAAGTTTGAAGTATTGGTCGTCTGCGCGCTGCATTGTGCGGGGCAGGTCAAGGCACTTGGACTGAAGGCGATGGCTACACTATTGTGCCCCACCAGCGTTGCCGTGCCCGATAGCGAGTACGAACCGGCAAGCGTAATTCCATAGTTGGCCCAGGTCTTGGTGACTTTGCCGCTGAAGGAGGTTGCGGTGGCGGTGAACATAATTTGATCGTTCACTACTTCGGGGAGACCGTTGATCTGCCAGGTGATCTTGTAAACCGTTCCGACCTTCAGGTCCTTGGCTGAAAGGTTCAGCGTGTATCCAGTGCAACTGCTATTGGCCTGCGCGTTGGTGATGATGTTCGCGGCAGCCGGGATGGCGGCTGCAGTCAAGGCCAGCATAGTTGTGACCAACACAGCAAAAAACTTGGTATTCAGCTTGACGAAAGGCGCTTTTCTCATGCTTTCCCCCCTTTAGTTTTTGTGAAACGCCCAAACTGTCTCACGCGCTTGCGTGACAGTCAATGTGACAGATTTTGCAATGTTGCAATGTCTTGCATAACACCTCCAAGAGCTCGCGTCCTCGCGGACCACCCCGGGTTTGGATTGTTGTAAAAAGTGCAACGCCATCGCTCAACATCGACCGATGGTTGATGTAACCCAGAGTTGCTACAATTCCCAGTTAAATTGACTCTGAGAGCGCGGTTGGCCAAGGATAAGAAAGCAGTTTTCGGAAGTTCTGACGAGAACGAGAGTGATGTTGCCGAAAGAGGACCGTGACGACACACAAGAACCATCCGATGCGGAGGAGTACACGTCTAGAGAAGCGAATTCCCATTCTCGTGACGAGCCTCGACCCTAGCCGACGCTTTTGTGAAGAGTGTGAAACGGTGGCAATCAATGCCCATGGTTGTGGCGTCATCGCCCCTGAGGAGATAGCTACCGGGTCACGCGTCTTACTTGACTTGCTGACTGACGAACGCCACGCTAATGGCGGCGTCGTCGTGGACACTATTGCCCTCAGCGACTCGGGAGAGAATTGGCTGATCGGAATCGAACTCGAACAATTCGGGAATTTCTGGGGATTATCTGACCCACCGAGCGACTGGGGGGCCCAAACACAAGCCCAGTCCTCCCTCAGGTCTGACCTCCAAGAGGAACCCATCTCAGCCCAGCCGCGTGCAGAATATCCGGTGCATCTCACGGATCTAAGCCCAAGTGCGTGTTACCTCGAGACTCCCAATCCGTTCCCAGTGGGTTCCGCCCTGGAAGTCGAATTCGTTACCGGTGAATCCCAACTAGCGTGCTCCGCGGTTGTCAGATTGGTGCATCCCCAAGCTGGCATGGGACTTGAGTTCACTCCTTCCGATGCTGGCGAGGAACAAGCTTTGCTTTCTTTCATAGACCTGCTCATAAACGGTGGCCACGCTGCCGACGTCAACGCGCTGGTGCGCCTTTCAAGGCAGATGGGGGAGAGCATGCCACACTCTCAACCATCGGACAATTTCGGCGCGGGAGATTCCTTGTTGGCGCTGATACTCTGTCCTGGGAGTCTCAATAAAGAACACTTTCTAGAGGAACTCCGGCTTCAACGTGTGCAGTCGACAAGATGAGATGTCACAGCTGTTTCGTGCTACGTCAAACCCCCTATCAAAGGTATGACGATGCATGACAGTTCAGGCGCTCTCGGAAAATGGTGGATGGAACGGATAGATCAGACGCTTCAACTCAGCATAGCTAAGCCCACAGGCGAAGCAAGGCCTCGGCGCTCAATTGGTACTGTGCGAACAGTCCTTATCAATAGGTCCTTCGGCCCAGAAACGTCCTGCTGCATCGTCCGCAGCTGTCCTTCCGCCAGTGTTTCTCCCTCCAGACCCAAAATGCAGTAATGGCTCCATTGGTCGCCCAGATCTACTCCCACCGTCAGAAGGTCGAGATTCGGGCGAAGCTCCCCTCGTCCATCCTCTTCTCCTGCGCTTCCGGCTACCACTCTCGGATCCAGTTTTTCCCGCAGCTTCCCCACCAACTCCGCCAGCACTTCCTTCGGATCTCGTTGCACCGGGCCCCGTGACTTCGCCCCCTTCGATCTCGGTTCACTCTTCTTGGAAGAATTGTTATGCTTCTTCAAGGTCGATCTCCTTATCCAGGGTGATTGCACCTTAGAGTGCGTTGATCATCGGTAGCTTAGCGCCATCCGTGATCGAGGATCGACCTTCTCATTCCATCTATCATTTTTCCCCAACTACGAGCCGGGCTCCCAGTCTCCGGTTTGCCAACCAACCCTCCGCAATCGCTGCATCCTCTCCAACGTGCTGTACAGGCTATAATTACGAGCACCCATGGCTCTAGCCGCTGGAACAAAGCTCGGCCCTTGTGAAATTCAATCGCCGCTGGGCGCCAAGAGCTGCTGTCGGTACCTTGACCGCAGTGGCCCCCGTGCTGATCATCGGCAAGGCCGAGCGGTTTGGCTCGGGGAAGCACGTGGTTAGCTATCTGGGGATGGCAGAGCTGCGTTATCCGGTTGGCAGACACCCGATCGTCACCTAACGTTCCTGTGGGATTGTGCCGATATCTAAGGGATGACTGCCCTTTACTCCGCACTGGCACCCGGTGATAATAAGCCAGTAACATCTTCTCCCGCGACCAGCGCCCCTGATATAGCACCTCCATCTCCGCGACCGGCCGCAGCGACCGCCGCCGCCGCTGGTCCAGCAAAGGCACCCTTCTCGACGCCGACCCTCCTGGCGGCGATGCTGAAAACTTCGCCGAAGATCAGCGACCTCTTCTTTTCGCCGGGGAAGCCACCGCTTGTCGAAATTGGCGGGAAACTGTCCCCTGCGGGAATCGCACGCAGCCTCACCAGTGACGACACTCAGCGCATAAGCTCCGACCTGATCGGCAACCACCAGCATGCAATTCAGAACTTGAAGGAACGCGGTTCTTGTGATGTGTCCTACAGTTTGCCTGGGGCGCATCGGTTTCGCGTCAACATCTTCATGCAGCGCGGCACCTGTGCCGTCGTGATGCGCGTAATTCCCAGTAACGTTCCATCCTTCGAATCGCTCAACTTGCCCGCCGAACTAGGGAAGATTGTAGGCCTACGCAATGGAATCGTGTTGGTGACCGGCCCGACCGGCTCCGGCAAATCGTCTACTCTAGCCGCAATCATCGACAAGATTAATAAAGAGCAGTACTATCACGTGCTTACCATCGAGGACCCCATCGAGTTCCTGCATCCGCACAAGAACTGCATCGTGAATCAACGGGAATTGCACAGTGATACGCCCAGTTTTGCGCTGGCTTTACGGGCGGCCCTGCGCCAGGCTCCCAAAGTGATTCTGGTGGGTGAGATGCGCGACAAGGAAACTATCGAAATCGCAATGGAGGCGGCGGAAACCGGTCATCTGGTCTTTTCCACCCTGCACACCATCGACGCGTCGAAGACAGTCGAAAGAATTGTAGGGGTTTTCCCCATGGCCGAACAGCACACTCTCAGGAACCGCCTGGCGAAAAGCTTCCGGTATATCATTTCGCAGCGGCTAGTCCCGCGTAATGATGGGGCCGGGCGGGTAGCAGTAATCGAAATTTTGAAGTCCACCCTGCGTACTCGTGAGTATGTCGAAAAAGGCGAAGTCGAAGGCAAGACCTTGCTGGATGCGATGCGTGTTGGCGAACAGGAGGGCATGCAGCATTTCGACGGCGATATCGAGAGACTCATCCGCAACGGCACCATCGATCGCGACACGGGACTAGCTTACGCCACCAACCCTGGCAATCTTCAACTGGACTTGTCTGATCTTGGATGCGCAGTCGTTGCATCCGATGCAACACCGGAGCCCAGGAGTGCGGCAGGACCTGGTGATGCTACGAGCCCGTGATGCCTTGGTAGCGTCGCGGACCGAGCTCATCAACACCACGCGAGGCTTGGTAAAGAGTATGGGCGCACTCATCGACAAGGGCGACCCGGACAACGATTGATAGCAGTTTAGGACTACGAGAAGCCTTTGCTCCCTCAATGGCGGAAACAGTGTGGCAGAGTCTAGTAGCGTGCGCTACTCAATATCCGGAGGGCCCAGACCCCTTCGCATCCCACACAGGCATTGGCCAACTTCGATCGATGACTGCAATGGCGAAGCTCAACCAGAGGATTTCCTAGTAACGTCGCGACTAAACCGGAATGGCGCGCTCCCGATATGATCGGAAACGCGCCACTTGTGACTCTACTACTCTACTCGTTGTAACTGCCCTTAACCATCAATCGTGCAGCTAATTTGGAGCCCGGGCAAGACCCGTTGCCGCTCCACGATCCCGTGTAGTTGGATCCGCCACCACCGCGTGGGCCCCCTATCAACGATTGCTGCACCTGCGTGTTTTGCGGTGTACCGGCATGCAGGCTCTGGTGGTACGGCAAGATCTGAGCCGCTGTGTCGCTCGGCCAGTAAGTGTACGCGGCCGCGCTCCACTGCCAACTGAAGGCCAAGTTATCGACGGTCGACTCTGTCGTGTAGTAGCTATTCGCAGAGCCGCGGCCGGAAGCATTGGAATCGACCGGGATGGCAGCACCGTAGAAGAACATCTCATCACTGAGATTGCTCGGGTTGAAGGTTGTGATCCAGCGACCATTCGGCAGATACGAAGAGTCGGAGGTCGTGGTCGGAGTGGTCGGAGTGGCCGGGGCCGACGGATGGAAGATCAGGAAACCATCCGGCATCGGATACGTTTTCCCGTTCAGCACGAAGCTCACTTGCGTGTACTGAACCGTAGTCACGACGTTGGTCGGAATCCCGCTCGGGCCTCCGACGTGCACGTTGATCCAGACGACGTTGTTGGAGCCCTGCGGGTTGAACTGGTTCCACGAAGTCCCGTTGCCGCTGATTTCGGTACCGGACGGCGGAATCGTGCAAACGTACAGAGTTGAGTTCACCGTGATGGTGCAACTGTTGGTGACGGTATTGGAGGACGAACCCGAAGAATCCATGACCTCAGCCGTGAAGCTGAATGGGTTCACCGTGATGGGTGTGCCCGTGATATCCCGTCCGCTGCATTCAAGATCAAACCTTCGGGGAGAACAGCGGGAGCGATGGAGTAGGTGTACGGAGGCACACCGCCCGAGGCTACCAGCGCCGAGCTAAACGGTACGCCTAGGGCAGCGGTGCTCGCTGGGGCTCCCGATGGGATCGGAAGCGCTCCAAGTGTCAATGCCGGCTTTCCCGGTTCGCGATTACTGAGGACAGGTTCCCTGCCCAGTGCCGCTCAAGGAGCCCGTGCAGTTAGATCCGCCGCCGGCGTCGTGGCCGTGCTTGTGACCGTCACCGACCCTCGGGGCCTAATCGTGCCCTGAGAACAGCTTAGGCTAATTCACGGGGCACCATCCAGCTTGGGTCAATGTATGATTACCCGATACCAACTGGATATTCCCGCCTGTGTTAATTAACTCCCCGGTGAGCTGGAGTTCCGAGAACTGGAACTG
>Ga0075017_100000328_pt1 | contig 25527 bp, 15 predicted proteins | sample AleBraG_ABR_2012_FD_71475 | JGI IMG/M metagenome (GOLD analysis project Ga0075017, IMG submission 71475) | Freshwater sediment microbial communities in response to fracking from Pennsylvania, USA - Alex Branch Run_MetaG_ABR_2012 | ecosystem: Environmental > Aquatic > Freshwater > Creek >... | reverse complement strand
TGCCACTACAGTCTACTACCCACTGCCAGTCGCAGTGTCGTGAGGCATCCTTGGCCATGACGGATTCCGAGGGGAGCTGGACGTCGCCGCGATGACGTGCGGTGAGGCGATGACAGCCCGATGTAATTCGAGGAATCGCGGTAGGCGTCCGTGAATCGTTCGTTTCGACGAGTCGGGAGGAAAGACCCAATGAGAAGCATCACCCGCTCAGCGGTTTGGTTAGGTGCTGCCGTCGCCATGACGGTGGCGCTGCCCGCCGCGGCACAGTCGTTCCGCGTGCAGTGCCCCGGCACCACGATCACGCATCCTGCAGCACTGAACGACAACAATAAGGAGCCTGCCTATACGGGACCGACCGCGCTTTCGGCGCCGAGCGCCACCACCTACCAGGCGCCCACGTCCAAAGTGAACGGCGCCATCAAGTGCCAGCAGGTGGGCGGCGGCGACGGCTACGCGTCGATGGCCGACGGCACGCAGACCTACATGTTCTCGTTCGGACCATTGTCCGGACTGCGAAACATCTCCAGCGGCCTGCCGGGCACGGTGTTTCCTTCCGAATTCGACTCGCCGGTCGCCGACCCGACCACGCTGGTTCCCGGCTACCCCGCGGCGCTGACGGATCTTTCGACAGCCTATAACGGTGCCATCGGCCTGGTTGGCAACGTCAACTACACCTTCAACATCTACGACATCAGCGAGGGCTGTTCGGCCGCGCTGCCGGCGTGCAATGTCAGTGGCAACACGGTGACAGTGATCCTGAACGATGCGGTGCCTTTCAAGGTCGGCGACATGGTGGTCATCGGCCAGGGCTCCCCATCATCGACGACACACGATCTGGACGGCTACGTAGGGACGTACGCAGTCACCGCTGTCGGGATTGCCAATACCACCGGGTTGTCGGCCGGCTACGCGTTCCAGTACGCGTTACCCACGACGACCACCGGCCTGGCGGAAGTCACCTCATCGCCGGACGCCACCGCCTCGTCTCAGCCGGTCATCGACGGCCACGTCGATGCGCGCCAGGTCATGGATGTCGGCGTCATGAACGGCAACATCCCGGCGCCGCTGATGGCCATCGACGAAGATGACGAGTTCTTCCTGACGCTGACCAACGTCGGCATGATCATGCGGCCGGACCTGTTCGAACAGCACACCATTCACTTCCACGGCTACCCGAACGCCTCTTCGTTCTACGACGGCGTGCCCGACGCCTCGGTCGCCATCAATATCGGCGGCAGCTTCACCTACTACTACCTGGCACCGGATGCCGGCACTTATTTCTGGCACTGCCACATCACCCCACCAGAGCACTTGCAGATGGGCATGGTCGGGCAGCTGTACGTGCGTCCGCGGCAGAACCGCGTGCCGGCGGGCAGCAGCCTGTATGCGGCACTCCAGGCGCAGCAGGGTGACCTGCGCACGGCGTGCAACGCCACTGACGTGCTTTGCAGCAATCCGCTGCCTGCCGCAGTGACCGCCGCGACGGGTAAGACAGGGGGAACGATCTCGACCGGTGGGACGGGCGGCTACGCCTACAACGACGGCGACGGCTCGACCTACTATGACGTCGAAGTGCCGTTGCAGATGCACGGCTTCGACCCCAACTTCCACTTCGTCGGCATGACCTTCAATAACGAGGGCTTCGCCGACATGAAGGACAAGTACTTCCTGCTCAACGGCCGCAGCTATCCCGACACCGTGACCGCCAAAGCGCTCTCGACGCCCTCCTCGGACGGTGTGGCGCACTTCTCGCAGCCGATCAGCGCAATCGTCAGCATGAACGCCGGCCAGCGAGCACTGCTTCGGATCTCGGACCTGGCCGTGACCGAATATCACACGCTGGCCTCGCTGGGCATCCGGATGCATGTGGTGGGCTTGAACGCCAAGCTGCTGCGGGATCAGGACGGCAACAACATGGACTACTACACGAATTCGATCACGCTCGGTGGCGGCGAGTCGATTGACGTCATCCTGGACAGCTGTCTGGTGCGTTCGACGCCCTCCGATCCGTCCTCGAGTTGCACGACGGCGATTCCGAAGGGCACCTATTACCTGTACACGTCCAACCTGGACCACCTGTCCAACGACGCTGAGAACTTCGGGGGTCAGATGACCGAAGTGCGCGTCAACTAAAGGGGCAAGCTATGTTCGCAACGACAATCAACAAGTCGAGTTCGGTCAGGCGACTGCTTTCTCCAGGCGTGGTGGCGCTGGGCGTGCTGCTCACGTCCTCGGTGCAGGCCGCAGCGCCCGGAATCACCGGAGGTTCGCTTGCAGCGAATACGGCGGCGGCGTTCAATCTGCAGGCGAGTCCCGCGCAGATTACGCAACCGGACGGACAGTCGATCTATTCGTGGGGCTACGGGTGCGCAGGTGCACCGGGCGGCTACGCGCCGGCGGCGATCTCCACCACGTTCTGCAACGCGATGCAGCTGCCCGGACCGACGCTGATCGTCACGGAAGGGCAGGCGGTGACGGTGACGCTGACGAACAACCTGCCCCCCGCGGCTGGCAACACGTCGATCCTGTTCCCAGGGTTCAACGTGTCGGCGTCTGCCGCCACGTCACAGCCGGCGACCTGCAAGGCCAGCACCTCGGCGCCGGTCGGACTGCTCACGACTGAAGCCGCCCCTGGTTGCGCGGTCACCTACACTTTCACCGCCGGCTCTCCGGGAACCCGCGCCTATTACAGCGGTACCCAGAGCGACCTGCAGGTCGAGATGGGATTGTATGGTGCCATCATCGTCCTGCCCGCGAATGTCCCGAGCAATTGCACTGCCGGCCTGCCGGCGACCAACCCGGGCGCAAATAAGACCGCCCAGTCGACCTGGCATGAGACGGATTTCCGCCTCGCCGCGGCCGCCTTCGACCACGCGGCCACCTGCTACGACCGCGAGTACCTGTTCCAGTTCTCCGAAATGGATCCGTCGATCCACGCGGCGGCGCAGGCGCAGGTGGGGGCGGGCGCCGCCAGCCTCAGCGTGCCGACCGAACCCTATCATCCGGCCTATTTCATGATCAATGGGCGCTCGATGCCCGACGACATGGATCCCAACTATGCGCCGATGTATCCGAACCAGCCGTACAACGGCAACCCGCACATGCACCCTGGCGAGATCACGCTGCTGCGGATCATCGGCCAGGGCCGCTGGCAGCATCCGTTCCACGAGCATGCCAACCACGTGCGCATCCTGGCGCGCGACGGCAACCTGCTGCTGAGCCCCAACGGCAATCTGGCTGGCCCGCTGATGTTCACGACCACGACGACGCCGGGCGTGGCGATGGACGGACTGTTCTACTTCACCGGCAAGGGCCTGAACTGGGACATGTACGGACACAACCCGGCCTCGGCCGACCCCAATGCGCTGCTGACATGCACGCCCGACAGCAACGGCTACAACACCGGCGCACCCACGGCAATCAACTACTTCGAGTGGTGCCAGGACCACAACAAGCCGATGCAGGCCGCTCCCTTCGGCGACGTGCCCGCTGGCGGTCCGGTGACGCTGCCGGACCCGAACATCTTCAAGAACGGCGCGTGGTACGGCGGCAGTCCGTACCTCGGCCCCGATGCGACTACCCGCGCGACCTTCGGAACCTGCACGGGCACCAACAGCACGACATCGTGCAGCGCCACCGGCACTACGCCGCCTTCGGGGACCGTCGTGAACCCGCCGTCCACCGAAGCGGGTTATGCGTTCATGTGGCACTCCCACAATGAGCGCGAGATCACCACGAACAACATCTTCCCTGGCGGAATGATGATGATGATGCTCGTCGATTCACGTGAGTTCGTGATCGATGAATCCCAGTGAAGGCAGGAGAGCGCACATGCGAACCATCCCTATGAGATCCGCCATGATGAGGTCTGCCATGATCAAGACCAAGACTGCGCTCTCGGCTGCGCTTCTCCTGTCGGCCGCCGGTGCGGCCTTCGCGCAGCAGCAGCAGATCAACCTGACGGCAGCGCCGGCGAACGCCACGCTGTCGGACGGTTCTGTCGTGCCGATGTGGGGCTACAGCTGCGGAGCTGCGGTGAGCGGTTCCACCGCAACTTGTGCCGCCGCGAACCCGGCGGCACTTTCGGGGTGGTCTCCTGTCATCGTCACGGTGCCGAGCGGACAGGACCTGCAGATCAACCTGACCAACAGCCTGAGCTTCGCAAATGGGAACACCGTTCCGACCTCGCTGACCATCGTGGGTCAGATCGGCGGCGGCCTGGGTGATGTGACGCAGCGGACCACGACGCCGAGCCCGGATCACAGCAAAGTTCGTGCACAGACGTGGCCGATCCTGACTGGCGCGACGGCGCCGGCGCCCGCCCAGGGAGATCGCGTTCAATCGTTCGCGACCGAGGTGGCCGCAGGCGCCACGGCCTCGCTGTGCTGGGGCCCCACCTGTACCACGCCTACGCCTGCCCTGCTGCCGGGCACTTACCTGATCGAATCGGGCACGCACCCGTCGATCCAGGGGCCGATGGGTCTGTACGGGATCCTGGTGGTCACCGACGCGGTAAACGGCATTGCCTATCCGGCTGCCGGCTCCGCTCTCGCGGTCAAGTACAACGCGGACATCCCGCTGCTGTTCAGTGAAATCGACCCGGTCCAGAACACCGCGGTCAGCCAGGCCGTGAACACGGCCACTTTCAATGAGACCGCGGTCTGGTCCGGTGCGCCAGGCGCGTGCGGCGATCCGACGGTCCACACCTGTTATCCGCCGGCGGTCAACTACACGCCGCTTTACTATCTCATCAACGGCCGCACTTTTGACACGACGAACGTGACGGCGTCCTTGTTCAACGTCAACCCCCTGACGGGTGCCACGGCCGCAGTAACCGGCAATGTGCTGGTGCGCATGGTGAACGCCGGCCTCAAGATGCACGTGCCGTCGATCGTGGGCTCCACGACCGGAACGACGCCCACGCCCGGCATGACGCTGGTCGCGGAAGACGGCAACGTGCTGCCCGGCCTGGCCCGGATGCAGAACGAAGTCTTCATGGCGGCGGGCAAGACCTACGACGTGATGATCAACGCGCCAGTGGCGTGTGTTCCGGTCTCGCCGGCGACGTCATGCACCAACACGGCGCTGCCCATCTATGACCGCGAACTGAGCCTGTCGGCCAACGCGAACATGCGCAATGCCGGCATGCTGGCGTACATCGGGATCAATGGCGCCACGCCGCCGTTGGCGAGCAGCGGAACCACCGCAACGGCCGCCGTGGCCAAAAACGACTCCTATTCCCTGGTCCCCGGGCAAATGCTGAGCGTCTCCGATCCCACGCGGGGCGTCATCGCCAACGACACGGGCGTATACACGGTGCAGCTGTACGCGGCGCCGGCGAATGGGACCGTGACATTGTTCGCGAACGGCACATTTCAATACTTCCCCACCATTCCGACAGCCGGGAGTCCCGCGAAGACCGACTCTTTCACGTATTGCGCCAATGGCACGGTCACGGGAACGGGATCGGCTGCGACCTGTTCATCTGGAATTTCCGCGACGGTAAGTCTGGGAGCATCGACCGTCGCGGGCGATTTCTCCTGTACGCCTGCAACGTATTCGGGCGCGGCTGGTCCGAAAACGGCCACATCCTTCGCCGTCAAGACACCAGGCATTCTGGCTAACTGCACGCATACCGCTAATCTGCCGCTCACAGTCGCCGGGAACTCCCTGTCGAATGTGACCTCCGGATTGACGGTTGTGCCCGACGCGGCGGGCGGATTCACTGCAACGGCTGCGGGGCCGGGCAGCTATTCGTTCACCGTCAATGTCCAGGATCCTGCGCAACACAGCCATCCCGCTACAGTGACTGTTGTGTTCCCCTCGCCGAGCAGCCTGGCCGTCACGGTGCTGGACGGCGCTGACCACGTCACCCGGATCACAGACTACCGCTGGATCATCGAGGAAGACCGGACGTTCTACGTCGATCCGGCCTGTACGACGAACCCGCTGCCGGCGGGCTGTCCGGTGGCGATTACCACGGGTCCGGCCGCCGGTGCGCCGGTCAACTATGGCACGAACTTCCACACCAGCTCGATGCCGGTGGTGGCCGCCGGCTGTACCGGGGCGCTGTCCTGCGAAAGTGGCCAGAAGCTCCAGGGCACACCCGTGGTCTGCGACGTTGGCAATGGCGTGTGCGATCCGTCACGCACCCAGCAGACGGTGACGACGCCGGACCAGGTCACCCTGGACCCGGGCAAGCGCTACTACATCACGATCTTCCCGGGTGATGCGGCAACGCCGTTCAACGCCGGCTACCTGGGAAGCCCCACGAATTGCGCGTCGACGGCGGCGACTGCAGCGGGCGGTACAGCGACGACCTGCGGCCACGGCATGGGCGGTGCGGAAATACCGGCCGCCTGCGGTGCGCTGTCGGCCGGCAAGATCGCGTGCGCTTCCGGGGTCGTGACGGGCTTCGCGCCGGTCACGGTGCTGGCGGTGCCCACGCCGCTGCCTTCCTCGACGCTGTCGGTAATCGTGTACGAAGATGACTACCCGCTGAACGGAGAACAGGGTCCTGGCGGCGGTGTCGATGTGGTCGCCCCGCAGGAGCCGGGTCTGGGTGACTTCCAGATCACCATCTACGACCAGGCGGGCCAGACCGGTGCTGCGACCGGCACACCGACCTACGACATGTCCAACCAGCCGCTGTCCAATGCGCTGGCCGGAACGATCGACCCGGTGACAGGCCTGGATGCCTGCCCCATCTCCCCGGTGGCATCCGCGAACAGTAAATACAATATCGCCAACGCGGCCGCCATCGCGTTCAACACCGCGAACGCCGCCGCCATCGCTTCCGGCACGGTCACGGCGAAATTGGACTCGACTGGTGCGGTCGCCGCGGCCAAGTCGACCGCGACCGCCATGATCGTCACCTGCCCCAAGTTCGAGTCTGACGGGCAGACGCTCTCGCCGATGGCCGGCCAGGCGCTCGTGAAGAACCTGTATCCGGGGCGCTATGGCATCGCCGCGCTGCCCGGGGCGAGCCGCATCGCGCTCGGCGAGGAATGGGTGCAGACCAACACACTGGACGGCCAGAAGGCGCACGACTCGTTCATGCGCGTAGGCGAGCCCGGCTACTTCCAGGAATTCGGTCCCGCTGGCTATCACGTCTCAATCGGCTTCGCCAACCCGAAGATCATCAACGACCGGCGCAACAATACCGTTGGCACCGGCATGTGCGACACCGGGGCGAAGGGCGGCAATCTGGCGTGCGGCTACGAAGTGAAGGGCAAGGTCACGGGTTCGCGGCTGAGTCGCACCCCCGATAGCCGCCTATACAGCAGCGGCAGTCGTGCCTCGCTGGCGTTCACGCAGTGCTATGTGAGCCTGGGCGATCCGGACGGCGCGGAGATCGCCTTCTCGAAGTGCGATTCCGACGGCAATTTCGACTTCAAGGGCATCCCGGCGGGTAACTGGAAGATCACCACGTTTGACCAGTGGAATGACCAGATCATCGACGGGATCACGCAGCCGGTTTCCGTCGGTTGCATCGGCAACGTCGGCGGCCTGTGCGGCACGCCGACGGCCGCAAATCAGGCCACGGCGAACCCGACCTGCGTCGGCGCCTCGACCACGAACACGACCTGCGATATGGGTGAAATCGGTGTGCACCAGTGGCAGGCCGACCTGTACACGCGCACCTTCATCGACACGACGGGTACCGGCGTCTCGGACGACACGGGTAACGGAAGCACGAAGCCTGGACTTGCGCTTGCGGCGACGAACATCCGCTTCCGCGACGGCAGCTATTCGGACTTCAACAATACGGACCTGAATGGCTTTGCGAACTTCAACGAGGAGTTCCCGCTGTTCAACTGGTACGTGGTCGAGACCGACAGCACGCGTTACAAGACCACCGGCGTGCACGTGATCTATGACGCGGGCGGCCCGGCCGACGGGTCGAAATCCTGCGGGACATCGGCCGGCCCGAACCCGCAATGCGGCGGCTCGAGCATCGCGTCGGGCCTGGCGAATACCTATGAGAACAACCCGCTGCCGGCGTCGCTGATCGTCCCGGGTTCGGTTCCTTGTGCGACCGCCGACTGCTTCACCGAAGCCGGACTCGGCGGTATCGCGTCGGGCGTGAAGCGCACTACGGGATACAGCAGCACGCCCCCGAATTCGACCGGCCGAATCGACCCGCCGTTCTGGTTCGGCTCCTACGGCTGGCAGGGCTACATCGGCCAGGGTAACTTCCTGGAGTTCGGCAAGAAGCCGTTCGCCACGAATGAGACCGGGCCGATCCACGGCCACGTCATCTACGCGTCCACGCGGCCGTTCGACAATCCGCAACTGCTGCTCCAGGCCAAGTGGGAGCCGTTGGTTGCTCACGTCACCGTCAACCTGTATCAGGAGGGCGTGGCCGCCGATGGTACGACGACGCTGAAGCTCATCGACACCACCCAGACCTCGAGCTGGGACGACTGGGTCCAGGGCTTCCGGCCCGACGGCATCCCGAACATGAACTGCCCCGGCCAGCAGGGATCGACGGACCCGTTCTACTACGCACTGCAGGACCAGCCGCAGTACCTCGACTGGTACAACGCGCAGCACAACGGCGGAACGCTGCACACGCTGCCCAACCACTCGCAGTTCAAGTGCTACGACGGCATGCACACCTGGAACCAGCTGCAGCCGGCGCCATACGACGGCATGTACAGCTTTCCCAGCGTGACCGGGTTCGATCCGGTGACCGGCAAGCCGATCGGCACCAACTGCAAGGCCTGCGTCAACAATCCGGACGCCAGCGACCCGTACCGTTTCGGCACGCCGATGCTGCCGGCCGGCAAATACGTGGTGGAAGTGGTTGTCCCGCCGGGCTACGAACTGGTCAAGGAAGAGGACAAGAACATCCTGATCGGCGACAACTTCATCGCGCCGGCCGCGGTGCAGTTCCCCGGCCTGGCCAGTGCGGTGTACATCCTGCCCGACCAGGCGCAGCTGTCCTCCAGCTACAACCCGTCAAACCCCCAGAATCCGACCAATAGCCTGGGCCGCATTCCGTCTTTGGTCAGCAACGAAGGCGACACGGGCAGCGTCGAGGAATACTGGCCGTGCGTGGGCGAGATGCGCCAGGTGCCGGACTACATCAGCCTGTTCCCGCAGTCGCTGGAGGTATCGCCGTTCGCGGGTGCCATGCGTCCGCTGTGCGACCGCAAGGAAGTCACGCTGAACTACCAGGGCTCGGCGGTGACGAAGTTCTACATCTTCACGTCCGCGCATGTGTCCTCGCATTTCCAGGGCATCATCCTGGACGACTTTGCGTCCGAGTTCGACCCGTTCTCGCCACAGTTCGGCGAGAAGTTCGCTCCCTCTTACCTGCCGGTGGGCGTCAAGGACTGGACGGGTAACGCCGTCAATCGCGTGTACTCCGACCAGTTCGGCCTGTACAACGGCCTGAACTACTCGACCTGGGAAGTGAATCCGCCCAATCCGACGGGTTATGCCCCGACGATGATGGTCATGTGCATGAACGACGCGGGCCTGGGCAGTACGCCGGATCCGCTGTTCCAGCCGGGCTACAGCCAGTTCTGCTACGAATTGCCGTTCATGCCGGGCCAGACCGGATACTTCGACACGCCGGTGGTCCCGGTGGAGGCCTTTGCGTCGGGCAGCTACAACCGCGCCGATTGCGCCTATCCGGATGCGACGCCGGCGATCAAGAGCGTCGTGAATGCCGATCCCCAGCAGCCGCAGGGCCCGTGGGTCAACCCGGGTTCGGTGGCTACGGCTGCGAGCGCGAGCTTCACGGTATCGGGCGTGGCGCGGTGCACCGCCACCAACTGCGGCACTCCGAGTTCCATCATCTTTCCGAGTGGGACCGTGACCTGCACGGCCAATGGCACGGGTGGACCGAACTGCAGCGCCAATTCCGGCAACGGTCGCAGCAGCAACGTCGCGGCCTACATTCGGAGCAACATCGCCAGCCTGATGGGCTCCGGCTACACCGCTTCAGGCACCGGCGCCACGGTGATCGTCACCGCGACCGCCACCGGCACGGGTGCCAACGGTACGCCGGTCGTCACGGCAGAAAGCAACGTGTTGTCACCGAGCGGGACAGTGGCGCTCGCTGGCGGGATAAATGCGAGCACGGCGTCCATGGTGCTGACCATCACGGCGCTGGGCGACCAGTCGGTCGACTGGTACGGCTACACCGGACCGTCGGCTACCAAGTCCCCGTACAACCAGCAGAAGATCTCGCGTCACTATGGCTTCGGTCCGGCGCCGACCAGCACGAATTGCGCAGCGGGCCAACCCTGCGTCACGCTGATCGGTGCCGATGGCAGCAAGCATCCGCTGACGAATGTCAGCTGGAGCGACACGTCGATCACCGGCACGGTGCCCACGGGCGTCCCGAACTGCGCCGTGCAGCAGCAGGCCCAGTACGGCGGCTCGACCGCGCAGTGCGGCCAGCTGGTCATTACTACGGCCTCAGGCAAGCAGTCGGTCGACACGGTTACCGTGACGATTGGCGGCAAGCAGCCCTCCGTGCTGGCGGCTGGGGCGACGATCCAATCGGCGATCGACGCGGCCAGTCCGGGCGACATGATCATCGTCCCGCCGGGCACCTACAACGAGATGCTGGTGATGTGGAAGCCGATCCGCCTGCAGGGCGTGGGCGCTGCGACGACGGTCGTTGACGCCAACACCCAGCCCGCCGGCCGGCTGCTCAACCCCTGGCGCCAGAAGATCGTCTGCCTGTTCGGCCTGACCGCCGACGGCCGTCCGGACACGAGCACCAGCCGGTCCTGCGTGAACGGCCTGGTCGGCGCGACCAACAAGCAGTCGGGTAACCAGTGGATGAACTTCCCGTCGATGGTCGTCGACCGCCTGCCGTTCGAGGCGACCCTGGGCTGGGATGCCACCCTGAACGGCAACCTGGCCGAGCAGCTGATCGAGCCCAGCCTGCTGGGCGCCTACGAGGGTGCCGCGATCACGGTGCTCGGCAAGGGCGTGAAGTTCCCGCGCGGGACCTCGATCCTGGATGCCTTCGGTGCGACCACGGGCACGCCGGGCGCGTCTTTCCCGACGAACACGACGCTGCTGTCGAACAATGACTGCGGCGGTTCCTCCTCGTCCAATCCGTACCCGACGAATTTCTACTGCAATCCGTCGAGCATCGATGGCCTGGGGATCCGCGACAGCTCGCAGGGCGGCGGCGGTATCTTCGTCCATGCGTACGCGCACAACATCCAGATCTCCAATAACCGCGTGAGCAACAACACGGGCACGATGTCCGGCGGCATCACGATCGGCACCGGCGAACACCCGGACGTCGCGCTCGGCGGTTTCGGGCAGACCATCACGAGCTATCCGACCTCGTGCGAGACGAGCAACATCCAGAACCTGAGCCTGCCGTTCTGCTTCAACGTGCACGTGAACGTGCACCACAACGCGGTGGTCAGCAATTCGTCGATGGGCGATGAGCTCTTCTCGTCGACGCCGGCCGGTGCGGGTGGCGTGAGCATCAATACGGGTTCCGACTACTACAAGTTCGCGAACAACTGGGTCTGCGGCAACCTGAGCTCCGGCGACGGTGGCGGCGTTTCGCATATCGGCTTCATCAAGAACGGCGACATCGAGGCCAACACCATCATCTTCAACCAGAGCACTAACCCGTCGATCACGACCAATGGCGGCGGCTTGCTGGTGATGGGTGCGCCGGACGCCGATCCGACCACCTGCGGCGTCGCGAACGACCAGGACTGCCTGCCGCCTCCGGGAACGGTTGCGCCCAGCGACGGTACGGGCCCCGGCCTGACGATCAATGCCAACCTGATCCTGGGCAACGCGGCCGACTCCGGCAGCGGCGGCGGATTGCGGATCCAGCACGTCAACGGTACGGACGTACTGAACGTTCCGTTCGTCGCCAGGGGCTTTGGCCGGAACACGCCAAAAGTCCCGGCCTGCACGGCGGACCTGGGCCTCGCGGGGGGCAACAACAGCTACTGCTACTGGAACTCGGTGAACGTGACGAACAACATCATCGTCAATAACGTGGCCGGCTGGGATGGCGGCGGCGTGTCGCTGCTCGACGCGCTGGCGGTCAACATGTTCAACAACACGATCGCCTCGAACGATTCGACCGCGTCCTCCGGTGCGTTGTTCCAGGCGCTGTTTGCGCCGCTGGCGAGCGCGGCTTCGCCGAACGGCAACGTGATCTGCGGCGCCGACAACGGGCAGTCCTGCCCGCAGGTGGCCGGACTCGTCAGCGTGAACAACAGCCCGGTGCTGCAGGCCAACATCAATCTGCTGTCCCCGCTGGCTGGCACGAGCGGACCGACCTTCTTCTGCCCGGGAGCCCACGGCGTCGCGGTGGCGGGTAAACAGCCCTCTTGCTTCAACTACTCAATCCCGCTGCTGGTGAACGACGCGATCTGGCAGAACCGGTCGTTCTACATCGGCGTCGGAGCCCCGGCCGGTTCGGGTAACACCAGCCAGCAGAACCAGGTGAGGCTGTACCCGATGGGGTCGACCACTCCGGCCGCCACCCAGACGGTGACCGGCGGCTGCCCGGCCGGTTCCAGCTACTGGGATCTCGGTCTCCGTGGGGATACGAACCTGACCAACCACGCGCCATTCGGGTTCGCGCCGTACTACTCCGTCTTTTCGTCGACCAGTGTGGGAACGACCGCAACGAACCCGGCGATCTATGGGGGTAGCAACAACCAGAACGTCAACCCGTTGTTCACGAGCCAGTACTGCAACGGCTCGCGCTCACCACCGGAGCTTGGTGCCGCTGGCTACGCGGTGCCGCCGGGCGTGAACGAGTTCAACGCGTTCCCGAATCCGGTGTTCACGCTGAACCCGGCGGGCGTCGTCGATGAGGGCAACAACTGGGTCAATGTGAGCTGGGGTCCGCTGGCCCTGACCAATCCGGCCGTGGGCATCAGCTGCACCGGGTCCGTGTGCTCGGATAGCGGTACCGCGCCTGCGCTCGGCAACTACGCCCCGGCCGTGACGTCGCCGGCGATCGATAGCGGAACGGGCAGCGTGACCGTGGGTACCAGCACCGTGGCGGCTCCGACCACGGACTTCTTCGGCAATGCCCGTCCGTCCGGCAATGGCTACGACATCGGCGCCGTCGAGGTTCATGTCACTGCGGTTTATTCGGCCACGGTGTCGCCAGGTTCACTGGCCTTTGGCAACTGGGCGACTGGCACGACTGACGTGTTGGCGCTGACGGTGACGAACACCGGCAACCAGACCCTGGCAGGTGGATCCTTCACCTTCTCGGGGGTCACGGCGGGTTCTGGCTTCGCCCGCGCCAACGGTGGCCAGGGCGGTGGCGGTACCTGCGGGGCGACGCTGGCGGTCGGCGCGACCTGCACCTACAACGTCGCCTTCGCGCCGACTACGGTCGGAGCAAAGGGCGACACGCTGACGGTGGCGTATACCAACGCGACGGTGACCGGCTCGTCGGTGTCGCTGACGGGCACGGCGGTCAACATGGCCGTCGATCCGGCGTCGCTGGCGTTCAGCGTCCCGGTCACTTCGCCGGCCACGACCTCCGCGGCGCAGACGCTGACGGTGCACAACGCGACCGGCGGTACGCGTAGCTTGTCGATCCTGGTGGCGGGACCGTACGCCCGTGCGACGATTGCCCAGGGCGGTGCCGGCTCCTGCGGTGCCACGCTGGCGAACAACGCCAGTTGCACGATCAACGTCGTGTTCACGCCGGCGGCACTCGGACCCGCCGCTGGTGGCACCGTGACGATCACGACCAATGGCGGCTTCACGGTGGCCAATTCGCCGGTGACGCTGTCCGGAACGGGCGTGGCGCCTGTGGTCGCCGCCAGCCTGGCACCGGCAACATGGACCCCGAGCGCGACCCGGGGATGCAACCTGCTATCGTGCCCGGCGCAGGCGTTTACGCTGACCAATACCGGCAACGTGACACTGACCGGCATCACGCAGGGCGCCCTTGCGACAGGCAGCTCGACCGATTTCGCGAAGGTCGCGTTGCTATCGAACTGCGGTCCGGCCGGCGGCGGTCAATTCGGCGCCAACACCACGCTGGCACCGGGCGCGACGTGTAACGTGGAAGTGCGCTTCGCTCCGCCGGCGGGCGATACGACGGGCACGAAGAGCGCTACGCTGAATGTCGGTACTTCGGCCGGAACGCAGGCGGCCGCGCTGACCGGCACGGCGAATTGATCGAGCGACCGATCCGGGTCGCTTGACTCCAACGCTGCTTGCGGCTTGCGCCGCAAGCAGCGTTTTTCTTGGTGCGCTGCCGCCCGCGAAGCAGAATCAGGGAACTCCTGGTCGCGACGGGGTCGAACGCATGGTGGCGCCGGTTGCGCACTGAGCATGACGAACAGTCCACGCAAGTTGCGGGAAGCGACATTGATCCGTGGGGTTGCCGGCGGGCCTCAATGCTGGGTTTTGCGAACTCCGCGGTTGCCAGGGTGGACTTGCCGGTACAGACTGGTCAATGTGAACGCAAGGAAATGGAACGTGCCGGTGGGACGATGCGCTGTACCGTTGCCGCGATTGGCAGCCCTTGCACCGGTGCTGGTGGTGGCACTGTTGCTGGCGTGGTCCGCGGATGGCCAGGCCGAAGACGGCACCGCCGGCCCCGCCACGCAAACCTCTCCGGTGGCGCCGGTACCGGAGGCAGCCTCAGCCGCGGCGCCTGATGCGGCGCCCGGTCGAGCGGAGGTCACGCCGGAGTCACCGATCGCCGATGCGCCCAGGACTCGGGCCCCCCGGCCACGAATCCACCGGACTCCGGGTCAGGGGATCGACGAGACCGTCGGCCGGTTGACCCGGGGGCTCGGTCTCGATGCCGCACAGCAGGCGAAACTGCGGGAGATCCTGTGGGACGAGCAGATGCAGGTCAGGAGGATGCGCGAGAATCCCGGGGCGGGCGTCGACTGGGCCAGCACGACCGCGATGCTCGTCGGCCGGACCAAGGCACGGATACGTGCGATGCTCAGCGACGAGCAGAAGAAGAAGTACCCCGTGGATGTGCCACGGGACGGTCTGGCCCCGGCGCAGGCCGACGTGCAACACTGGATGCAGCTGCAGGATTCCAGGAGACAGCAGGACGCCGGAGCTCCGAAATGACGGATTCGAGATTCTTTCAAGGTGCAGGGGAAGCGGCTGCCATGAAACTCATGCCAAGGATTCGGAATCCGGGATCAAAGCGTCACGTGTCGGTGGTGGCGTGCCTGGTCCTCGGCGGGTGGATGTCGCAGGTCCGTGCGGCCGACACGCCCCCGGCGCCGGCCAGGGCGCCGATCCCGGCTGCCGCGAGCGGGTCCGCTTTCCGCCAGCATGCGTCGCCCTATACGCCGGACCGGTTTGCCGGGCGTGCCGGCCTGAATTACCGCCTGATCTGGGGCATCGACTCGATCAGCGTGCGCTGGGTCGAATCCGGTGAACTGGTGCGCTTCACCTACCGCGTGCTGGACCCCGAGAAGGCCCGGGTGCTCAACGACAAGCAGGCGGAGGCCAGGATGGACGACCCCAAGGCCGGCGTGAGCCTGACGGTGCCGACCATGGAGAAGGTCGGACAGCTGCGCCAGACGTCGACGCCGGAAGCCGCGCGTTCGTACTGGATGACCTTTTCCAACAAGGGCCGCCTCGTCAAGCGCGGCGACCGCGTGGACGTGGTGATCGGCCCGTTCAGGGCCAACAACCTCGTCGTGGACTGAAGTACAACCGTTAGGGAGAGCAAGCGATGTCTGCCATTCGACCCATACTCGTGGCCATTCTGGCCGGTGCCGCTTCGGCCTGGACCCTGTCCCCGGCCGTCCTGGCGGCGGATGCGGCGGCACAGGGCGCCAAGGCGCCGGCGCCCGTGAGTGGCCCGCAGGTGCCCAGGCTGAGCGCAGCGCAGATCGTGGAGAGACATGTCGCCGCACGCGGGGGTGCCCAGTCCTGGAAGGCGGTACGGACGATGCAGCTGAGCGGCAAGATGGAAGCGGGCCGGGGCGACAACATCGAGCGCGCCGAAAAGCTGATCAACGCGCCCAAGGAGGCGGGCGGCAAGGCCAGCAACGCCGAAGTGGTCGCGGCCAACGCCGACGCGGAGTCGAAGAAACAGATACAACTGCCCTTTACGCTCGACCTGAAGCGGCCCAACCTGACACGGCTGGAAATTGAGTTTGACGGCAAGACCGCCGTACAGGTGTTCGACGGCCAGCATGGCTGGAAGTACCGTCCCTTCCTGAACCGCAAGGACGTCGAACCGTTCACGCCGGACGAGGCCAGCGCGGAAGCGGCGCGCGGGGATCTTGACGGCCCGCTGATCGACTATGCGGCCAAGGGCACGAAGGTCGAGTTGGAAGGCTCGGACCTGGTGGACGCGCAGCCGGCGTACCGACTCAAGGCCACCTCCAAGGACGGGTCCATCAAGCATGTATGGATCGACGCCAAGACGTTCCTTGATGTGAAGGTCGAGGGTATCCCCAGGCGCATGGATGGCAAGATGCACCCGGTCTATGTTTACCAGCGCGACTTCCGGTCGGTGCAGGGCGTGATGATCCCCTTCGTCCTGGAAACGGCGGTGGAGGGCTACCCCGACACGCACAAGGTGCTGGTCGAGAAGGCGGCGATCAACCCGCCGTTCGACGCCGCGGTCTTCTCGAAGCCGCAGGCATAGCGCCGGATATCGAGTCGGCGCTGGTGTGCGGCGGCCCGTTGCGTGCCCACTTGGAGCTTTCGTCATGAAGATTTCCCGCATCACCACTGTGATTGCCACGGTGGTCCTGGCCACTGCCGGCTGTCTGCCCCTGGCCACCGCGGCGGCATCGGGCGAATCCACCGAGCCCGTCCCGGCCGGGCTGACCGCGGAGCAGATCGTCGACAGGAGCGTCGAAGTGCGGGGCGGGCTTCAGGCCTGGCATAAGATCGTAACCATCATCTGGGCGGGCCACCTCGAAAGCCAGCGTTCTGCGGTGTCGACCGTGCCGTTTCAACTCGAGGAAAAGCGGCCCGGCAAATCCCGGTTTGAGATCAGCGAGCCGAGCCATCGCAGCCTGAGGGTTTTCGACGGCACCAGCGGCTGGAAGATGAAGCTCGGCGAGGACGGCCGCCCGGACGTCAAGCAGTTCACGGCCCAGGAGGTCAGGTATGCCCGGTCTGCGCCGGGGCTCGAGGGGCCGCTGATCGACTATCGCGCCAAGGGCAGCACGGTAGAGCTGGAGGGCACGGAAGACCTCGAGGGTCACAAGACGTATCGTATCGGCGTCAGGCTGGCTACGGGCGAGCTGCAGACGGTCTGGGTCGACGCCAAGAGCTTTCTCGAGGACCGCTACGACCGTACCGCATACAGCACGACAGGTGTCCCGGGCACCGTCACGGTCCGCGTTCGCGATTACAAGGAAGTCGAGGGCCTGGCGGTGCCGTCCGTGATCGAGATCAGCGGGGCCGCCGGCGGCACACCGGACCGCATGGTGATCGAGCGGGTGGCGCTGAACCCACCGATCGATGACCGCGAGTTCGAAGGCCTCGGCGCCGCGCGCGGCCCGACCACCGGATCCAGGACGACCCCCCGGTGAAGTTCGACGGCAACGCGGCCTTGAGGCGGGCCATCGTGGCCCTGGCGCTCCTGGCCGCATCGGTCTCGGCGACGCCGCGCGCGCTGGCGGCCGCCACGAGCATGCACGACCGGGCCGCAACGGCGGCGGCGGCAAGAATCGGAGAGGCCATCTACCTGCGAGGCATATTGGCGTCGGGAGCTGCGCTGCATGCGACCCGCGAAGGTGGCGTGCAGGGTGCGAGCGGCGCTGGCGCCGCCTGCGTGAACTGCCATCAGCACAGCGGACTGGGTTCGACACACCAGAGCAGCGGCATCGGCGCCGGCGCCGCCTACAACCAGATCCCGCCGATCGCCGGCCGGTACCTTTTCGAGCACAACGCCGGGCACGAGCAGGCGAACCTGCCTTACGTCGACGGCATGCGCAGCAACCGCTCGCCTTACACGTCCGCCACGCTGGCCCGGGCGCTGCGCGAGGGCGTCGATCCGGACGGGCACAAGCTCAGCAACCTGATGCCGCACTTCGAGATCGGGGACGAGGACCTGTCGTCGCTGATCGCCTACCTGAACACGCTGTACCCCGCCCACGTGCCCGGCGTGTCGCCGGCGGTGCTGCATTTTGCCACGATCATCACGCCCGATATCGAGCCGGACCGTCGCAAGGCGATGCTCGAGGTGATGGAGAAATTCTTCGCCGAACGCAACTCGCGCCAGATGGTGCCCAGCGCCCCGATGCGCGCATCCGGCCACACCCAGTACAGCCGGTCGATGTTCATGGTTCACCGACAATGGGAACTGCAGGTGTGGGACCTGAGCGGCCCGCCATCCACCTGGGGCGAGCAGCTGGACCAGCATTTCGCGCGGGAGCCGGTGCTGGCTGTGGTGTCCGGCCTGGGGCGCAACTGGGCGCCGGTCCATGCGTTCTGCGAGCGTCAGCACCTGGCGTGCCTGTTCCCGAACGCGGAAGTGCCCGTGGACGCGTCGCACGATTTCTTTGACCTCTACCTTTCGCGCGGTGTACTGCTGGAGGCTGGCCTGATCGGCGCCGGGCTTGCGGAACCGGCTCCGGGGGCGCCGGTCAGGGTCGTGCATCAGATCTATCGCGCCGGTGACAGCGGCGAGGCCGGCGCGAAGGCGCTTGCCGACGCTCTGAGGAGCCGTGGCATCGAGGTGCGCGAATCCGTGCTGGGGCCTGCGGATCCCGACCCCGCCAGCGCACTGCGCAAGGCATCCGGCGCCGATGCACTCGTGCTGTGGCTGCGGCCGGCGGACCTGGCGGCGCTGGGCGATGCCAAGGCCGCACCGCCGATCGTCTACCTATCCGGCCAACTGGGTGGACTGGAGAATTCGCCGCTGCCGGCCGCCTGGCGTGCGCGCACGCGCATGGCCTATCCCTACGATCTTCCCGACAGGCGCGTCGTGCGCGTCGACTATCCACTCGGGTGGTTCAGGATCCGCGGCATCAAAGTCGTGGACGAGCAGATGCAGGCCGACACGTACCTCGCGTGCGGGCTGGTGTCTGAAGCCGTGAACGAGATGGTGGATGCGTTTTACGGCCCCTACCTGATCGAGGTACTTCAGGCGATGGTCGAACACCGGATCGTCACCGGCTATTATCCGCGCCTCTCGCTCGCGGAAAACCAGCACTTTGCCTCCAAGGGAGGCTACCTGGTGCGTTTCGCGGAAGGCGAGGGCAGGAAGCTGGTCGCTGATCACGCATGGATCACACCTTGACCGGGCCGACCACTGCCTGAACCTATCGCCGGCAGGCCCTGATTAGGGCGGGCCCTCCGTAAGGCCGGCCGGCCGGAGTCCGGGCGCGCGCCGCTGCGGCGCGAACCGGCCTTTTTCCGGCAAATGAGCACTGCTGCACAAAATCCCGGGTACGGACGTCAATTGCGCCGGCGATTGCCGCGGCCAGCGGTGCTAAGTTGCGGTGCGTTGCCGCCAACGACGCTTTCGAAAGAAACGCCGGTGACCCGGCCCTCCAGGCCTTGCAGGGCAGCCGCCGTTATGTCAAGACAGGCAGGGAATATGCTGGCGCTCCCCATTACAATCCGGCGCTCGGGGACTGGAGAATCGACTTGAGCGATGTATGCCCGGATCGCCACCTTGATCAATAAATCAACGAGTTCCGTACCGCATTCTTCGGCCGAAAGCGCACCGGAGCGGAGCGAGCCCGATGTGTTGCCACCCGCACCGCACGAGGCCCTGACGCTCCTGCTGGTCGACGATCACACGATCCTGCGCGATGGGCTACGCTCGCTCCTGGAACTGCAGCCCGACCTGCGCGTGGTGGGCGAGGCCGGTACCTTCGAAGAGGCCATCGATCTGGCCACGCGGCTCCAGCCCGACGTGGTGCTCACCGACATCGGCCTGCCGGGGCGCTCCGGGCTCCTGCTGGTGCGGGAGCTGCGCAACGTTTCACCCTCGACGCGCATCGTGCTGCTGACCGCTCATGCCGGCGAGGAATACATCAGAGCCGGCCTGGATGCGCAGGCCGATGGCTACGTACTCAAGGATTCCGGTCACGCTGAATTGATCACGGCCATCCATGCGGTGGCGGCGGGCCAGCATTTCCTGTGCAAGGCGGTCGCCTCGCGCGTACTGGCGAACTACATGCACCGGGGCGGCCCGGAGGCTGCGCAGGACCCGCTGCAATCGGTCACCGCGCGCGAACGCCAGGTGCTGACGCGCATCGCCTCGGGGCAATCCAACAAGGCCGTGGCGCGCGAACTGAACCTCAGCGTCAAGACCGTCGAGAAGCATCGCGCCAACCTGATGCGCAAACTGGCGCTCCACAATGCTGCAGACATCACGCGTTTTGCACTGAACCATCATCTCGTGGCGCAGGAGGGCAACGAGCCTCCCGATGCCAATGATCCAAGGCGCACCAGGCGCAGCTGACGGGCTGAAGTCGCCGTGAACGCTGATCCCCGGTCGGGCCGGCCTTTTACTGTGACGCAGTGACAGGATCCGGCGCGGCGAGTCGCGCTAAGTTGGCCATACATAATCCGTAGCCGTACGCGGGTCGCACTGCGCCTCGGGAGGACTCGTGCGTTCCAAGCTGAAATTCCTGGCGGCTCTCGCCGTGGGCCTTGTCCTCGCATCCTGTGCCCGCCCGGCAGCGGCCCATGACCAGTCCGTAGACCATGAGCACGACATGGATCACCGGCAGGAGGGGGCCAATCTCGAGCTGTTCCTGAGCCTGCAGGGGCTGTCTTCGGACGGTCCGAGCGGCAAGCCCGAGCGGCAGGAGGACAGCTGGGGCGCAGCCGATCTGGTGTTTTCCGCCAACCATGGCCGCTGGCGCGCCATGGGCGAATATAACCTCGGGCCGATCGAGCACGATCTGGAGCGTTTCCAGGTGGGTTTCGAACCCGTGCCTGACACGCTCCTGTGGCTCGGTCGGTTTCACCAGCCTGGCAGCGCCTGGAACGACGAGTTTCACCACGGCCATTACCTGCAGACCGCGATCACGCGGCCGTCCATTGAGTTCTGGGAGGACGAGGAGGGGCTGCTTCCGCAACATCTGGCCGGCGCGTTGCTCGAATCGCGGCAGCCGGTCGGCGCCGCGGCCGGCGTGCAGCTGTCGCTGGGGCTGGGCCTGGGCAGTGTGCTCGACAATGACGGCCTCGAGCCCGTGGCGTTCATCAACCGCAATCGGGGCGGACACCAGCTTTCGGAAACCGCACGCATCTCCTTTCTGCCGCAATACCTGGGCAGCAGCAGCGTCGGGCTGCTGTTCGGTCATCACCGGCTTCCGGTGGTCGAGCCCGTGGCAGCGCTGTCGTTGGGGGCGCAATGGGTCGACCAGAACGTGACCGGCGCCTATGTCGACCTGGACCGCGATGTGTGGCGCGCGGTCGGTGTCGTCTATTTCGTGGATGTCGACCTGCAGGGCGGCGGTGCCGATCGGCGCGAGCATTTTGCCTCCGGCTACCTGCAGCTGGAACGCCAGGTCGGTCATGGGCTGACGGTCTTCGGCCGCCACGAGAACTCGGCCGATGCCTCGCATTCGCGTTTCGTGGCGATCCACGCCGATGACTTCGTGGCCCACGGCAACCTGGTGGGGCTGCGCTGGGATTTTGCCCGGCGGCAGGCGCTGACGATTCAACTGGCGCGCGAGACCACGCTGCAGCACACCCAATCGGTCGGGCGGATTCAGTGGAGCGGCGTAGTGCCGTGAACCGGCGCCTGTTCACGCTGCTCTGGCTGGCCTTCGGTGCGGCCGGATTGCGCTCGCCCGCCGCGCGCGCCGATCGCCCGGAAAATTCGGATCGTGTGGTGCTCATTGTCAACGCGCTCAGCCCCGCCACCATGCTCGATGCGGTCGACATCAAGCGGCTGTTCCTCGGCATCCCAGTGGAGCGCGGCGATGCCACGCTGCACGCGCTGCTCAATGATTCCGACGAACGCCTCAAGCTGGTGTTTCTCCAGTATGTGGTTTCCATGTCCGAGCCTGCCTACCGGCGCCGGCTCCTGATGCTGACGCTGGAGCAGGGGCGGCGCATGCCGCGCGAATACCGTGACGGTGCCCAGCTGCTGGCTGCGGTCGCCACGGACCGGGAAGCCGTGAGCTACGCCTGGGAGTCCGCGGCGCGGCGCGAACCGCGCGTGCGCGTGCTGCGTGAGCTATGGCGCGAGTGAGCGTCCGCCTGGCGGCATTGATGGCCACGCTGGTGCTCGCGGGCCACGGCGCGCTGTTCTATATCCTTTATACGAGCCTGGGCGCAGTCGTACAGCGCAGCCACGAAACGCTGTTCGTCGAAAAGGTGCGTACCTTCACGCGCCTGGTCGCCGATCAGCTGGAGGTCAGCGGCGTCATCGACTCACCCAAACTCACCAACGACCTGCTGGACACGGTGATTCTCAACGGCGACGGCCTGTATGCCGAGCTCAGCGGGCCGGGGCTCGATGTGCGCAGCGACCTGAATCGTCCCAACCTGCGCTTTCGCGGCGAAGAAGATTTCGCCTTCGGCCAGCATGGCGATGACATCTATTTTCTGCGCATGCCTGTCGTACGCGGCGACCGGAACCTGCAGCTGGTCCTGGGCTTCGACGAACGGCCGACCGGAGCGAGCATCGCCGCTGCACGCCAGCGTATGTTCTGGATCCTGAGCGCCTCACTGGGGCTTTCGGCGCTCGCGGCGCTGGCGGTGGCCATTGCCATCGTGCGTCCGGTGCGCCGCCTCCAGAGCGCGGCGCGGCAGATTGCCGACGGCGCCTATACCCAGGGCCTGCAGGTCCGGACTCCGATTCTGGAGCTGCATGCCCTGGCGCTAGACCTGGACCGCATGCGCAGCGAGCTGGTGGGGGCCAATGAACGCCTGCGCGCTGAGATTTATCAGAAGGACCTGCTCGAGCAGCGACGTGCGGGGCTGGAACGCCAGCTCCAGCATCGGGAGCGGATCGAGACGGTGGGGACGCTGGCGGGGGGGATTGCACACGAATTCAACAATATCCTGGTGCCGATCATCCTGCTCAGCGAGCTGGTGCTCAGGCAGCTGCCCGAGGGCAGCCGGTCCAGGCCCGATGTCGCCTCGATCCTGGCTGCGGCCAAGCGGGCCCGCGACCTGGTCCGGCAGATCCTGGCCTTCAGCCATGACATCAGCGGCCTTGACCTGGAGGTCCTGGACCTGCGCGAGATCGTGGACGAGGCCATGGGGCTGTTCCGCCCCCTGATTTCACCCAATTGCCAAGTACGGGTCGAACATGCGACACAGTGTCATCGGGTAAAGGCCAATCGCTCGCTGGGTATTCAACTGGTCATGAATCTGTGCAAGAACGCCTACCAGTCGCTGGGAGGATCCAACGGAATTGTGTCGGTGAGCGTGTCGGATTTCGATCTGGACCGGCACAATCAGGCAGGAATGGATCCGGGCACTTATGTTGAATTGAAGGTGCAGGACACGGGGTCGGGCATGGCGTCGGCGACCGTAGCGCGGATCTTCGAGCCCTTTTACACCACGCGGCCGGTCGGCGAGGGCACGGGGTTAGGGCTATCGGTGGTGCATGGCATCGCCGAGAGCTTCGGGGCCTGCGTGCTGGTCGAAAGTGCGCCGCAATCGGGCAGCACCTTCCGCGTACTGTTCCCGGCGGTACCGTCATTGTGAGGAAGGGGTAGGCATTTGAGGGACGGGTTGGAGAGCGTGGCGATCAAAGCAGGAGACCTGAGTCCGCTCGCCCGGAGGAAGCGCGAGCCCAGTACCGTTCGGTCCATCTGGCCGGGCTGGCGCGGGCGTGCGGACGCGCGCCGCTGCCGCATGGTGCTCGTTGACGACCATCTGGTGGTACGCGACGGGCTGGCGGCGCTCCTGGCCATGGAACCGGATTTCGAGGTTGTCGGCTGTACCGGCGATCTGGCGGCCGCCATCGAGCTGGTGCGCGCCGGACGTCCCGATCTGGTGATCTGCGACCTGAACCTGCCGGGAGTTTCGGGTGGCCAGGCGATCCGGGCGCTGCGTGGCGAGTGTGCCGATCTGACGTTGCTGGTTCTCACGGCACACGATTCGCTCGAGTACATCCGGGCGGCGTTTTCAGCAGGCGCGATCGGCTACGTCTGCAAGGACGCGTCGCGGACCGAACTGCTGCGCGCCATCCGCCGCGCGGCGAGCGGCCGACGCACCGTGTGCGGGCGCGTCTGGGACGGAGTCCTGGAGGACTGGCTGGGCGAGCGGGCCGTGGCGCCGCGCACGAGCCTGGACGATCTGGATCCTGAGGCGCGTCAGGTCGTGCGCCTCATTGCATTGGGTGTCCCCACCAGGCGCATTGCCGAAGAGATGGCGCGCGGCGTGAAGGCGATGGAAAAGTACCGCGCGACGCTGTTCCGCCGGCTACGGGTCAGCAGTGCGGCGGGACTGACGCGCCTTGCCCTGCAGCACCAGCTGGTCAGCAGCCACGAGATCGATCGCATTCTCGCCGAGGCAGACTCGTGAAGCGCCTGCTGATCGTCGATGACGAACCCTTCGTGCGTGAGGCGCTCAAGCGCGTGCTCGAAGAGGAGTCACTGATCGTCGCGGTGGCCGCAGATGCCACTGCGGCGCTGGCCGAACTGCAGCGCCAGGCCTATGACCTGGTCATCGTCGATATCATCATGCCCGGCATGGATGGAGTGGAACTGATCCGGCGGATACGGACCCAGAGCCCGGCCGCGCGCATCGTCGCGATATCGGGCGGCGGCAACTTCGAACTCAGCGGTTATGGGCCGGATGCCGTGACCACCCGGGCGTACCTCGCCGCGGCCAGCAGCGTCGGCGCCGACGGCGTATTGACCAAGCCGTTCGAGACCGCCGAACTCGATGCTCTGATCAGGCCGCTGCTGCAATGAATGGCGCGCTGCCGCTCCCCTCGCACCCCATTGATGCTGCGCTGCCCGGGAATCTGCGCGTGCTGCTGGTGGACGAGCGCGAGGTGCTGCGCAACGGACTGCGGGCATCGCTGGCCTCCGAACCGGGTATCGAGGTCGTCGGCACCGCGGCCCGATTCCCCGAAGCGCTGAGTGTGGCGGCGCACACGAATCCGCAGTTGGTGGTCAGCGACCTGGAGGTCGCCGGAGAGCCGGTCGCAGCCCTTTTTTCCGGCCTGAAAGCACTGGCCAGCGCCGCCCGCGTCCTGATTCTGACCGGTCAGGCCGGCGAAGCGCAGTTGCGCGAGGCGATGAGGGCCGGGGCGCGCGGTTACCTGCTGAAGGACGACGGCTACAGCGACCTGCTGGAGGCGCTGCGCGTCGTGGGCGCGGGGCGGCGGTTCTTCAGCGATACGGTCGAATCGCGGATCCTGGCACAATACACACGGCGCCTGGCGGCGCGTCAGGCCGCATCGGAGGCGCCGCTGACGCGTCGGGAGCGCGAGGTGCTGGCCTGCATCGGTGCCGGGCAAAGCAACAAGGCGATCGCGCGCGCATTGCAGTTGTCGGTCAAGACCGCCGAAAAACACCGTTCCAACCTCATGCGCAAGCTCGGCCTGCACAATGCGGCGGCCGTCACCGCCTACGCGATCCGGCTGGGCCTGGTGGGCCGCCCCGACGCATAGTC